>UMCY01000615.1_pt1 | contig 26464 bp, 29 predicted proteins | sample 1964351 | NCBI WGS metagenome assembly UMCY01 (sample SAMEA4835980, study PRJEB28245) | human gut metagenome | biome: gut microbiome; material: fecal sample | place: Denmark | collected 2008 | reverse complement strand
CGCTTAATTTTGTATTGGGAGTTTATGACACCGACACAAACACGCTTTATTACTATGAGTTAGACACATAATTTCAGCGTTCAAAAAGGCGGGGAAAATATGCTTATAAAAATCGGTGATTTTGAATTTACCGAGGTATGGAATTGGTCGGAAAAAGTGTATCGACTTATTGAAAGCAGTTGAGTAAAAAACAAAGGCTGACGAGAAATCGTCAGCCTTTTGTGTGTAATATTCGGTAATTATTCAGCCTTTTACTGCATATGATTTTCAAGGTGATTTTTCAATGCGGCAAAGGTTTCGTCGCTGATAATGTGTTCCATTTTGCAGGCATCTGCGGCGGCAGTTTCGGGATTAACTCCGAGCATAACAAAGAGCTTTGAAAGAACGGTGTGTCTTTCATATGTTTTTTCTGCAATTTCCCTGCCGAGGTCGGTGAGAATAAGCGAGCCGTCATCGCCGACTTTAAGATAACCGCCCTCTTTGAGAAGACCAACGGCACGGCTGACGCTCGGCTTTGAATATCCCATTTCTTCACATACATCAATTGATCTTATATAATTGCTCTTTTTTGAAAGAACATATATTGTTTCAAGGTACATTTCACCTGATTCTTTTAATTGCATAGTCTGCACTCCTTTACATTGTCTAATCATATCATGATATGAACAAAAAATCAATAAAATTAATTGTGCTTTCAATAATTATGAAAAAACGATTTACCGAAATCAACAAAAATAATATCCGAATTACAGATGTGAAATATTCAATTTGCCAAAATTCAAAATAAAATAAATTTTTTTCGCAAGCCTATTGACATATTTCGAGTTTTATAGTACCATATAATCGGTTAGCGAGAGCTAACCTTTGATTAACAAATATTGTTAGTATCTGCTAACTTAAAGGAGATTGATTTTATGATGCCTTTGATGTTTGCTAACACAGGTGAAACCAATATTATAAAGAAAGTCGGAGGTTCTCCCGAGGTTAAAAAGCACCTTGAAAATCTCGGTTTTGTTGCCGGCGGAGAGGTTACCGTTATTTCGTCACTCGGCGGAAATGTTATTGTTAATGTAAAGGAAACACGAGTTGCAATCAGCGAAGAAATGGCTCGTAAAATTATGATTTGATTCTATGTAACAAACACACGGCGGAATTGTTCCGAGAGGTGTTTTTATACGGCTTTATGCTCAATTTTAGATGGAGGAAACTGTTATGAAAACTTTAAAACAGGCAAAAGTAGGTGAGACCGTAAAGGTTGTTAAGCTTCACGGTGAGGGCGCTGTCAAACGCAGAATTATGGATATGGGCATCACAAAGGGTGTTGAAATTTACATCAGAAAAGTTGCTCCGCTCGGAGATCCGATTGAAATTACTGTAAGAAATTATGAACTTTCGCTCAGAAAAGCCGATGCTGAAATGATTGAAGTTGAGTAATTCGGACTTGAAAATCCTACGGGAGAAATCCCGTATTTTTATAACATTACGGTTAGCTTTTGCTAATCCAAGAGAGGATAACTGATATATGGAAATTAAAATTGCTCTTGCAGGTAACCCTAACTGCGGTAAGACAACTTTGTTTAACGCACTCACGGGTTCCAATCAGTTTGTCGGTAACTGGCCCGGCGTAACTGTCGAGAAAAAAGAGGGTAAGCTCAAAAAACACAAGGATGTTACAATCATGGACTTGCCCGGTATCTATTCACTTTCACCTTATACTCTTGAAGAGGTTGTTGCCCGTAACTATCTTGTCGGTGAACGCCCCGATGCGATTCTCAACATCATTGACGGTACTAACCTTGAAAGAAACCTTTACCTCACAACACAGCTTACAGAACTCGGTATCCCTGTTGTTGTGGCAATCAATATGATTGACCTTGTTAAGAAGAACGGCGATTCAATCAACATTGATGAGCTTTCAAGACAACTTGGTTGTAAGGTTGTTGAAATTTCGGCTCTTAAGGGCACAGGCATTATGGAAGCAGCCGAGGAAGCAATCAAAGCCGCAGGCTCAACAAAGACAATCCCCATGCACAGCTTTAACGGTGTTGTTGAACACGCAATCGCTCATATTGAAGAGGCTGCGGTTCACAATATGCCGGAGGAACAGCAGCGTTGGTACGCTATCAAGATTTTTGAGCGTGACGACAAGGTTCTTGCAAAGCTTGACATTCCGCAGAATGTTATTGACCACATTGAAAAAGATATTCAGGCGGCTGAAAAAGAGCTTGATGATGACGCAGAAAGTATCATCACTAATGAGAGATACATCTACATTGCCTCAATCATCAAGAGCTGTTATAAGAAGAAAAACAAGGGCAAGCTTACAACATCGGACAAGATTGATAAGGTTGTAACCAACCGTTGGCTCGGTCTTCCGATTTTTGCGGTTATTATGTTCCTTGTTTACTACATCTCAATGCAGACAGTAGGTACTGCCGCAACTGACTGGGCAAATGACGGTCTTTTCGGTGACGGCTGGCACCTTTTCGGTATCGGCTCATCACAGGCTGCCGAGGCTGAAGAAACCTACGGTGATTCAGATGCAATTATCGAGGCATTCAATGCTCAGTACGGAAATGACGACATTGCCGAAGCTGTTGACCTTGAATCTGAAAATTATTCCGAAGATGCTGCTAAGGCTGCTCTTGCAGAACTTGTAAATCTCACACCTTCAGACGCAAGCGTTACATATTCTGTTCAGGATGAAGAAACTCTTGAAATTACAGAAACTCCCGATACTAAGAAATCTGATCTTGAAAAGGCTGTTTCAAACTACCTCAACACAGATTATAAAGAGGGTTACGGTGCTCCCGATGCCGCAACATACGGAATCTGGGTTCCCGGTATTCCTGTTCTTATCGGCAACGGTCTTGATGCAATCAACTGTGCAGACTGGCTCAACGGTCTTATCCTTGACGGTATCGTAGCCGGTGTAGGTGCGGTTCTCGGCTTTGTTCCGCAGATGCTTGTACTCTTCATTCTCCTTGCTTTCCTCGAAAGCTGCGGTTATATGGCTCGTATCGCATTCGTACTCGACCGTATCTTCCGTAAGTTCGGTCTTTCGGGTAAGTCATTTATCCCAATGCTTGTCGGCACAGGCTGCGGTGTTCCGGGTATCATGGCGTCCCGTACAATCGAGAATGAGCGTGACCGCCGTATGACTATTATGACAACAACATTCATTCCCTGCGGTGCTAAACAGCCGTTCATCGCTATGATTGCAGGTGCTATCTTCGGTGGTTCACCGTGGATTGCAACATCGGCTTACTTCATCGGTATGGCTGCAATCGTAGTTTCAGGCATTATGCTTAAAAAGACAAAGATGTTCTCAGGCGATCCCGCTCCGTTTGTAATGGAGCTTCCGGCTTATCATCTTCCGACAGTAGGCAACCTTCTCCGTTCAATGTGGGAGCGTGGCTGGTCATTCATCAAGAAAGCCGGCACAATCATTCTCCTTTCGACAATCCTTGTTTGGTTCACAACATACTTCGGATTTGTTGACGGTACATTCCGTATGCTCGGTGAGGACGAAATCGGAAACTCAATTCTTGCCGCAATCGGTAACGGTCTTGCATGGATTTTTGCACCGCTCGGCTGGGGCAACTGGCAGGCAACCGTTGCATCTATCACAGGTCTTGTTGCTAAGGAAAACATCGTTGGTACAATGGGTATCCTTTATCCGGGCGGATGGACAGAAATCGGCACCGCATTCACAGGACTCAGCGGTTTCTCGTTCCTTCTCTTCAACCTTCTCTGTGCTCCCTGCTTTGCCGCTATGGGTGCTATCAAGAGAGAGATGAACAATATCAAGTGGTTCTGGTTCGCAGTTGGTTATCAGTGTGTATTTGCTTATGTAATTGCATTTATGGTATTCCAGTTCGGTTCAATCTTTGCAGGCGGTCTTAATGTAATCGGTCTTATCTTTGCCGTTGCAGTATTTGCATTTATGATTTATATGCTCGTAAGACCTTACAAAGAGGCTACAACTCTTAAAGTTAAGCCGGCTAAGAAGTAATAAATTTATTGATTAACAAATGGGAGGAATAAATATGTTGGAATGGTTAGCGGCTAATATCGGCACAATCATTGTTGCATTAATTGTTGTTGCCGTGATTGCTTTTGTGGTTGCCCGTATGGTAAAAGACAAAAAAGAGGGCAAATCCTCCTGCGGTGCAAACTGTGCGCACTGTGCGTGTCACGGTGACTGCCATAATCATAAGTAAATGTTTTGTAGGGGGTACAGCTAAAAAGCTGTACCCCTTCTTGTTTGTTATTGAAATTATGAATTTGGTGTTGAAGAAATTATATGAGTAATGTGTATTCGGTACAATTCTGAATCGTAAAAAATAATGAGAGGTGATACGAAATGTATCTTCAAATCAAAAATATTCACAAATTCTTCGGCACAGGTGAGAACAGGACAGAGGTTCTCAAAGGCATAAACTGCAATATTGAAAAGGGCAGTATCTGTGTTTTGCTCGGTCCGTCAGGTTCGGGCAAATCAACACTTCTTAACATTATCGGCGGTATTGAAACTGCCGAGGAGGGCAGTATCTCAATCAACGGCGATACAATTGAAAATATGAACGAAAAACAGCTTTCACTCTACAGAAGAAAGCACCTCGGTTATGTTTTTCAGTCCTACAACCTCATTCCAAACCTTACTGTAAGGGAAAACATTGAAGTCGGTGCATATCTCAGCGACAATCCCCTAAATGTTGACGATTTGATGAAAACGCTCGGACTTTATGAACACAGAAACAAAATTCCGAATCAGCTTTCGGGCGGTCAACAGCAGAGAACATCAATCGGCAGAGCAATCGTGAAAAATCCCGATTTGCTCTTGTGTGATGAACCTACAGGCGCTCTTGACTACAAAACTTCAAAAGAAATCCTCAGGCTGATTGAAGATGTAAATAAAAAGTACGGTAACACCGTTATACTTGTGACTCACAATGATGCTATTAAAAATATGGCAGACAGAGTTATAAAACTCCGTGACGGTCAGATAAGACACGATATTGTCAATATGGAAAAAACTCCGGCACAAGAGCTTGACTGGTAGGAGGTGTGTTATGAGAAATCCTCTTACAAAACGAATACCCAGAGAAATAAAAAACGATTTGGGAAAATACATTGCACTTTTCCTCTTTCTGATTTTAAGCATAGGTTTTATTTCAGGCTTTCTTGTCGCAGGCGACAGCATGAAATCTGCCTTTGACAATTCTTTTGAAAAGTACAATGTTGAGGACGGTCACTTTTGTCTTGCCGCAGAAATTGACGACAAAACAAAAGAAAATGTTGAAAACCTCGGCGTAAAACTTTACAAGAATTTTTATGTAAATAAAGACCTTGACAACGGCAATACTTTCAGATTATTCAAAAATCGTACAGATTTTAATGAGATTGCTGTTTTTGAGGGCAATCTACCCGAAAATAACGGCGAAATTGCAATTGACAGACTTTATGCAGAAAACAATGAAATTAAAGTCGGCGACAAAATTAAAGTTGCCGATAAGGATATGACAATTTCCGCAACGGTTGCATTCTCTGATTACACATCTCTTTTCAAGAACAACACCGATATGATGTTTGATGCGAAGAAGTTTTCGGTTGCTGTTGTCACAGATGCCGATTTTGACGAAATTGCCGATGACAGCTACACTTATTGCTACTCGTGGATTGACAATGACAAAAATCTTTCAGACAGCAGGAAAAATGACCTGGGCGATGATGTGAAGGAAGAACTTGCCAAAACAGGAATGCTCACAGATTTTGTAAAGCGTGCCGACAATCAGGCTATTATGTTCAGCGGTGACGATATCGGCAGTGACAAAGCTATGATGCTTACATTGCTTTATGTTCTTATCATTGTATTCGGCTTTATATTTGCAATCACAAGCCGTGACACTGTCGAACAGGAAGCCTCGGTAATCGGTACACTCAGAGCGTCGGGCTACACAAGGGGAGAGCTTACAAGACATTACCTTGTTGTTCCCACACTTGTAACTTTTATTGCGGCTGTAATAGGCAATATTCTCGGTTATACGGCTATGAAAAATGTTGTGATGAATATGTATTATCACAGCTACAGTCTGCCGCCTTATCAGACCTTGTGGAACGGTGATGCGTTCATACTCACAACGGTGATTCCGTGTATCATAATTACACTTATCAATCTGTTTGTAATTGCAAAGGCATTGAGATTGCCTCCGCTCCAATTTCTCAGACATGACTTCCATATGAAGAAAAAGAAAAAGGCGGCAAAGCTTCCGAATTTCAGATTTCTTACCCGTTTCCGTCTGAGAATTATTCTCCAGAACATTCCGTCATACATAATTATGGTGTTCGGAATTATGTTCGCTGGTCTGCTGTTATTCTTTGGACTTGCACTCAATCCGTTGCTTTCAAACTACAAAACAGAGGTTGTAAACAATATGATTTGCGATTATCAGTATGTTCTGAAAGCCCCTGTTGAAACAAGCAATGACGCTGCCGAAAAATTCTGTATGACAACGCTTTATGAGTCAAATGACGAAGAAATTTCAGCTTACGGAATTGAGAATGGTTCGGAGTATCTTTCAAAGGTTAATATTTCTAAAAAGAAAAATGAAGTTGTCGCATCACAGGGGTATCTTGAGAAATACAGCCTTAAAGTAGGCGATAGGGTTACTTTAAAGGATAAGTACGGCGAGAATAAATACACATTCAAAATTGTTGGCAGTTACTACTATCCTGCGTCACTTTGTGTGTTTATGACAAACGATAACTTTAACGATGTTTTTGATAAGGATGACGGATATTTTACAGGCTATTTCAGCAACGAAAAACTTAAAGATATTGACGACAAGTACATTGCAACAACAATCACTCAGAAAGACCTTACAACCGTAACGGATCAGCTTGACGATTCAATGGGTATGTCGTTCACACTTCTTGTAGGCTTCTCGGTTCTGATTTACATTATCCTTATGTATCTGCTTTCAAAGCTTGTTATCGAAAAGAACGAGCAGAATATTTCAATGCTGAAAATTCTCGGCTATTCAAACAGAGAGGCGAGCAAGCTGTATAACCGTGCAACAACGGTTGTGACAATAGGTGCAATCCTTGTAAGTGTTCCGCTGATATACTATGTTTTTGAAGGCTTGTACCACTACTTTATGTTTGAAATGAAGGGTTGGTTACCATATGTTGTACCGTGGTATGTATTTGTTGAAATGGCAGTAATCGGCATTATCTGCTATGCAATTATATACTTTATTCTTCAAAAGAAGATTAATAAAATCAAACTCTCACAGGCTTTAAAGAGTGACGATTAAAACCTAAAAAATAAAAGGAGAGATAAATATGGAGTATGTTTTTTACGGATTGCTTGCCGTGGCATTCATTGCGTTTGTGGTTCTCGTAATCAGAAGTTACAGGAAAAAGCTTGCAAGCGGATGTTGCGGTGCAAGTGACGAAAGCGTTAAGAAAAACAAGGTTGCCGATAAGGATAAGTCACATTATCCTTATGAAAAAACTCTTGTTGTTGACGGAATGGTCTGCAAAAACTGTTCCGCAAGAGTAGAAAACGCACTCAATTCAATTGACGGTGTGTGGGCGGAAGCCGATGTTTCTTCCGGCAGGGTTACGGTCAGAATGAAAAGAGAAATTGAGGATAAAGTCCTCAAAAAGACAGTAAACGATATAGGCGCATACACCGTTATGAAGGTGGAATAAGGTCTTTTAGGAGAAGAGAGGCAACCTTATGGCAGTATTGCAGAAAATTGACAATCCATACGGTATGATACAGACTGTTGAACACTGCGAATCGTTCAGCATATACCGTTCACAGGACAGCACGGGCGATTGCGAGGTCACCGTATATCCTGTGTTTTCAGGCATTGAGCTTGTTTATTACGATGTACATATGCAAAGTTGTGACATTAATCTTGCAAAGGGAAGAGAAATGCTCATCATCACGCATTGTCAGGAGGGCAGAATCGAGTTTGAATACAAAAACGGCGCATATCTTTACCTTGCGTCGGGTGATTTGTCGATACAGAAGAATACGGAAAACATCCGACACAGATATTGTCCGCTGAGCCACTACCACGGTGTGTCGGTTGCAATTGATATGAACCGTGTGCCAAGGTGTTTTTCGTGTATTCTTGACGATGTTTTTGTCAGCCCCGAAGAGCTTGAAATGAAATTCTGTTCCGAAAAGCCGTACTCAATTATGCGTGAAAATATAAGCATTGAGCATATTTTTTCGGAACTCTATTCCGTTCCCGAAAATATCCGAAAGGGTTATCACAAGGTTAAGGTGCTTGAACTTCTTTTGTTTTTGAGCGGTCTTGAATATAAGGGTGAGAGTGAGGAAAGACGATATTTTTCACGCTCACAGGTTACCGCCGCAAAAGAGGCAAAAAAATATCTGCTTGCTCATCTTGACGAGCATATAACAATTACGGAGCTTGCCGATATGCTCGGCATCTCTTCAACTTCTCTCAAGATCTGTTTTAAGGGTGTCTACGGCGACACGATTAACGGCTACATAACGAACTGTAAAATGCAAAAGGCCGCCTCTCTTTTGAAAAACACCGACAAAAGTGTACTTGAAATTGCGGGAATTGTCGGCTACAACAACGGCAGTAAGTTTGCGGGTGCTTTCAGAAGGGTGATGAACAAGTCGCCGAACGAGTACAGAAAATCGCTCGTCTGAACAGAGCCTTATATGTCCGTAAAGAGCAGTAAAAAGACTTTGTAAAGTGCTATAATAACATTGTCGAAAAGATACGCCTATATTCTTTTCTGACAGACTGCGGAAATATCCGCAGAGTATTTGATGATTACTTTGCCGGGTAATTATTCATAATATCTCTTCTCCTTTCAGGGACAGCGTTTGCTGTCCCTAAAATTTTGCAAAAATTACCTGTCCGTTTGGAGCATAGAAAACCCTTTGAGAGCCGATAATAATATTGACCGATGGTATATTATTAACTGTAAGATAAAGACAACAAACAAGTCTTGCTTATGGAATTAAGTTAGCAAAAGCTAACTATAAAACAATTATCGGATAATCACTGTGGTGTATTTATTCAATTCTATTCAAATCATTCAATCAATTATTTAGAGGAAAAGATGTCAGAAGATTTAATTATCAAGCATTGTTCCCCAACGCTTGCAGGAATAAAAACGGCTAACCTTTTTAACTGTCCGTACTCATCACGGCTTGAGTGCGAATGTGATGTGAGAAAGCTGAATAAAATGTTCTGCAAAAAGGGAATAAAAGTTCTGCCACTGAAGTTCAGCAACGGAAAGGCTTTAATCTATATTTTTCGTCCGTCCAAGCTTGCTGTTGATTTGTCCGATGAATATGCGTGCAAGCTGCTTGAGTCGCAGGGGTATCATTCACACGATGCCGCACGCTGTATAAGGGAGCTTCGCCACCGACTTAAAGACTCAACCGAGTTCCCGCACGAAATCGGACTGTTCCTCGGTTATCCTCCCGAAGATGTCCGTGGCTTTATTCTTCATAAAGGAAATTGCTGTAAATATTCAGGTTGCTGGAAGGTTTACGGTAATGAAGAAAAAGCAGCCAAAGAGTTCGCCAAATTCAAAAAATGTTCTGACATCTATTACTCTAAGTGGTTACAGGGCACACCTATTCAGAAACTGACGGTTGCGTGTAACTGACTTAAAGTGTAATCAAGTACAAAAACTGAAAGGTGAGTATATAATATGAGTAAAGTAGCAGTAGTATTCTGGAGCGGTACAGGTAACACAGAGCAGATGGCGGAAGCCGTTGCCGAGGGTGCAAAGTCCGCAGGCGCAGAAGTTACTCTTGCAAATGTAAACGATTTTGATTCTTCATCGGTTGCCGATTTTGACGGCATTGCATTTGGATGTCCTGCAATGGGTGCGGAGGTTCTTGAGGACAGCGAGTTTGAGCCTGTTTTCAATGAATGTGAAAGTGCATTAAACGGCAAAAGCATTGCCCTCTTCGGTTCATACGGCTGGGGTGACGGCGAATGGATGAGGAACTGGGAGGACACCTGTAAGGGTGACGGTGCAAACCTTGTTTGCGAAAGCGTTATCTGTAACGATGCTCCCGATGACGATGCCCTTGAGGCTTGCAAAAAGCTTGGCGCATCACTCGCTTAACTTAGGCTGTAAGTATTCAATTAGTTAATACCAATTTCATAATTTCATAGAAACGCCTGTTTACGCTTGTAAGCAGGTGTTTTTATTTGTTCATCATTAATATTTTATATTCTGTTTGCGAATTATGAATAAGACTTTAAAAAATCCTGCAAAAATTCCCTTTGTTTATTCTAAAAAAACTTGATTTTAAAGCTTTGTTGTATTAAAATAAGCAATGGATACATATAGAAAAGGAAGTAATTGGTATGCTTACATTAGACAAAATCTATCACGCATCATATGTTTTGAAGGATGTTATCAGACAGACTAATATCGTTCAGGCAAGGGGTATTTGTGATGATTGTGATGTTTATCTCAAACCCGAAAATCTTCAGATTACAGGTTCATTCAAGGTAAGAGGTTCAGGTTACAAGATTTCTCAGCTTACCGAAGAAGAAAAGGCAAGAGGTGTTATTGCCTGTTCTGCAGGCAACCATGCTCAGGGTGTTGCACTTGCTGCTACAAAGTACGGTATCAAGTCGCTTATCTGTCTGCCTGACGGTGCACCTATTTCAAAGGTTGAGGCTACTAAAAACTATGGAGCCGAGGTTTGTATGGTTCCCGGTGTTTATGATGATGCTTATAACGAGGCTTTAAGACTTCGTGATGAAAAGAACTATACATTTATCCACCCGTTTGACGATGAAAATGTTATTGCAGGTCAGGGTACAATCGGTATCGAAATTATGAATGAAATGCCCGATGTTGACGCTGTTGTATGTGCAATCGGCGGCGGCGGACTTATTTCGGGTGTTGCCTGTGCAATCAAGAGCCTTAATCCTAACATTAAGGTTTACGGTGTTCAGGCAGAGGGCGCTCCTTCAATGGTTGAGTCAATCAAGAACGGCGAGCCTGTTCATCTTGACAGCGTTTCTACAATTGCCGACGGTATTCAGGTTAAAGAGCCGGGTGAGCATACATTTGAATATGTGAAGAAGTATGTTGACGATATCGTAACGGTAAGCGATGACGAAATTTCATCTGCAATTCTCAAGCTTATTGAGTCACAGAAGATGATTGCCGAGGGCGCAGGCGCAGCTCCTTTGGCTGCTGTAATGTTCAACAAGCTCCCCGTTAAGGGCAAGAAGGTTGTTTGCGTTGTATCAGGCGGTAACATTGATGTTACAATCCTTTCAAGAGTTATCAAGCGTGGACTTCTCATGACAGGCAGACAGCAGACTTTCTGTGTTGAACTTCAGGATAAGCCCGGTCAGCTTGTTGCCGTTTCAAATATCATTGCCGAAAAGGGCGCAAATGTAATTTCTATCCACCACGAAAGAGGCGGAGAGGGTACGGATGTAAACGGTTGTTACCTCCGTGTTGTTCTTGAAACAAGAGATTTTGCTCAGATTAAAGAAATTCGTGATGCACTTGTTGATGCAGGCTTTAAGCTTGTTTAATCAGTAATTTTTAATATATTGACAGGAGGTCATTATAATGGAAAAGGTTTATACTAAAAATGCTCCCGATGCTATCGGTCCGTATTCACAGGCTGTAAAGGTAAACGGTCTTGTTTTTACATCGGGACAGATTGCAATTAACCCTGTAACAGGCAATGTTGAGGCTGCAACAATTGAGGCTCAGACAGAACAGGTTTGCACAAACCTTAAAAATGTTCTTGAGGCATCAGGCAGTTCACTTGAAAAAGCTGTTAAGACAGTTTGTTTCTTAAAAAATATGGAAGATTTCGGTGCTTTCAATGAGGTTTACGGCAAGTATTTCACATCAAAGCCCGCAAGAAGCTGTGTTGCAGTAAAACAGCTTCCAAAGGATGTCCTTGTTGAAGTTGAGGTTATTGCAGAAGTTTAATTCTGATTAGGAATTAAAAATAATATCCGTATAAAAATTGCAATCCCGATTAACCGTAAAAAGTTAATCGGGATTTTTGCGTTTATATTTGAAATATATGTTGTTATGAGAATGTGGGGGCGGATATTATCCGCCCGCACGGCGAGCCGCCGTACCCAATTCGTGCAGATAGTTTGTAATGCCCACAAAACATATCAAGCCCGAGCGTAGCATTGTAATTGTTTGTACAATTTATCAACAATATTTTTTAAAATAAAAAAATCGGGAACAAGAATTTGCGTTTGTACACAAACCTTACTCCCGAAATTATCGAACAATTTAATTCTATTAGCCGACAGCCTTTAAAAGCTCGTCAACCTTATTTGTCTTTTCCCATTCAACACCGAGTTCTTCTCTGCCCATATGACCGTAAGCGGCAAGTGGGAGATACTTTGTTTCCGTGAGCTTGAGCTGTCTGATGATAGACTGCGGACGGCAGTCAAATACCTTTTCAACAGCGTTTGCCAGTTCTTCGTTTGAATATTTTGATGTGCCGAATGTGTCAACCATTATTGAAACAGGCTTTGCAACACCGATTGCATATGCAAGCTGAATTTCGCACTTCTTGGCAAGTTTAGCGGCAACAATGTTCTTTGCAATATATCTTGAGTAGTAAGCGGCACTGCGGTCAACCTTTGTCGGATCTTTACCGCTGAATGCACCGCCGCCGTGACGAGAAAATCCGCCGTAGGTATCAACAATAATCTTTCTGCCTGTAAGACCTGAGTCGCCGACAGGGCCGCCGATTACAAATCTGCCTGTCGGGTTTACGAAAATTTTTGTGTTCTCGTTCATAAGCTCAGCAGGGATAATCGGTTTGATAACATACTCGATAAGGTCTTTTCTAATCTGCTCAAGTGTAACATCTTCATCATGCTGTGTTGAAATTACAACCGTGTCAATGCCGACAATCTTGTCATCGTCATACTCAACAGTAACCTGAGTCTTGCCGTCTGGACGGAGATATGAAAGAGTGCCGTCTTTTCTTACCTTTGTAAGCTGTTTTGCAAGCTTGTGGGCAAGAGAAATTGGCATTGGCATAAGTTCGGGTGTTTCATCACACGCATAACCGAACATCATGCCCTGATCACCTGCACCAATCTGATTGTCAGTATCGCTTTCGCCGTCTTTAAGCTCAAGGCTTTCGTTTACGCCCATTGCAATGTCGGGTGACTGTGCGTCAATTGATGTGAGAACCGCACAGGTGTTGCCGTCAAAACCGCACTTCGGATCGTTGTAGCCAATGTTGTTTACAACCTTTCTTGCAACATCTGCGATGTCAACATAGCAATCGGTTGAAATTTCACCCATAACATGAATCATGCCTGTTGTAGCCGTAACCTCACAGGCAACATGAGCGTTTTTATCCTGAGAGAGGATTTCGTCAAGAACTGCGTCGGAAATCTGGTCACACACTTTGTCGGGATGACCTTCCGTTACAGACTCGGATGTAAATAAATGTTTAGCCATTTAGAAAACTCCTTCCAAAAAAATAAGCACCGTTCATCCGAAAGGTGCTGTGTTTACTCATCTTTCGGTAAATACCGCAGGATTTGGCACCTTGCATACGCAGGTTGCCGGACTTCACAGGGCCTGTCCCCTCAGTCACTCTTGATAAGATCATTCTTATTCAATTCTATAAATAGATTATACAGTATCTTTCGACAAATTTCAAGATTAATTTGCAATTTTAAAAAGGTAAAAATAGTAAATATTTCAGCCGTTTGGATTGAAAATTTTAACTTATAGTGCTAAAATTAACCCGAGGTGACTGAAAATGAGTATTACTGTGAGAGAATACGGGGAAAATGATATTAATGGTATGATTTCCGTATGGAATGAAGTTGTAAGGGACGGAGTTGCCTTTCCGCAGACTGAAGAACTTGATTTTGAAAGCGGAAAAAAGTTTTTTGCAGAGCAAACTTGTTGTCCCGTTGCAACCGATGAAAACGGCGAGGTTCTCGGAATGTATATTCTTCATCCGAATAATGTCGGCAGATGCGGTCATATTTGTAATGCAAGCTATGCGGTTTCCTCATCGTCAAGGGGACAAGGTGTTGGTAGAATGCTTGTGTCGGATTGTCTTAAGCGTGCTAAAAAATACGGCTTCAAAATTTTGCAGTTCAATGCTGTTGTGAGAACCAACAAACCTGCAAGAAAACTTTATGAAAGCCTTGGCTTTGTAAAACTCGGAGTTATTCCGAAAGGCTTTTTGATGAAGGACGGTCACTATGAGGACATCTGTCCTTATTATAAAGAACTTTAAAATTTCAATTTAATCAGGAGGACAAGAGATATGATTATTGATTTTAAACATATGGAAGAACAGATTTTGCCGAATTTTAAAGGTGGAGAAAAGGCATATGCCGTAAAGAAATTCACGGATGACAGAAATATGATTATGCACGGTCGCCTTGAAAGCGGTGCGTCAATCGGACTTCACACTCATGAGGGCAACTGCGAAATGTTCTACATCATTGAGGGAACAGGCAAGGTGCTTATGGACGGCGAGTATGAAAGGGTTGAGGCAGGCGTGTGCCACTATTGCCCGAAAGGTCATACACACAGCCTTATTAATGACAGCGACTCCGACCTTGTATTCTTTGCTGTTGTTGCAGAGCAGAAGTAATTTTATTTTCGGTTTATGATTTCCGATTATTCTCTGTTGTATCTTAAATCCCTATGCAAAAACTAAAACAGGGGTGATTACGGTGAACAGAACTGCAGAAATACTCGGAGAAAAATGGGATTTGCCGCTTGGCTTTACAATGGCACTCGGCGAAAATCACGACGCAATGTTTGTCTTTTCAAGTATGCCGAAAAAGTACCGTGAAAGCTGTATTGACAGGGCGAGAAACGCAAATTCCCGTTCCGAAATGCAGAGAATAGTATCGGATATAGCACAAAAATCTTTTAATGATTTTATAAGCTGACAAAAAAGCAACGGAGCAAAAACTTCGTTGCTTTTAAATTGCTGTCTGTTATTCGTTTGCACTTTTATAAAAATCTCTAAAATTGAAAGTTGAAAATTAAAATTTAGTTCGGACAACAGATTTACAAGATGCAAAATTTCTGTTGCCCGATTGTTTATGTAAGTAATCGCTATACATTAGCAATAATGAGAGCCGAACATTAGTTGATAACTGAATTAGCATAGAAATTATAAAATAGATTACACTATTATGATTGTGCAAATATTACATAATACAGATGAAATATTTTGAAAATTATTGCATAGTGTAATTCTTAGTGGTATAATTAGCAGTATAATCCAAGTGAAAATTTGTGAAATTATTAATATGGAGGTTTAGTTGTGGCTAAAAGTTTAATTATTGTTTCAGGTGAAAATGAGAAAGTTTACGCTGAACTTTTGCTTTCTCTTGTAACTCTCATTGATGATGACAAAGAAAACGGTAAAGTAGTGGGGATAAAAGACGGAAGTGTTAATGCAACAATTTGGTCTGAAAAAATTTATGAAGATAATAATCCTCAAATGACTTCTTCAACCAAAATAGTTTTTTTAGGTAAAAGTAAATCAACAGAATTTATATTGCCAAATATTAAGTTTAATGAGGAACTAAAAAAATACGGAATTTTTATGGGCTGCACGGGTAATAAGTATGTTATTTATACAGATGCAAACATTTTGATTAATAACAAAACATTATATGATGAATTTTTTGACTTGTATAAAAATTTAGTAGATAAGTTTGATGATACTGTTGCCGATTCTTCTGTTGTAAAGAAAGCTAGACATACAGATGACTTAGGAACAGCTATCGGAAAAGGTGTAGAAAATGTTGTAGGTCTTGTAGGTAATTTATTTAATATCTTTTCCGGCGAACATAAGGAAATTGAATTGAAAGGTACAGATGCGTTCGATATTGGAGCAAAAATTGAAGCCGGAAAAGCTATTCCTGACCAAATGTTCCGATTTATAATATTAAGTTTGTATTTAAATGATTTATATAAATTTATGGAGAATTAACGATGAGTAATGACTTTTTGCGTGGGTTTCAGCGTGTTATTGATATCGGTGCTGTTGATATATCAACACTTCCGTCACAAGAATGGATTAATAGCGTTGAAAAAGCAATTGAAAATTTCAAATCTTCGATAATAGACAGAGCTTCTTCAAAAAATATATCCACAGACATGCTACAAGGTTTTACTGCCGAAACTTTTCATGCGGAAACATTCAATATAAATGCTGTTATAAATGACTCGCAATCAAGAGCATTTGTGCCTGACTCTAATAAATTCGGTTCACCTGATATATTGCTTCGTAATCCAAAGTTGAAGTCGCTTATTGCAAACAGTTTAAAATATTATAGCAATGAAGACAAAACACTAAAGGCTTTATCAGAAACTCCCTATGAAAGATATTCAAAACTTAAACTCAGAGCAGAAAGTAAAGGTACTGTTTATAAACCATTAAACAAGTTTTCAAAAGAAAATGGCAGAAATATTAGTAGAAAAAATATAAATAGATCTATTTATTATGGTCAGAATAAGCTTGTTCCGTCTGAGCAATTGGAGAAAATACAATCTTCTTTAGATAATAAGATAAAAACCGCTAAAATGAATGGCGATGTTATAAGTTTAGAAAAGTATAAAGAAGTGAAAAAGACTGTCCAAAACATAATAAGTGACGGTAACGGATGTGAGTCTGTTCCGCTTACAAGAGAAAATTCACAAAAGCTTGCTGAGGCTGCCAGAGATGGAACTATTGATGATAAGCTGTTAAAAGACTTAGGTGTTGATAAATCGCAACTAATCGGTGATAAACATATAGCAAAGAAAGCTCTGTCAGCAGGAATAAATGCAGCGGTTTTAATGCTTGTTTTGAATGTTGCTCCGAAGATTATTGATGTGTTAAGTACACTCATACAAAACGGAGAAATTGATGTTGAAACACTTCGTAGCGACGGGATCGACGCTGTTACATCTACAGCAAAATCTTACATTGAAGGTGCTTTAACATCCGGTGTTTATTTGTGTTGTAAGTTAGAAAAATTTGGAGAAACATTTAAAAATGTGGATGCAAATGTCGTAGGATCGGTTGTTGTTTTGACGATGTCCTTAATTCTTGATTCTATAAAACTTGCTTTAGGTGATATTACAAAGATTGAATTTGTAAAAAATGCTACAAGAAATTCGTTAGTATTAGGTTTGTCACTTGCCGGAGGAGCTATTGCTACCGCACTTTTTCCTGAATTAACATTCATTGCATCGCTACTTGGAAGTTTGATTGGGTCTGCTGTAGGAGTCTTGATTTATAAATGTTTAGACCGTTGCTTTATGGCTTTAATTGTTGAGTCAGGTTGTACGTTCTTTGGATTGGTTGAACAGAATTATGAATTGCCTGAAAATGTTCTGAAACAAATCGGAGTTGAACCTTTTGAGTATGACAAATTTGAGTTTGATAAATTTCAATTTGATAGTTTCAAACCTGATACAGTTACAATTGATAAAATTGAGTATGAAAAGATTGGCATTAAGGTTCTCCGCAGAGGCGTTATAGAGGTTGGTAAAATAGGATATATATAGTAAATAAGTCATCCTTTGTATGGGTGACTTATTTTATTGTCTACAAACTGTACCTATAAAAATTCTGAAAATTGTACATACAAATAATGACAGTGGTGTTGTATAATGACAACATCACAAGATAAATGTTGAACTGTTCAGAAATTTTAAGGCGTGGTATGATGACAAAAAAAGCTGTACTAATCAATGATCTCTCAGGGCTTGGAAAGTGTTCGCTGACGGCGGCAATCTCTGTTTTGTCCGTAATGGGCATTCAGGCGTGTCCTATGCCGACAGCCGTTTTGACAAGTCAGACGGGATTTGAAAGCTTTTACTGCAACGATTGCACTGATAAGCTTGATTATTACACAAGTGAATGGAAAAAACTCGGCTTTCAGCCTGACGGAATCTATACGGGTTTCCTCTCAAGCGAAAAGCAGGTGGACAAAATCCTTTCATTTATAGACAGCTTTGAAACCGACGACACGCTTGTACTTGTGGATCCGGTTCTCGGTGACGGCGGAAGAACCTACAGTCTTTATACCGAAACTCTCGGCAAAAAGATGAAAAAACTCGTTTCTGTTGCCGATGTAATCACCCCGAACCTTACCGAATGTTGTATTCTGTGCGATACCGACTATTCAGAACTGATTAAAAATGCCGATTCTCCCGATTTTCTCGATACGGTTGCAGAGCTTGCCAAAAAGCTTTTGAAACTCTATAAGGTGAAAACCGTGATTGTTACAGGCATTGAGCATAAAATTTCCGATGAGGTTACAAAGATTAACAATCTTATTGCAGCCGATGATGAGGTGTTTTGTGTCAGCTGTGAAAAGACGGGCGGAAGTTATTCGGGTACAGGCGATTTGTTTGCCTCGGTTGTCTTTTCGGGACTGCTCCGTGGTGACAGCCTGAAAGATACCGTAAATCTGGCGGTAAAATTCATACAGACCTCTCTTTGTGAAACCGTTAAACTCGGTATTCACCGCAACGAGGGTATTGAATTTGAAAAACATTTAAAAATGCTTTTGTGAGGAAATTACTATGACTGCTAAAACTGTTTCAAAAACCGATTCAAAATTTAATGTAAAACTGATTGCAATTACGGCAATGTGTGCGGCTCTTATTACCGTTACAACTGCTTTTATCAAGATTCCGTCACCGCTTGGATACTCTCATGCAGGCGACTCTATGATTTATCTCGCCGCAAGTATTCTTCCCGGACCTTTCGGAATTATCGCATCATCAATCGGCGGCGCTCTTGCCGACCTTATTTCTGGTTATCCGCATTGGGCAATCCCAACAGCTATTATCAAGGCTGTCAACGCAGTTCCGTTTGTGCTTTGCAGAATGGCGATGAAGAAGCGTGGCAAAGATGAAAAAATCATCAGTCCGTCATCACTTCTTATGCTCATTCCAACAACAATCGTTACAATCGGCGGTTACTTTATTGCAAACGGTCTTATGTATGACTTTGGTGCCGCAATTGCGGAACTTCCCACTTGCTGGTTGCAGCCCGGTGTAGGAGCATTAATCTACATTGTTGTAGGCATCGGTCTTGATAAAATCAATTTCAAGAAAAAACTCTCGCTTTAATGTGAGTTTCAATAAGGAGAAGAAAACATAATGGCAGATATTCTTTATGTGTACAAAACATCTATCTATGCTAATCTGACGAACAAATGCCCTTGCAGATGCACATTCTGTATCCGCAACAATACCGATTCGGTCGGCAGTGCAGATACACTCTGGCACAAGCATGATCCGAGTATGGAGGATATTAAAAAGGCTGTTGATGATTTTGATTTCACAGGCTACAAGGAGCTTGTATTCTGTGGCTACGGCGAACCGACTTCGGCTCTTGATAATATGCTTGAAACCGCAAAATATGTAAGGGAAAAGCACCCCGACATCAAACTCAGACTCAACACAAACGGTCTTTCTGACAGAATCAACAACAAGCCCACAGCTGAGTTGATTTCAAAGTATATTGATTCTGTTTCAATCAGCCTCAATACCTGTTCATCGGAAAAGTATGACGAAGTTTGCCGTCCTGTTTTTGACCATGCGTATGAGTCAATGCTCAAATTTGCAGAGGATGCAAAGAAATATTTTGAACATACGCAGTTTTCAATCGTAGATACAATCCCCGAGGAGGACATCAAGGCTTGTCAGAAAATTGCCGATGACAGGGGAATTTATCTCAAAATCAGAAAATATTCCGATTAATCGTTAATTTTAATTTTTCATTTCATTTTATATTTCAGAAGTAAAGCCGACTTGTTGTTATGACAGGTCGGTTTTATTTTTATTCGGTATGTCATCCGCAACTGTCCGATAGGACAATTTCACTTTCAAATGATTCTATTCTTAAAGCTGTATATCCACCGCCTTGACGGAGGTAATTTTAATTGCTATAATTTATACAAATGGGGTGGTGCTTTGAAAAAGACAAAACTGTTGAAAATTGTCCTCAAACGGACAGGCGCAATTAAGCTTTTGTGCAGTTATGTTATCGTGTTTTTTGCGGTGAGTGTTGCAATATGGATTTTTGAGCCGAACATAACTCGGCTTTTTGACAGCATATGGTACTGCTTCAGCGTTGCCACAACAATCGGACTCGGAGATGTGCTTGCAACAACGCTTGTCGGCAGAGTGCTTTCAATCTTTCTTTCGATATGTTCAATTCTTATCATTGCAGTAGTTCCGGGCGTAATCACAAGCTACTATGTGGAAAGTACAAAACTTCGTGCTGACGAAAGCAGTGCAAAGTTTCTTGATGATCTTGAGCGCCTTCCCGAACTTTCAAAAGAAGAGCTTGTCGAGCTTTCCGAAAAGGTGAAAAAGTTTAATCGTAAAAAGTAAATTTAATAAATGCGGACATAAAAAATCCCGACAGTATCAAAAACATACTGTCGGGATTTTGCCTTTAAAGAAATATATTAACTTATTTTATGAATCCCTGAACAATCAAAATCAGTACAAGAACAGGGAGTACATACTTGAAATACGGCTTTGAAGCCTTTGAAAATTTAATGCCTTTACCGGTGTTACACTCATCAAGGTAGTTGTCAAATCCCCAACCGAATTTTGTAACGCAGAAGAGGAGATACACAAGCGAACCTACAGGAAGAAGGATATTGCTTACGAGAAAATCTTCCATACCGAGAACATTCTGACCGAAAATTTGGAAACCGCTCCAAATGTTGAAACCGAACACACACGGCAAACTTGCGATAAGAATGATGATTGTGTTGATAAGAACAGACTTCTTTCTGCTGATGCCGAACATATCAATCCAGAACGAAATGATGTTTTCAAACACGGCAATGATTGTTGAGAAGCACGCAAAAGTCATAAACAGGAAGAACAGAGTACCCCAAATTCTTCCGCCGGCCATATTTACGAACACATTCGGAAGTGTTACGAAAATCAGAGCAGGGCCTTGGTCGGGCTGAACACCGTATGAAAAACAAGCGGGGAAGATGATAAGACCTGCCATAATCGCAACAAATGTGTCAAGTGCGCAAATTTTGATTGACTCACTCGGCAGAGTGTGGTCTTTTGACATATAACTGCCGAAAATTTCCATTGCCGCAATGCCAAGGCTGAGTGTGAAGAATGCCTGATTCATAGCGGATGAAATAACATTGCCAAGTCCGATTTCATTCACCTTGTCCAAATCGGGAATAAGGTAGAAGCTGAGTCCCTCGCCTGCACCCGAAAGGAATAAGCTGTTGCCTGCGAGTACAAGAATGAGTATGAGCAACGCAATCATCATAACTTTGCTGACTTTTTCAATGCCCTTTTGAATACCTCTGCTGCAAACAAGGAATCCGAGGACGGTGATAATCGCCATCCAAATTACCATTTCAAGCGGATTTGACTGCAATTCGTTGAATACTCCGCCAACTTGCTCCGAGGTCATTCCGCTTTCAAATGAACCCGTCGCAAATTTGTAGAAGTAGCTCGTCATCCAACCCGAAACCGTGGTGTAGTACATCATCAAAAGGTAGCATCCGAGCATACAGAACCAGCCGTGAATGTGCCACTTGCTCTTTGGCTTTTCAAGTTTTTTGTAGCCGAGAACAGCACTTTTTCTGCTCGCTCTTCCGACTGCAAGTTCCATTGTCAAAACAGGAACTCCCATAAGAACGAGGAAGATTAGGTACAAAAGTACAAATAGTCCGCCGCCGTTCTGTCCTGCAACATACGGAAATCGCCACACATTGCCGATTCCGATAGCGCAACCCGCACTTACAAGGATAAACCCAAGTCGGGATTTAAAATTTTCTCTTTCCATAAACGAATTCTCTCCTATAAAAACAAACTCTCTAATTATACAAAAAATTCACACATTTGTCAAGATGCTCTGTTTTTAATAAATGAAGAATTTTCGCAAAAAAACCGCATAAATAAGCCGTTTTTTAGAGCAGAGGGTAGATAATGGGACAGTGGTTTATGGTATAATATTATTAAAGAAAAGGAAAGGAAAAACCTAATTAAAAGGGCAATAACAATAATTGTTACTAAGTTAATAAAAGGTGGAAATTATTATGTTAATGAATTGTAAAAGAAAGATCCACGAAAAGCTTGTGTTTGAAAACGCACCGCAAAATCCCGAAGCAATCAAGGGTATCCGTGCATACCTTTTGGCGCTGTTTTCCTATGCAACGATGTCGAAGAGATGTGAAAATGCTGACTTTGATTTGCATATTGATATTGAGGGCGATGAAACGCTTTTTGAAACCGAAGACGAAAGTGCGGGCGAGATAATCCAGAAGCTCGGTAATCACGGCGGATTCACAATTGACATCACCTGCAGCGGAAAATTTGTGAATATCGGCAACTGTTCCGATGAGGAATTTATCACGGTGGCGTGTTTTCCTGATAGAGTTCCAAGCATTTTTGATTGCCTTGAAAATTCTGGCGAAAAGGACTTCAAGTACGGAAAAATAGCTTATTTTGACGGCATTGATTTGTGGTTATCCCAGTACATTGACGATAAAACCTGTATGGACAATGTTTTTGATTTTGGCGACATTGTTGAGAAAAAGGACTTCGCAATTTCAAATTTGTGGAATAGTGAAATGTTTCTTGTTATCGCATTTGATTTTGAAAAGTATCACGATGAAGCTGAGGAAATCAAGAATATAATCGAAAGATATATTTATGTTGATGATGAAAAAGCATTTAAAAAGTGCCGCAAAAAGTGGGATGAGGAAATGATAATCGGAATTGACGGTGTGCAGTGGATTCCCGAAAATGTGGGAGAAATCGTTGCATTTACCGATGAAATCAACGAAGTGCTTGCTCGCCTTGACAGGGATGAAGATGTAGAAATTGAATCGTATGGACTTTTCTGCAATATGGACGAGTTCTTCTCGGCGCAGATTTATGCAGACAATGAGGAACATTGCTTTAAAGTTGTTGCGGTTCAGTCCGTAGTATGAAAAAAGGGAAGGATTTCTCCTTTCCGATAAAAAGTTTGATTATTCTATTATGATGTTTTCAACGCCGTGACTGAGGATTACATTGATAAGCTCGTTTCTTGAATAATTTGTTTCTGCGGCAATTTTGTCAAGCTTTGACAATGTATCTTCACGGAGCCTTACGGTTATGAGCTTGTGGCCGTCCTCACCTCGTTTTTTTATTACTAATGCTTCATTTTTAAATTTATCCATATTGATAACCTCTGAATCAAATTTGTTCACTAATACCATTTTATATTGACAATATCTATTATAATATATTACATATGATAGTAATTATGATATCAAAAGTAATATCATAATATAATCAAAATGAGGTGCAACGGCATCTGCTCTAAAAATAAATTTCCAAAAGGAGAGGTAATTATGAGTGAGAAAAAATTGAATCAAAACAGTAAATCCGCAAGCTATGAGGTGGCTTTCTGCGAAAAGTGCGGTGCAAAAATTGAAAGAGAAAATGATGTCAAAGCAACTGAAATTTCGCAGAACACTGTACATAATAATGTTTAAAACGAAACTGTTCCTGTGGCAGAGCCAGGTGAGAGTGTTAATAGTTCAACTGAACCTGTGACAAACACAACAGACAGTAATGTTCAAAATGTGACTGTAAATAATTCTGCTAATTCAGATAGTAGTACAAATGTTGAATATTCTCAGAATTTTGTTCAGGTTAATCCGAAAAAGAAACCTGCTCCAATAAAAATAGTAATAACTTCAGTGATATTATGTGTTTTAGTGGTTGCTTTGATTTTATGCTTTACAGGTAATTTGTTTGGCGGTTCGGTTGTAGTATATGACGAAAATTCAAAATTTGATTCGAGATATAAATATACACCCGAAGAGTATCTCAATGCTGTTTATAATATTGCGGATGCTTATTATCCTGAAACACTTTCTTCAATAAAAAGCAGTTTTGGTGATGAACTTGCAAGTGATGTGCTTGGATATGTTAATCTTGACAGTGTGGATGATTTTAAAAAAGAAATATGTGATTTTAGCAATTGGTTAAACGATTACGGCGATTATTACTATAATGTATGGTATGACGGAGACATCATATATACGATAACTATGTTGACTGTCGACACAAACGGTAAAAAATATCTTAGAGGTTTAATGGTGTATGCTCTGGGAGATAGTGACAAAGAAACTGCGATTGGAGATTTTTGTACTCGCTTTATTACTCCTGTTTTGATTGCACCATTGATTGACGCAAATCCTGTTGTTTCTAACAGGTTGGTTGGAAAATGTAAGAACAGCAACGAAACAACATATGTATTTAATGAAAATGGTATTCAGTACTACTACAACTTATATACCTTGGTAATAAATGCATTTTCAGACGATTTTAAAGACGCTACTTTTGATAGAATTCATCTTTCAGAAAGTGATTTGCAGTAAACAAAAACGAGGAAGGCATAAAACCTTCCTCGTAATTTTTTTGCTATTTTGTTAAGTCGAAAAGTGAAAATTCAAAAATTAAAACTCAATTGCATCTGTGAAATTGTCAGCTTCATCATCAGACTCGTCAAAATAATCGGCATCGTCAGAATCGCTTTCATCTTCGGAAATGTCAATCATATCGAACTCGTCATATGTAACAGCCTTGTTGAGCTTAAAAAAGTTTGTCTGGCAGAAGTAACGGCAGACACGGATGTAGTTGAGAAATTCGGGAGTTTCATTCTCATAGTCCTCGGCAGAAACACCCTCTTTGATGATAAGCAGCATCTCGACAATCTGCGAGTTACTGATAAAGAAGTTGTTATGCTCCTCAAAGATGATGAAAATATCGTCATCATCGAGGTCATACTTTTCGCAGGCATAAAGCGCCTCGCTCTTTGAATTCCTCACAACTCTGTAAATCTCAAAATCAATCATATCAGGCTCATCGCAATCAATGTTGCCCATAACGCAGAGTTCAAGAAAAGTTTTGCTCATAACAGCCTTGTCGGTTAGTTCAAGGTCAAAGTGCTTTTCAAGAGAAATGATAAGCTCGTTCTGTGATTTTACACCCGGTGTGATGAGTGGCTTGTATCGTTTGATGAGTTTGTTTTTATAAAATTCCGAATTTTCATACTTTAATGAAAGATTAGCGGCAATGTTGTCAAATATATTCATAGTTATCTCCTTAAAAACAAGTGGTTTTTATGTTTACAAGTAAATTATAATCGAATTTAAGGATAAAATCAATATGCTTTTTGAATATAATGCCCAAACAGATTTATAAATTCGCAGTTTTCATTTATAATCTTAATGTAGAATGACAAACTTGTAGGGGCGGATATCATCCGCCAGCCTTGATGCTATCATATGTTTTTCTGAATGTTTTGATATGATAAAAATTGTGTATTCGTAATATTGAAGTAAAATATATGGTAAGCAGAAAACGGTAAGGAGGAGAGTTATGAGCTTGTTTGATAAAATGAAAAAACATCAGTCCCCTGAAAAACCGAATGACGGCGAATTTAAAAGCGATGTAAACACGATTCTGCACGGTACAAGCGTTCAAAACAGAAAAGAAATGTGCGAGCTTGAATACATGAAGGCAAGACGGCTTTTGAAAAATCCGACCGTTGAAACCGTTGCCCGTGCTAAAAATATAATGAATACCCTTGCAACCGATTTTGATTATCTTCCTGCCGTATTGTGGATGGCTGAATTTTCCGTGAACGGTGTCAAAAATCCCGAACAGGCGGCTATGTGGTACAAAAAAGCCGCAGACCTTGGCAGTGCGAATGGAGCGTCCAAAATTGCAGATATTCTTATGGACGGCAGAGGTGTTACCCGCAATCCGAAACTTGCAATGAAGTACTATAAAATTGCCGCCGATAACGGCATAGCGTCAGCATCATTCGCATTGGGTGAATATTATGCAAAAACAGGCAATAGGGAAGAAGCCGTAAAAGCCTATGAAAAAGCCGTCAAAGGCGGATATAAAGATGCCGAAAAAAAGCTTGCCAAATTGAAGAAAAAGTTTTGATTGGTAAAATTTTAATTTAGTCAAATATATAAATGAAACAGAGTAGTTGTCATTTTGTAGGGAAGAACCGTGTTCTCCCATTGCAATTAGATTGTAAGCTTTATAAAAATGTTCTGATTTGATTGATGTTGTGTTTAAATTTGAACGCAGTAAAATGTGCAAAAAGAAAAGGTACTCGTTTTCGAGTACCTTTTAGTATGGAGCGGATGATTACTTTGTGGTACGGAAGTTACCAATCTCGTCTTTGCCTAAAGCGTTTAGGCTTAACTTGGATCAACGCTACGCCCTAAAAACAGTTCACTGAACTGTTTTCTAAACGGGCTTTCGATTCCCATCAGATTGTTTTATTTTTTAATTTTTGCAAAAAGAAAAGGTACTCAGTATTGAGTACCTTTTAATGGAGCGGATGATTACTTTGTGATACAGAAGT
>UMCY01041267.1_pt1 | contig 28269 bp, 29 predicted proteins | sample 1964351 | NCBI WGS metagenome assembly UMCY01 (sample SAMEA4835980, study PRJEB28245) | human gut metagenome | biome: gut microbiome; material: fecal sample | place: Denmark | collected 2008 | reverse complement strand
TCTTTCCCATGACACAATAAATTTTGCCCATTGATCTCTTTCCTCTAGTATAATATATTTGCCGTCATTTCACAACGTTTATACACGTCAAATCCGGCAGTCCCTCTACCTCCAGACCCAGCCGGATGCAATGCCGGATCGTTTCTGCGGTCTGCACGTCAATCGCTTCGCCAGGCACAAGAATCGGAATTCCGGGTGGATACAGATACACATAATCCCCGCTCACCGCTCCCGCGGCTTCCTCCAGCCGAACCGTTTTTTGTTCTGCGTCCAGTGCCTGATCAATCGTCATGACGGTTTTTTGTTCCCGATAGATCTCCCGCGGTGAAATCACTCCGGTCTCTTCCTTCTTACGGACCGTTCCGTCAATACATTCCAGTGCATCCGAAAGCCGCGCAAACCCTTCGTCCGTATCCATAATGGAAGTCATGGCAACTACATAGTTTCCGCTTGCCATCTCCATCTGCAGACCATATTCCCGTAACAATATTTCCTGAAGGGCCTGTCCGCTCATACTGTTTCCGGTCAGAATCAGAAGTTTTCCCGGATCAAATGAGAACGCCTCCTGTTTTGAAAAATCGGATGGCTGTAATACCTGCAGTGTTTTCAGATTTTTGGTCTTATCCCGAAACTCTGCAAGCCTTCTGCTGTATGCAGCAAACAGCATTTCCCGGTCTTTTTCTATGATCTGCAGACTTTTTTCAATCCCCGCCATCAGAAGGTACGACGGAGAACTTGTCTCATAAATCCCCAGAAATTGTGCGACCTTTTTCTCCGCGATCCGGTCGGAACACAGATGCAGCAATGCGGTCTGTGTAAATGCGGGAAGTGTTTTGTGTACACTCATAATCACGGCATCCGCGCCAAGCCTTGTGGCATTTTCCGGAAACTCCGGGGAAAACCCGAAATGCGCTCCATGCGCTTCATCCACGATCAGCGGAATCCCATATGCATGCACGGTATCCGCAATGTTTTTGATATCCGATACGACCCCGTCGTATGTCGGGGAAGTAATGACAACGGCCCGGATATCCGGTGTCTGTTCCAGCTGCTTTCGCACCATCTGTGGTGTTACCTGCCCCTGGATGCCGTAGGCGGTATCTTCCGGATACAGATAAACAGGAACCAGCTGCCGCAGATACATCGCGTGATATACTGCTTTGTGACAGTTTCTCGCCATAAGGATTTTTTCGCCCCGTGGGACTGCTGCACTGATCGCCGCAAGAAGTCCGCAGGTACTTCCGTTTACCAGATAATACGTTTTTTTTACACCATACAGATCTGCCGCCTTCTGCTGCGCCTCCTGCAGAATTCCGGTTGCATGGTGAAGATTATCAAATCCTTCAATTTCCGTAATGTCAATGGCATAGGGATTGGCAAAAGGCAGGAATGCCCGTTTATGGCCGGGCATATGAAACGGATATATGTCCGATTGTTCCAGTTCATTCAGTTTTTGTTCCAGCATATTTCCTCCACTATCCTAAGAACCGGCCAAGTTCCGGCATCCAGTCATCAAAAAAGATCTCATTGCGGCAAAGACTCTCCCAGATCGGGGACACAAACACCAGAATCAGATCGATTGCGTCTTCCCAGGGAACCTCTGCCAGCCCATGGTTACGCAGATACTTTTCCCAGCGCTTGCGCATATATGCGTAAGCCCGGTATTCGTCCAGCTGCTTTAATCTCTGCTCTTTTCGCATCTTCGGAGATGCAGCGGTAAGCACCGTCAGTTCCTCCAGCACATAACGCCCGCTGAGCGGCTGTGTCCGGAGCAGCCGGTATGCATCATAATAACTTCCCATGCTGCCGATCAGTTCCAGCTTGTCCATGATCGCAAACAGATCATAGCTCAGTTCACTCTCCGGCGAATACACCAGATAGGAAATTTTTCTGTCTCCGCCCACTGCAATCAATTCTTCTTCTCTTGTTCCCGGAATCTGGCTGACCGCACCAAAACTGTAGATCTCAATATTCAGCGGAACTTTCATATCAAAATACCCGGCGGTCATGCTAAGCCGGATTCCGCCGCTCAATGCCGTCACCGTACCTTCCCAATGGATTTTCTGTGCATTTTCTTTTGCAAACAGTGTTGTTTTGATATGTTCGCCCATTGCGATGGATAATCGCTGACCGGGCTGCAGTTTGTCCGGCGTGAGTTCTTCCTCACTTCCCTTATAAAAAAAGCGGATGCGCTTCTTGGCGCGCTGCCGGTATGCTTCTTCTCCCAGAAGCGGCAGGCTCATCAGCCATAAAAATTCACGGTATGCAGACGTACTGACACGCAGCATCAGATCTTCCACCGCATATCCCCACAGGAGATCCGCAAATGGAATGGAGAGCATTTCGCTTCTCTTTTTCAGTTCTGTTGCCTCACATACACCGACTTTCATTACAGCCACACTCCGATCAGACTCTGTACCTTTCCTGTTACTTTTCGCGCTCTGGCATATTCCATCAGCATGGAAATATCTTTATCATTGTCCCGGATATAGGACTGGACCGCCTCCCGGAAAATCGCCCGGTCAAGCTTTGCCTCATATTTCAGGCAGTCACAGATCATCCGTTCCTTATCATAAATCTGAAACGTCAGTCCATTCTGCTCAATCGTTGTGGAACCAAGTTCCAAAGCTTCCGGCTCTGTATAGTATGGGATTACTTTCGGATAATCCATCTTAAACCGCGACTTGGATGTATTTTTATCCACCGCTAAGTGCCATCCGTAAGGCTTTTCCCGGATATATCCATACGCATAGAGCGCACTTTCCATGCACAGACGCGCATCCGGAAACAGCCGTGCGATCAATTCTTCCTCGGAAAAGCGGTCGATCCGGTCGGTATAATAACCGTTTTTTATCCGCACCAGTGTCCCGGCTTCCACAAATTCCAGAATCTTTCGGTAATCCACATCAAGTGCCGCAAATTCTTCCTTTTTTACGATGCCGCCTTTTTCATTAATGAAAGCGCGCAGTTTTTCCAATGTTTCTTCTGATGATTTACTCTTTTTTGTATTTGTCGACATTTTCCGCTCCATAAAAATTAACGTGGTATTTCACTTCGTATTCTACCTTTTCCTGTGGAATTCGTCAAGAAAATAGTATATAGTAAAGATAATCTGAAACTGTAACAAAGGAGATCCCATTTTGAATCAGAAAAACCAGCTGCGCAAAAATCCTTCCCGCGAGACATGCGAAAGCATCATTCGCCGGATTCTCATGACCGAACTTACCCAAAACGGAAAAAACCGGCACTTTCGAAAAGCTGCCGATTTTATGAGTTATTTTGAATCTCTGTATCCGGCATCGGATGCCCTGACCAAACAGGTGCAGCGCGCCGTCCAGTCTTTGCATATGCCGAAGGATGCCAATGGATTTTTTATTGTGGACAAGACAGCTGCACAGGTGGAACAGGAACAATGCCTTGGGAAATTATTTGCAGATGCAAATGTCTCCCTCCATCCAATGGAACAGGTAGAGACCGTTTTCCTGTCCGTACCCTCCCATATGCAGGAACTTCTGCTGCATACATTCGAACAGAGTGATCTCTTTGCCGGGCAGATTCTTACCATCGTTCGCACCTGTAATGGTCTGTTAATTTACACAGAAGACAAAAAACAGCTGCTTTCATTATTAAATCGTCTGATAAATCAGCAGTAATTTTGTAATGTCGTTTATGCGTCAATTTTATAGTTTAATGCCTTTAATTTGTCTTTATTTCTGTTTAGTACCTTTATTTTTGTCTTTTTGTACATTTCTGTCCTTTATGGGTTAATGTAAAGCATGCCGGATGATCCACTGTTCCTCCGCGGATAACCGGAACAAATCCATGATCCTGCAATCCAGCCGTTTCTGGCAAGTCTCTGCTGCCTCTTTTCCCATTCCACAAATCAGCGGCTCGGTCATCGCTATAATTTCATTCTGTATCGCTTTCCCAACACGCGGAATCGGAATATGCTCCATATGCGCCCGCAATACTTTTATGGAATGGAATTCCTTCTGATAAACAAACTGAGAAACACTGGAATTTAAAATTGCCAGAATATATTTGATCTGCATTCCGTCGATCTTTGGGATCACAATGTTGCAGCTATTCAAAGAAAGCATCTGCCGGTCATCATAAGCCACCACCAGCTGATTGCTGATAAAACGGTACAACAGTTTTTCCGGTGCCCGGTATATCTCCAGAGGTGCAACCTGCTGAAACTGTTCCGGTTCAAACCGCAGATACTGTTTTACCGGATTTATGTGGTATTTGCAAATATCTGTCCCTTTCAGTACCATCTCCGAATTTTCCGTTTTCTCTGCGGAGAGAAACTTTTTGTTGTTTCCGGTAACAATGCCAAGTGCAAAATCTGCATGATCGGCCAGATAACAGACGGGAATGGAATTTTTTATTTTCTCCAGCACACGATACTCTTCATCTGTCATCCGAAAACTGAAATTTTCCGGCACTACCGTCCGCTCCATAGCAATGGTATATGTACGTGTCCGGTCTTCTATCATCATACCTGCCGTTGACAAAGGCTTTCCGGTCGCAATAAGCTGCAACAGGATGCAGGGACACTGTACCCCGTCAAACATATCTCCCAAAAACGTAAGGGATTTTACAGAACTTCTCTGAAGCAGAATTGTGCGGATACGCATATGTGCCTTTACATTTAAGACCGCTTCCGGCAGCACAAAAGCCAGCGTTCCATCCGGAACAAGAATCTCCAGAGCCCGTTCGATAAAAACATCATAGGACTCGGTATTTCTTCCGGAAGCCGTGGCATATCTGGCCTTTAACACTGCTTTGTCTTCATTGGAAAAAGCATAGCCCCACGGCGGATTTCCAATGATGGTATCAAATCCTGTTCTGTCATATTCTGTGAGAAAATTCTTCTCTGTAATATGTTCGCAGATCTCCTCAACATCCGCGTCCGGATATTTCAGAGCCATATTGAGTCGTGCGATACGGATACTTACCGCATCGGTATCCGTGCCATAAATATCTGCCAGATCCACACTTTCCGGCAGCTGAAGTAAAAAATTTCCGGTACCGCAACACGGATCTAACACTTTTCCTATATGTTCGATATCCAGATGAGAAATCAGCTTTTTTACAACTTTTGTGGATGTATAATACGAACCGCGCGCTTTCCGGCTTCCCATATTTTTACAGGAAAGATATATAAGTCCCAGAATGTCTTCATCCGGCTCACAGACATATACGTGCGAAAAAAATGCCGGATATTTCCGACAGAAATCCATTGCCCTTTGTCTGTCACCAATCAATGCATCCAATAAGATGTCATATTTCCCTATAGAAATTTTCCCCTGCAGATATTGGAAAAACAATGGTTTCTGCCCGAATAACTGCAACGCACAGTCTGCCACAAAATAGGATATCACATCCGTGGTCAGCAAAATTTGTTCCCGTGTTATCTCGGAGAGCAGTTTCTGCAAAACGGTAAGGTTCTTGCAGTTTTGGGAAACATAAGAACGATATAACGCATTTCCGGAAACATATTTTTTATTTCTGCGGCTTTTTAATGCCACATTTTTTCCTGACCGGATTTCATTTTCTATGATTGCAATATGCTTTTTATCAAAATAGGGCACCCCGTTTTTTATATATTGGGGAGTTATCTTTCCAAGTTTTACCCAGTTACGACCGGTAGCAATCGATATGGATAACTGCCCACATAACTCCTTTAACGATTTGTCATGCAATTTCAAATTCTCCTGGTTACCTGCTTTTTAAAAACGCCCGGCAAGTAGGAACCTGCCGGGCATTTTCTTATGTACTCTGTAATTTCTATCTCGGGTCCGGACGATGCTTCATATCACGGATCGGAATATTAGCGACAAGTGCCGGTACCGTTCCGTTATTGGAATCGGACTCTGTCTCGGTGATTTTTACATCAAGCGCCTCCGCATCAATATCCATGTAACGTGAGATCACTTCAATAATGTCATTCTTCATCATCTCCATCATCTCGGAAGAACAGTTGGCACGGTCAGAAACCAGCACCAGCTTCAGGCGGTCCTTTGCGACGTTGCCGGAAGTCTTCTTCTTAAATAAATCCATTATTCCCACAATAAGTACCCCCTCTAATTCTTCTTAAAAATATCCTTCAGCTTCTCAAGTACTCCCTGCTTCTCATTCAGATTCAGGAATGGAACTTCTTCTCCCATAATACGGTGGCAAATATTGGAATATGCTTTCCCTGCCAGACAGTTGGTTCCAACCAGTGGCTCACCACGGTTTGTGGAAATAACGATCTGCTCATCATCCGGCACGGCCCCGATCAGGTTTACTGCCAGAATATCGGTTACATCATCTACTGTCATCATCTCGCCGCGCTTTACCATATCTACACGCAGACGGTTTACAATCAGGTCAATCCGTTTCATCTCGTTTGCCTCAAGGAGTCCTACGATGCGGTCTGCATCACGGATCGCAGATACTTCCGGTGTCGTAACAACCAGTGCACGGTCCGCACCTGCTACCGCATTCTTAAATCCCTGCTCGATACCGGCCGGGCAGTCCAGTAAAATATAATCAAACTCTTCGCGAAGCTCATTGATCAGCGCAACCATCTGCTCCGGTGTGACAGCATCCTTATCTCTGGTCTGTGCGGAAGGAAGCAGGCATAATTCCGGATATCTCTTATCCTTGATCAAAGCCTGACGGATACGGCACTTTCCTTCTATAACATCTACCAGATTATATACAATACGATTTTCCAGACCCATAACCACATCCAGGTTACGCAGTCCGATATCGGTATCAATCATTACAACTTTCTTGTTTAACTGTGCAAGACCTGTACCAATGTTTGCTGTGGTTGTGGTCTTACCTACACCACCCTTTCCTGATGTGATAACGATTACTTCGCTCATGAAACTTATTCCTCCTACGTCCCTAAATGTTATTTAATATATTTTTGGTGATTGGCTCAATATAGATATTTCCATCTCTTGCAATGGCGATCTGTGCTTCCACTTCCGGTGTCTTTGACCGACGGAGTGTACGACGTTTCGGTTCCGGCTTGTCCGGACTCTTTGCGATCAGATCCCCAATCTGAATCTGAATCGGCTGCATATCCAGTGCAAAAATAAAGCAGTTACGATCACCCATACATCCTGCCTGTGCGTTACCTTTTAATGCCCCAAGAATCACAATGTTTCCCTGGGAAATAATTTTGGCTCCCGGATTGACATCGCCAATGATCGTGACACTCGATTCACTCGAAATCACCTGTCCCGACCTTAAAGTGCCACGATAAAACTGCTCCGGCCCGTTTCCTGCTGCGGCATTCTCATACTGCTGCTGTACGGCATCGTAAAACGCCTCGACCTGTTCTTTCATGACAGCTTCCTGTCTTGTTCCATTTTCAACGATACACAGGATTTCAATCGATGTGTTGCTTTCAATTGCTGAGATGATCTGCTGTTCTTCCTCTTCCGAAAGTTTTCTTCCTTCAAAGGACAATGCCAGTTTTGCATTTTTAAAAAATGTACTGGATGCTTTGAACTTTTCGACAACATCCTTCAATAACTCATCAAACCCAATCTCCGGGTCTAAGACAAGATTAATTCCGTATTTATTACTTTTTATCGTAACAGATTGTGACATGGTAACCTCCAATTTCATTATTAAAATGAAATTCATCAATTGTAATTATACCTGTTTGCGGCAAATACGCAAGCATTTTCGCTTTATTTGAACGATTTAAAAAAACCTGTCCTTCCTGCGATTGTATTTCTTTCGTTTCTTCTCACGAAAACGCATTTTATCATTTTTTTTCGTTTTTCTCTGATGACGGATCACATAAAAATTATCATATGCCCGTTTTGCCAGAAACAACAGAACCACTGCTGCGACAATAACCACTCCCGCAACAATGAGCCATGCAGGATCGATCCGTATGACACGTTCATTTTTCTTCTGCCCGCTATCGGTATTGACGTAATAATTATCTTTTACCTTTGCTCCGGTTTTTACTATATCCACACTGCCGACCTCATGACCGGCATATGTGTATGCAAGCCTTGCAACTTTCTTTTTTCCTTTTGCAGATTCTGTCTTTTTATAGGATACATCGGAAAACTGTGCTCCTTTTGGCATAATGATATAAGCATCCTCGTCCAGCTTTACATAAGGTTCACTGTTGTTCAAAACCCCGTAATTTTTTCCGTTGTCCTTTGCCAGACCCGCATCGTTTTCCGAAATATTCAGCGCCTGGAAATTTTCAAAGCAGTAATCAAATAATTTTCTGGTATCCGTATAATGATCCGGTGTTGCCGCATCCATCACCACACACACCAGAGTAATTCCGTCTTTCTCCGCAAAAGACACCAGGGTATTATTCGCCACTGTCGTGTAGCCGGTTTTTCCGCCAGTACAGTATTTGTACAAATGAGAGCTGTCCCCGCGAAACGGGTAGATCATTTTATGGTGATTGTGACACGGATATTCTGCCTTGCATTTATTTGTCTTCGGAAGTGTATAGCTTGGACTGCCTGCGATCATCCGGAACGTCTCGTTTTTGTATGCCTCTGCGGAAATCAGTGCCATATCATACGCGCTGACCCAGTGATCTTCATCCGGCAGACCATTACAGTTATTGAAATGCGTATCCGTACATCCCAGTTCCTTTGCGCGCTTATTCATCCGATCGATAAACGTCCGGTAATCACCACCCAGTTTCTGCCCCACATGCTCCGCAACCGCATAAGCACATTCATTGGCAGACTCCAGCATAACCGCATACAGACACTGCTCCATCGTCAGTTTTTCTCCAAGATTCCGGGCAATATGGGAAGTATCTCCCTCATTTTTAAATACCGCATCCGCAGAAAACGTAACGACCTCATCCATATCACAGTTTTCGATTGCCAGAAGAACCGTCATGATCTTTGTGATACTCGCCGGATAATGTTTCTCGTGACTCTTCTTTTCATATAAAACGGTGCCGGTATTGACTTCCATCACAATGGCACTTTTGGACTGCGTTTTTACCCCGTCCGGCCAGTACTCATCTGCACGCACAGACAACGGTAACATGAGTAAAACCGTGCATACGGCAAGAAAAAATGCTGTTACACGGGTGTATTTTTTTATTTTCATAAGGCTCCCCAATTCTTGATTTTCTTACATTTATAATACCATTATTTCCATAATCGTTCAATTTTTATTTGCCGAACGGACGAAATTTGTATATAGTAATAGTATTCCTACAGTTAGCAAAACTGAATTTATCTTTTCCAAGGAGAAATTACTATGAGACTTAGAAATATACCGGGCGCCAATGAAGCTGTGGCAGCCAGCCCATATTGTATACAGGATGCGGCAGAACACCGCGGACAATGGCATGCCTTTTTTGAAAATGACCATCCGATCCATATCGAAATCGGCATGGGAAAAGGCAGATTTCTGATGGATCTTGCTGCGTTACATCCCGAAATCAATTATATCGGCATCGAACGTTACACCAGTGTACTGCTGCGCGCAGTCCAGAAAATGGATACCCTGCAGCTTCCAAATGTTCATTTTCTGTGTGAAGACGCTGCAAAACTTCCGGAAATTTTTGCACCGGAAGAAGTTGATCGGATCTATCTGAATTTTTCCGACCCGTGGCCAAAGGACCGCCATGCCAGACGCCGACTGACTTCCCATGAATTTTTAGACCGCTATGACCAGTTTCTTGCAGCCGACGGACGGCTGGAATTTAAAACGGACAATCAGGATCTGTTTACGTTTTCACTCGAGGAAATCGAAACTTCCGACCGCTGGCATCTTAATGCCTCCACCCGTGATCTGCACCATGATCCATCCATGAATGAAGGAAATATCATGACCGAATACGAAGAAAAATTTTCTTCTAAGGGCAACCCGATATGTAAACTGATCGCCTCCCGCTAAGGAGGCGGTTTTTCCGTTATCCTACTTTCCCAAAATCCGCCTGTTTCTATACTTCCGGTACAGCCGGTAACAAAACCGTGCTTCTTCCTGTGAAATCTCTTCTTCGGAAAAGACCGCTTTCTGCACAATGCACAGATACTTCTTCCAATCCTCCGCCGGAACGGACGGATAGGTTGTCATCAGCTTTTCCAGATAGTCCGCATCGGTCTTCATGCCAAAACTTCGCTGATGTAATCCCCGGTAAATCCGCCGGTTGATCCGGTATACCGCATGACGATTCTGCCGGTTGCGCAACTCCATAAGCAATTGTTCCCGGTAAATGCGCAACCATTTTGTCACCAGAACCAGCATCAGAACAACAGCAAGCAGCGTCAGACTCACCGCAGAAAATACTTGCAGATTTCGCCTGTTGTTCTTTTTCTCATTATTTTTTACCGGCCGCTTTGTCTCCTTCTCCGTCATCTGACTTTCTGTCTGCTGCTGTGTTTCCATCTGTGTTTCTGACGGCGATTCGTTTTTCGTCTGCATTTGCGTCTGCGGATTCTGCTCCGCCGCATCTTTGTGCTCTTCATGCCGCTGTTTCCACGTATCGCGCAATTCCGGAGTCGTCGGCAGCTTTGCACTGTCATTCGTATAGCCCGGGGTCATTTCCACCGGCACCCATCCGATATTTTCCAGATAAATTTCCACCCATGCATGCGCATTGTAGTCCGGCACATCTGCCTGATAGCCTTTCTTTTCTTTATGAAATGCCGATGGTTCCACCACATATCCCGATGCATAACGCGCCGGAACTCCCAGACTTTGTAAAATCAGCGCACCCGCGCTGGCAAAATGCATACAATATCCCTCATGTCCGGTTTCCAGAAAATAAGCAATGGTATCTTTCCCCTGTGGGATGTGATTCAGATATAAGTTATAGGTATTTTCGTTCCCCAGCCAGTTGGCAACCTGTGTCGCAAGATTCTGCCGGATGTTGTTGGTAGTTATCTGTCTTTCTGCCCGTCCGGAATTGTTTCCATCCGTATCCGCCAGCCAATCCTCATCGTATAACCCGCCTGTTTCCATCTGATCCGCCACATAGGTGCCGTTTTCCTCATACACGCCATATCCGATACTTTCCAGAGCCAGCCTTCGTGTAATAAAATCTCCCACTGCCGGAACATCCGTGGCAAATTTACGGTATCTACTGTCCGCATAGGCATCATACCATTGCTGCAGATCCGTATCTGTTTCTCCGTGGACCATACAAAACCTGTCAAAAACATCGCGTAGATCCGTATTTTCATCCAGTCCCTCAAAAGAAACCTTTCCCGTTGCCCTCTTTTTACATACCACCGTATCATCCCTGAGCCAGACCTTCCCACCGGCTGTCTGCAAATCTGAAAAATAAGGCATATACGCGTTTTTTAACCCCAGTGCCCGATAGGAAATCTGATACGAAACTGTCTGTGTTTCATCCTCTGCCAGCTCACTCGAACGGATGTATTTTACAAGTTCACCGGCATTCTGCTGCATTAACATTGCAACATCACTGCGATGGTATCCCGCCTTATCCACTTCGTGCGCAAACGTTTTCCCTTCATTTACCCATGTACCGTTCTGATATGTGCCACTGGCAAATGATTTCAGATACAGTTTGCCCGCCGGGGCTTTCGATGCTTCTATCGAAAATACGGTTTTTCCGGTATAATCCGGTGTTGTATTATCCACATGTTCCCGCGATCCCTGCAAAGTTATCCCCGAAAACGTCAGGTTTTTCACACGTTCTTCCACCTGTCTCTGAAACGCATAAAACTTCGGTGACTTTTTCGGAATCTGATTTGCCACACCGGAAAACGCATAGCTGCTCACCGAGACAAGAATCACGGCAAACACACCGGCTACAGCATAGGACAGTAGCTGCATCCATACATGGGTACGACCGTCAGCCACCCTTACATCCATGTGCATCCATGGTGCCGCAGACACCAGCACGGTTCCCACGAAAAAAAGTGCAATTCCACTCCAGCCCAGTCTGGCATTGACCAGAAGAACAACCGACAACGCTGTTATATCCGGAAGCAGCAAAACCAGCCGCACACCGGTCACATATCGAAACATCAGACTTAACAGCACAACAACTGCCAATAAAAACGCCAGCATATAAGTATACCGCATCTCCGTCCCGGCCCCGGTCATATAATTTGTTCCATACTGTTTATTCCAATATGACAGATATGCCTGAAACAGCATTTTTCCGCTCTCTGTCAGTTTTCTCCGATGAAAAATTCCAAACAGTACGAGTGCCGCCGGATATCCGATTTCAAGCACAACCTTGCAGACCCTCTGATATTTTCCGGTCGCAGGAACTCCCACGATAAACAGCACAAGACTTACCAGCATGGCCACCTGCAGTTTACCAAGCGCACGGATCGGCAGCTGCCATCCGAATGCACTCCGGAAAATCGCAAGCATTGCATAAAACAGCAGTTCCACAGCAACCGCCTCACAGATCAGCCGGATACCGGTATTGCCAGACAAATATGTGGTTTTATTCCCTCTCCTGTCCTTTCTGTTCACAATACCAGCTCCATTTCTTCCAGCTTCTGTCTCCAGTTATCTCCACCAAAATCCGCAAGTGTCTGTCCATCCAGCACAAGAAAAAGCTCCGGTGTCAGTTCCAGCCTGTGTACCGGGTGCTCGCAGCGATACTGCTGCTCATATCTCTGTCGCAGTGAACCGGCCGTTTCCTTCTGACATTCCATAAACTGCATCAAAAACAGATACACGCTTTCCTCATCCTCGACGCGCAACCGTTTGATTTCTGTTTCCTCCTGCCATGCCACATAATGCGGGCAGCCGGCATCCATCATCGAATACACCAGATCTGCCGCAATTGTGAGAAAGGTTTCCGCATAGGCTTCCCTGCTGCGCCTCATATGCCGGCCTTTTCCTGCCATCTGTGGCAGCATGTCCAGCAAAAATACCACCGCACAGGCAAGCGGCTGACTGTCCTCCCGCACCAGAAGCCCGTCCGATTTGGCGGAGAGTTTCCAGTGTATGCGCTGCAGGCGATCCCCCGGACGATATTCCCGCACATCAAAGATCTGGCTGACATCTGTTCCCGGCTGAAAATCATCGTAGCTTTCCGCTTCTCCGAAATATCTGCGTACCCGCTCCGACACCTGTACTGCCACAGCATCCAGTTCCGGCAGCACCTGTATATCTGCAAATCTCTTTATTTTTTTATGCACATAAAACAGACCGGTCAGATCATAAATCCGTACTTTTACAAGTTCATACTCATAACTTCCCACATGAGAAAGCACGACACGCTTTTCCATGCACTGCATTCCGCGCATCAGTCCGGCACCGTTCCACCAGAAATTTCTGGCATACCCGGCAAATGTATTTCTACAGCGCACACGGTAACGCACTTTTACTGCCGGAAACAACATGGTCTGATCCACGGTAAGCTGTACCGTAACTTTTTTCCCTTTTTCCGTCACGGTAAGCGGAATCCTGATATCTGCCGTGATATGTCTGCAATAAATCAGCAGATACAAACATGCAAGCAGCATTAGTACCAGTTCCGCAAACCCAATCAGCCCAATCGCAATGCTTCCATAGATCAGCGCAATATAAAATGTGACAATCGTCACCCCTGTTCCAATCAGAAAACTGCCCACGTTTATCCCCTAAGTCTTTTGTATGTTGTTGGTTTGTCCACATCCGACAGAATTTCCTGCAGGGTGGCATCGACAGTTACATGTCCGATCCGTGCCTTTGTGTTGAGCACAATACGGTGTTTTGCCACATCCGCAAAAATATCCGTCACATCATCCGGAATCACATAATTTCTTCCCTGCAAAAATGCCCATGCTTTTGCCAGCCGCACGCATGCGATCGTGCCACGGGGACTTACCCCCAGCTCAATGTAAGCATTTTTTCTGGTAGCCTCCATCAGCTGTACGATATATTTTGCAACATGATCATGCACATAAATCTGTTCCACATACTGCTGCATCTCCCACAGCTGCTCCGGAAAAAGAACCGGCTGCAGATCCTCCGCTTTCGTCATCGTTTTTCCCTGGGCAATTTCCATCTCACTCTGCAGATCCGGGTACCCCATGCTCATGCAGGTCATGAACCGGTCCAGCTGTGATTCCGGAAGAAGCTGCGTTCCCGCACTGCCTTTGGGATTCTGTGTTGCAATGACAACAAACGGCTGCGGCACTTTTCGGCTCACACCATCCACCGTTACTTTGCCCTCCTCCATCACCTCAAGAAGCGCGGACTGTGTCTTTGGCGAAGTCCGGTTGATCTCATCCGCAAGAAACAGATTACACATGATCGTTCCCGGATGGTACACAAACTGTCCTGTCTCTTTCTGGTACATGTTAAATCCTACAATATCTGCCGGAAGCACGTCCGGTGTAAACTGTACACGGTGATCCAAAAGTCCCATGACGCGCGAAAAGGCGATGGCAAGTGTTGTCTTTCCCACACCCGGCACATCCTCAATCAGAATATGCCCTCCCGCAAGAATTGTAGCAAAAGCTTTGGTAATACAGGCATCCTTCCCCGCAATCGCGCGTTTGACCTCTGCCAGAACCGCGGCTGCATACTCATATACTTTCTCCATATTTCCCCCTATGGTTTCTTTCTATAATTATTTGCATTTTATATAATAAAAAAACCCCCAACGAATCACATTGTTCGTCAAGAGTTCTTTTGCCATTTGATTCAATCAAAATAAGCTTTGCGAGTGCGCGATCAGGGGTTCGAACCCTGGACACCCTGATTAAGAGTTCTTTGGCGCTGTTTTCATGTAATTTCGTTACGATTTCACGGTAACATTACCTTTTTCAAATTTATGTTCGAATGTTTCTTCTAATATAATGTTTTAAATATCGTTACCTTTTATCCTACGTTTTTCGAATTTAATGATGTTTCTTGTTTTAATTGTTCTTTTGCTCCGGACTTGACTAATAAACACGCTGCTTTTTTGGTGCCATCATCGCATTGTCGGAAGTGTTCCAACAGTTCTTGTTCTTGATCGGTTAGGATTGGGGGCGGTGCTCCGGTGTCCAGATCTAGTAGGTAGTCAGCGGATACGTTTAGGTATTTGCATACTTTTATTAGTGCTTCTACACTTGGTAGACTTCCTTTTTTCCATCTGTCTGTGCTTGTTTGACTGAATCCTGCATTTTTTGCTAGGCGATTCATTGTTATGTTTTTTTCATTGATTATCTTTTCTAATTTTTCAATAAACATTATACCTCCATATTTTTTATCACTTTCCGTGTAATTTCCTATTGCTTTTGTATTACAAATAGTGTATTATACTTATATGAGGTACACGGTTTGTGATACATTTTTCCAAAGTTATCTCAATTATAACACAAAATCAAAATTATTTATATTACATTTTCGTGGAGGTGCTGAACATGAAAACAGGTCAGATTATAAGGAAAGCAGTTTTACAGTTATTACAGGAATATGAGTTTCGTGTTGCTGAGGCTAAAAAAGCATTAAATGATTTTTGTGCTTGCGCTCCTAATGATTTGGATAACTTCGACGTTTTAAATGCTAAATTTGAGGATGCCAAAAAGCATCAGTTTGATGTTGCTGATAAGTTGGCTTTTATGCTTTCGCGTTATGCGGATCAGTTGGCTTTTTCAGATGATCCGCTGGCTGAAACTTTAGATGATTTAATTGCATTGGCTGCATCCGAAGAAACTTTGACTGATCCAGTTGTCGCTCCGGAAGCTTCCCATGCAGCTGATCCAGTTGTCGCTCCGGAAGATTCTCCGGCAGCTGATCCAGTTGTTGCTCCGGAAGATTCCCCTGCAGCTGATCCAGTTGTTGCTCCGGAAGATTTCCCGGCGATGTCTGCAAAATGCAGACTTTGCCCGTGCTGTATGGATGGACGGTGTTTTTTCGTTCCGGATGCTTATGACAGCATATTCCCGTGCCTGTCGCCTGTGTGGGATGATTTTTTTAAAAGCGGCGGCTCTCGTAGCCCGGCGCCCAGAGCGCGCGCGTCTCCTTTGTAGACCCTTAGCCGCGTCTTTTCCAAACAAATCTATACCGATTGTTTGACGAGGGGGGACAACAAAGGTACATATCAGCATACTCCGTCGTCGCTTGTGTGTAAGTGTAAAAGCCGCAGTCCCATGCAGCCTTGTGCGTATCCTTGTTGGAATGCTTGTGTGCAGTCCGGGGTAACGCGCACAGCACACAGCGGATTTTCCGCCCGGGGAATCCGCTGGGGCGTTATCCCGGACTGTGCACAGCATTTCAACAGGATATGCATAGGCGGAATTGCGGCTTTTGCACTTATGCACAGCGATTGGAAGGGAGTGTGGTGGTCATGGACAGCGTGTGGAGCTACGAGAAAGTTTTCCCCAATCGGTATAGATTGGTAGCGATAGATAAGGTTATTGGTCGCGGTCATAGCCTGCGCGCGCTCTGGGCGCCGGGCTACGAGAGCCGCCGCCTGTCCGACATATTGCAGGCGGCTTGGTACCTCAACAGTAACGGAAAGCTCCGGATCAACGTTGACGATCATCAAGCTGCCATCCTCGAGCAGATCAGACGCGACGCGGCCGATCAGGGGGTCATGGGGTTTGAATGCTATGGCACTAGCGAAAAGGAGGAACATTGACAAAAAAGAATATTGCAAAGTCAGTCCGCTTGACACAAGAGGTCTTTGATTATATCGACAGCGCGCCGGGAAACGGATTTAACGAAAAATTTGAAAATATCATCCTCGAGGCGAAACGCGGAGAATCAGACCGGAAGAAAGAACTTGCGCGACTTGACGAAAAGATTCGAAGACAGCAACGTAAACAGAATTTAGTATTTTCACAACTAACAAATTTTGATTACTTCTTAAACTCGTTTGAAGCTGCTCAAAAGTCTTTGCAGGAATTGAGAGGACATCTCAAGGATGCGGGGCTTTCGTTGCAGAAAATTGAGGAAGTAGAAAAAGACATAAAGGAGAATGAACGATGAATAAATTTAGAATTTTCTTATTTTACAGTGGACTTGTTGATATTAAGGCGCGTGAAGGTCATGACGCAGTGGAAGGTGTTTCCATGGAGTTTCTTTTCTATGGTGAACACGGCGAACAGGTCGAGCCTGTGGTATCTGCTGACGGTATATCTGGTACCAGACGCGGTAAGTCTTTCTTGAAAGCCGACAAGGTGCATAAGGTGTCTTACGTGCCAGGGATCTATGACGGAACTTTTGAAATGACGGTTGGATCTGACGGAAAGCCGGTGCTTAAACTGACGGACGTTGATTTTGTCGCCCCGGCTCTTATATCCATGAAGGATTCCCCGGATGCAGGAAACCCGAAAGGTGGTAAGTAATGTTAGTTATAGCCCGTCATAACGGGTTTGAATATATCCTTGCAACTGTTGATTCGACTGAAGCAGCACTTCCGGAAGATCATTTTCCGGATGATGCCCCGGAAGATACTCCGGAAGTAGAAGAATCTACACAGGTGGTAGACGATACCCAGCCGGAACAGTCGCAGGATATGACATATAGTTTTGTAGTGTTATTTGCTCTCGGGATAATCGCAGGACTTTTGTTCTTTTCGATTTTTTCCCGGAAGTGGGATTGAGAGGTGCGTATGATTTTTTCAAATTATCTTTTCGGCAGTTATGTAGGTTCTCTCTTGGTTGGAATAGCACTTGGTTTTACATTGGGCTTTATCGCATGGGCGATTGGCTACGTGATTTTCGCGTTAACTAAATTTTTTAAGATGGCATAGACCATCAGAAAGGAGTGTCTTATGACAACAATTTTGGCAACAGCACCAACAATGGATCTTTCCAGCATCCAGACTAGCATGACGGCAGCCTTTAAACAGGTGCAGGCTGGCGCGTCTGATATGGTAACCGCAGCTGTTCCTTATGCGCTGGTTATCATCGGAACAGTTCTTGCTGTTTCGATCGGTATTAAGGTCTTTAAGAAGCTGACCGCTCAGGCTTAGCCTTTCGGTCTCGGTGTTTTTTGGTTTGCAAATTAAAATAGTATCACTCATGAGAGGGTAAGGGTTCGAGCCCTTGCCCTTTTTTGTATCTCAATGTTGAATGGCTGCGGCGCTGATCCGGATGATCTGCAGAAAGACTTGAGATACATGGAAAGGGAATATCCATGACTAGATTCAGAAAAAGGAAAAAAATTGATTTTCGTAAGTTCATAAACCGCTTCCAGCGTGTCCGGAAGTTCTGCCGCATGCATACCCTTCCTGTACTGGTTGCGGTTGGTATTATGGTATCTGTTATTTTTGCCAGCTACCAGAACGCTTATGCTACTGGGCTTGAGGAATATTTTTACTATACATATTTTGATCTTATGAGTGGACTTTTTGCTGAAACTGGAGTGCATTTTGGTTTGAAAGATGATTATTACACAAAGTCTGACCGTGTATCTGGTAAACAGGTATGGGATAACTTCTGTACATGGGTGGAAAATAAAGCAAAGGTTGCCGCGCTTCCGGTTGAGGTAGTCAACAAGACGGTGTTTGATGAATTGAAAAACTTGCCTAATACGGTTACAAGTGCCGGGGCGAAAATGTCGGAAAAGCTGTCGGAGTTGTTGGCTAAGGTTTTGCCGACTTTCGCAGATGTAACTGCTGATTCTGGCAATTTTTTTGATGATTCTTCCTTTGAAAATTACGCTAAAGTTATAGCAGGGATATGCGGAACTGCTGTAGCGTCTGTTCCTCATTATGGACATTTTGGTGCTAATAGTGGTTATGGTGGAAATGCTGGTGAATCTCGTTCTTATCTTCTTAATATTGTTGAGTATGATAACTCTTATTATATTTTTGAAGATTCTTTTTATTTTGAAAGTGCTTTTTTAAGGAATGGTGGTTTTTGTGTCCTTGGGGCGGATTGGGGGCGGAGCGGTATATATAGTATTCAGTTTGATTTATCTGCACGTTCGTATTCTGATGGGATTCTTTTTCGCCCTTATCCCGATACTGGTTGTAATTGGATTGTCCGCAATGGTTCTATTGTATCTGCTGACGGTACAATTTTAAACGATTATGCAAAAGTAAAAAAGGTTGATGATAACACGGTATATGTTCCGGGTGTTGGCTATAAAACTAACTGGGATATATTGAAAGACATACTTAACGACAGAGTGACAACAGACGCAGAGGAAGAAGCGTGGAATTCTCGTTACAACTTTGATAATGATAACAAGGACGATAAGGAAAAAAAGAAAAAAGACAACGAAAAGGATAAATTACCGGTTGCAATTCCTATTATTCCATTTAAAAAGCCGGATTCTACGGAGAAAGACACTGAAAAAGACACTGAAAAAGATACCGAGTCTGATGTTCCGGGGAAAGATCCTGATCCATCTAAAAATCCAATGATTAACCCTGACACCGGACGTTATATTGATCCAGATACCGGATATGATATTGATCCCGATACTGGTAAACTCATTGATCCCGATACTGGAGAACTTATTGACCCTAATATTCCATCTACTGCAGATAAAGCCGGAAACTGGAAGCGTCTCTTTCCGTTCTGCATTCCTTGGGACATGATGGAGCTGATTAAGTCCATGCAAGCGGATAAAAAAGCTCCTGTGTTTGAGTTTAAGTATACTTTTAAAGCTGTCAATTATACCTGGGTGGTTAGAGTCGATATGTCCGATTACTGGAAGTATATTAAAATATTTCGTTGGGGAATGACTATTTTTTTTATCATCGGCTTATTTTTCTTAACTGTTAAATTTACAACATTTGTTCAACGCATGGGTGGTTAGGGGGTGTTTTTATGTCTGTATCTATGCTTAGACCTTTTTTCATATCTGTAGTAGGTGTTGTTGTGATCGTTCTAGTTGGTTTTCTTTGCGGCATCCTTCCGGAGAGTCCTTTCCTTGCTTTCATTCAGGCGGAGGAAGTCAATGACTATCTGGCAGCTATTAATTATTTCGTGCCTGTTGACGCTTTTGTGACAATTGGCAGCGCATGGCTTCTTGCTGTGGTTCCTTGGGTAGTGTCGCAGTTTGCTATTTCCGGTGTGAAGATTCTTGGTGAGTGGATTCCATTCACTTAAATAGATTGTATCTCAATTTCTTTTCCTGGCTTTATTGTTGCAGAAAGATTTGAGATACAGAAAGGGGAAAACATGATTTCTTTATATTCTGGGACTCCGGGTGCTGGCAAGTCCCTGCACCTTGCATCCCGGCTCCTTAATTGGATGAAATATAAAAATGCTCCGATTATTGGAAATTTTCAAACGGATTTTAGCTGTATCCAGAACCCGAAAGGTCATTATCTGTACATAGATAACTCCGATTTGACGGTTGATCGGCTTATTAACTTTTCAAAAAACTATTCCGAGTATGTCGGGCGCAGGGTGAAAGAAGGAGAAATCCTGCTGGTTATAGATGAATGCCAGATTATGTTTAATGCCCGGGATTGGGGACAGAAAAACCGCGCTGCTTGGTGTGCATTTTTCACCCAGCACCGGAAATTGGGTTATGAAGTTATCCTTGTCGCGCAGTTTGACCGGATGCTTGACCGTCAGATCCGCTCCCTGATCGAGTATGAATGGATTCACAGGAAGGTTTCTAATTTCGGTGTGGCCGGGAAGATCTTTTCCCTGCTCTTTGGCGGGAAGCTCTTCGTGGCTGTGAAAGTCTGGTACCCGATGAAGCAAAAGGTCGGATCTGAGTTTTTTATGTTCAAGAAGCGCTATAGCGGAATTTATGACACTTATGCTCTTTTCTCCGCACCAGATCAGAAACAGTTGTCTTGATTTATTTTGTGTATCTCATTTTTCCTGCAGTTTCCGGTGCCAGGAAAATTTTTTGAGATACAACGAAGAACGGCACGCCCCGGACAAGCTGTGACGCGGGGGATTAAGGGGGACCCGCGGCGCGGCTTGCCCGGGGTGTGACCACGGGGCTGTAATACGTGGTCTCAAATTACATAACTAATTCTCTTTTACCTCCGATGGTTACAAGGTTTAACGGCAATTTTGTCGTTTCGCGAAACGGGCTTTTCGCGAAAAAATATTTTATGGAAGGATGTGTGATTTTGGTCGATGTACGATTGATAAAAGACACCTATGTATACAACGAGTTCGATGAAGTCGAAAACACTTACTGGTTCGACTTTAAACAAAAAAAGTTCTTACATAACATTGATACATTTTATTATGCGGTTAAATTTAAACAGGATTTCACGGCAGATTCTAAGGATATGAAGGTTAAGGACTTCCGTAGAAAGTTTGAAGCGCTCTCTCGGGAATGGGATAACCAGAACGCTTTCAACTCTTCCATTTCATTTTTTGTTCCTGGTATGCCTGACGCTTTAAACTATACACCGTTTAGTTATGCCTTTTTCTATAACGTAAAACTGGAATGCCCGGAACTGTTCGATATCTTTTTTGCTCCGAAGGTTCCGCACTCGGCTGATAACGGAGAGTCTAACACTTGTGAGTGTGTTGTGCAGATCCGCAGCTATATGCTCTGGATGTATGGTGTTAAACTTGCTTACGAGCGGTCATATGAGTATGTGCAGGCTATAGCGGATTATTTCGGGCTGGAAGTTGATTTCGTGCAGGAGAATCGTGTGGACTTCTGTTGGCACTCCAACTATTTAAAGTGCCCGGAAAAGTTTTTCAGTCCGGAGAATTTTTATAAAATGCGTGTGGATCGCTTTAAAGATGCTGTTTTGCATACCAGTAAAAAGGGATCGGAAGATTTTGAAATTGATTATCTGGCTATGGGAAAACGGTCTCAAAAGATTTTTATCCGGATTTATTTGAAATCAAAGGAAGTAGTTGAAAAAGGTTATAAACCGTGGTTTTTTAAGGTGTGGCTTTTTAATGGGTTAATTAATCGCTATGACATGTACTGTTATGAATATGCATTTTTGAAACATAGCTGGAAATCGTTAGATCTTGGTCGATTGCAGTTTTACGCGGAGTATGGCAGACAGAAACACTATGTTGAGAAGTGTCGCCGGATACTGTCGCAGGAAGAAACGATTTCCCCGGATTCGCTTCGTGCTCTGGCTGATCGGCTTACTCCGGCTGTTAATCTTGTTATGAATGTGGAATATCAGGTAATGCGGAAACATACGAAATCGTATGAGCTTATTCCTTTTTTTGATAATTCGGATAAGCTGACCGGGAAACGTATTTATGACTTTCTGGATAACCGGAAGTTGATCTGTGATTATCTTACCAGCAAGGTTTTTCGGCTGGTCGAACCTCATGAACCCGGGAAAAATGATTCAAATAAATCTCGGCGCGACTTGTGTGCATTTTGGAAAGCACTTCGGAGCTGCAAACTTACAGATACATTTATTCCGGAAGAGGACAGATCTTTAGTCAGGACATATACAAGAAAACTGAATAGTGAAGTGGTTAAGTCCCGGGCGGTCAAGGCTGCTATTACTTATGGAATTTATGTTCGTGGTATTAACGCTGATGATCCTTTAACAGATTGCATTGAGGCTTTGTGTATGCTGAATGATAATGATCTACATGATGCATACAACTATAAGACAAAAAAAGTCCGCCAATTCAATGCGAATGAACTGACGGACACAATGGAAAATGCTGTTAAGCGTTCCAGTAACCTTATGTTGATAGATAAAGATACCGGAGATATAATTTTCAACTCTTAGCTTTGTTATAACATGAAAAAGCCGAAAAGTAAAGGCGAATGTTGCAAAGTGGTGGTTATTTCTCCAGATAAGGAGGGTTTTTATGAATGTACAGATGGCTTACAACTTGTTTCTGGTCGATCGTGAATCATATTGTTCAGATAAATCTATATTGTATTATCGGGAAAACATTTTAAAATTTATGAATTTTCTATCTGATCGGATTGGATCAGCGCCTGATCTGATCGAGTGTGATGCCATTTCTCGGGAGATGGTGCTTGCATACCTCTCCCAGCTCCGTGGGATTGGTTGCAAGAATACTTCGGTTAATACTTATTTTCGTGCGGCAAAGGTATTTTTAAATTATTGCATTGATGAGGGTTATTCTTCTCCTGACGTTTTGCGCAAGGTGAAGTTTCTAAAAAAAGATAATGCTCCGGTGCTTCCGCTTACAGAATGGGAAGTTGATCTGATAGATGGTTTGTTTAACATCAAAACAGAATCCGGGCTTAGAAATCTTTGTATAGTCCATTTGATGCTTGATGCTGGTTTTCGTGTGGGTGATGTGGTTTCCCTTACATTTAAGGGAATCAATTTTCAACTTAATTACTTAACGGTGAAGGGTAAAGGTGATAAATTTCGTACTGTGTTCCTGTGCTCCAAGTTGAAAAGGATGCTTTATCATTATCTTGTGAAGTTTCGTTCTTATACTCCGGGAGATGATTTTACTGTTTTTGTTAAGGTTGGTACTTCATGTCCTATCAATGAGAATGTTATTAAACAACTTTTTTCCCGGATCAAGAGAAAATCTGGTATTGAGCGTGTACATCCTCATTTGCTTCGGCATACATTTGCTACGTCATTTATAGTTGGTGGTGGTGATCTGGAATATTTGCGTATGATGTTAGGTCATACAGATTATGCTACAACAAAAATGTATGTTCATATTGCTCAGCAGTCTAAAATGCTGCATAGCGATATATACAGATTAGATTCGGTATTCTTTAAAACTGGTTATTAAGGAGGATTTTTATGAGTTTAGATGAGTTTACAGTAATGCTTGATGAATATGTGGTTGTTGATCCAGTGGATGGTTTTTGTTATTTCTGGTCGAAATCAAAGTTTGAAGCTGATCTTTTTTTCAAAGTGAATAAATCATTACGTGCTTCTCTTCTGCATGTATAACGTATTGTATCTCAATTCTTTTTCCTGGTTCCGGAACTTCAGCAAGAATTGAGATACATTTTTTTTTGCAATAAAAAAACCCCCAACGAATCACATTGTTCGTCAAGAGTTCTTTTGCAATTTCATTTATCTAAAAATGTTACTGAAATCGTTTAGTGCGCGATCAGGGGTTCGAACCCTGGACACCCTGATTAAGAGTCAGGTGCTCTGCCAGCTGAGCTAATCGCGCATTTTTAAATTGTTTGTTTTGTGTCTTTCCTTAAGACAAGAGTTATTATATAATAGGAGTATTAAAAAAGCAAGTACTTTTTTTAATTTTTTTAAATTTTTTTAAAAGCATATTTGAAAGGAACAATTTAACATGAAAGTAGAAGAAAGATTACTAAAATATGTCAGCTACTGGACAACCTCCGATGAATCCTGCAGTGACATTCCAAGCAGTGAGCGTGAGTTCACGCTTGCAAAAGCCTTAAAGCAGGAACTGGAAACTCTCGGTCTTACCAATATACTCCTCACCGATCACTGCTATGTATATGCCAAGCTTCCTGCCACACCGGGCATGGAAAACTGTAAATCCATCGGCTTTATCGCCCATATGGATACTGCCCCGGATTTTTCCGGAAAAGATGTCAAACCTCAGATCATTCCCGACTATGATGGCGGGGATATCTTATTAAAAGGAAGTCAGGATGTCTTAAAGGTAAGTGATTTTCCATCCCTTGCCTCTTTAAAAGGAAGAACCCTGATCACTACAGACGGTACCACACTTCTGGGCGCTGATGACAAGGCAGGTGTTGCCGAAATCATGACAGCCGTGGAAGAACTGATTGCAGAAGGTACACCACACGGGGATGTCTGGATCGGGTTTACGCCGGACGAAGAAGTCGGTGCAGGTGCGGATCTGTTTGACCTTGCTATCTTTCAGGCAGATTATGCATACACGGTGGACGGCGATTACGAAGGCGAAGTGGCTTACGAAAATTTTAATGCCGCAAGTGCCATCTTTCATATTAAAGGTGTAAATGTTCATCCGGGCGAAGCAAAAGACATTATGGTCAATGCGGCACTGGTGGGATGTGAAATTGTTTCCCGGCTTCCGGAAGCGGAAACGCCGGCACACACCAGCGGCCGGGAAGGATTCTATCATCTGACCGATATGTCCGGAGATGTGGCTTCCGCCACCCTTTCCTTTATCATTCGTGACCATGATAAAACCACATTTGAGAAACGTCTGCAGAATCTGCGTGACCTTGCACAATCCATGAATCAGAAATATGGACCGGAAACCGTCACGCTCGACATCGAACATTCGTATGAGAATATGATCTCTGTCATTGAGGATAAAATGGAGATCGTGGATCTGGCAAAACAGGCAATTGCCTCCGAAGGTCTGACACCGCTCTCCCGTCCGATCCGTGGCGGTACAGACGGCGCAAGACTGTCCTTTATGGGATTGCCGTGTCCAAATCTCGGTACCGGCGGTTACGGTTTCCACGGCCCATATGAACATATCTCTGTGGAAGGTATGCAGACCGCTGTTCGTATTTTAAAAAATATTGCCACCCATCCGATCCGTAAATAAATTTATAAAAAACCGTCCGCAGTTTTCTTTCTGCGGACGGCTTTTGTTCTATAACTTATTAAATTTTCTAATTCCCCTGCATATTTGCAGAATTTGCAAGTACAGGTTTCTGGAACATACGAAAGAGTCCAATCTGTTCTAAGGTCTTTGTGATTGCGAAAAAGATCACTGAATCAATTGGCCACATAATCAGGTTCTTCAGCGCACGTGCCGGAAGAAGCACCATAAATGCCTGTCCATATAACACATTCAGACAAAGTGTTGTCAGAATCACGTTACAAACCAGCATAACTACAAATTTAGCTGCCAGCACACGCCAGATCGTAAGCTTTTTCTTATAAAAAAAGCATCCATACAGGATTCCGGCCAATATAACAACCAGCGTCAGCTGTGGACAAAATGGTCCGGTTGGCTTCATCATATACTTGATAATATCCAACGCACCATGGAAAATTCCTCCAACCACCGGTCCAAACAGATAATCAATGATACCATTTGGAATACTGGAAAAACCAATCCGAATAAACTGCCCATATTCAATGGAGAAAAACCCTAGAATGACAGCAACTGCAGCAAGCATTGCCATGGTAGTGATGGTTCTTACCGCTTTTAATTCACGGAAAGAATCGGTGAACAAAGTAACGAATTTTTTCATAAAAAAATTACCTCCTTTGCAGACCTCACCGTACTACAACTGGAGATAATATTATCTTCGGATGCAGCGGGATGCGACTCATGTACCGCAAGATTCTCTTTTCGTCCGGGTGACAACTCCCTGTTCATCCGGCACTTAACGCACATGTGTCTACTCTGCTTTAAACTATTAAATTGCAACGAGCTAAGTATAACACAATGAAAAAGAAATGCAACTATTTTTTTCATTTTATGGCATTTTTATAGCAAAACGCCATCTGTCACACGTTTTTACGTGGAACAGATGGCGTCCGTTGCCTGTTATTTTATTCTTTTCAGGTTCCCATACTTGCAAACAGGGCAGCTATCTCATCCGGGCTTAATGCCTTATTGGGATCTGCCGGTTCTTCCGGCTGAAGCGGTGCTTCTTTTACTGCTTCCGGCTCTTCGATCGGCTCCGGAATATCCTCCGGTTCCACAGTTTCCTCGGCAGGTTCCTCAACTTTATCCGCATTGTTATCGTTGCCCATATTCGCAAACAGCGCAGCTATCTCATCCGGGCTCATGGAACGGTTTGGATCTGACAGATCCGGCATCGGTGGAAGTTCTTCCTCCGGCAGGTTCTCATCATCCGCTTCATCAACAATCGCTTCCTCCGGAATCGGGTCCGGTTCTACCAGTTCCTCTGCTTCCTCAATGGATTCTTCCGGATCCGGAGGAATAATCTCATCTGCAGCCATGACCGGAAGGTCTTCCTCCGGCTTTAAATTCTCCTCTTCCGGTATATCCGGCAGAATCTCCGGCTCCGGGCTTTCTTCCAGCTCCGGCGAAATCTCCGGCTCCGGACTCTCCTCCAGCCCCAGCGAAATCTCCGGCTCCAGCGAAATCTCCGGTTCCAGACTCTCCTCCAGATCCGGCGAAATCTCCGGTTCCGGGTTTTCTTCCAGATCCGGCGAAATCTCCGGTTCCGGCTCCATACTTTCTTCCGGCTCTGGTGAGATCTCCGGCTCTACCGGTGTTTCTTCCACATGATTCTGCGGTGCCGGCTGTGGCTCTACAGGTGTTGCCACAGGTACAGAAACCTGCGGCTGGGAAACAACCACTTTCTGACTGTTCATAATGGTCTGATTCAGGCGCAGTTCCATATCTTTCATTGCAATAATGATTTCCTGCAGCTTTGCGGCTATCTCTTTATCCTGTGAATGTTCCTGTTCTTTTCCATCCTTCTGCACCGAAGAAATTTCATCCTTACAGACTGAAAGAATCTCGTCCTTATAAGCACCCGCAACTGTACCGAACCCATCCATTCCTTTCTGGAACGTATCAAACCGGTCGATCAGCTGTTCGTATGAATTCATCAATGCATCGGTATTCTCATGGGACCGCTTGATAATTACTTTCGCTATTCCCTTCTGTGCATTAACAATTTCCTCTGTCGGAATCTTAGATGCCTCTTCCATATATGCAAGCTTCACCGATATTTCCTCAAAATATTTTTTCAGCATGAGATATGATGCCTTTTCCGACTTGAAAATACTCTCATACTGTTCCTCTCTCCGGGCATATTTTGTCTCATATACTGAAATCACGCCTCTGATTGCAACATACAGGCATATCAGATCTGCTGCTGCCAAAACAACCAGAACAATAAACATCTTCGGGAAATTGACTATGGCATACAACTCTGCCATAAAAATAAACGCAAACAAAAGTATCCCGAAAATCATCTGCATCCTTGCTTTCGAATCTTTATTCTTCATATGATACCGCTCCTTCCATGAGCCCGCTATTCTAACCACTATGCAAAATAAGCTCTAGTATGTTATATTTTACCATATTGTGTCGATTCTCACAAGGTTTGTTGTTTATTTCTGCCTTCTATAATACGTCATTTACAATCTGCTCTGCTGTCAGATGATTCTCTTTTAATACCTCATTTACATCATACCGGTCAAGGAATTCTTTTTTCAATCCGTAATTATAGACTTTCATATCACTGCTTCCATAAAATCTTGCGATTTTTTCTCCGAAACCACCATTCAGGATGCCATCTTCCAGTGTAACTACCGTGTCATGGTCTGCCTTCAGCTTCTCAAGCAGTCCTTCATCCAGTCCGGTAATATAATACGGGTTGATTACCGTTGCATGAATACCTTTTTTCTCCAGCATTTCTGCGGTCTGCAGTGCCAGGGAATAAAATGTTCCGAGTCCGATCAGTGCAATTTTGCTTCCCTTTTCCGTTACCTCATAGGTGTTGAGCTGGCTCCAGTCTTTTGTGACTTCTCTGCCATCCGAAATCATGTCTCCGCCCGGAAGTTTG
>UMCY01005953.1_pt1 | contig 28356 bp, 29 predicted proteins | sample 1964351 | NCBI WGS metagenome assembly UMCY01 (sample SAMEA4835980, study PRJEB28245) | human gut metagenome | biome: gut microbiome; material: fecal sample | place: Denmark | collected 2008 | reverse complement strand
TCGAATTTTTAGTTATTAAAAAGTGTTTAAAACCCGGGAAACCATATACCTTGAAAGAAATATTGTCGGGAGTTAGTGACTAAAAAAGCCCAAAACAGAGAGAATATAGAAATTTATTCCCTCTATTTTGGGTGCCTTTTATTTTAGGGCTGTGAATTGTAACAAATGAAAAAAATAAATATAAAAAATCCATAAAAACTATGGATTTTTTTATATTTTGCTGATATAATAAAAACACTTTTAAATTTGGAAATAAAAACAAAAATACAAGTTCAAAGTAAGTTATTTAAAAACTTGCAATAACAAGTAAAGGAGGAATTAGCTAAAAAGGGGCTAAGAAGGAAAGATGGTTTTTAAAGATTATTACAAAATACTAGAACTAAAGACAAATAAAGTATCTTCAGAAGAAATTAAAAATGCATACAGATTAGCAGTCAAAAAAAATCATCCAGATTTAAATGTTGAAGACAAATTAGCTGAGGAGAAAATAAAAGATATAAACGAGGCATATAAAATACTTTCAAATAATACAACTAAAAGAAAATATGATAGAATATGGAACAGAAACAACATGAGGGTAAAACAAAATCAATATAAGGAAGAAAACAAAAAAAACAACGCATCATTTGGGGAAATATTTAATATATTTTTTGGAAATGCAGAAAATATATTAAATAAAAAAACAGATAAAGTTGAAAAAAATCCAATAAGAGGTGAAAATATAGAAACCAGTATTGATGTTGATATAGAAGAAGTATTTTACGGCTTGGACAAAAAAATCTCACTAAGAACAGTTGATGGAAAAATGAAAGTTTTTACAGTATCAATTCCAGCAGGACTTAAAAATGGCGAAAAAATAAGGCTTTTAGGGCAAGGAAAGGAAGGAATAGATGGCGGAAAAAATGGAGATTTATTTATAAAAGTAAATATAAAAGATAATGAAAAATTTAAACTAAAAGGAAATGACTTATATACAAATTTATATTTAACTCCTTGGGAGGCAGCATTAGGAACAAGAACAACAGTCTATTCAATAGATGAAGGAACAATAGTTTATATTCCAGAGGGTATAGAAACAGGAGAAATACTTAAAATATCAGGAAAAGGTTATAAAGATGGTAAAGGCGGAAGAGGTGACCTAATTGCTAAAATTAATATAATGGTGCCTAAAAGTTTGAACAAAGAAGAAAAAAAATTATTCGAAAAATTGAGTACAATATCTAGCTTTAATCCTAGAAAATCATAGAATTCTATCAATTGTATTGACATAAAATAGAAAAGCTGTTATAATAAATAATGGTTATACAAACGAAGAATCTATGTTATAAAATCATAGAAAATGGAGGAATTTAAAATGGAATCATGGAAGGGAAAACATTTTAGTATAACAGACCCAAAAGGAGTTAATACTGTAATATATGAAGTTTATGAAACAAAAAAAGAATATTTAAAAAAATATCCTAAATTTTCAGTTGAAAGATTACGTTCAACAGAACAATTAGTGGGAGATTTAAAGAAAAAGACTTTTTATGTAGAAGACCCACAGGATAATGGTAATCAATTAGTAATATTTTCTTTTGCAAAAGAGAAAGTAGTAATTAATCATGGACTATTGATAAATGATGAAGTAAAAATTTCAAAAAAGCCTATTCCATTTAAATTTGATACGTTATACTCTGAAGAACCAACAGAGATAAGGGACTTTAGATATACACCAAACTTTAAAAGGGCAATTACAATAATTGATCCTGAAACAACAGAAGAAATAAAGCCAGTTCTTTATTATGATGATGAAACTGACGAAGTGAGAGGAAAATGTAAATTAAAACCTAATAAATCTTATTTTTCATTCGAAATAAGAGAAGACAAGGGTTAAGGAGGGTTTCTGAATGACAATGAGCGAAAAAAAAGCTAAAATAAAAGAAGTAGAAGAACAACTAAAAGTTGGAGGAGTACCTAAAGCAGCAAAAATTCCTAGTTCACAAAAAAATAAAATTGTTACAAAGGCGGCAGACATTAAACAAAGATGTGAAAAAGAGAAAAATTATATTGAGGCAGGAAACAAAGTAAGTGCGAAACCAGAAATATCAGATATAGGAATAAGAGCAACTACAAGTGAACCAGTAACTTCTAAAATAGAAAATGAAGTTGAAAAATAAGTGATATAATCAAAAGAAAAGGGTGAAAATTTATGAATTATAAATTACAATCAGCACTAAAAAAAGGAAAAAAAACATTTATAGTAGCAGGAATACTATGGCTATTACTAGCCGTAGTATTTATCATGCCTTGGACGTGTGGAGCCTATACCAAAGTTTTAAAAGGAAAATTTGATATGGACTCATTTTTAACTGTATTTATGAATGCGGCAACAGACCCTGTCAAAGGGTTCAAAACTTTATTTGATAGAGGTATATTTATTAATTATATAAAGAATTTATTTGGATTTTCTTTATTTTATGGCGTTGTTTTAACAATAGGAATTTTTAAATTAATGCCAAAACACAGATATGACGATATAGAGCATGGTTCAAGTGATTGGAGCGAACATGGTGAACAATATCAGGTTTTAAGTAAAAAGTCGGGAATAATTCTTGCGGAAAATAACTATTTGCCACTAGATAAAAGAGGAAACGTAAATGTTCTAGTAGTCGGAGGTTCAGGTTCTGGTAAATCTGCATCATACTCAATACCAAATGCACATCAAATGCTAGGTTCATATGTATTTACAGATCCGAAAGGTGAATTATATGATAGAACAGCCGGATATCTAAGAGAGCATGGTTATAAAATAAAAGTTTTAAACCTTGTACATCCACAATTTAGTGATGGATATAATCCATTATTGCATATATCATCAGAAATAGATGTAGACGTAATAGCAAATACAATAGTAAAAGGACAAAAAGCAGAAGGTGGAGGTTCTGACCCATTCTGGGATGATTCAGCAGAAACATTATTAAAAGCTTTAATATATTATTTAATGGCAACAAGACCAGAAGAAGAGCAAAACCTAGCAAGTTGTGCGGAAATGGTAAGAGCAGCAAACTCAAATGGAGGAAGTAACCTACTTTCAGAATTAATGAGTCAATTACCATATGACCATCCAGCAAGAATGAACTATAAATCTATAGAAATAGCACCAGAAAAGACATATAGTTCTATTTTGAGTACATTACAATCAAAACTTGGAAAATTTGACTCAAAAGAAATTGCAGAACTTACATCAACAGATACAATAAACTTTGAAGAAATAGGAAGTGAAAAAACAGCGGTTTATGTTATTTCATCAGATACACATGGAGCATATGACTTCTTATTAACAATATTCTTTGCGCAGATGATACAACAGTTATATGATTTTGCAGATAATAATGGTGGAAAATTAAAAGAACGTACATATTTCATACTAGACGAGTTTGCCAACATTGGTAGAATACCAGATTTTGATAAAAAAATATCAACATCAAGAAGTAGAGGAATATCATTTAGTGTTATATTACAAAACTTAGACCAATTAGAGGCAATATATGAAAAAGCAAATGAAACAATAATTGGTAACTGTGATACACACGTATTCTTAGGAAGTAACTCACAAAAAACAGTTGAGTATTTCTCAAAAGCATTAGGAGAAAAAACAATATCACATGGAAGTACATCAGTAAATAGAGATAGAGATCATAAAAAGACAGGAACAAGTGATTCAGACCAAATAATGGCAAGAGCATTAATGACACCAGATGAGTTAAGAAGAATGGATAATGACTTATGTATTATATTTGAAAAAGGTGTAAAACCAGTAAAAGCAAATAAATTCTATTATTTCAAAAAGCCAATGGCAAAAGAAATGGCAGCATTAGAGATAAGCCATAATGATATTGGAGAAATTGATAGAGGTAACTGGAGAAAATACAATCCATATAATCCTTATGTTGAAGAAAGTGATAAAGAACCAGTAAAAGATTTAAAAGTTGAGTCTTTAGATGATTTATTTGATGACATAGATTCAACAGAGAAATCTAAAAAAGAAGAATCAAATGTAAAACCAAAAAATGAAAATAAAAAAATTGAAAAATTGTCATTAGATGATGAGGAAAATGATGCACCAATTCTTCCTATGAATGAAGACCCAGAGGATGAATATGATTTGCAAAAGGAATTAGAGGCAAAGTTTGATGAATTATTTGGACCAATGGATGATGATAATTAGACAATAGAAACACTTAATTTAAAAAATTAAGTGTTTCTATTGTTTAAAAGCCAAAAACGTAGTATAATAAAGAAGATTTAAGAAAGGAAAGAGAAGTTTATGTTTGAAAAATTAGAATTGGTAGAAAAGAGATATAATGAATTAAATTCACAAATTAGTGACCCTGAAGTAATTGCAAATACTAATGAATGGAGAAAATTAGTAAAAGAGCATAGTTCAATGGAAGATGTAGTACAAAAATACAGAGAGTATAAAGAAATTTTGAATAATATGAATGAGGCAAAAGAAATGCTGGATGACCCAGAAATGAAGGAATTGGCTGAAGAAGAATATTATTCTTCAAAAGATAAACTTTCAAAAGTTGAAGAAGAATTAAAAGTATTACTTATTCCGAAGGATCCAAATGATGATAAGAGTGTTATATGTGAAATAAGAGGTGGAGCAGGTGGTGAAGAGGCAGCACTATTTGCAGGAACATTATTCAGAATGTACGGAATGTATGCAGAAAGAAAACATTGGAAGATAGAAATATTAAATGAAAATGCTACGGAATTAGGTGGATACAAAGAAATCTCATTTATGGTAACAGGAAAAGGAGCATATAGTAGATTGAAATTTGAAAGCGGAGTTCATAGAGTTCAACGTGTACCGGATACAGAAAGTAGTGGAAGAATACATACTTCAACTGCAACTGTTGCAGTACTTCCAGTAGTAGAAGATGTTGAAATAGAAATAAATCCAGCTGATATAAAAATGGAAGTATTTAGAGCATCAGGTGCTGGAGGACAACATATTAATAAAACCTCATCAGCCGTAAGATTAATACATATTCCAACAGGAATAGTTGCAGAATGTCAGACTCAGAGGTCGCAATTACAGAATAGAGAATATGCAATGAATTTATTAAAATCAAGAATATATGATATAGAAAAATCAAAACAGGATTCTGAAATTGCAAATGCAAGAAAATCACAAGTAGGTTCAGGGGATAGGAGCGAAAAAATTCGTACTTACAACTACCCTCAGGGAAGAATAACAGATCATAGAATTGGTTTTAGTGTTTATCAAATGGAGAATTTCTTAAATGGAGATTTGGATGAAATGATTGATAATTTGATTGCTGCTGATAGGGCTGAAAAATTGAAAGGTGATGAAGAATAAAATAAACAAATATATTGAATAATATGATAAATATATAGATAAAAAGTGAAAGGAGATTTGGTATGACAGTAAAAAAACAGGAATTATGTAATCTTATTGAAACTTTACCAGAAGAATTTTCAAATAAAATATTAGACTATATTGAATATCTTAAATATTCAGCAATTATAAATAATGCACCTGAAAATTTAATTATAAAAGATAAGGAAGATTTGAAGAATAAGATACTTGAAGGAATAGAAGATAGCGGAAATGGAAAAGTATGTAATATTGATGAGACTTTTAAAGAAGTTGATGAAATATTATCAGAATAACTTGAAGATAAGAGGCATAAATGGAGGGAAAATACAAAATATTAATATCAATAAAAGCAAAAGAAGATTTAAAAAGTATAGTTTTTTATATAAAGAACAACTTAAAAGAACCAGCTATTGCAAAAAAGTATGCTAAAATAATAAAAGAAGAAATTATGTCATTAAGCTATTTTCCAGAAAGAAATGCTATAATTACTGATAAATCGCTAATAAATTTACAAATAAGGAAAACTATAGTGAAAAATTATATTATTTTTTATAAAGTTAATGAGGAAAGTAGTATAGTAAACATAGAAAGAATTTTATATGGTGCTTCCAATTGGATAGATGATTTATAAAAAACAGTTGACAAAAATAAAAAAACGTATTATTATATTAACATAATACAAAAATAGTAAGAGAAGAGTAAAATAGAAAATATCTTTAAAAGAGAAGTTAGTCAAAGGCTGAAAGCTAACAAAAGTAAAACTATTCGAAAACTACCTCTTCATATTTCTAGTGAATAAGCCAGACGATTAGAATACGTTATAATTCTATTAATTAAGAACAAACAAGGATGGAACCGCGTAAAATATATACGCTCCTATAGATGCAAAAAAGTATCTGTAGGAGCTTTTTTGTATCAAAATAAAGAAAAGGAGGAACAAAAATGATTAAAATAACACTAAAAGATGGAAGTTCTAAAGAAATAGAAAAAGGAAAAAGTGTATTTGATGTAGCAAAAGAGATAAGTGAAGGATTAGCAAGAGTTGCAACATGTGCAAGTGTAGATGGGAAAGTGGTAGATTTAAGATATATTCTAAATAAAGACTGCAACCTAGAAATACACACATTTGAAAGTTCATTAGAAGGAAAAAAGGCATATTGGCATACAACATCACACATAATGGCACAGGCAATAAAAAGGATAAAGCCAGAAACAAAACTAGCTATTGGACCATCAATAGATGAAGGATTTTATTATGATTTCGATGTAGAGAAAAACTTTACAGATGAAGATAAAGAAAAAATAGAAATAGAAATGAAAAAAATAATAAAAGAAAACTTACCAATAGAAAGATTTACACTTCCAAGAGAAGATGCAATAAAATTTATGGAAGAAAAAAATGAACCATACAAAGTAGAGTTAATAAAGGACCTACCAGAGGGTGAAGAAATATCATTCTATAAACAGGGAGAATTTACTGATTTATGTGCTGGACCACATTTAATGAGCACAGGAAAAATAAAAGCTGTAAAAATCCTATCTACTTCAGGTGCTTATTGGAGAGGTGATGAACATAATAAAATGCTACAAAGAATATATGCTATATCATTCCCAAAAGCAACTCAAGTAGAAGAATATTTAGCAAAACTTGAGGAGGCTAAAGAAAGAGATCATCGAAAAATAGGAAGAGACCAAGAGTTATTTATGACACATAAATTAGTGGGTTCAGGACTTCCTTTATATTTGCCAAAAGGAGCAACAATAAGAAGAGTCTTAGAAAGATATATTCAAGACAAAGAATTAGCTTTAGGATATCAACATGTATATACACCAAGCTTAGCAAATGTAGCATTATACAAAACTTCAGGACACTGGGATCACTATAAAGATGATATGTTTCCAATGATGAAAATGGGGGATGAAGAAATAGTTTTAAGACCAATGAACTGCCCTCATCATATGTTGATATATAAGAGCAAAATGCGTTCTTATAGAGATTTACCTATAAAAATAGGTGAACTTGCAAATGACTTTAGATATGAAGATAGCGGAAGTGTTTGCGGATTAGAAAGAGTTCGTCAAATGTGTCAAAATGATGCACATTTATTTGTAAGACCTGACCAAATAAAAGAAGAAGTTGGAAAAGTACTAAGTTTAATAAAAGAAGTATATCAGGATGATTTTGGTTTCCCAGCATCTGCATTTAGTTATAGATTATCTTTAAGAGATAAGAATAATAAAGAGAAATATATAGATAATGATGAAATGTGGGAAACAGCAGAAAGTCAATTAAGAGAAATATTAAAAGAGCTAAATATAGATTTTTATGAGGCAGAAGGTGAGGCTGCATTTTATGGTCCAAAAATAGATATACAAATAAAAACAGCATTAAACCATGATGTAACAATACCAACATGTCAATTAGATTTTGCTTTACCTGAAAGATTTGCACTAGAATATGTAGGAGAAGATGGAGAAAAACATAGACCTGTTGTTATACATAGAGCTATACTTGGAAGTTCAGACAGATTTATTTCTTTCTTGCTTGAAGAAACAAAAGGAATTTTACCTTTATGGCTTGCACCAGTTCAAGTAGAGGTTATGCCACTTACAGACAAACAAAGAGATTATGCAGTTAAAGTAACAGAGGATTTACGAAAATCTGGAATTCGTGTTGAATTAGATGATAGACAAGAAAAGATTGGATATAAAATCCGTGAGGCTCAATTAAATAAAATTCCTTATATGTTGATTTTAGGAGATAAAGAAGTTCAGAGTAATCAAGTTGGAGTTCGTGCTAGAGGCGAAGGTGATATTGGTGCAATGGATGAAAATAGATTTATTGAGAAAGTAAATGAAGAAATTAAAAATTTTGGAAAATAGTAATTGGGAAATATCGTAGTAGAAAATTTATCTATTACGATATTTTTTTATCTCAAAAATATAATTTGTAATAAAATCATAGCGCTCAGCCCTAGTGTTTTAGGTTAATTGTACTAAAGTTGACAAAATGTTATAAAAAGGTGACAAATTTCCAATAGAAATTTATGGACAGAAAATGTAATTTGTATTTGCATTTATGTTTATGGGTGGATTATTTAAAGAGATGAAAAATCAATCTAGTAGTTTTAACAGTGATTTTGATGCAACAATAGATGAGGCAGAAAAAAATACGTTTAATATGAAATTTGAAATGTATGAAGGAACTGAAAGTGGTAGCGGAGTTAGAAATATATTTGACCAGGTAGTTACCAATAATAAAAAAAATTCTGATAAAATAATAAGAGTTATATATAATGAGAATGATACAACAAATCCTAATGATATTATAGAATTAAAAAAATTATTAGATAATTCAAAAAAATACGAAGTAATTTTGGATTATGATTTAAACGGATATGTAAATCAAGTTACAATTCAAGATATATAATTAGTAATAAATCGTAGTGCCTTGAACACTACGATTTTACTCATTAAACAGTACTAAGTAGAAGAAGATATGTCCATTATTTCTAAATTTTTGAAAGCGGGGTCATATATATTTTTACCGGTATAATCAAATCTTGAACCATGACATGGGCAATCCCAGGTTTTATCTAAATTATTCCAGGTAAGTAAACATCCAAGATGTGTGCATGTAGGTTTTACAGCATAAATATTTCCGGAAGAATTTTTATAAATACCCACATCTAAGCCATCGACTTTAATAATTGCACCATTATCTTTTTTTATTTTGGAAATTTCTTCATTTGGAATATTTATTTTATTTGTTACAAATGACTTAAATACTTGTTCAGTCATATTTTTTAATTCAGTTCTATTTTTTAAAGGTTTAAATCTTAAAGAATTGAAGACAAATGCATATTTATTTTCTTTTTCAAGAATTTCATCAGTTATAATATTTGCAGCAACATTTGAAGAAGTTATTCCCCATTTATTGAAACCTGTTGCAACATATACGCCAGAAAGATTAGAAGAATAAGAACCTATATAGGGGATTTTATCTAGGGAAATACAATCCCTAGTATTCCATTTGTATAAAATTTCTGAATTTGGATAATGTTTTTTAGAGATGTTTTCTAAGGCTCCGTAGGTATCTGCATCATTTGGGGCAAATCCGGTTTTATGATCACAGCCAGCTATAATTAATAAATCTTTATTTTCAAATTTGGCAGTTCTAAAAGAATAGATTGGTTGAGTAGGATTTATATACATTCCATCAAAAAGGGCAGAATGTGTATCTACGGCTATAGCATATGATGTAGATTGATACATTTTGGCAAAATAAAATCCGTGCAATTTTTTTGAATGGATAGTGTGTTGCAACAATTATTTTTGCAGATTTTACTTCATAATCTTCTACATAAGTTATATAGTTATTGCCAATTTTTTCAAAATCAGATACTGTAGAGTTCTCAAAAATTAAAGAGTTATTTTTTTGAATAGATGTTGCAAGTCCCATCATATATTTTACAGGATTAAATTGAGCTTGATTTTTATTTTTTAAAGCACCTCTTATTTTAAATGGCAAGCCACAGTCTGTTACAAATTCTGGATTTTCTCCTAATGATATTAGAGCTTTTATCTCTGCATGAATTTTTGTAAGTTCATTTTGGTTTGTTGTATATACATAATTTGGAAGATATTTGAAGTCACAATCTATATTTTCGGTATCGATAATTTTTTTTATATTAGATATTGATTCTTTATTAGCTGAAAGGTAAGCTTTAGCAAATTTTTCACCATATGAGTGAATTAGATAATCATAAATTAAGTTATGTTGATAAGTGATTTTTCCTGTGGTATTACCACTTGCTTTTTGACCAATTTGTTCTTTTTCAAGAATGATTACTTTAAAACCAAGTCGTGATAGGTAATACCCACAACTCAATCCTGTTAATCCTCCTCCAATTATACAGATATCACATTCATGGTTTTCATTAATTTTATCAAATTTTGGTTGTTCTTTTATGGATTTTAACCAGTAAGAAGACAATGTTATCACCTCTTTTTTAGTTTGGCATACTTTGAGCATTTTATTCTTTTATTTCATAAAAATGTAGTAAAAATTAATCTTTAGTGATATAATAATAAAAAAATCAAAGGAGGAAAGAATTTTGAACGAAAATCAAAGAAAAGAATTACTAAATGAAAAAAAATCAGGATGGTTAGAAACAGATAGTGAAAAATTCGGCAAAATATTCGAATTTTGTAATGGTTATATGGAGTTTTTAAACCGTTCTAAAATAGAAAGAGAATTTGCTGCAAACGCAAGAAAGCTAGCAGAAGAAAATGGATTTAAAGACATAAACACTCAAGAAAATCTAAAACCTGGAGATAAAGTATATTTCGTAAACAGGGAAAAAAGCGTATATTTAGCCGTAATAGGAGAGCAAAAATTAGAAAATGGTTTACACATAGTTGGAGCACATATAGATTCACCACGTTTAGACCTAAAACCAAATCCATTATATGAAGATGGAGAACTTGCATATTTTAATACACATTATTATGGTGGAATAAAGAAATATCAATGGACAACAATACCTTTAAGTATACATGGAGTAATGATAAAAGCAAATGGAGAAAAAATCATAATAAATATAGGAGAAGATGAAAATGATCCAATATTTACCATAACAGATTTATTACCACATTTAGCAAAAGACCAAGAGGCAAAAAGACTCAGAGAAGCAATAGAAGGAGAAAATTTAGATTTATTAGTTGGAAGTATACCAATATTAGATGATGATTCTAAACAAAAAGTAAAATTAAATATTTTAAAAATATTAAATGAAAAATATGGAATAACAGAAAAAGATTTTGTAAGTTCAGAGTTAGAGCTAGTGCCTGCATTTAAAGCTCGTTCTTTAGGATTTGATTATGGAATGGTAGCAGCATATGGACAAGATGATAAGGTATGTAGTTATACAGCTCTAAAGGCTTTAATGGAAATAGAAAGACCTCAAAAAACAGCAATATGTATACTTTCAGACAAAGAAGAAATTGGAAGTATGGGAAATACTGGTATGGAATCTCATGTTTTTGATTATTTCGTATCAGAATTATTAAATAAGACTGGTGAAAATAGAGTAAATCTATTAGATAAAGTATTTTGTTATTCTAAAATGTTATCATCAGATGTTGATGCAGGTTTTGACCCATTATATGCGTCTGTTTCAGATAGAGATAATAGTGGATATTTATCAAAGGGAATAACTTTAAATAAATATACAGGAGCTAGAGGAAAATCTGGTGCATCAGATGCTAATGCAGAGTTTGTTGCTTGGGTTAGAAATTTATTAGAAACTAATAATATAAAATATCAAGTATCAGAACTTGGAAAAGTTGATGTTGGCGGAGGAGGAACAATTGCTTACATTTTAGCTAATAAAGGCGTAGATGTTATTGATTGTGGTGTTCCTGTTTTGTCAATGCATGCTCCTTATGAGGTTACAAGTAAATTTGATATTTATGAGGCTTATAGAGCGTATAAGGCTTTTTGGAATAAGGATTAAAATAGAAAGTTCTTTGATTATTTTATATGGAAGGAGAAGGATTGGAAAAACATCATTAATAAAAGAATTTGGTAAAGATAAAAATATGATATATTTTTTAGCAACAGAAGAAACAGAAAAACAAAATTTAAAACAATTATCAATATTAGTAGCTGAATATTTAAAATTAGAAAATATAGAGTTTTCAGATTGGGATTCAGTTTTTAAGTTTATTATAAATTCCGCAAATGATAAAAAAATAGTAATCGTTATAGATGAGTTTCAATATTTAGGTAAGGTGAATTTGGCATTTCCATCTATTTTTCAAAGGATATGGGATAATATTTTAAAAGATAAGAATGTAAATATACAAATAAACCAATGGATGTTGATGTATTGTTTAACCTAGAGAAGAAGGCAAGTCAAGTTAATTGGATGAATGGAAGAAGAAATGAAAAATTTATATTGTTTAGTGTAAATGGATTTTCTTACAGACTTAAGGAAATTTGTGAAAAAAGAGATGATATTATATTGGAAGATTAATTTTTGAATAAAAACATTACTAAATAAAATAGTAGTAATGTTTTTTTATTTGTTTTTGAGTTGGATGATTTACTATAGATACCAATAAAATAATGTAGAAAAATACAACTATAAATCGAAAAAAATAAAATAAAACATTTTTTTTTAGAGTGAACAACGAAAAACTTTACAAAATATATATTTTGTACCATAATAATTGTAACATATATTGTATATACAAAAGTATAGAAAGGGTGTGAATTAAAGTGATAAAAAGAAAAAATAACTGATGGAAAAAAATATTATTTAACAGATTTAGGAATGATTGTATTAAAAAGTTCACCTATTGAAAAAAATATAGGATATTATTATATTAATATCCTATATTTTTTCTTTACTAACTTGTTCGATAACCTCAAAAAAATCACTTAATTTTATATCTAACCTAAATTGACATTTTTCAAATACAGAAACCAATTCATCTAAATTACCAGTAGTTTGAGCTAAATATAGACTACTTCGATATTCGGAATTATATTCATCATCAATAGCAATTAAATCAACATTATTTTCTATACATTGTTTTAAAATAATAAATCTACCTATACGACCATTACCATCTTGAAATGGGTGAATTTGTTCAAATTTTTGGTGGAAATTAGCAATAGCAAATATATCTTTCTTACTTTCTTTCCAATCTTCCAAAAGATTAAAAATACTATTTTCAACTAGATGTGGTTCGCATAATTTTAAATCTGTTTTTAAAAGTTTATTCGAATATTTTTTCCATTTGCCAACATTGCCTATTTCGTCATCAACAGTACCTTTTTTTAATATTCTATGCCATTCCCATAATAAATATTTATCTAAAGGTTTACCTAAAGTATCTATAACTGTATCAAACAACTCTAGTGAATTTTTTGTTTCAATAACATCATCCAAAAAATGTTCACCAATTACTTTTTTTTGTTCTAATAAATCTGCTAAATTATCTTTACTAAAAGTGCTACCTTCAAGTTTGTTTGAATGATATAAATATTCTATTTTTATTGAATCATAAACTGAGTTTTTTATTTTTGATAATTTTTGCATAGATTTTACATTTATTTTCATAGTGTCACCTCATTTTTATTTTAAAATCCCCCTCAACAAAATTATAATATTTTGTTGAGGGGGATATATTATGGTGAGCCAGGAGGGAATCGAACCCCCGACACCAGGCTTAGAAGGCCTGTGCTCTATCCAACTGAGCTACTGACCCATAACGATTCAACAGAACTATAATAACATAAAATTTGATGGTTGTCAATAAAAAATGCCAAAAAAATGCAAATTTACGTTATTGCAAATTATTCAGCATAAACATCTGTAAATACGGGGTCTGAAAAGAAATCTATTAATGTTATATTAAAACCTTCACAGATATGTAGCATTGTATCCATTCTTAAATGTTTAGTATCATTTTTCATAAAATCAGATATTGTGGGTAAAGATACTCCAGCGGCATTAGCTAAATTCCAAAGTTTCATGTTATTTTCTTTTAACAATTGTTTTATTCTTATTCTTGTTGCATCTGAAAGTTGCATAAATTCACCTCTTTTCCCAAAAATTATATCAAAGGGGGAACATAAAAGAATAAGGAAAAACTTAAAATCAAATAAAATTAAGTTTTTCCTTAGTATAGTATTGCAAAATGTACACATTTATGATATAACCTTTATTAAAGAATTCCTTAATAAAATTACACAATATGTTCATCTTTTAAATCATTCATAAAGTCAGATAAAAACTCTTCAACTGGTACATTAAATATAACAGATAAACCAAATAATTCGTAATCTTTTAAAATTCTTTTTCCAGTTTCTAATTTATGAAGAGAGGGTTTAGAGATGTCAATTCCAATAAGTGCTAATTTTGTTGATAAACCAGATAATGATAAATTATTTTTAATACGTAATTCTTTAATTTTTTTTCCTGTAACATTTAGATTTTCATTATATTTACTACATTGATACATGTTTTTTAATTCCTTTTCTATATATTTTTTAATTTATATTGTAAACAATTATTTAAAATAATCGTATCCACTGGAGAAATGAATTTGCGATAAAATTATTGACAATTTGGGGGATTATATTTATAATAAAATTAAATAAGTATCCACTGGAGATACGAAAAGTATACAAAAGAAAGGTATGTGGTTAAATGGATAAGAGTAAAGGAATAACCTTGATTGCATTAGTAATAACAATAATAACTTTAATAATTTTAGCTCGGAGTAAGTATAAGCATGCTTTCTGGACAAAATCGGAATATTAAATAAAACAATAGAGGCAAAGGAAAAGACAGAGTTAAGCAAATTAAAAGAAGAGCTACAATTATATAAAATGAATTACCTAGATAGCGAAAAAAATTTAGATAATGTTAATATACAAGAGATACTACCAAGTTTAGAAAATACAAAATATAAAAATAATGCTACAATAAAAAACAATAAAATGAGGATTGATAGCAAAAATATAAATTTGAACGAAAATGAAAAAGAATATATATACAATAATTTAGACTATTTTTATCTTGTTACATATGCTACTGAAAAACAGTATAATATAGAAATAAAAAATGAGGAAGAGAAAACATGTATAATTAGTGATATATATGAGGCAGCGATAAAAAACAAAAAACTAATATTGCCTGATTATATAAATTTTAATAATAATATTTATAAGGTAATAGGGAATAAGTACTTAACTACACAAAGTGTACTTGATTTTTCATATGTACTGGTTCCGGAAACTTTTAATAGTTTTAGTAATTTAGGTGTTTCAAAAAATTTTGAAGAAGTATTTTTTGAGGAAGGAGTTACACATTTGGAATTTAGTGCTTTTGAGGATTGTACTTTATTAAATAAAGTTCATTTACCAAATACATTGAAAGCTATAGGCGGTGCAGCTTTTAATGGATGTAAGAATTTAAAAGAGTTGCAGATTCCTTATGGAGTGAATAAAATAGACGAGCAAGCTTTTATTGGTTCAGGTCTTGCAAAAGTAGAAATGCCTGATAGTATAACACAAATAGGACCACAACTATTTCAAGACTGCCATTACTTAGAATATGTAAAATTCCCGAAAACTTTAGCCACTTTGCCTAGAGGAACATTCATTAATAGTTATTGTAAAGAAATAAAATTTCCTAGTGAACTTATTGAAATTGAGGATAGATCATTAAAATGTAATAAAATGAGTATAGAAATACCAAATAGTGTAAAAAAAATGGGAAATGATTTATTTGATTATCGTACTAAAAGGATAAGAATCCCAGATTCGGTAGAAGAAATAGGAAATTTTCTATATTATAATAGTGCTAATAATGATGTATCTGTTTATACAGATAATCCAATTGTTTTAGAATATTTAAAAAAAACACAAGTTACTATAAAATCTTATGCAGAATGGAATGAAGACTAAAGCATATTGATAAAAAGCAAACAATAAAAAATCAAATATAATAAAAGGATGTATAAAATATACATTCTTTTATTTAACCCAAATTTCCGTAACCCTTCCAAAACTTTATTGTGAACTTTCTGTGAAAAACATTTACAACCAAAAGCATAAATGATAATATAACCATGTTAAATCAAAGAAAAAAGAATAAGGAGGAACGACCCGTGATTGAGGTAAAAAATGTTACAAAAAAATACGGAAGCTTTGTAGCCGTAGACGATATCAGCTTTACTATAAACGACGGAGAAGTTGTAGGATTCCTAGGACCAAATGGAGCAGGAAAAAGTACAACAATGAACATGATAACAGGATATATTGAACAAACAGAAGGAAACATTATAGTAGATGGATTTGATACAATAAAAAAATCAAAAAAAGCAAAGAAAGAGATTGGATATATGCCAGAAGGAGTACCATTATATACAGATTTAACAGTAAAAGAATTTGTAACATACATGGCAGAACTAAGAAAGGTAGACAGAAAAACAAAAAAAGAAAATGTACAAAAGGTACTTAAAGAAACAGGGCTAGACCAAATGCAAAACAAACTAATAAAAAATCTATCAAGAGGGCAAAAACAAAGAGTAAGTCTAGCGGGAACATTAGTTGCGGACCCAAAAATACTAATATTAGATGAACCAACAGTAGGACTAGACCCAAAACAAATTACGGAAATAAGGAGTCTAATAAAAAATCTAGGAAAAAAACATACTGTAATTCTAAGTTCACATATCCTATCAGAAGTAAGTCAAATATGTGACAGAGTAATAATAATAAATAAAGGAAAAATAGTTGCAATAGATACTCCAGAAAACCTAGAAAAGAAAGTATCAGATAATAATACTGTATATGTAACAGTAGAAGACAAAGAAAATAAAATTGATGGAATAAAAGAAAGAATAACAGGAATAAAAGAAATAAAATTAATCAAAGAAAATGAAGACAAAACAAAACAATATGAAATAATAGGAGAAAATGACATAAACCTAAACAAAACAATATTTAATGAATTCGCAAAAGAAAATATAACAATAGTAGAAATGAAAAAGGCAGAGGCAACACTTGAAGACGCATTTATGAAAATAATAAAAGAAGGAGGAGATAAATAAATGGGAGCAGTAATAAAAAAAGAACTAAAAAATTACTTCTTATCTCCAATAGGATATGTAGTAATAGGAATATTTTTACTAGCATTTAGTAGTTTCTTTTATTTAACTACAATTGGACAATCAAGTATAGATTTAACATATTTATTTTACTATACAGCATTATATGGATTAATGTTCATAGTGCCACTTCTTACAATGTGGACATTTTCAGGCGAAAGAAAATCAGGAACAGACCAATTATTATTAACATCACCTGTTAGCATGCTAGGAGTTGTAATAGCAAAATTCTTATCAGCTTTACTTTTAATAGTAATACCAGTTGTATGCACATTAATGTATTTTGGAATTTTATGTTTCTTTGAAATGCCAAATGTTCCAATATATTTAACATCAATGTTAGGATTTTTACTACTTTCTATGACATATATATCATTTGGGATACTTGCATCAAGCCTTACAGAATCACCAATAATTGCAGGAATAATGACTTTTGCATTTGTATTTGCTGCAACATGGGTTCCATATTTAGTAGATAGTTTATCAAATTTATCATTAATGGATCAATTTATAAACTTCTTATATGGACAAATAAATATTGCATCAGTTGTATTATTCTTAACATTAACAGTATCATGTATTTTGATTACAATGATAATTATGCAAAGAAGAAAAAGTGTAAAATAGGAAAGGAGTAAGAAAATTGAAAGATAAAAAAGAAAAAAAGCCAGCTAAAAATACAAATAAAGAAAAACTTGGAACAATATTTATAAATACAATAAAAAAGAGATGGCTTATAAGTGGAACAAATACATTACTTTTAATTGCAATACTAGTTGCAATAGTAATCTTAATAAACTCAGTTGTACAATCACTTGAATTAACACCAATAGATTGCACATCAAATAAAGAATATACATTAACAAAAGAAAGTAAAGAAAGAGTTTCAAAAATACAAAATGATGTAAATATTTATTTTGTAGGATATGAAGATTCAGCAACTCAAGTAAGTTTAGCAAAACAATACAATAAAGCAAACAATAAGTTGAACATAGAAGTAATAGATACAAACCAAAGAACAGATATTGCATCAAAATATAATGTTACAAATGATAGTAAAGCTATAATAGTTGAAAATGGAGAAAAATCAAAAACACTATATTCAGATGATTTATATACATATGATAGTAGTTATCAAACAATAGACTTAACAGAAGAAAAAATAACATCAGCAATTTTAAATGTAACATCAGAGAAAATAGCAAATGTATATTTCTTATCAGGATATTCTGACTATTCACTTGACTATTCAGGAGGAATGTATTATTTGTCATCATATTTAAAAGACGAAGTTTTAAATTACCAAACATTAGATATGTTAATAAAAGGTTCAATTCCAGATGATTGTGATACATTGGTTATAACAACACCAAATAAAGATTTTGACGAACTAACAACAAATGAAATTACAAAATATATAAATAATGGTGGAAAAATCTTATGGCTAAATTCAAGTTATGCAGAATCAAAAGATTTACCAAATGTTAATAAAATATTAGCATTATATGGAATAGAGCCATTTGAAGTTGGATACATTTATGAAACAGATAGCAGTAGAAAAGCCTTAGGATATGAAAGCTGTATTGTTGAAGATTTAGGTTCAACAGATATTGCAAAAAAACTAACAGATGTTGTATTATTAAATGCAACAAAAATAAATGTAAATACAGATGAACTTTCAAATTTAAATGTTGAACAACAAGTAATAATTTCAACTCCAAGTACATCATATTTTAGAAAGAATATTTCAAATACATCTAGTAGTAGTGATATGGATGAACAAGGTGGATTCACAGTAGGTGGAATATATACTAAAAAAATCTCTTCAGAAACAGAAGAAAAAGAATCAAAACTTGTAATTTTTGGAGATAATAATTTTATATCTGACATACAACTAACAAGTCAAACAAATCCAATGGTATTTTTGGCAAACAACAAAGATTTGATGCTTAATTCAATAGCATATCTAACAAATAATGACCAAGACATAATAATAAGAAAAGATTATACAAAATCAAGTGATTTTACACCAACAGATAGCCAAAAATTAACAATAGTAAGAATAATATTTATGGTGCCAATCGCAATAATTTTATTAGGATTTATAGTTTGGCAAGCTAGAAGAAGAAAAAAATAAAATCATAAATAACAAACCCCTGTATTATAATAATACAGGGGTTTTATTTATGATTTTATTTACAATTATAGGAGCAATAATTCGGAGCAGGTTTTGCATCTGGTCAAGAAATATATTTGTTTTTTTATAGATTCGGAATAAATGGAATATGGGGAATAATAATTTGTAATATTATTATGTCTTTTATAATATATAGAACTTTTGTTATATGTTATGATAATAATATAAAATCATATAAAGAACTTTTGGATTATATTTTTCCGAGCAATATGTTATTATCAAATATCATAAACAAAATAATTAACATATTTTTATGTATCACTTTTTTTATAATGATAACAGGATTTGGTGCGTATTTATCAGAAAATTTAGGATTAAATCAATTGATAGGAAGTTTTATTTTAGCATTAATTTCATATTTCCTTTTCAAGAAAAATATTGAGAGTATTGCTAAAATAAATAGTATAATTATACCATTATTAATTGTTATAATTTTAATAATTGGTATGAAGAATGTATTTATGATAGATATAAATCAAATTGGTAAAAATATTAGTCAAGTTAGAAGTGACTTTTGGCTTATTCAATCAATCTTATATGCAAGCTATAATTTAATCTTATTGATACCAGTATTATTAAATTTAAAAAAGTTACTAAAAAGTAGAAAACAGATGATGACAATATCAATTGAGGTAGGAATAGTAATGAATTTATTATCAATTTTGATATATTTATTATTAGTTAATGTTAATGTTGATTTTAAACAACTGGAAATGCCAATTATATATGTAATAAGTAATAATTTTGGTAATTTTAAATTTATATATGGAATTATTATTTTAATAGCCATATTTACAACATCTATTTCAGTTGGAATAGGTTTTCTTAACAACACTTGCAAAGACAGGAAAGAATTAGTGAAAAATGCGAAAATATTATGTATTCTTAGTGTAATGATTTCGCCAATAGGTTTTTCTAATCTAGTAAAAGTTTTGTTCCCTTTATTTGGATATTTGGGATTGATACAAATAATTGGGATTTTTGCAGAAATTATTAGATAAATAAAATGAAGACATTTTCATTTACGAGTCACAGAATTTTAAAAATAATTCCCAAAATCATTGCAAAAAAATAATAAATATAATAAAATTACATAAACTAACAATAAGAAAAAATAGGAGGAGAGAAACAATGCCGGAAAATCAAGATGAAATGAAAATAAAACAAATGATAGACGAATTAGTCGAGAAAGCAAAAAAAGCCTCAAAGGAATATCTAAAATTAGACCAAAAAACAGTAGACAACATAACAAAAGCCATGTCAATGGCTGGACTAGAACATCACATGGAATTAGCCAAAATGGCGGTAGAAGAAACTGGAAGAGGAATATATGAAGACAAAATAACAAAAAATATGTTTGCAACAGAATATATTTACCACAGTATAAAACATGAAAAAACAGTTGGAATAATAAAAGAAAATGACGAAGATGACTATGTAGAAATAGCAGAACCAATAGGAGTAATAGCAGGAGTAACACCAGTTACAAACCCTACATCAACAACAATGTTTAAATCAATAATAGCTGCAAAAACAAGAAATGTAATAATATTTGGATTCCACCCATCAGCACAAAAATGTTCAGTAAGAGCAGCTGAAATCTTAAGAGAAGCAGCAATAAATGCAGGAGCACCAGAAAACTGTATATTATGGATACCAGAGCCATCAGTTACAGCTACAAGATTACTTATGAATCATCCAGGAGTTGATTTAATACTAGCAACAGGTGGAACAGGAATGGTAAAATCAGCATATTCTTGTGGAAAACCAGCATTAGGAGTAGGACCTGGAAATGTGCCATGTGTTATTGAAAAATCAGCAAAATTAAAAACATCGGTAAATGACTTAGTAATGTCAAAATCATTTGATAATGGAATGATATGTGCATCAGAGCAATCTGTATTAGTAGAAAAAGAGATATATAAAGAATTTGAAGAATTAATGAAAAAAGCTGGATGCTATTTTGTAAATCCAGAAGAAAAAGAAAAACTAAAAAATGCAATGTTTGATTGGAATGAAGAAACTGGATTTAAACTAAAATCATTTATACCAGGACAAAGTCCATACCAAATTGCAAAACAAGCAGGATTTGATGTACCAGAAGATACAAAAGTAATTGTAGTATATGAAGAAGGAATAGGAAAAGACTATCCATTTTCTAAAGAAAAATTAAGTCCAGTTTTGACTTATTATATAGTAGAAAATTACGAGGAGGCACTAGATAAAGCCGAAAGATTACTAGAATTTGGAGGATTAGGTCATACGGCAGTAATCCATTCAGAAGATAGAGAAAAGATACTAGAATTTTCTGACAAAATGAAAGCTGGAAGAATAATTGTAAACTCACCATCAACTCATGGAGGAATAGGAGATATTTATAATACAAATATGCCATCATTAACACTTGGATGTGGTTCATTTGGAGGAAACTCAACAACTGCAAATGTATCAAGTGTAAACCTTATAAATATAAAAAGAGTTGCAAGGAGGAGAGTAAATATGCAATGGTTTAAAGTTCCAGAAAAAATATATTTTGAAGCAGGTTCAATTGCTTACCTAGAAAAAATGCCAGATATAGAAAGAGCATTTATAGTAACAGATCCAGGAATGGTTAAATTTGGATATGTGGATAAAATTCTTTATCATATAAGAAAAAGAGCAAATCACGTACATTGTGAGATATTCAGTGAAGTTGAATCAGACCCATCATTTGATACAGTAAATAGAGGGTTAGAATTAATGAATAACTTTAAACCAGATGTAATAATTGCTCTAGGTGGAGGAAGTGCAATAGACGCAGCAAAAGGAATGTGGCTATTTTACGAACATCCAGATGCAGACCCAGAAGGATTAAAATTAAAATTCATGGATATAAGAAAGCGTACTTACAAATTCCCAAAACTTGGTGTGAAAGCAAAAATGGTAGCAATACCAACAACATCAGGAACTGGTTCAGAAGTAACATCATTTGCAGTATTAACAGATAAAGTAAAAAATAAAAAATATCCTCTAGCAGATTATGAATTAACTCCAGATGTTGCAATAGTAGACCCAGACCTAGTAATGAGCTTACCAAAATCAATTACAGCAGATACTGGAATGGATGTACTAACACACGCAATCGAGAGCTATGTATCTAATATGGCATCAGACTATACAGATGGGTTAGCTGAAAAAGCAGTAGAATTAGTAATAGAATATTTAATAGAAGCATATGAACATGGAGATAATAAATTAGCACGTGAAAAAATGCATAATGCAAGTACAATTGCAGGAATGGCGTTTACAAATGCATTTTTAGGAATAAATCACTCTCTAGCACACAAAATAGGAGCTGAATTCCATTTGCCACATGGTAGAATAAATGCAATTTTATTACCTTATGTTATCAAATATAATAGTAGTAGACCTACAAAATTTGTATCTTTCCCTAAATATGAATACTTTATAGCAGATGAAAAGTATGCAAGACTTGCTAAAAAAGTAGGGCTTAATGCAGATACAACTGAGGAAGGTATAAATTCTTTAATTACTAAAATTCAAGAGATGAATGAAAAACTAAATATACCTAGATCTTTTAAAGATGCAGGTGTAGATGAAACTGAATTTATGGCAAAGGTTGATATGTTGGCAGATAGAGCATTTGAGGATCAATGTACAACTGCAAACCCTAGAGTGCCCTTGGTTTCTGAGATGAAACAAATTTTGATTGATAGTTATTATGGAAATGAAATAAAATAGTTCCTTTTGGTGAAGGAGAATTTTAGAAACTTTTTGTAAAAGCACCATTTCTTTTTTCGGAGAAAATGGTGCTTTTGCCTAAAAGTGAACCTTTGATTGACCTATAAATTTACTATTGAATAAATTGAGTTTTTTTGGTATCATTAATAAAAAACGAATTAAGATTGGTAGTTTATATGAGAGCAGATAATAAAGATATGATGAAATTAAACGGTAAAAATTATAATATATATATTAAAGAATATATTCCTGAGAAAATGGATGAAATATTTAAAAATTTTTTCATAAAGTTTTATTTGGAAGCATATAATATACTATTACCAAACAACAGAAGCGAAAAAGTAAAATATTACCAAATTTGACAAAAATCGAAAAAAAAGGTATAATAAAAACTGTTGTTAAAGGAGGTATCTGTTATATGCAGAAAAATAAGAAAAAAATTTCCTTAATAAAAATGATAGGAATATGTTTAATATTAGTCTTACTTTCAGGAGCTGGAGTAATGGCAGTAACAACACAAGTAAACACAGTAAAAATCCAATTATCAAATGGATATGAAATGACAGTGTTTACAACAAAGAAAAGTGTAAAAGAAATACTAGAAGATAACAATATAATATTAGAAAATAATGAGAAAGCAACACCAAATATTGATGAAGAGATAACATCAGACAAACAAATAAAAATAACAGACAAGTCAAATCAAGAAATAGAAGTTGCAAAGGTATCAGAAAGTGGAATAGAAACAACATTAGACACAATACTAGATGCATATTCACAAGTAACAGAAAAAATAGTAGAAGAAGAAGAAACAATACCTTTCGAAACCATAACAAAAGATGTATCAGATGGTGCATCATCTACAAAAAACAAAGTATTACAAGAAGGTGTTGAAGGAAAGAAAAAAGTTACTTATAAAATAAAATATCAAAATGATACTGAAATTGAAAAAAACAAGATTTCAGAAGAAATAATTCAAGAACCTGTAAATAAAATAATACAAGTAAGTTCAAATGTTATAACATCAAGGTCAGAGGGAACAACAAGAGGAAAAATAACAGGAACAGTTGCAGAATATCAAGAATATGCAAGAGAAGCTTGCAAAAATTATGGATGGTCTGATGGAGAATTTGGTGCATTAGTTAAACTTTGGAACAGAGAAAGCGGATGGAACCCAAATACACGTAATAGTAGTTCAGGAGCTTATGGAATACCACAAGCATTACCTGCATCAAAAATGGCTTCAGCGGGCTCTGATTATATGACTAACTATAAGACTCAAATTAGATGGGGATTGAGTTATATTAGTTCAAGATATGGAAGTCCATCATCTGCTTGGAGTTATTTCCAAAGTAATGGATGGTATTAAAATAAGAAAGAATAGTTGATTGAAAATATTTTCAATTGCTATTCTTTTTTTGTAAAAAATAAAAATGTATACTTGACAAAAAGGTAAAAATAGGTATAATAAATAATACTAGTCGTAGAAATATTCATTGAAATATATATGAAAAAAGGAGAATATACAAATGACGCAAAAACTTAGGACTATAAAGAAAAAATGTAATAATAAGGAAGAAATTCATGATAAAAAAAGCATAGTGAAAAAGCCTGAAAATTATATAGGTTTATTTGCTATGCATTATTTTATAACAAAAGACAAAAGTTTAAGACAAGAGAAAGGAATAACATTAATAGCACTTGTTGTAACAATAATAGTCTTGCTGGTGCTTGTAGGAGTAACATTATCAATGCTAACAGGGCAAAACCGGAATATTAACAAAAGCGGCAGAATCATCATTTAGAACAGAAATGTCTGGAATAGAAGAAAAAGTAAAAATGCGAAATGCAGAAGTACAAATAGATGGAAAATCAATCACAGAAATGTTTACAGAACAAGTAAAGATTGAAGATGTAAAAAAATGGGATGACCAGTTGAAACTGGAAATAGTATATTGGGGAGAATATGATATAGGAGTAAATACAGTTTCAAGAAAATATGTAAAGCAAAATTGGAAAAGCATTTTAACAAAAAATCAAGATGGAAAAGAATATGTGGATAACTTATATTATATAGATAAAGAAACAGCAGATGGAAAAGAAAAAGCATATTTATATGATACAAAAGTTGGAATGGTATATAAAGTAAAACCAACAGGAATAGGAAAATATAAGGTACATAGTTTAAAAGAATTAGATTATCAAAAAAATAATAATGAAGGCGAAAGAAATGTACTAACAGAAGGAACATTGATAACACAGGAAAGCAAGATAGTAAAAGTAGGAAATGTAGCATGTTATGAGCCAGATTTAGCAGGATTTGTTGTAGAAAAAACAAAAGCAGTATATTATAAAGATAAGGAAAATGGAGAAACTCAAGAGGCAAGTATAGAAGAGCCAATATCAGAATATTTAAATAAAGAAGGAGATAGGGTTACAGTAACAAAAGAAGATAAACAATATGAATTCTACAATTACGAAAAACAGAAATGGGCAAATATAAAAGTAGAAAATAGTGGAATAGTAACATATTGGGTATGGATACCAAGATATGCTTATAAATTAAATGGAACAGAAACAGATATAATATTTGTAGACCTAGACAATAAAAATGCGGAAACAGGAGAAGAATTAGAGACTGGTTATATATTGCATTCAGCATTTAGTGATGGAAAAAAGGGTATATGGGTAAGTAAATATGAAACATCACAAGTTACTAGTAATGAGGTAACAGATTATTCATATTATGTACCAGATTTAGAAGGATTTGATAAAGAAAAAACATATATAGAAGTATTTGATGGAAAAGACGGATTTATAGAATATAAATTATCAGAAATAGGAGATATAAAAGAATTCTCAAAGAAAAATAAATGGTTTGATTATGAAAATCAAATATGGGCAAATATAAAAACAGTATCAGATGGAATGGAAGCATGGTGGGTATGGATACCAAGATATGCATATAACATATCAGGAACAACAACCTCAATAATGTTTATTGATACATCAAATAACCCACTATCTGGAGAAAAATTACCAAGCAATTATGTGTTACATCCTGCATTTGGTAATGATTTGAAAGGAATTTGGGTAAGCAAGTATGAAGTATCACAAAAAGTAGGAGATAGGGAAAAAACAAATGATGTTAACGAACCTGATATGGACGGCTTTAATCCAGATACTACATATATAGAATTATATAATGATGATGGAACATTTACAGAAAAGAAATTATCAGAAATAGGCGATTTAAAAGAATTTATATCAAAAAATAGATGGTATGATTACTCAAAACAAATATGGGCAAACATCAAGGTTGTGTCAGACGGAGTTGAATCATGGTGGGTATGGATACCAAGATATGCGTATAACATAACAGGAATAGAAACAGGAGTAATATTCTTAAGAGAAGATAGTAACAATCCGAGGGATGGAAGTACATTACCAAGCAATTACGTTGAACATCCAGCATTTAGCGGTGGATTAAAAGGAATCTGGGCAAGTAAATATGAGGTAAGTCAAAAATAGGAGGTAAAAATATGAAAAAGAAAGTAATATTGATAAGTATTATGGTATTGTTTATGGCAATACTAACACAAAAAAGTTATGCAGCAATAGAAATAAAACCAAGTGCAACAGCAAGTGCTAGTGGAGTATTTACAAATTCTTCAGTATCAAATTCATATCTTTTATGTCAAAAAATGACAGAAAAAGGAGAAAGCTTATATGGTTCAACTGTTGTACCACATTTAAGTACAAATAAAGACTGGGGTGCTGTATCATATTTAGCAAATAGTATATATGGAACAAATTCAGAAGGAAAAAATACTGGTGTAAAACTTGAGAATATTAATGGAGTTGCTTATTATTCAACTACTAAAAATGTTACTGGTGTAATGAATTGGGGAGCAAATTGCTATAATGGAAATTTATATACTCAAACAGCAAGTCTTATAAAAAAATATAAGGACAATGTTCCTAACTATGAAAATGATAAAGCAACATCAACAGCTAGATACAATGTAATAGAATTAGAAAAAGCGGCTTTGAATAGTTCCAGATTTGTAGAAGTTATACCAACAGATGGATCAAATTTTACAACAACTAAGACTGCTGGTATGGCTTTAGCGGAAACTAAAGGATATCCATGGGGGCAGTGGCCATACTCTGGAACAGATGAGAATTATCCGATAGCAATACGCCAGGGGCTGTTCGGTTTCTCTGTAGGCAACTACGACGGCAGCGTCACGACGTCGGGTGCGGGGTCAGGCTATGCCACATTTAGACCTGTAATATGGAATAAGTAGGTACTAGAATGGTTAGTAGTACTGTTGACTGAGCTCTGTAGTACTGTTACACTGCTCAGAACTAAAATGTTTTCAAAAGTTATTTTAGGGTAATAAACTCTATCATAATTTTGAAATAAATTGGTCATAAATTGTAAAATGTAGGTTTTGTGTTAATCTGGAGGGGCTGTTCGGTTTCAATGTAGGCAACAACAACAACAACAACACGACGTCGGGTGCGGGGTAGTGATTGGGTTACTCTAACATCGTCACTTTTATAGTGGGTACAAGGTAATATTTGTTTAAGGACGGTATTTAGTTACTAGGTGTTAAAGAAATTTATGTCCATACTAGAAATAGTAAAAAATATAGTAAAGATATTCTTATTTAGTAATTTATTATAATGAAAATGTAGGAAAATCTTAGAAAGGTAGTATTAAATACTGCCTTTTTTTAAAAAAGTAAAGGGAAAAAAGGTTATGGAAAAAAATGATTTATTAATATACAAAAAATATACAGATTTATATTATTATGCATACAATTTATTAGAAAAATATCCAAAAAATGAAAGATTTGGTTTAGTATCAGATATAAAAAATTCAATGAATACAACTCTAAGAAATATGTTATATGCCCAAAAGATGGGAAAAGAATACAAGATGAAATATTTAAATATGATAGATGCAGAACTTTTATATCAAAGATTTAGTATAAGACTATCATACAATAAAAAATATATAACATCAAACAACTACAAAACTTGGAGTTTAAAAGTGGCTGAAATAGGAAAAATGCTAGGAGGCTGGATTAAATCATGCCAAAACGTATAAATAATATATATGATAATGCTTTAACATTTTCAAAAATTAGATATGCATACAAAAGAACAATTAAGAAGAAAAAGAAAAATAATGACAGTATAAGATTTGGTATGTATTTAGAAGATAACATAATAGATATTTATAGAAAATTAAAAACAGAAACTTATGAAGTAGGTAAATATAGTAGTTTTAAAGTATATGAACCAAAAGAAAGAATAATTTATT
>UMCY01035564.1_pt1 | contig 28929 bp, 24 predicted proteins | sample 1964351 | NCBI WGS metagenome assembly UMCY01 (sample SAMEA4835980, study PRJEB28245) | human gut metagenome | biome: gut microbiome; material: fecal sample | place: Denmark | collected 2008 | reverse complement strand
AGTAGATGCATCTCAAAGTATACCACATATAAAAATTGATGTGCAAGACTTAAACGCAGACTTTTTAGTATTTTCAGGACACAAAATGTTAGCACCACTTGGAATAGGAGTATTATATGGGAAAAGAGAAATACTAAATAATATGACACCATTTTTAATGGGTGGAGATATGATAGAATATGTATATGAACAAGAAACAACTTTTGCACCATTACCTAATAAGTTTGAGGCAGGTACTCAAAATGTTGAGGGTGTAGTAGGTTTAGGAGCTGCAATTGATTATATTGAAAACTTGAGTTATGATAAGATACAAGAAATTGAAAATGAAATAGTTTCATATGCAAGAGGGGAATTGTCAAAATTAGATTATTTAGAACTATATATGACTCCTAATAAAAAAAATCATTCTAGTGTTATTTCTTTTAATATAAAAGGGGTACATCCTCATGATGTTGCAAGTATTTTAGACTCAGAAGGAGTATGTGTACGTTCACGGAAACCATTGTGCCCAGCCATTAATGAGATTTTTAGGAATTGATTCAACATGTAGAGCAAGTTTCTATTTTTATAATACAAAGGAAGATGTAGATAGGCTGATAAAAGGATTGGACAAGGCTTATAATATGTTTAAAAAATATATTATTACTAAATAAAGAAAGGTAAGTAAAGTGGAAGATTTAAATGATATTTATAATGAATTAATAATGGAGCATAGTATGAATTCATATAACAAAAAGAAATTACAAGATGCAAACTATGAAGAAATTGGACATAATCCAAACTGTGGAGATGAAATCACATTAGAAGTAAGACTTGATGGTGATATTATAGAAGATATGGCTTTTTCTGGTCATGGATGTGCAATTTCACAAGCTTCGACATCTATAATGATAGATACTTTAAAAGGAAAGACTGTAAAAGAGGCTAAGGATATAATAAAAACTTTTATAGGAATGATAAAAAGAGAACAAGAAAGTGAAAAAGACTTAGAAAAATTAGAAGATGCTATAGCATTTAAAAATATAGCAAATATGCCAGCAAGAGTAAAATGTGCACTTTTAGCATGGCATACACTTGAAGATATATTAAATAAAAATGAAGAAAATGGGAAAGGAAGCATTAATTGCTGTTGTAAATAATATGGAAAATAAAAAAGTATTATTAGGTATGAGTGGAGGAGTTGATAGCTCTGTTTCTGCTCTGCTTTTAAAGGAAAGAGGATATGAAGTAATAGGAACAACCTTGGAATTATTTGTAGGAAGTAGCTGCTGTAATACAAATACCTACATAGATGCAAAAAATGTTTGTAATCAAATAGGTGTACCACATTTTATATTTAATTATAAAGAGGAATTTAAAAAATATGTAATTGATGATTTTATAGATTGTTATGAAAATTGTAAAACTCCAAACCCATGTATAGAATGTAACAAATATATGAAATTTGGTTTGATGTGGGAAAAAGCTAAAGAGATGGGATGTAATTACATAGCTACAGGTCATTATGCTAAGACAGAATATTCTGATGAGTATAAAAAAACGGTACTAAAAAAATCAAATGCAGGTAAAAAAGACCAAAGTTATGTATTATGGAGTATTCCTAAAGATTTACTTGAACATGTAGTATTTCCTTTATCTGATTTTGAAAGTAAAGATGAGATAAGAAAAATTGCAAGAGAAAATAATTTAAAAGTTGCAAATAAGCCAGATTCGGAAGATATTTGTTTTATTCCTGATGGAAATTATAAGAAATTTTTAGAGGTGAATTCTGATATAAAACCAAAGCAAGGAAATATTGTAAATTCAAAAGGTGAGGTTTTAGGAAAACATACAGGGCTATATAATTATACAATTGGTCAAAGAAAAGGTCTTGGAATTTCTAATAAAGTACCTTTATTTGTTCTTGGATTTAATAGGGCAAATAATGAGGTTATTGTTGGAGAGGAAAAAGAACTTTACAAGTCTGAATTAGAGGTTAAGGATATCAATTTATTATTGTTTGATAAAATAGAGGATTGGATGGATGTTGAGGTAAAAACTAGATATTCGGCAAGACAAGCTAGTGCTAAAATTGTACAGGATGGAGATAGAATTAAGGTTAAGTTTGAAGAACCTCAAAGGGCGATTACTCCGGGACAGTCTGCGGTATTTTATGTTGGAGATATTGTTGTTGGGGGAGGAAAGATTTATATATAAAATTGTAAATTGATATTGATTTATTGATTGATACAAATTGAGAATTAATAAAAAATAGATACTTAGATTATTGTATTAATTTAAGTATTTATTTTTTGGTTTGCAATTAAAATGCAATGCAATATTGTTACAAAAATATTACATTTACATTACAAATTAACTGATAGTGTTGAACTTATACTGTTAGTGTAGTAAAATGAATTAAAAAGAAATAAAATGCTACGAGATAGGAGAAAAATGTTATGAAAAAATGGGATAAAAATGATGGTATAACTTTAATCGCTTTAGTGGTCACAATTATAGTAATTTTGATTTTAGCTCGGTATAAGTATTAGTATGTTAACAGGGCAAAATGGAATTTTGAATAGAACAACTGAAGCCAAAATACAAACAGTAGTAGGTAGTGTAAAAGAAGAAGTTCAAATGCTAGGAATGGAAGAACTAATGAAAAACGAAACTACAATTACTGAAAATTTACTTGCAGATGGAAAAGTAAAAAGAACAGTTAAACAGGGGACAGATGGAAAATATTATATGTATTATATTATTAAGGATGGGGAATTTCATTCAATGAACGGCTTAGGCGCGGGCAATATATCAAGTTTAAAGGATGTTTTTTTAATAGATGACAATTTAAATGTAAGATATATTGCGAAAGATGGAAAAGAATACGGAGATAATATAGAAAATAAAATACTAGAAGATGAAACGAAAATAAGATTTAGCAATAAAGCATTTAGTGAATATGTTTCAAAAATATCTGGAGTGACAGAAAATGAAGCAAAATTTAAGTGGATGAAAAATCTAACAAGTTTAACAATAGCCGATAATTCGGTAGATAGTTTACAAGATTTGGTATTTTTTCCTAATTTAACGAGTCTAACTTTAGGAGAATATGGTACAAATATTCCTCCCATTACATCAATGGATGGAATTGAAAACTGTACCAAGTTACAAAGTTTAGTAATAATATATGGACCAGATAAGAATTATCAAGCCATAAAAGACTTGAAAAAATTAACCTATTTTAGCAGAAGATATGCAGATAAGAAGGAATTTGATAATATAATTAATGGATTGAAATTTTGTGAAAATTTAAAAACATTAGAATTAGTTGGGATGTATATAGATAATATGAAAAGGATTAATGAACTGAGTGAATGTTTGGAAAATCTAAATTTGAATACAAATAATATAAGTAAAATAGAAGGATTAGAAGAGAAAACAAAAATAGTTACCTTATCTATAGCAAATAACGAAATAACTAAAATTACAGGTATAGAAAATTTAACAAATTTAAAAAACGTAAATTTAGCTAATAATAATATATCAGATATAACTCCTTTGAAAGCAAACAGTTTATTAATGAATTTGAATTTAAAAGGAAACACAGGAATAGATGGAAATAGAAACAATTATACAGGAGAAAAGTTGGAAGCATTAAATAAAATATCAGAAATATTAGACAGAGGAGGAACTATTAATCTTGATACTGATAAGTTAAGCTTATTTAGAAATTACACAAAGTTGGATTTTACAAATTGTGGGTTAGTAACTTTAGAAAGTTTGGAGGGGTTAACAGAATTAACAAGCTTGAATTTATTTGGCAATAATTTAACGTTTGAAGATGAAAAATCGCGACAAATATTAAGTAGTATGACTAAGCTAAAAGAACTAAATTTATATAACAACAAGGTAACAAATGTAACAGCAATTAATAATTTAAAGAGCCTTAAGGAATTAATTTTAGGAGGAAATAATAAAGTTAATTTAACAGAGATGGAAGATATAATTTCTAATTTGAATAGTTTGGATGTATCGACTGAAAGCTTAAAGACTTTATCTAATTGCAACATAAACAAAATAACCAAACTAAGATTAAATGCAATTAGATTGACTGAAATACCAAATTTATCAAAATTCAATAAACTGACAGAGCTCTCTATATCAGGTGGAAATAAAATAGAAAATATTAACAGCATATCAAGCCTGTCTAATTTGGAATCTTTGAATTTGAACAAATGTGATTTGCATAATAAAATGATAGATTTTTCTAATTTGACTAAGCTAAATAATCTTACACTAACAAATAATGCTTTATGGAGTGAAGATCTAGAAAAAGTAAGAACATTAAAAAGTAATGTGAATTTAACATTAGATTTGAGAGTAAATTCAATAATAGATGCAAGTGCACTATTAGAATTAAATTTAAGTACGAAAATTGACTTAAGGAACAATGTTAATTTATCGACTGAATCCAAGCAGAATTTGACTAAAAGATTTGGTAAGAATGTAATGTATGATAAGTAAAATATAATTATAAATTGTACTAAATTGCTCCTCCGTCGCAATGGAACTAATAAAGAAATAATATTGAAAAAATAGATAACCTCCTGTATAATATAATTATGTAACCTAAGGCTGGTGTTAGAATAGATATATGGACACATTTAATGAGAGGGTGTATAATTAATTATGTACACTAACTTGAAAGGAGTGTGTCAGAAATGGCAAAAAGAAAAGTATATGATGAAGATTTTAAAAAGAGGATAGTGGAATTGTATGAAAACAAGAAACCAGTATGTGAATTAAAACGTGAATATGGCTTAGTAGATGCAACAATTTATAGATGGATAAATGAATATGGAAAAATAAAAACAGAAACAGGAAAAAACACAAGCAATCATGAAATGAAGAAACTCAAAAAAGAGAATTTGAAATTAAAAGAAGAATTAGAAATACTAAAAAAAGCGATTGCCATATTCACGCCAAAATAGAAGATAAGGTAAAATTCATAGAAAATAATAGAAAAGCACATGATGTTAGAACAATGTGTAAAGTGCTGGGAATAGCACGTTCTGAGTATTATTATCAAAGAAACAAAAAGAAAAATAGATATAAGGAAGCAAATGAAAAATTAGATAAAGAAATACTAAAAGAGTATGAAAATTCAAAAGGAAGATATGGTTCGCCAAAAGTCCAAAAAGCACTAGAAAAAAGAGGAATAAAGGCAAGCCCAAAAAGAGTAGCAAGAAGAATGAAGAAAATGGGGCTAAAATCAATAATAGTAAAAAAATATAGACCAAGTGGAAGTAAAGGAAAAGTAGATGATACAAATAAGCCAAACTTATTAGCCCAAAATTTTAATGCAGAAGGCTTACGAGAAAAACTAGTATCAGATATAACCAATATACTTCTAATAAAGTTGAGAGATATCTCAAAGAATTGGATTTAAAGCATTCATACAGTAAGAAAGGGTACCCATATGACAATGCGAGTATGGAGAGCTTCAATGCAATCTTAAAAAAAGAAGAAGTAAATTTACATGAATATAAAACATTTGAAGAAGCAAGAAGAGTAATATTTGAATTTATAGAAAGTTGGTATAATCGTAGGAGAATCCACTCAGCTATAAATTACAGAACACCAGAAGAAATAGAAGTTTCCACACGATATATAGGTGACATAGAACAAGACAAAGCCAAACCATCATATGAAATATTAATAAAAATATGTAATTTATATAATATAAGTCTAGATAAAATATTTAGCAAACACTTAAAAGTAAATGAAAATAAAACTATCGAATATGGGTTATATGGATATCAAAATTTAGATGAAGAAAACAAAAAGACAATAGATTACTTAATAAACTATTTTAATAGAAAATAAATTAATATTAAGTTTTATAAAAAATATAGAAGAAATACTTAGAAAATAGCAATTTCTATTGCTATTTTTTCTTTTTTTTAGTACAATGAAAAAGAAAAAAAGAGAGGTGGTAATTATAATGAAATTAAAAATGCCATATGGAATAAGTAATTTTGAAGAATTAATAAAAGAAGATTATTATTATGTTGATAAAACAAAATACATAGAAAAATTAGAAAATTTACCAGAAAAAAGAATAATGTTCTTACGACCAAGAAAATTCGGGAAAACGTTATTTACAAGTGTGCTAGAAAACTATTATGACAAAAATAAAACTGATGAATTTGAAAAATTATACAAAAATACATATATAGGAAAAAATCCCACAAAACTAAGAAATAGTTATTCAATATTAAGGTTTAACTTTTCAGGAATAAATACAGAAAATGAAGAAACAACAATGATAGGATTTAAGGAAAAAGTAATAATATCAATAACAGGCTTTATAAATGCCTATGGACTAGATTTTTATATAAACGAGAATCAAACAGTAGAAGGAATAACAGGAAGTCTAATAGAGGCATTTAAAATACAAAAGCCAAAAGAAAAAATCTATGTAATAATAGATGAATATGACCACTTTGCAAATGAATTATTAGGATTTCATCCAGAACATTTTAAAAGCTTAGTATCAAAAAACGGAAGAGTAAGAAAATGGTATGAAGTCTTAAAAGAGGGAACAGAAACAATAGTAGATAGAATATTCATAACAGGAGTAGCCCCAATAACATTGGATAGTTTGACAAGTGGATTCAACATTTCAAAAGATATAACGCAAGACATAAGATTTAATGATATGATGGGGTTCACCCAAAGTGAATTAATAGAAATTTTAAATAATCAAGAAATATCTGCAGAAGAACAAGAAAAAATATTACCGATAATGAAGGAAAACTATGATGGCTATAAATTTAGTTTAAAAGCTGAAAATCAAATATATAACTCAAATATGTGTTTATATCTTCTATCTGAATATACATGGTCAAGAACAATACCAGATGAATTAGTAGATATGAACATAGCAAGTGATTATAACAAAATAGGTAAAATGCTAGATTTATGCAAAGGCGAAAATAGACTAGAAATATTACAAAAAACAGTGCAAGGAGACCCAATAATAAGCAAAATCGTAAAAAAATTTAATCCAGCTATTGAGTTTACAGAAACACATATGGTATCAATGCTATACTATTTAGGTTATTTAACAATCTCAGGAGAAATCCTGGGAATGCCAGAACTTACTATACCAAACAAAGTAATGAAAGAAATCTATGCAAGCTATTTTATGCAATTAATGGATCAAGAAGCAGACTTTAAAGTGGATGGAAGCACAAGTCAGCAAATTTTAAGAGAAATAGCATTAGAAGGCAAAATAGATAAAATGATAGAAGTTCTAAGAATATATTTAAACAATTTATCTAATCGTGACCTTATAAAATTTGATGAAAAATATATTAAATTAATATTCTATTGCATATCAATGACATTGCCAATATATTCTACAAAATCTGAAATGGAAGTGAATAGAAATTACCCAGATATATTGCTTGTACCAAGAGATAGAACAAAAGGATATAAAGCTATAATGGTTGAATTTAAATATATAAAACAAGGTGAAACTGCCAAACTAGAAGATAAACAAAAAGAAGCAAGAGAACAGATTGAAAGATATGGCAGTTTTGAGGACATAAAAGATATAGAAGGCTTAAGAAAATATACAATTGTTGTTGCAGGAAATGAGATTTATGTTCAGGAAATATAAAATTAATAAATAATTAATGAAATCTTAACAAAGTTATGCTATAATAACTTCGTTAAGATTTTTTTTAAAGGGGAAGGTTTGAATAATATCCAAAAACTAGAAATTTATTCATTCTAGTTTGTGCCTTTGAGGAAGGAATGATAGTAAAAATGAAAGTACTACTATACACAGAAAACGAAAAAATAATATCCAAAAGTGGCCTAGGAAAAGCAATAAAACACCAAATGAATGCACTAGATGCGGTAAAAATTGAATACACAACCAATCCAAAAGATGACTTCGATATAGCACATATAAATTTCTACGGATTAAAATCATATAAACTAGCAAAAAGACTAAAAAAACAAGGCAAAAAAATAGTATACCATGCACACAGCACAGAAGAAGATTTTAGAAATAGTTTTATATTTTCAAATCAAATATCAAAATTATTCAAAAAATGGCTAATAAAATGCTACACACTTGGAGACGCAATAATAACACCAACAGAATACTCAAAAAAACTATTACAAAGCTATGGAATAAAAAATGACATATATGTAGTCTCAAACGGAATAGAATTAAAAAACTTTGAACATAGTGACAAAGCTGGCGAAGAATTCAGAAAAAAATACAATTTCAAAAAAGAAGACAAAGTGATTGTAGGAATAGGCTTATATATTGAAAGAAAAGGAATAATAGACTTTGTAGAACTTGCAAAACAAATGCCGGAATATAAATTTATATGGTTTGGATATAGTCCATTGATTTTTTCAAGACAGAAAGTTAGAAAAGCAGTTAACACAAAGCTAGAAAATTTAACATTTGCAGGATATGTAGAGCAAGAAACTATTTGTCAAGCTTTAAATGGATGTAATGTATATATAGCTCCAACATATGAAGAAACAGAAGGGATAACAATCATAGAGGCAGCTAGTTGTAAAACCAATATGGTAGTTAGAGATATACCTGTTTTTGATGGTTGGCTTGTTGATGGAAAGAATGTTTATATGGCAAAAAATGTCAGTGAGTTCAAAGAAAAAATAAACAATGTTATTAGTGGAATTTTGCCATGTTTAACTAAAGAGGCTTATAATATTGCTGAAGAGCGAAAAAGTGAAAATATTGGAAAGGAATTGGAAAAGATTTATACACAGACTCTTTTTAAAAACAAACACTAAACCGCGGTGTGATGTGAACAAATATAGCTGTGAGCAGTAACAATCTTTTTTCAAATTACAGGTAAAAGTAAAAAAATATTGCTATTTTAAATTTTTTTTAGTAAAATATACCTTAAGAAAGAAGGAAAAGAAATGGGACAATTTGTACACTTACACATACACAGCGAGTTTAGTCTTTTAGATGGAGCAAACAGAATAAAAGATCTACCAGTAAGAGCCAAAGAGCTCGGAATGGACGCAATGGCAATAACAGACCATGGGGTAATGTATGGAGCAATAGATTTTTACAAAGCATGTAAAAAAGAAGGAATAAAACCAATAATAGGATGTGAAGTATATGTTGCACCACGTTCAAGATTTGATAAAGAACCAGGTGTAGACAATAAATACAATCACCTAATACTACTTGCCAAAAACAATCAAGGATATAAAAACCTGAGTAAATTAGTATCTTTAGGATTTATCGATGGATATTACTATAAGCCAAGGATAGACCTAGAAATACTGGAAAAATACAGTGATGGGCTAGTGTGCCTAAGTGCATGTTTAGCAGGAAGTGTAAATCAGGCACTATTAAATGGTCAAAATGAAAAAGCAGAAGAAATTGCATTATGGCATAAAAAAATATTTGGAGAAGATTATTATATAGAAATTCAAAATAATGGGTTAAAAGAACAAGTTTTAGCAAATCAAAAACTTGTACAGCTTGCCAGAAAACTAGACATTCCGCTTGTTGCAACAAATGATGCACATTACCTAAAAAAAGAAGATGCATATAACCATGAGGTACTTTTGTGTATTCAAACAGGAAAAAGAATGAGTGATGAAGACAGGATGAAGTTTGACACAGAAGAACTATATGTAAAATCACCAGAAGAAATGATAGACTATTTTAAGGCATTTCCAGATGCAATAGAAAATACTGTAAAAATAGCTGAAAAATGTAATGTGGAATTTGAATTTGGACACACAATTTTGCCAAATTACGAAGTACCAGAAGGCTATGAAACTCACTATGATTTTCTGGAAGACTTGTGCAAAAAAGGTATGGTAAAAAGATATGGAGAAAATATACCAGAAGAATATCAAAAAAGAGCAGAATATGAGCTTGGTGTTATAAAAAAGATGGGATATGTAGACTACTACCTAATAGTATGGGACTATATCCATTATGCAAAAACACACAATATTCCAGTAGGACCTGGTAGAGGTTCTGGTGCAGGCTCAATTCTAGCATATGCAATAGAAATAACAGATATTGACCCAATGAAATATAACTTACTTTTTGAAAGATTTTTAAATCCAGAAAGAGTAAGTATGCCAGATTTCGATGTGGATTTTAGTGATGAGCAAAGACAAGAAGTAATAGACTATGTTTGCCGAAAATATGGACATGACCATGTATCACAAATTATAACATTTGGAACCTTAGCTGCTAAAAATGCAATAAGAAATGTAGGAAGAGCATTAGATATTTCACTTGCAGAAACAGATAAAATTGCAAAAATGATACCAAATGAACTTCATATAACAATAAAAAAAGCATTGGAGCAAAATATAGAACTAAAAAATCTATACGAAAATGATGAAAGAATACATAAACTTTTAGATGTATCAATGGCACTAGAAGGAATGCCTAAAAACACATCAACGCATGCATGTGGGGTAGTTATAACAAAAGATCCAGTTGATAGTTATGTTCCTTTATATGTAAGAGATGGGCAAAATGCAACACAATATATAATGACAACACTAGAAGAACTTGGGCTTTTAAAGATGGACTTTTTGGGGCTAAGGACACTTACAGTTATAAAAGATACCAAAGAGATGGTAAAAAAAGACCATGGAATAGATGTAGAATTTGACAAAGATATGAATGACCCAAAGGTATATAAATTATGGCAAGATGGAAAAACATGTGGGGTATTCCAGTTTGAAAGTCAAGGAATGAAAAACTTTATGCAGGAGTTAAAGCCTGACTGTTTAGAAGACTTGATAGCTGGTGTTTCACTGTATAGACCTGGGCCAATGGATCAAATACCTCGTTATGTTAGAGGAAAACAAACAGGGAAAAATGAATATACACATCCAAGCTTAGAGCCGATATTAAATGTAACTTACGGATGTATGGTGTATCAGGGTGCGACTCGTTCTTCGCTTAAATAAACAAAGGCGAAGCACATTAAAAAATAATGGAGAACTAATAATTTCGATGTATGGAATGAGAAGGTAACGCTTTAAAACATACACTTTAATACTCCGACTGGCTTTATGAGAAAACTTATTTAGTCAGAAGCTCGGTGAAGTCGGCAGAAATAAGTCTAAGTTAAAAGAAATAGTTGAGTATAATTGGTACAAAAGTGGTTAGAACCCGCCTGTTTGAAAGACTAGAGTATTGAGATATGATTTATGATATGCCGGAAGTCTATAAAATGCCTATGGTGAGTATGTCAAAATGACGGACAAACTTGCGATTTAAAGGGTCTATATACCACCTTATAGAAATGTAGGGGACTGTTTAAGACAGTGTTTGTGTGGTTGAGTAAAAATCTTGGTTATGAAAAACCATAATGTGTTATAGGCACATTCAAGCAAACAGGCTTATAGTAAGCACCTAAGGGCATAATGTACAGATAGAAATTATTGGAACGAGGAAAGGTATTAAATATTTCTTTATGAGATATAAACTGACGAAGAATAATAAGCAGTTGAATTAGTGCTGAAAAGTAGTGTTCGAACCGAAGAAGTCTTTGTAATGAAGATGGAGGAATGGACACAAGTCGTTTTAACTTTTATAAAATTATTTAACAATTCATTCATTCAAACACAATAGGGATTTCGTGTATGACTAAAAAGGCTCACTTTTAAGAAAGGAAGTGAGAGCCCTATGCCTAAAGAAATAAAATATTGTATTGATAGTTTGAAATACAATGAATACTATGACATGCAAAATGTTTTTGATGAACTTTATAAGAAAAGTAAAGAGAATTTTAAATTTACACAATTAATGGATATTATACTAAGTGAGAATAATATTTTACTTGCATATAGAAATATTAAAACTAATGGCAGAGGAATTATACCTGGAACAGATAATCAAAATATAAAAAATATTTCTAAAATGCAACTTAATGATGTTATTAAACAAGTAAGATATATTGTTCGAGGAAGCAAACATGGATATAGACCTAAACCTGTTAGAAGAAAAGAAATTCAAAAAACAAATGGAGTAATTAGACAGCTTGGAATTCCTTGTATTTGGGATAGGTTTATAGAACAATGTATTAAGCAAGTGATGGAACCAATTTGCGAGGCTAAATTTTCAGATAATAGTTTCGGTTTTAGACCAAATCGTTCTGCAGAAAATGCAATAGCGAGAACATATCGAATGTTGCAGATGTCAAATTTGCATTATGTAATTGAATTAGATATAGAGGATTTTTTTAATAATGTAAATCATAGCAAGTTAATAAAACAGATATGGGCATTAGGTATGCAAGATAAAGAATTGATATATGTAATTAAACAACTATTGAAGAACCAAATAAAAACGCTTGATGGAAATTTAATAAAACCAGATAAGGGAATCGTACAGACTGGAATATTGTCTACACTATTAACAAATATAGTTCTTAATGAATTAGACCATTGGATAGAAAGTCAATTTCAGTATAGCAAAGTAACGGATAATTATAGTCAAAGACTTCAGAAGAACGGAACAGTTGATAGAGGACATGGTTATAGAGCAATGAGGGAAAGTACTAAGCTAAAAGAGCTATGGATTGTAAGATATGCAGATGATTTTAGAATATTTTGTAAAAATTTACAAGATGCGAAAAAGTCAAAAATAGCTATTGAAAAGTGGTTAAAAGAAAGATTAAGGTTGGAAATATCACAAGAAAAAAGCAAAATAGTAAATGTTCGTAAAAGTGCTATGGAATTTCTCGGGTTTAGTATAAAAGTTCATCGCAAGAAGAAAAATTCAAAATATGTTGTAGATTCACATATTAGCAAAATTGCCCTTAAAGATAAGGGAGAAAAATTAGCAAATCAGGTAAAAAAGTTTTGCAGTTATCAAGGTTCAAACAAGGAAGCTAAAGAGGTAGTTATATATAACTCAATGGTAATGGGAATTCAAAATTATTATCGTATAGCAACAAATGTTGCCAATGATTTAAACGGAATTCAAATGAGAAATTATAGAATTATGTATAATAGATTGAATACACAAAAAGGGAATCGACTTGTAAGACAAGGACGACCATTAACAGATATAGAAAAGAAACGATATGGAAAATCAAAATCGCTTAGATATATCGCAGGAACGAAAGAACCAATTTATCCAATCTATTATGTACAATTCAAAAATCCAATGGCTTTTAATCGAAAGGTATGTTATTATACTAGTGAAGGCAGAAAAATTATACAAGGTAAAATGAACATAAATTATAATATAATGTATCAATTAATGAACCAAAGGATTGGTAATAGCAGTATTGAGTATTATGATAATAGAATTTCTTTATATAGTACACAAAGTGGTAGATGTTATATTACCGGTAAGGAATTTTCGAGCGTTGATGATATTCATTGTCATCATAGGAAAGCAAGAAAAAATGAAGGAACAGATGAAGTTTCCAATTTGGTTCTTGTTGATAAAGATATACACAAACTAATACATGCAAAGAAACTTGAAACAATCCAATACTATATAGATTTGCTAAACATAAAAGCTACCGAATTAAGAAAAATAAATAGATTAAGACAATTATTGGAATTACCAATTATTGTTAAGGAAAAAAAGAGCCTTACACTTTGTTATAGTTATAAATCGTTTTCAGATTAAGCTGAAAATGAAATATAAAATCTTAGGTTGTTTGATTAGAATGAATAAAAGTTAAAACGATGGAACGCCGTGTGCTGGGAAACTAGCATGCACGGTGTGGAGCGGGGGAAAAATTGGAGATTATATCAAAGGTTTACCTATCGCTATAACAAGTTATGCAAATAGTTCGTGACCTAGCAGGCTACTCTCTAGGAAGAGCAGACTTAGTACGTAGAGCCATGGGAAAGAAAAAATTAGACGTAATGGCAAAAGAAAGAGAAGTATTTATTCATGGTCAAGTAGATGAAGAAGAAAATGTCGTTGTACCAGGATGTGTAAGAAATGGAATAGATGAAGTATCTGCAAACAAAATATTTGATGAAATGGCAGAATTTGCAAAATATGCATTTAATAAATCACATGCAGCATGTTATGCAGTTGTATCATATCAAACAGCATTTCTAAAAGCATATTATCCGCCAGAATTTATGGCTGCAATGCTTAATAGTTACTTAGGAAATTTGGACAAAGTACCAGTTTACATAGATGAATGTAAGAGCCTAAATATAGAAATCTTAAAGCCAAGTATAAATGAAAGTGAACTTAAATTTACCGCAATAAATGGAAATATCAGATTTGGTTTGGGAAGTATAAAAAATGTTGGAATTCAGCCAGTAGAAAACATAATAAAAGAAAGAAATGAAAATGGTAAATTCAAGTCATTTACAGACTTTTGTGAAAGAATTGCAGAAGCAAGTGTTAACAAAAAATGTATAGAAAGTTTAATAAAATCAGGAGCATTTGATGAATTTGAGCAAAATAGAAGTACCTTACTTGCATCATTTGAGGGAATTGTAGACACAATACAAAGCACAAAGAAAAAAGGCTTAGAGGGTCAATTTTCAATGTTTGATTTAGGAGCTACAAATGATGATTCAGAAAATAACATGGATGACATAAAATACGCATTCATAGAAAAAGAAGAATTTTCAGAAAAAGAACTTTTATCACAAGAAAAAGAAATGCTTGGAATTTATCTATCTGGGCACCCATTAAGCAAACTAAAAGAAGAAATTGAAAAACAAACTACAATTAGTACAAGAGATATTGATGCAATTGATAATAAAACAAATATTGATGAAGAAAATATTTCAGAAATAGACATGATGAGTGGATATGATATGCAAAAGGCGAGCAAATTTAAAGATGGACAAGAAGTAAAAATAGCTGGAATAATAACATCTGTAAAAAAGAAGTTTACAAAAACAAATAGAATAATGGCATTTGTAACAATTGAAGACTTATATGGACAAGCAGAAGTAATAGCATTTGAAAACGCCTATTTAGCAGCAAAAGATAGCTTGATGGAAGAAAATATTGTCTTAATAAAAGGAAGATTAAGCATAAGAGAAGAAGAAAAAACATCAATAATTGCAAATGAAATAACAAATTTTGGGGTTCAAAAAAGAAGAGTTTTGATGATAAATATTACAAACCTAGAAGAACCAACAAAAAAGAAATTAAGAGGAGCAATAAAATACTTTAATGGCGAGATGAACAATATTGGTGTTGAAGTGCAAGATGGGGAAAACATTTTAAAATGTGGAGCTATTTATTTAACTGAACCTATTTTTGAGGTTTTTCAAGATATTGTTGGAAAAGAAAATGCTGAATTAAAGGAAATATAAGAAGGGAAGTAAACAAAAGATGTTAAAAGATAAAAATATATATTTAATACCATGTTTAGGTTTTTTATCTGTAATACTGGTAGGTTGGATAGTACTTATGATTCCAATTTGCAATAATGGAGGAATTACTCCATTTGATGCATTATTTACAGCAGTTTCTGCAACTGGTGTAAATGGATTAACAACAGTAAATTTATCTACCGAGTATAGCTTTTTAGGACAGGTTGCAATTGCAATAATTACAGAAATTGGAGCAATTGGATTTGTAACATTCATATCTTTTATATTAAATTTTAAAAAGAAAAAAATGAGCTTATCTGAAACACTTCTTTTAAGTAGTGCGTTAAATGATAATAATTATGGAAAATTAAAACAAAGGTTAAGAGAAGTAATAAAATATACAATATTAATTCAAATTATTGGAGCAGCTTTATTGGCAATCGACTTTATACCTAGATTTGGAATGAAAAATGGAATTTGGTATAGCATATTTCATTCGATTACCGCTTTTTGTAATGCTGGGTTTGATATAATTGGAGATAATAGTTTAGTTATGTTTTCTAGAAATATATATGTAAATATTGTATTTATTGTATTAATGTTTTTAGGCTCAATTGGCTATTTTGTAATAGAAGATGTAATTAGATGTATAAAGAAAAAAAGCTTTGTACATATTAGTTTTCATACGAAAATTGTATTAACTACAAGTGTAATAATTTATTTGGTTTCAATAATTTTAATAAAAATTGCTCAGCCGAATTTAACTTTATTAGAAGTGGTATTTACAAGCGTAACAGCAAGAACAACTGGATTTTCTACAATTGATATGTCAAGTACATTACCAATTACAAAACTCATAATATCATTTCTTATGATAATAGGTGGAGCACCGGGTTCTACTTCTGGTGGAATTAGAATTACATCAATTTCAATTTTAGCTTTAACTGTTAGAGCAACCCTTAGAAATAAAAAAGATGTAATAGTTTATTATAAGAAAATTGATTTACAGACTATAAGGCAGGCAATAACCAATATAGTTATATGTTGTATGTTAGTTTTAATATCAATGTTTATAATGGAAAAAGTTCAAGTTATGAGGCTTGACAACAACTTATTTATGTGTGCATCAGCTTTTTCAGCAACAGGATTGTCTGTTACGAATGTAGCTGAAATGAATTTTGCATCTAAAGCAATTTTAGCAGCTTTGATGTATATTGGAAGAGTTGGTCCGATTTCAATACTTTCTATTCTTATTTTTAAGAAAAAGGAAAATCAAAATATCGAGTATGTTTCGGGAAATGTTATGTTATAGGAGGATAAAGTTATGAAAAAACAGTGTATTGTTATAGGTTTAGGAATTTATGGTATGAATGTTGCAAGAAAACTTTCTGAAGAAGGAATGGAGGTTTTTGCAATTGATAAGGATATGAGATTGGTGGAACGTGCAAGTAATTTTGCAACTAAAGCGGTTTGCATGGATATTACTAATATTGATGCTTTTGATGGTATTCCTGTTGGCGATTTTGATGTTGGCGTTGTTGGTATTGGTGAGAGTGTGTCTGTTAGTATTATTACTTGTTTGGCTCTTAAAGAAGCGGGTGTTAATTATGTTATTGCTAAGGCTGGTGATAAGCTTCATAAGAGGATTTTGGAGAAACTTGATGTTGATGAGATTGTACTTCCAGAGGAGTATTTGGGGGTTATGACGGCTAAGAGTATTTTGGAGAGTAAGGAGATTAAAAAGGTATAAAAAAATGAAAAAAATTTAAAAATTCTATTGACAAAATTAGGATAATTGTATTATAATAATTTTTGTCAATTGGAGATGCGGATGTGGCGGAATTGGCAGACGCGCTGGTCTTAGGAACCAGTGTCAACGACGTGGGGGTTCAAGTCCCTTCATCCGCACCAAGTGCAGTAATACCAAGGGTTCTCGAAAATAGCCTTGGTATTATTTTTTTGTCTAATTTTATATCCACAAAAAGATAGTAAAATAAAATTTAAAAGAACGTTAAATAAAGTACAGTTAATGTTTTCACAAAAACTGTACTTTATAGAATTGTTAGGAATTTCTCCTCTAACAATAATTACTCTTTATTAACTTTAAATATTTGTTCCAGGAATCATCATTCCCATTATAAAACTCTGGATAAACGATTTGTAGCCAAGCTTTTGAAACACAATATGCCATAGCTATATCTTTATCCTTGACATTGGCAGTTGTATTAACGCATTGTATGATATTCGTTAATACTTTGTTTAAAGGTTTAATTGCAAAATTTAATACACCATATTTTGTAATTAATTTTCCAACTATGAACCTTAAACTATAATTGGTAGATAGAAGCCAAATAAAAATTATTACGTAATTAGATGAAAAATGAGATATAATTACGTAAGTAATTGCTGTAAAAATAGTTGCAATTATACTACGTACAAAATCTTCTGCGATTCCTTTAATTAGTTCACGACTACCGCATTCTGGAGAAAATCTTGAAGATTTTTTTACTTCCTCGATGTTCTTTGGTAGCCTTTTATTAATTTGAAGGAAATTTACCATCATATGTTCAGCAGAATGCTTACTTCTTAGTGCTGGGGAAGTTTCAATAGCTTCCATTATAACAACATTTGCAATAACAATTATAAAAGGCATAATATTCATAATTATTAGAAATAAAAAAATATTGTTTATATGGTTGCATAAATAAAACAATCCAGCTAAACCTAGAATTACAATTCCTAAGTTTATAGAAAAAATTTTTATAAACTTTTTGAATTTTTTCTTTGTCATTTTTTTGTGTGTTTTACATTCTTCTTCTTCTCCTAACCCGATTTTACAACCTTCTTCCGTTTCAATAGCTGCAAGGTATATTGTATCATTTAAATACAGCCGTATTTCATTTTTCAGGCTAGCAGCCTTAAAAACTAAAAGTTCTTCTGGGTCGTTAGATTTAAAAATTGATTTTATTTCGTTCCGTTTCTCCATTTTTTTTCCTCCAAGAAAGTTAATATTTTTACAATTCCATTTAGAATTATATTGCTATTATACAATATTCTACATAAAATTGCAAGTTAGTAAACATAATAAAATTTTACTTTTCTATTGGCAACCACCATTCTGTATGGTCTTTATAATAAACTTCTATTTCAGGGATGTTTCTAATATTATATCCAGAATAAGGAATCCAATTTTTATAAACATATAAACTTAACTTAGACATAGCCTCTCCGCTAATTTCTTTTACATTAAAAACAGCCCATGTTGATGCTGGTATAATAAATTCTGAACTATTTACAAAATGATTTTTTGAAGCAATATGATATTTAGCAGTCTTAGGGGTTGGAAAAAGTTCATCATATTCAATAATTCCAAAAGTAATATCATTAAAAATTTCTTTATAATCATTACTAGATTCTATATCCTTCCAAAAACTAGGTGCAACAACCTTTATATCTTGTAAATTACATTTTTTTGAAATAGAATAAAAGTTTAAAGCCTTTTTTTGTTGTATTTTAAAATCAAGTTCTTTGTTATCAGAAATATCATTTTTAAAAGTAAATGGTGGAAAATTTTTTAAGTATTTAGAATTTTGTTTCACCTCACTAGGTTTTATTCCATGAAACTTTTTGAATGCTCTTGAGAATGAAATTGGAGAATCATAGCCATATTTTATACTTAAATCTATTATCTTAACTTTAGAATTTATAAGTTCAAGTCCGGCCATGCTTAATCTTCTATTTCTAATATATTCAGTAATAGAAATTCCTGTTATAAATTTAAAAATTCTATATAAAGTATATTCATTAACACATAAAATCTGACAAATTTTTTCCATTGATATTTCATCTGTTAAATTAATTTCTATATATTTAATTATTTCATTTAATCTATCAAAATTATTCATATTCAACTGCTCCCTAAAAAATCTGTATTTATTATAGCACAAAACTAACTTTAATGATACTAAAAAAGTTAAGAAAATTTGTTTATAAAAGTGTATAATCAATAAATATGGAGGCGTATTTTAAATGGAATTTTCAGAAGTTATTGAAAAGAGATTAACAACATTAAATTATACAAATAAAAAAGTAAGTAATGAAGATATTAATAAAATTATAGAAAGCGCAATAATTGCACCATCTGCGAAAAATAGGCAACCATGGAGATTTTATATATTAACAGATGAGCAAAAAGAATATATTGCAGATAAAATGGAAAAATGGATAAATAATACAGGACTGGTAACCACAATAAAAAGAAGTGCTAATTTAATAAGACAAGTAGGAAATTGTGTTTTGATTTATAGTGATAAATGGGATTCAAACAATGTAGATAAAATTGAAAATCCTCAAAAACTGTTAAATGGTGAAGATATAGAAAATATGGTAATAATGCATGATTATTATTTTGATAGAATTAAAGCAGATACTTTATCTGTAGGAGCAGCGGTAGAACATATGATACTAAAAGCAACAGAATTAGGAATAGATACAACTTGGCTATGTGATGTTTTATTTATAGATAATATTATAAATGAATATTTAGGTTTAAAAGATAAAGAGTTAATGTGTGGGGTAGCATTTGGATATAAAAACCAAAAACCTATAAGAAAAAAAAGATACAAAAAAGAATATTTAATAATAGGTGAAGAAAATGAAAAAAGAAAGCTGGAAAGATAGTATAAAAGTAGATTTAACTGATACAAAAGAAAAAACAGCATTAAGAAAAATAGCTAAGATTGATAAAAAGTTTCAACGTTTAACATCTCAAAATGTAAGAGCTCATGATGAATTGATAGTTCATATAAGAGAAAATATATATGCTAATAGAAAAGTGGTACAAGCACAATTTAAAACCTTAGGTTGTAGAATGAAAAAATCTGGTTCTTGTTGGAATTGTAATTATGGTGTTAGTAATCAATGCTTGATTACACCATATCAATATGTGAATGCTTTCAAAAGAAATTTAAAAAATATAGACGGAAATGTGTTAGTATTAGAATCTTTAGGGAGTATAACAGATTCAAAAGAATTTGATGGTAAAACATTTAAAAAGATAATAAAAATAGCAATAGAAAATGAAAAGTTTAGCCATATTTTAATAGAAACACATTTAAGTCAAATTCCTGAAGAACTAGTACAGTATATATATCAAATTAATAAAAAAAAAGATTATTAGAACAATTATTAAAACAAGCAGAAAACTTAGAGTGTGGATGTTATGAAAAGTTTAAACAGCAACTGAAAGAGAAAGATGGTAAAAATCCTAAAATTAGGTATAGAGAGTTTATTAAAAGAATAAATGAGGATGAATATGAAAAAGTATAATTTTTTGAGTAAAGAGTTGGTACGGGCTTGACTGAGATATGGATTTATGATATTTTTTATATAAACTAAATTAGGAGGAGAAAAGTCTTGAAAAAAATACCAATCCAAAAAAACAAAGAATACATAGTAAATATAATAGATAATGGATTTGAAGGAGAAGGAATAGCAAAAATCGAAGATTATACAATATTTATACAGGGAGCATTAAAGGGCGAAAAGATAAAAATTTTAATAGTAAAAGTTAAAGCATCATATGCTTTTGGAAAAATAATAGAAATAATAGAAAAGTCAAAATACAGAACAGATTCAGATTGTGTAACATACAAAAGGTGTGGAGGGTGCAATTTAAGACATGTAGATTATGAAGAAACATTAAATATAAAACAAAATGCGGTTCAATCACTTGTAAATAAAACATTAAAAAATAAAATAGAAGTAGAAAAGACCGTAGCTATGGGGAATCCATATCATTATAGAAATAAACTTCAATTTCCAATAGGAGTAGATAAAAATGGAGAACCAGTTATAGGGGTTTTTGCAAACAGAACACACGAAATAATTCCTGTTCAGGGGTGTGCAATTCAAGATGTAAAGTCAATTCAAATTGCAAAATATGTAATTGATGCTATAAAGGAATTTAAACTAAGTATATATGATGAAAAAACCGGAGAAGGTTTGATGAGACATGTCGTAGTAAAAGCTGCTAAAAGTACAGGGGAATATATGGTAATTTTAGTTATTAATGCAAATGAATTACCACATGCAAAAAGAATTGCAGAATCTTTACGAGGAGCATGTCATTCAATTGTTTCTGTTATTGTAAATGTGAATATGAAAAATACAAATGTAATATTAGGAGATAAAAATATTACGATATTAGGTCGTAATTACATTATGGACAGGTTAGGAGATTATTATTTTAATATTTCACCACTTTCTTTCTATCAAGTGAATCCTGTACAAGCAGAGGCGTTATATAATTATGCAATAGAAGCGGCGGAAATTACCAAGAATGATATTGTATTTGATTTATACTGTGGAATAGGTACAATTTCTATCTTTATGGCTAATTCTGCAAAAGAGGTTTATGGAGTAGAAATTGTTGAGCAGGCAATTGAGAGGGCGAAAGAAAATGCAAAATTTAATGAAGTAAATAATACTCATTTTATTGCTGGTGATACAGAGGTTGTTTTGACTGATTTAATTGAAAATAAAAAAGTTATTCCTGATGTTATTATTGTTGACCCTCCAAGAAAAGGGCTTGATAATACTAGTATTAGTAATATTTTGAAGGTTAAACCAAGAAGAGTGGTTTATATAAGTTGCAATCCGGCAAGTTTGGTGAGGGATTTGAAAATGTTAGAAGAAGAATATGAGATTAAAGTAATTCAGCCGTTCGATTTATTTTGCTTCACCTCGCACGTTGAGTGTGTAGCATTATTATGTCGTAGATAATGGATAAAACGCTAGAGTAACAATGGATTTACAAAATAATATAAAAATTGAATAATGCAAAAAAAATAAAAAAAGCAAACATAATCTTGAAAAATAAAATTTGAAAATGTTACCTAGAGTAATAAAACAAAAGAAAGAAAATTAAAAAAATGGTGAATTAATTGATCCAAGAACAATATTAAAGCAAAAGGAAGGAGTACTGATATGATTGTAATATATACAGGGATTGAAGAAATTGATAAAGAGTTACAAAAGAAAATTTTAAAATATTATAAGAGAAATTAAATTATTAAATGGAAAAATATGAAAGCGTAAAAGTATTTTGCAGAATATTCTATGCCCAATTAACACATAAACTTACCTTGATATAACTGGAATGCGAAAAACAGTTGGTCAAAACTATTAAAATTTTTAAAAAAATTTTATATTCGTTATTACTGTAATAGACAAAAATATATTGACAAGCCCCACTTATGGAGTTAAAATTATTTGTAAATAATGTGGATGAAATATACAATGATTTCATATTTGCTACAAACTATAAAATTAATAAAAACTAAAAAATCAAATATAAAACTAGGAGGAATAAAAATGAGTTTTAAATTATCAAGTAAGACAAAGGAATTACTTTCGAAAAGAATAGGAATACCATATGAGAAATTAATACGTATGGATGATGAAGAAATAGAAGCATATATCGAGAAAAAAACAGGGAAAAAGATTACCTGGCCAAAAGGAGCAAAAGTAGATGGTTTACCAATAAAGACAATGGAAGAAGTAGATAAAGAAATAGATAGCTGGGGAAGATAAGAAAGTCATTATAAATTAAAAGCTATAAATCCCTCAAAAGCACCTCAAACTGCTTTTGAGGGATTTGTGTTCAGTTTAAAATTTGACATTGGGGACGGTTCTTTTCGCGAAAAGAACCGTCCCCAATGCGAAAAATTACAAATTAAAAATACTCATAACCAAAAAAGTATAAACTCCTGCAAAAATCCCATGCAAAATTTTCCCAATAACATAAGGCTTAATAGACAAGTCAGACCTAGAAACAATACTGAAAACTTGAAGCAAAACAGAAAGTCCACCAAAACCAAGTAAAAAAGCAGTAATAATTATGTTTAAAGAAATATTTTTAAGCTTAATCAAAGATACCATATTAATTCCATTAGTAATTTCAAAAAGACCTGTAAAAACTGATGCGATAATTTTTGAAGGAATACCTATAAAATGGCAAACAGGTTCAAGCAAGATACAAACTAAATTTGTAATACCACTAACATTTAAAATTGAAATTATAACAGAAAATAAAACTACAAATCCACCAATCATAAGAATTGTAGAAATAGCAGATTGAATGCTTGTGCCTAATATTTCTCCTAAATTTGAAACTGTAATATTTTGTAGTTTGTTGTCATATTTAGAAACATTGTAATTCTGCATAGTTGCAGAATTTTTTTTCCAAAATCTAAATATAATTCCAACTGTTATACATGCTAAAATATGAGTAATAAAAAGTAAAATTCCAATTAGGTAACTTCCAAATAAACTTATGCCGGCAAGTACCTATAATAAATAGTGGACCGGAATTATTTGTGAAGCTTAATAATCTTTCACATTCTTCTTTAGTACAGATGTTATTATTTCTGAAATTAACTGCTATTTTTGCACCTACAGGGTATCCGGCTTAGCCATCCCATGAATAAAGCAAAACTTCCTTCCCCTGAGATGTTAAATAGAGGTTTCATTAATTTATTGAATATTTTTCCAAATTGATGAGGTATACGTGTTTTAGATAATACTTCTGTTGCTATGAAAAAAGGGAAGAGTGATGGAATAACTGAATTTGCCCACAATTTTAGCCCTGATTTTGCTGCTTGCATATTTGTTGACGAAAATAATATCAGACATATTAAAAACAGTAAAAATATTCCTGGTAGGATATTTCTTTTTATTTTAAATACGAATATTTTAAAATGTTTCATTAAAGTAAACCTCCATTGTAATTTTTATGAATCTGTTTTAGATTTTATGAAACAAATAAACAATTCAAGAGAAATTCTTTGAATTGTTTATTTGTTTAGTTCAAATTTTCATTTGAAATGACATTGTTTTGGGTAGTAGAACTATTGGTATTTGTGTTTGTGTTAGTAGTTGTATTATTAATAGTATTATTTTTAGCGATATCTGAAGGTATAGAGGTATTATTATTAGGTGTTTTATTTTCAAAAGTAGAATTTTTATTTACAGTTTCATTAGATAAATTATTTTCTTCAGTTTTTGTAGTGTTTTGCGCCTGAGGAGGTGAAGATGTTAAATTATTTTCTTCTTTTTTGTAAGTACTATTTTCATTAGTATTGTTTCTGGAATTATTAGTGTTTGTATTTTTGGTGTTAGATTTATTAGTATTCAAACTATTTCCAGAATGTTGAGTACATATATCAGGCATAGTACCTTTTAAAAAGTATTCTGTAAAAGTATTAGGGCAACTTGAGTTAGCTGTTTTTCCAGAGTCTTTGCAAATTATTGAAGTTATAACTCCATCAGTCTTTTCAAATTTTTTATTTGGAAGATCTGAATGAATGTTTTTCATAACATTGGACCAAATTAGACCTGCTGGATTTTTGCCATTAAAATTAATACTTTCATTCATATCAAAGCCATACCAACATACGGCTGTATAATAAGGAGTAAATCCACAAAGCCATCTGTCATAATTGTCATTTGTAGTACCAGTTTTAGCTGCAACATCCATTCCTGAAATTGAACAATATGTAGCTGTTCCGGAACTTCCTGTAACTGGTTCTGTTAGTAATTGTTTCAAAATGAATGCAGCATCTTTAGAAATTACACGTCTTTTTTTCTGTTTTGATACTATAATAGTTTCATTTGAATGTGAATCTATTTTAGTATAAAAAGTTGGTTCAATATAAACACCATCATTTGCAATAGAACTATATGCACCCGCAAATTCAAGAGGGGAAATGCCTTGGTCTAGCCCGCCTAAAGAAAGAGCAAGGTTTACATCTTTGTCATTTAAACTGGTGATTCCCATTTTCTTTAAGTATTTTATAGAAACTTGAGGAGTAAGCTGTTCCATAAGCTTTACAAAAGGTATATTTTGAGAAGATTCAACAGCTTGTCTTAATGTAATAGAACCTTTATAATTATCATAATCAATAGGGGAATAAGCCTCTCCGTTGTAATCTGTAAATGTGGTAGGTTCATCTGCGAATACTGTTACATTTGTAACTATTTTCTTATTAATTGCTGGAGCAAGGACTGCTATTGGTTTCATACTTGAGCCTGTTTGACGTTTCATTTGTGTAGCTCTATTAAATCCTCTTGATTTTGTTTTTTCTCCTAGGCCACCAGTACATGCTACAACATATCCTGTTGATTGATCCATAATTACCATGGCTGCTTGGGCGGTATCTTCACCATTTGAGGATTTTAGAACATATTTTTTATTTTTACATTCAGTTTCAACGGCTTTTTGAACACTACTATTTTGAGTACTATAAATAGAACTTCCTGACAGATAGAAATAGTTTGTTGCAAAATCTTGCGATATATGTTTTTTATTAGAAAAATCAGATACTATTTCATTTATAAGTGCATCAGTATGATATGAATATATATTTGAATTGCCAGAAATAGTTCCTTTACTAAACTTTAATCCATTATCTAACTCTAATATAGCGTCTGAATGTTCATCTTTAGAAATATAGCCTAATTCTAACATTTTATTTAAAACTGTTTTGGTTCTTTTATTAATTTTTTCAGATTTATCAGTATCAGAAAAGGGGTTATAAGAATTAGGTGAATTGTTAATTCCTGACAAAAACGCCGATTCTGCTAAACTTAAGTCTTTTATATCACGATTAAAATAATAATGAGCCGCTTCTTTTACACCATAAATGTTCGGACCTGTATAAATAATATTCAAATATGCCTCTAAAATATCATCTTTAGAAAAACATCCATCCAAAACACAAGCATAAAACCACTCTTTAACTTTTCGAGAAATAGTATTAGAGTCATCACCAGTCAAATTTTTGACCAATTGTTGAGTTATAGTGCTACCACCAAAAGAGGAAGAGCCACGTCTTATAACATAAGAAAAAATGGCTGCTCCAGTTCTTTTAATATCAACACCATGATGTTTGTAAAAACGCTGGTCCTCTATTGAAATATAGGCATTTTTTAAATTATCTGGTATATCTGAAAGATTAACATTATCTCTGTTTCGTTCTGTTCCAATTTCAGCAATTACATTTTTATTATTATCAAACACGGCTGAAGTTGTATTATTAAACATTTCTTTAGCAAGTGTTTTGAATGTATAAGCTTTAAATACAAGATAACCAATAATTACTATTAAAATCAATATAATAGCGAAAATTATAAACTTTTTAAAACGATTATTTCTTTTAGGTTCTTTTTTATTTTTCTTATTTTCCTTTAATTTTTTTTCTTTATTATGTTTCATTAAAAGTACCTTTCTAATAAATTACACATTTTTAGGTTCTTTTGCAGGAATTAAATTTTTAAATAAAATACCAATTCCTACCATTATCATTGCAAAAGTGGTTATTGCTCCTAAAGTAGGTATTAATTGTAAAAGTTTATACACAATACTAAAAACTATAATAGATAATATTGTTAATAATGTGTTATTTGTTTTAGTAAATTTATTTTGTAATTTTTCAGCAATTAGTTTAGATAAAACAATTATAACAATGCTAGATGCAATGAACAATGTTAAAATGTAAATTGCAAGTAGCATAAAAGATAAATTTAAAGTTAAATTTAATATTAATAAAATAACACATACTATTGGTGTAACAATCAATCCTAAAAATCCATATAATAGACATTTAGGTAAGTTTTCGAAAAAGTTTGTGTGAAAATTTATAAATCTACAGTTAAACCATTTACATAAAACAAATATTACAACAGCAAATATTATAAAAGAAATAGTAGATACAATGAAATCAGTCACATCACTTGAAGTATCTTCTTTAGATGTGCTAATAGCATTATAATTTACAGTTCCATCAACCACATTTTCAGATAAATTAATTTTTTCTTTTGCTGAATAATTAAAATTGTTTTTAATTGATGCACTATCAGACACTGAAATATTTTCAGCTGAAATATTAGCATCCCCATAAACAGAACCATTTATATTAGATTTGCTAGAAGTTAAAAACAAATCATTTTTTATTGTTCCATTTAATGTAAAATCACTTGAAACATCATAAATATTAATGCCAATAGTTCCTGCCATAGTTAATGAGTTAGATGCATTAAATAATGAAGACTGAATTACAGCATTTTCAGAAATTGTTACAGAAGTTGCACAAATAAAAGCATTACCATTAATAGTTGTATCAATAGTAACGGCTCCAGATGTGGCTATAAAAACATCTCCAGTAATTGGTGTAGTAAGATTTACATCATCTGTACCAAAATAAAAATAATTTTTTTGAGAAGTAGATGCCTCATCTTGAGAAAGACCAATATCTACAGGTACATCACCATCAATACTTATAGGTACTACCTCATTATCATAATTTACAGTATTGTCTGCAAGAGATATAGAAACAATACTTAAAATTAGTAAAATAAAAATAAATGAAATTTTTTTCAACATATTTTTCATGAATATGTCCTCCTTTTTAAATAAAATTTACTTAAATATATATTTTTTTAATATATATGTCAAGTTGATTTTTAGAAGTATTTGTAATATAATAGGAGAAGTTTTGGAGGGAATATGAAAAATATAAAAGATTATAATTTAGAAGAATTAAAACAAGAACTAATTAATATGGGAGAAAAACCATTTAGGGCAGAGCAAATATTTAATTGGATTTACAAAGAAAATGTAACATCATTTGATGAGATGACAAATTTATCACTAAATCTAAGAGAAAAACTAAAACACAATTACACATTATGTATTTTCAACATTTTAAGAAAGCAAGTAGCATCAGATGGAACAATAAAATATCTATTTGATGTATTAGACGGAAATGCAATAGAAACAGTTTTAATGAAATACCATCACGGATATAGTTTATGTGTATCATCTCAAATAGGGTGTAAAATGGGGTGTAAATTTTGTGCCTCAACAGGAATAGCATTTATAAGAAGTCTAACATCAGGCGAAATCGTAGAAGAATTATTAGCAGTAGAAAGAGATGAAAACATAAAAATTTCCAATGTAGTATTTATGGGAATAGGGGAGCCACTAGATAATTATGACAATGTAGTAAATGCTATTAGAATTATAAACAATCCAAAAGGTATTAATATTGGAGCAAGACATATTAGTGTATCAACAAGTGGATTAGTGCCTATGATTTATAAATTAGCAGAAGAAAATATTCAATGTACACTATCTATATCTTTACATGCAACAACTGATGAAAAAAGAAGTTCAATGATGCCTATAAACAATAGATATAATATTGAAGAATTAATGAAAGCTTGCAAAGATTATATAAAAACAACTAATAGAAGAATTTCTTTTGAGTATGCACTAGCCAAGGATAATAATGATAATTTAGATGATGCTAAACAATTAGTTAAGCTACTTAAAGGGATGATTTGCCATGTTAATTTAATTCCTATTAATAAAATTGAGAATGGTAAATTTGATAAGAGTTCAAATGAGAATATTTTGAAGTTTAGAGATTATTTAAATGAACACGGTATTGTCGCAACTGTTAGGCGCGAACTTGGGTCTGATATTGATGCTGCTTGTGGGCAACTTAGGAGGAAGAATTTGTGATT
>UMCY01034347.1_pt1 | contig 29225 bp, 27 predicted proteins | sample 1964351 | NCBI WGS metagenome assembly UMCY01 (sample SAMEA4835980, study PRJEB28245) | human gut metagenome | biome: gut microbiome; material: fecal sample | place: Denmark | collected 2008 | reverse complement strand
CCCAATGGGGCACAATAGGGCAAAAAGAAAGGCAGTAAAAATTATATGAAAAATCAAAGAATATCTGGAGTATCAAAAGAAACATATAGAGTATATGATGAAAATGGTGAATTAAAAAAAATAATAGAAAAAGCAGAAGAAAAAACACTAACAGAGAATGAATGGCTAAAAGGAGTAACTTGTTTTGTCATAAACGAAAAAGGAGAAGCTTTAATAGAGGTAAGAGTAAATAAAGGCCTTACTCCTGGAAAAAAGGATTTATGCTCAGGTCATTTAGATGATAGGGAAACAGAAACTCAAGCAATGATAAGAGAACTAAGGGAAGAATTAGGAATAGAACTAGAAGAAGCAATGAATGTTATAAAAGTTACACCACAAGGTGTACCTTTGGGATTTGAAAGCAAAGGAAAGATAAAAAAATTTTTCATAACATTTTATTGTCTAAAAAGGAAAACTTCAAAAGTAGAAATTCAAGAAGAAGAAATTGATAAAATTGTATGGCTACCTTTAGAAGAAGCCTTTGAGCTTATAAAAAGTGGAAGAACAAAGTTCCCTAAAAATTACGATTATAGTAAAATTTTCGAAAAAGTTAAAGAAATCTATTATGGAGAAAAAGATATTCAAAGAGGAGAACAAATATGATAGTAACATTATCAGGAATAACAGGTACTGGAAAGTCATTTTTTAAAGATGTAATAGCTAAAGAACTCGGATTTAAGAATTTAGTAATAGTAACTACTAGAAAAAAGAGAATTGGAGAAATAGCTGGAATTGATAAGGAATTTGTAACTGATGAAGAATTTGGCAAATTGGTAAGGGACAATAAAGTTACAGCAAATTTTGAATTTCTTGGAGCAAAATATGGATATAGAAAAGAATTACTTGAATCTGATGAAAATCTGGTAACAGAAGTACATTATAATAGAATATATGATATAAAAAGACATGCACGAAATATTTTTTCAATATATATTATTCCTTATGATGTTAAAAGAGCTAAAAAAGAATTAAAAAATAGAAATTTATCCAAAGATGCGGAAGAAGCAAGGCTACAAGAAATAGATGAACACATTAAAGAATATTCACAAAATGAAGATTTAAGAAAACAATTTGATTATGAATTTATAAATGATTATACAGAAGAATCCAAAAATAAATTAATAGAAATAATAAAAAATAAACTTGATAGGATGATGTAAAATACTAAAGTTAAAAATAATTAAAGAGTGAAAGGAAGGCTAAATATGAGAAGAAAAGTAATCGCAGGAAACTGGAAAATGAATATGTTGCCAAATGAAGCAATGGAAATGATTACAAAATTAGCACCACTTGTAAAAGATACAGAACATGAAGTAATACTATGTGTACCATATACAGACCTATTTTACAGTTTACTTGCAGCACAAGAAACAAACATAAAAATAGGAGCTCAAAATATGCACTTTGAGGAAAAAGGAGCATATACTGGAGAAATTTCTGGAAAGATGTTAAAATCAATTGGGGTACAATATGTAATAATAGGACACTCTGAAAGAAGACAATATTTTGCAGAAACAGATGAAACAGTAAACAAAAAAATAAAAGCTGCTTTTTTAAATAACCTAAAACCAATAGTATGTGTTGGAGAAACATTAGAGCAAAGAGAAGCAGGAATTCAATATAACATAATAACAGAGCAAACTAAAAAAGCACTAGATGGACTAACAGAAGAACAAGTAGCAAACACAATAATAGCATATGAACCAATATGGGCAATAGGAACAGGAAAAACAGCAACAAAAGAGGATGCAAATGATGCGTGCAAAAAAATAAGAGAGAAAATTGCTGAAATCTATGGACAAAACGTGGCTGAAAGAGTTATAATACAATACGGTGGAAGTATGAAACCAGAAAATGCCAAAGAATTATTAGAAATGTCAGATATAGATGGAGGCTTAATAGGCGGAGCAAGTTTAAAAGCAGAAACCTTTGAGAAAATAGTAAATTACAACAAATAAAATAAGCCTTTAAGCACATAAAGCACAATACATTTTAAATATTGGCAAAATCTCCATAAGTAAGACTTAAAAAAATAAGAAAGAGGGAAAGAATTTTATGGATAGTAAATTAACAATGCTTATGATATTAGATGGATTTGGGGAAAACAATCATAAAGATGGAAATGCAGTAAAATTAGCAAATACACCAAATATTGATAAAATTATGAAAAAATACCCAACAACAAAAATTGCAGCAAGTGGGCTAGCAGTAGGATTACCAGAAGGACAAATGGGAAACTCTGAAGTAGGTCACACAAACATAGGAGCAGGAAGAATAGTATATCAAGAATTAACAAGAATAACTAAATCAATAGAAGATGGAGATTTCTTCAGTAACGAAGAATTTATAAATGCAATAGAAAATTGTAAAAAGAATAACTCAAAACTTCATATACTTGGATTAGTATCAGATGGTGGAGTTCATAGTCATAATAGACACCTATATGGATTATTAGAAATGGCAAAAAGAAGAGACTTTGAAAATGTATATGTACATTGTTTCTTAGATGGAAGAGACACACCACCAGCATCAGCTGAAAACTATATACAAGAACTAGAAGAAAAAATGAAAGAAAAAGGTGTAGGAAAAATTGCAAGTTTATCTGGAAGATTCTATGCAATGGATAGAGATAAACGTTGGAATAGAGAGCAAAAAGCATATGACGCAATGGTTTTCGGAAAAGGAGAAACAGCTGGAACTGCAATAAATGCAATCGAAAGTTCATATCAAAAGGAAGTATTTGATGAATTTGTAGAGCCAACAGTAATAATGAATGGAGATAAACCAGTTGCAACAATAGAAGATGGAGATTCAGTAATATTCTTTAACTTTAGACCAGATAGAGCAAGACAAATAACAAGAGCATTAGTAGATCCAGAATTTAATGAATTTGAAACAAAGAAAATGAACCTATATTTTGTATGTTTCACAAGTTATGATGAAACAATGCCAAATGTTCATATAGCATTCAAAAAAGAACCAGTAAAAAATACACTTGGAGAAGTTATAAGCAAAAATGGTGGAAAACAATTAAGAATAGCAGAAACAGAAAAATATGCACATGTTACCTTCTTCTTTAATGGAGGAGAAGAAAAACAATATGAAGGAGAAGATAGAATACTAGTACCATCTCCAAAAGTTGAAACTTATGATATGAAACCAGAAATGAGTGCTTATGAAGTAACAGAAAAAGTTATAGAAGCAATAAATTCTAAAAAATACAATTGCATAATATTAAATTATGCAAATCCAGATATGGTAGGACACACAGGAAACTTACCAGCAGCAATAAAAGCAATAGAAACAATAGATGAATGTGTAGGAAAAGTAGTTAATGTCATAAATGCACAAAAAGCTAATCTATTAATAACAGCTGACCACGGAAATGCTGAGCAAATGATAGATTACAAAACTGGAGAGCCTCATACTGCACATACTACAAACTTAGTACCATTAGTTTTAATATCTGAAAAAGAAAATGTAAAACTAAAAGAAGGAAAATTAGCAGATTTAGCACCAACAATATTAGACTTAATGGGAATAGAAAAACCAGAAGAAATGACAGGAGAAAGTTTAATAGAAAAATAGGAGTGTATAGGGGATGCTTAGAACTACTAAAAACATGAAGGATAAATACGAAAAAATTCAAACTTGTTTATTTGATTTAATTCCAGAAAAATGGGAAGAAATATATCTATATGCATCAATTATAGATTTACCAGGGGATACTCAAACAGGTGAAATGTATTTTTATTATTTGCCTAAAGGTTTGTTAAAAAAGAAACCAGTGAATGTATATGAAGTTCCGAAGAGATTCAATATAAATGAAAGTGAATATTTAAAATTAGTCGATGTTTTATATCAAACTATAAAAGAGTTAAGACAGGATTTTATAGAAACAGAGCAAGAAATATGGACCAATATAACTATATCGATAGCTCATTGTAAATTTAAAATTGAATTTAGATATGACAAAATAAGTCAAGAAGAATATGCAAGCTATGTAAGACATGTAATATGGAGATATAAATATTTACATTTAGGTGGAGAAATAAAAGAAGAAAGAAAAATCTTAGAAAAATATTTAGACAAGGATGAAGGCAAAAAGGAAGAATATCAATCAGGAATGTATTTAAAAACAATTAATAATATAGTAGGTTATGATAAGGAAATAAAGGCAGAACAAGAAAGACAAGAGGAATTAAAAGAAAAAGCAGCAATTCAGGAAAAGAAAAAAGAAAAAAAGCGCTTAGAAAAGGCTAAAAAAGACGAAGAAAAAAGGCGTAAAGAAGAAGAAAAAAATAAAAATCAAATTTTAAAAATGTAGATTTTAAAAAGTTAAAAATAGTAGTTACAACCAAGTGACTGCATTTTATATAAATATTTAAAGGAGGAATTTCAAATGAAAGAATATTTGGAAATTGACGAAGTAAGAGCTTTAGAGGTATTAGACTCAAGAGGAAACCCAACAGTACAAGTTGAAGTAGTACTAGAAGATGGAAGTCAAGGAGTAGCTTTAGTTCCATCAGGAGCATCAACAGGTAGTTTTGAGGCTGTAGAATTAAGAGATGGAGATAAATCAAGATATTTGGGAAAAGGTGTATTAAAAGCAGTAGAAAACGTTAATACAATAATTAGAGATAAAATAATAGGAATGAATGCCTATGATCAAATAGGATTAGATAGAACATTAATAGAATTAGACGGAACAGAAAATAAAGGAAAATTAGGAGCAAATGCAACACTTGGAGTTTCACTTGCAGTTGCAAGAGCTGCTGCTAGTTCTTTAGGAATGGAATTATATAACTACATTGGTGGAATAAATGCAAAAGTACTTCCAACACCAATGATGAACATTATGAATGGTGGAAAACATGCTGATTCAACACTTAGTGTACAAGAATTTATGATAATGCCAGTTGGAGCAAAATCATTTACAGAATGTATGAGAATGGGAGCTGAAGTATATCATAACCTAAAGAAAGTTCTTAAAGAAAAAGGATTATCAACAGCTGTTGGTGATGAAGGTGGATTTGCACCAAACGTTAAAGATGAAGACGAAGCATTAGCAATAATAATGGAAGCAATTGAAAAAGCTGGATACAAACCAGGAGAAGATATTTGCTTAGCATTAGACTGTGCAGCAACAGAAATGTATGATGAAGCTAAGAAAATAGGAAAAGAAGGAGATTATCATTTCTGGAAAATAGGTGTTACAAAAACTTGTGACGAAATGATAGACTTCATAGAAGACCTATGCAATAGATATCCAATAATCTCAGTAGAAGATGGATTAGCAGAAGAAGACTGGGATGGATGGAAAAAATTAACAGATAGATTAGGAAGCAAAGTTCAATTAGTTGGAGATGACTTATTTGTTACAAATATCAAAAGATTACAAAAAGGTTTAGATTTAGGAGTAACAAACAGTATATTAATTAAATTAAACCAAATAGGAACTTTAACAGAAACATTAGATGCAATTGAACTTGCTAAGAAAAATGGTTATACTGCTGTTGTATCACACAGAAGTGGTGAAACAGAAGATACTACTTTAGCTGATGTTGCAGTTGCTACAAATGCAGGACAAATCAAAACAGGAGCTCCATGTAGAACTGATAGAGTTGCTAAATACAACAGATTATTAAACATTGAAAACGACCTTAATGGTGCAGCAATTTATGCAGGAAGAAAAGGATTAAATGTATAATTAATAACTATTTAAAATAGTAAATATGTAGAAAAATAGCAATTAACCATTGCTATTTTTTTTAATATCTAGTAAAATATAACATAAAAGCAAGGAAGTGAAAAAATGAAAGACATATTAACTTTAGGAATAGAATCAAGTTGTGATGAAACATCAGTATCAATAGTAAAAAATGGAAGAGAAATACTATCAAATATAATAGATACTCAAATACCAATACATGAAAAATATGGAGGAGTAGTGCCAGAAATAGCATCAAGAAATCACATAGAGGCAATATCCAGAGTAACAAAATTAGCACTAAAAACGGCAAAAGTTGATTTCAAAGACATAGATGCAATAACTCCAACATATGGACCTGGTTTGGTAGGAGCATTATTGGTTGGGGTATCATATGCAAAAGCATTGTCATATGCAATAAATAAGCCATTAGTAGGAGTAAATCATATACAGGGGCACATAGCAGCAAATTATTTAACATATAAGGAACTAAAACCACCATTTTTATGTTTATTAGTATCAGGAGGAAATACACAAATAGTTTATGTAAAAGATTACACAGAATTTGAAGTACTTGGAAAAACAAGAGATGATGCAATAGGAGAGGCATTTGACAAAGTTGCAAGAGTAGTAGGTTTAGATTACCCAGGAGGCCCAAAAGTAGACAAACTTGCAAAGGAAGGGATACCAAACATAAAACTTCCAAAAACACATTTTGAAAATTCTTTAGACTTTAGTTTTAGTGGAATAAAAACGGCGGTTATAAATATAAACCACAATACAAAAGATATAAATAAAGCAGATTTGTGTGCGAGTTTTGAAAAGGCTGTTACAGAAGTATTAATAGAGAATATAGAAAAAGCAATAAAACAAACTGGAATGAAAAGTTTGGCAATAGCAGGCGGGGTATCTGCTAATTCCTATATAAGAAGTGAGATTTTGAAATTACAAAATGAAAAATTAAAAGTATATATGCCAGATTTGAAATTATGTACAGATAATGCTGCGATGATTGCATCTGCTGGTTATTATAATTTTGTTAATGGAAAAAGGGATAATTTGGATTTGAATGCTGTACCTAATTTGAAGTTATGATTTGCCCAAATGGGACCGGGTCTTTTTTGTCCCATTTTTAATTATTAAAATAATTTGAATTAAATGGGACAAAAAGACCCGGTCCCATTTGGGCAAGGAGGAATGAATTATGGCAATATACACAATAGGAGATTTGCACCTATCATTTTCAAATCCAAAACCAATGAACATATTTGGAGAAAATTGGAGTAATCATGAAGAAAAAATAAAAAAAGACTGGATGTCTAAAGTAAAACCAGAAGATACAGTAATTCATCCAGGGGATTTTTCGTGGGCTATGTATTTAAAAGATACTGTAAAAGACTTTGAATACTTAAATAGTTTACCAGGAAGAAAAATTATGCTTAAAGGAAATCATGAATATTGGTGGACTACTATTACCAACATGAAAAAATTTTTGAATGAACACAATTTTAATAATATAGATTTTGTACAAAATAACAGTGTCAAAATAGAAGACAAAGTAATTTGTGGTACTAGAGGATGGAGTTTGGTAAATGATAAAACAGAACAAGAAAAAAAGCTAATAGATAGAGAGGCTTTAAGGTTAGAATTATCTATAAAAAGTGGATTAGAAAGTGGAAAAGAGATTATTGTTTTTATGCATTACCCTCCTGTTATAAAACAAAATATTGATAATGAGTTTATGAGAGTACTTAGAAAATATAATATTAAAAGATGTTATTATGCTCATTTACACGGAAAATCAATAAATGAGGCAGTAGAGGGAAAGATTTATGGAATTGATTTTAAATTGGTAAGCGCAGATGCGTTGGATTTTAAGTTATTGAAGATATAGAATTTCTCAATTGGTGACGGAGAATTTTTGTGCATTTTCCAAAAAATGCACAAAAATTCTCCGTCACCAATTGGGAAAAAGGAGGAAAAATGATAGATTTACAAAAATCAGTACAATATGTAAAAAATGTAGGACCATCAAGAGTAAAAATTTTAAACAAATTAAATATACAGACTTTACAAGATTTAATAACATATTTCCCAAGAAATTACGAAGATAGAGGAATTGCAAAAAGATTATCAGATTGCAAAGATGGAGAAGAGGCTTTAGTAAAAGCAACTGCGGTAACTAAAGTATCTGAAACTTTTGCGGGTAGATTGAAAATATATAGATTGGTAGTAAGAGATGGAGAAAATCCTTGCACTATTATTTGGTATAATCAAAGTTATGTAAAAAATATTTTCAAAATAGGACAGACATATAATTTTTATGGAAAAGTTGATATCAAATCAGGTAGGTATGAGATGAAATCACCTATTTTTGATGAATCAGGAGTAAATAAAAATACAGGAAAGATAATTCCAATATATCCTTTAACATATGGGATAAGTCAAAATACAATAAGAAAAATAATAGAAAATGGTGTAGAAGAAGTCTATGGAAATCTTGTTGAAACTATACCTGATTATATAATCAAAAAATATAAACTTATGGATTTGAATGAGGCAATAAAAAAGATACATTTTCCAGATAATAAAAATGATTTTATGAGAGCTAGATATAGGCTTGTTTTTGAGGAATTATTGAGTTTTCAACTGGCACTTTTACATATAAAACAAAGTTATCAAACAGATGAAAAAGGAATTACATTTAGTAAAGATATAAAAATGAGTGATGTAATAAATACATTACCTTTTAATCTTACAAATGCACAAAAACGTGTTCTTGAAGAGATAAATCAGGATATGGAAGGTTTAAAACCTATGAATAGATTACTTCAAGGAGATGTTGGTTCAGGAAAAACTATTGTAAGTATAATAGCGGCATATAAAGCTGTAAAATCAGGATATCAAGCAGCAATACTTGCTCCTACTGCGATTTTGGCAGCACAACATATGGAAAATTTTCAGAAGACTCTCAATAAATTTGGTATAAAGTGCGAGCTTTTGGTTTCAAGTATAACAAAGAAAAATAAGAAAATAATAAAAGATAAGTTAAATAGTGGAGAAATCGATATATTAATAGGAACACATGCTATGCTTGAAGAAGACGTAAGTTTTAAAAACTTGGGGCTGGTTGTAACTGATGAACAACATCGTTTTGGAGTAAAGCAAAGAGCTAAGATTGTATCAAAGGGAAATAATCCGGATGTAATTGTAATGTCCGCAACACCTATTCCTAGAACACTTGCATTGATTTTATATGGGGACCTTGATATATCAATAATAAATGAACTGCCACCAAATAGAAAGAAAATTGATACATTTGCTGTTGGAAAAAGTTTTGAGGAAAGGGTAAATCATTTTATAGAAAAACAATTAAATGAAGGAAGACAATGCTATATAGTTTGCCCATTGGTTGAAGAAAATGAAGAAATGAATTTGAAATCTGTAACAGAATTGGCAGAAAAGTTGCAAAAAGAAACATTTAGTCAATATAGAGTGGAATTTTTACATGGCAAAATGAAACCTAAAGAAAAAGATGATATTATGTTAAGATTTAAAAATGGGAAAATTGATATTTTGATTTCTACGACTGTAATAGAAGTTGGGGTTGATGTACCAAATGCAAATATTATGGTAATAGAAAATAGCGAAAGATTTGGATTAGCACAACTTCATCAGCTTAGAGGCAGAGTTGGTCGTGGTGAATATAAGTCTTATTGTATATTGAAATTTGAAGGCAAGGGAAAAGTTGTTCAGGAAAGAATGAAAATTATGTGCCAGACAAATGATGGTTTTGTTATATCTGAAAAGGACCTAGAACTTCGTGGCTCTGGTGATTTTTTCGGAACGGCTCAACACGGAATTCCTGAGATGAAAATTGCCAATCTTTTTGAGGATATTGATGTATTGAAGACTGTTCAGGATTTAAGCATGAAAATTATGAACGAAGATGCAAATTTGGAAAAAGATGAAAATGTTAAGCTTAGACATTTAATTAAAAATAGAGTGGCAGGAAGAATTGAAATTTAGAATGGAAAGGATTGGAAGGATGTTTGGCATGACAGGAAGATAGAAAAAATAAAGAAAATTTTGAAAAAGTATTGTAAAATTATGGAAAAAGTGTTATAATAAAAAACAGCAACATGTAAATTACATATTTAAGAAAAGGAGAATGACCCAATGGAGAAAAAAATGATTGACAGACTTACAGAAACAATTAAAAAGGTTGAGGTTCCGGGGTTAACGAACTTTCAAAGATTATATCTTGCACAGATAGAAATCAGAAAGGACGTGAATACGGAAGATACGGAAGAATAATTCCCCAACCGAGCTCTCCTTGGCGGGTGCAAGCTATTTGGCACCCGTCAGAACTAAAAAGATTCCCACTTATAGGTAATTCTTAAAAAGGAAACGATTTAAGCAATACCTCATAAGTGGGAATTTTTTGGTAAAAAACATAAAATCCTTTACAACGACAAAATTAAGTAGTATATTATAAAAGAAAACAAAAAATGCACCAAAAAGACCCGGTCCCAAAAGAACATGTTCACAAAAGACCCGGTCCAAAAAGAGCAAAAGGAGAGAAAAGAAAATATGATACTAAAAACAATATCATTAATTTTAATTTTAATAGGAGTAGTATTTATATATGATGCGAGAATATTAAGTACAAACTGGTTTAGCTTTGGAGATCAAAATCAAGCGACTACAGGGCTAAAAATACTTGGATTTATAATTGCAATAATAGGTGCAATTATATTTTATGGCATATGATTTTTTTACTGAATTAATAAAAATTTTGTAAAAAGAAAAAATTTTCAATAAGAAAAAAAGCCCCAAAAACTATTGATAAAAAAAATTTTTTTGTATATAATACAATTTATAAAAAAGTAATGGAGGAAACCAATGAAAAATAAAAATGAATTAAATTATAAACAACTAAAAATGACATGTGACCCAGAAGTGTTTAAATTTGAAACAACAGAAAATCTGGAATCAATAACTACAGGAATAGGTCAAGATAGGGGAATAAAAGCATTAGAATTTGGAATAAGTGTTAATATTAAAGGATATAACATCTATATTGAAGGACCAAGTGGTGTAGGAAAGACAATGTACACAAAGAACTATTTGGGAAAAATTGCTAAAAAGAAAAAAGTTCCACAGGATTGGTGTTATATATATAATTTTAATAATCCAAATGAGCCAATTGCTGTATCTCTTCAAGCTGGACATGGAAAAGAATTTAAAGAAGATATGGAAAGCTTTATCAAGGAGATTAAAAAGGACATTAAAAATACATTTAATAATGATGATTTTGAAAAAGAAAAGGCTTTAATAAAACAAGAATATGAAGAAAAAAGAGAAAAATTAATGGAAAAACTATCAAATGATGCTTTAGAATATAGTTTTCAAGTTAAATCAGCCCAAAATGGTATTTATATGATGCCTATTCTTGATGGAAAAGCTTTGAAAGAAGATGAATTTGATAAACTAGATGAAGATATAAGAAGTCAATTTGAGGAAAAGTCAACAGTAGTTCAAGATATGATAATGGATGTAATAGGTAAAATAAAACAAATAGAGAGAGTATCTGACAAGAAAATTGATGCATGGCAATCAAATGTGGCTTTACTTACTGTAAATGTTCATATAAATATGTTAAAGGCAAAATATAAAAGAAATAAGAAAATAAATCAATTTTTGACAAATGTAAAAAAGGACGTACTAAAAAATGTACCTGTATTTTTAGCAGAAGATACAAATGAACAAAAAAATCAAACACAACGGACCTGTTGGACCTCAATTGGGACAAACTCAAGACCCATGTTTAAATTATAGAGTTAATTTATTTGTTGATAATAGCGAATTAGAGGGTGCACCTGTAATAATGGATTCTAACTATTCATATCAAAATATGTTTGGAAAACTAGAATATGAAAATTATTATGGAGCATTAAAAACTGATTTTACAATGTTACAAGCTGGACTACTTCATAAGGCAAATGGTGGATATATAATTTTCCAAGCAAAAGATTTATTAGCAAATGGAATTAGTTATGATACTTTAAAAAAGGCATTAAGAATAAAGGAAATTGCTATAGAAAATGCTGTTGAACAACATTCTTCAATGGTTATGGTGTCTTTAAAACCTGAACCAATACCGCTTGATTTAAAAGTAATATTAATAGGTGATAGTAGTATATATCAAGCTCTTCTTGCAATGGATTCTGATTTTAGAAATTTATTTAAAGTAAAGGTGGAATGGGAAGATAGTGCAGAGGCAAATGCAGAAAATGTAAACAAATTAGCAAGAATAATACATGATTATTGCATTCAGGCTGAACTTTTGCAGCTAGATAAGTTTGCAATGGCAAAAGTTGTAGAATATGCATCAAGATTAGCAGGAGATCAAACTAAAATATCTACTTTGTTTAATGATATATTCGAGGTAATAGGAGAGGCATCAACATGGGCAAAATTATCAAAATCAAAATTGATTACAACTAACTTTATAGATAAAGCATTAAAGGAACAAAAAGAAAGAGTTAAAAAATATGATTCAATGTACACAGATATGATAAAAGATAATTCACTTCTTATATCAACCTCAGGTTCTAAGGTCGGAGAGTTAAATGGATTGACAGTTATGACAATTGGAAATACAATGTTTGGAAAACCGGCAAAAATTACAGTAAACACATATACAGGTAAAAATGGAATAGTCGATATTGAAAGAGAAGTAGAAATGTCAGGCTCTACACACTCAAAAGGTGTATTAATCTTAAATGGATTTTTAGGAGAAAGATTTGCTCAAGATATTCCACTAAGTTTAACTGCAAGTATATGTTTTGAACAATTATATAATGGAGTTGATGGAGATAGTGCCTCAAGTACAGAACTTTATGGACTTCTTTCAAGTTTATCAGGTGTACCTATCAATCAGGCGATAGCAGTTACAGGTTCTGTAAACCAAAAAGGAGAAATCCAGCCAATTGGTGGTGTAAATGAAAAAATTGAAGGATTTTATCAAATTTGTAAAATGAGAGGGCTAGATGGTTCTCATGGTGTTATGATACCAATTCAGAATGTTAAAAATTTACAGCTTTCAGATGAAGTAATAGATAGTGTAAGAAATGGATTATTTACAATTTATGCTATAGCTACAATAGATGAGGGAATTGAAATTTTAACGGGAGTACCAGCAGGAAAGAAAGACAAAGATGGAAAATTCTCAGCTGGAAGTATTAACTATTTAGTATATGAAAAATTGAAAAAATACGCGGAGATTAGTAGAAATGAAGAAATTTAAGAGTGATAAAGGTGTTACATTAATTATATTAACTTTAACTATAATTGTTTTAGTTTTAATAACAGGAGTTACTATAGGAAATTTAAATGGACAATTAGCACTTAAAAAATTAAATAATTTATATGGTGATATAGATTCAATAAGTACAAAGGTGTCAGACTATTATTTAAAGAATAATAGTCTACCTGTATATGATAATAAATATCTATCAAAGGAAAATTTGAAACTTTTATTTACATCTAAAGGTCAAGATGATGCATTTGTAAATATAAATGATAATGATAATTATTATGTTTTAAATTTATCTAAATTAGAAAATTTAACTTTAAATTATGGAAGAGATTATAAAAAATGGCCTGAAAGTGGTCAATATGATGAATGTCAGGATTTATACATAATAAATGAACAAACACATCAAATATACTATCCTGAAGGCGTTGAATATCAAGGAGATATGTTTTTTACTAGAGAAAATTCGAATAATGTCCAAATTGAAAAGGTTACAACCCAAAAGATAGCAGGCAATGGAATTACAATTGCATCAATTAACAATATAAGAAAAGACACATTGACTGGTGGAATAGTATTGACTGTAGATGTAAAATTAAATATACAAGGAGATTTGGAAAAAGATACATTAAAATATTTCTGGAAGGAATATAATTATGTAGATGGTGTTAAATATACGCCTTTTTCGATAGACAGTAAAAATACAGCAACATTATCAAGTAGAAAATTATCAACATCAATTAAATCGTGTATTTTAGAAGTGAAAATTTTAGACAAAAACGGAAATGAGTATACAGCAAGTTCAACGGTTAATGTTCCATAAAATCTAATGGATTTACATATTCACCATTAAGTCTTATACCAAAATGTAAATGGGGTCCGAGTTGTGGCTCCATTTGTGTATTTTCCGGCTACTATCTTTATATTTATTTCCAAGAACTCCGTCAACATATTTTGGCCCTACAATCCCTAGGACTTGACCTTTAACAACTTTATCACCGGTTTTTACAATGAAATTTGGATTACAATGACAATATGAGTATTTAAATTCACCATTTTCGTGATTCTCATCTGTTAATGTTATAGTGTAACCTCCACCACCTAAGAAGCCGAACGAATGAAATTGTACCATTTGAAACTGCAACAAATTCATGACCTTCTGGGGCTCCAATATCTATTCCTTTATGATAAGTTGATGCTCCGAGATGTTGGTGCTGTTCTTTTTCCAAAATATGAGTTGATTTTTGATATACCAGGTGCAGGCCATAAGAGTGAGCCGTTTTCGACAAAATCTATTATTTTATTGTTATTGGATTTTGTTTGAGTATAGTTTGGAATAAAAAAAATCGAAATAAAAATTGTTAGTATTAAAATGAAATAAAAAGTTGTATTAAAATGTTTTTCTATTGCTTTAACCTCTTTTCTTTTTGATTTTCGGTGTTATTATAGAATATAAATGAGTTTTTGTCAAATATATTTGGATAAAAAATAGTGTCAAGGCCTTATGGGAAGTTACTGTTCACAGCTAGATTTATTCGCCATACACAGTAACTTCCCATAAGTATTGACAAAGTTAAATGTTTTCCAATTATGCTACTTTTTCAGCAGTCACCAAAAAACGTCTTTTTAGTGTATTTTTCTAAAAAGTTACCATTTAAATTCTTTTCCTTTAAAAGCAAAAACCATCCTAGTAATATTCTTAAATCCACGTTCAATCAAATTTTCTTCATACTTTTTATCAATAATTTGTTTTTTAGCATTTTCAATAGTCTGTTCAATAGTAGTTTCCAATAAATCATCCAAAACCTTAAACTCAATGATAAAACTATTACCATTTTTATCCATAGGTTCTAACATAATATCATATCTACCAAAACCAGACTCACGGTTAGAATTTACATAGTAAGTATCTTTTAAACAGACAAGCATACCTAAAACAAAAGCATGATAAAAGTTTTCAGCAGTGTTTTCTCCAACATCCATAAAACTAAACATTTGTCTTACAAGAACTATAAATTTTCTTTCAAATTCATGCATATTTAATGTTACCAAATCATTCAAAATTGAGCGAAGGTCATTTCCTATTACTTTATTGCTGAACCAATCTCTAATTATTCCTTCAAATAAGTTTTTTATCTCATAATTTGGAAGTGCAACTTTATAAATACTTTCTGCTAGACTTACAACTTCTGTAATTTTTAAATATCCTGTTCCTAAAAGAAGTCCCCATATATTATCTTCGTTTTGTTCAATTCCTACTATAATTGTTTCAAAATTTATAGGAACTGTTATTTCTTCACCTCGTAGTAATGTTTCGATTTTTTGTTTTATTGTTGATGAGTTCTTTAATATTAGTTTTATCAAATCGTTTGAACTGGTATTTACCCAGTATGGCATTAATTTTCTGTTTTTTAAATATTTTAATATACTCCATGGATTATATATACCTTCAGTATCGCCTATTTTATATCCATCATACCATTCTTTAATTTTTTCTTTATCATCTTGTACGTTAAAGTCTTGTATAATTTTGTCCATTTCTTTTTCAGTAATACCGAAATCTTCTGAAAAATCATTGTCTAAAATTGTAAATACATCAAAATTATTAGCTCCACTAAATATACTTTCTTTTGCAACTCTTGAAACTCCTGTCAATACTGTTTTTTCGATGTATTGATTATCCTTAAATGTTGTACCATAAAATGTTCTGAAAAATTCAATTGCCTCATCATAAAACCCTTGAACATATGCATTTTGTAAGGGTACATCATATTCATCTAAAAATAACATTACTGGCTTTTCATATTCTCTGTATAACATTCGTGATAGTAATTTTATGGCTCCTTGAAGTTGAATTTTGTTTGCCTTCAAATTTAGAACTGTATTAAACATTTCTTTTTCTACATCAAATATTTTTTCACTTTTTAATAAATTTGCATGGTCTATAAACAGTTCATTTAACTCTGTTTGAAATAGTAACATCATTTCTTCTGGATTTGAACCTCTAACATCTTTTAGTGTAATATAAATACAAGGATATGCTCCTAATTTTGATGTATATTTTTCTCCTTGTTCCATTATTTTTAGCCCCTCAAAAAGCTTGTCTGTGTCTTTTTTCTCGCAATCAAAGAAGTACCTTAATGTACTCATATTTAATGTTTTTCCGAATCTTCTCGGTCTTGTTACAAGTATTACTCTACTTTGATTATCAATTATATGTTTTATATATAGTGTTTTATCTATATAATAGTTATTGGTTGTACGAAGTCTTTTGAAATCACTTTCTCCTAATCCTATTTCTGGCATTTATATGCACCTCCTCAATCTGAAGAAATTGTACTATAAAATGAGTCTTTTTTCAAGGAAAAATAAAAAGTTTGCAGGATAAAAGTGTTGACTTAGGAATTAAAGTTGTATATACTAAAAATAACATAGATTTTTTTAAAAAATAAAAACTAATGAGAAGGGAAAACAGAAAAAATGGATAAAGAAAAATTAGATGAAATTATAGCGGTTATTGATAGCCAAAGATTTGACAAAGCAAGAAATATCGAGGAACTAAAAGACTTAATTCGGAGCTGAAGATGATGTTGTGTTTGATGAAATGAAAACAGGAAATGAAGAAGAACGTATGTATAAAATAGTAAAAGCTGGAATATCTTATGTGGAAAAACATATAAATTCAGAGGATAAGGAATATTTTTATAATGGATTATATAAAATATGGCGTCATTTAATAGGAGATGAAGATAAAAAGATAGAATTTTTGTTACAAGAAGATGTTCAGGGAAATATTATAAAGTTAATAGATAGTTTGAGTGAAGATGGAAAATTAGAATTTTTATTAAGGGAACAAGATAATGCTATTAAGATAGAAAAAACTATGGAAAGGTTAAGTGATGATAATAGGAAGGCATTAGAGGGATTAAGCGGATTAGAGTTCAGAAAAGAAGTAATAAAAAGAATTGGTGATGCTGAAAAAAAAATAAGTTTAATAAGAAAAGACGAATATTTAGGTAATATTAAAGAGACATATGATAAATATGAGAGAGGGAAATATATAGAAAATATTTTATCGAGTATTAATGATGAAAGTATTAAAATAAAAGGATTAGATTTAATTGAAGAAGGGTATAGAGTTGGTGTTATAAATAGCTTAGATAAAGATGACAAAAAAATGGAAGTTATGGAAAAGATGATAACGAAAGATTATAAAAAATATGAAATAGTGATAAAGTTAGATAAAGATGAAAACAAGATAAAGTTTTTAGATAATATGGATGAGTGGCAAAAATATAATATAATAGCAACTTTAAACGAAGAGAATAAGGTAAAGGTATTGTATAAATTAGAAGATGAGAATGATAAGAAAAAGATTGTAAAATCATTAAGTGAAGAAAATATAGTCAAGTCATTAGAATACTTAAAAGAAGAAACAAAGATGGAATTTGTAATAGGTTTGAGCGATGTTAATAAATTAAGATCTTTGAAATATTTAAAAAAGGAGTCAAAAAAGAAAGTCGTTAGTAGCTTTAGTATATATGAAATAAATAAAACTTTTGAAGAAGTTATAGGTAATAAAGAAGAAAAGACAATTATATTAGAAAGTATCCTTGAAAATATAGAAGGGGAATATTTTAGAAATTTTATTTTAGAAAAATTGAGTGATGATAGTTTAAAAGTACAATTTTTAAGTTTTTTAGATGAAAATCATAAATTTAATATAATAGAAAATTTAAAAGAAGATAGTGATAAAATAAAAGCATTACATGAATTAAAAGATGAATCTGTTAAAACAAAAATTATATGTACATTAGAAAAAGACAAGGATAAGATTAGTTTACTGAATGAAGTGAATGAAGAAGTAAGTAAAGTGGATATTATATGCTCAATGGAAAAAGACAAAAATAAGATTAATTTATTGAATGAAGTGAATGAAGAAGTATATAAAGCATATATTATAGGCTCAATGAAAGAAGACAAAAATAAATTAAGTTTATTACATGAATTAAAAGATGAACAGCTGAAAGTTGCAACAACTTTGAATTTACAAAATTCGGAGAAAAAAGAAGAATTAGTAAGCAGTTTTATAGAAAAAGAAAATAATCATAAGTATACAGATTTAGGGTTGCCACCAGAAATGACTGTAGGTGCAGAGATAGAGGTTGAAGAAAAAGAATCAAAAACAAATCAAGTACTGATGGAAACCGAATTTTTGAATTGGAATTTTAAGGGAGATGGTTCTTTACAAAATGGAATAGAAACAGTTTCTCCAATTATGCATAATACCCCTAAAGATGTAGAAAGCATCTATACTATTACAAATTTATTAAAACAATTGGGTTTTGATGCAAGTGAAAGATGTGGTGGACATGTTCACATTGGAGCAGATTATTTGAAAAATATAGATGAAATAAAAGAATTATTGGAAATATGGGGAAGTGCAGAAAAAAACTATTTTCTTATTTCAAATAAGCCAGGAGAGTTGCCTAGAGAAGGTGTACAAACATATGCGACACCTATTTCAGATAAAATAGAGAAAAGTGAACTAGAAAAAGATGATGAAACAGAATTTATTGAAGATGCTAAAAAAGTGCAAGATAGCAGATATAGTGCTATAAATTTAATGAATGTAAATAATGAAAAGAATACAATTGAATTTCGTTTATCAAATGGAACAAATGACCCCAATATATGGGTAGAAAATATCAGACTATATGGAAGAACAGTACAGATGGCACATGAAATTTCTCAAATAAAATCTAAATTAAAAAAAGGTCAAGAATTAACAGACAAAGAAGTAAAAAAATTAGTATGTAAGAAATTGCTAAAAGAAGATATATCGTTAGATGAAAAAATGGATGCATTAATGGAATTATTATTTGAAGAAGATGAAAGAGAAGTATATTATGAAAGATATGAGGCAAATAAAAAATTAGAAAAAGAAACAGGAGTACTAAAAGATTTAAAATTTGGAAATGTTGATTTTGGAATGGATGATTATAGGCAAATATGTGAAAATACTTTGATTCCAGATAATATAGTAAAATTAATGCAGAAAGAATTTGCAAGCAAATCAAAAGCAAATGATAAAAAAATTGAAGAAGATAGAGGAGCATAGTAGATATGGAAAGAAAAAATATTATAATGTATGAAAATGGTAAATTATATGAATATGATAATTTAAGGGAAATGGTACAACAAATATTAGGAAAAGATTATTATCAATTATCAGAAAAAGAAAAGAATGAAAAATTAAAATTAAGAACATTTATGAATGCTATGATGAGAGGAATTCCTGTAGAAGATGTTAGTGAAAGCAAAGAGTTGGGTGATATTGAGGATGAAAAGTATATTTTATTAAATGAGGTAACTTTCTTAGCATCACTTGTAAAAAATAAGGATATAGTTGTATATGAAAAGATAACGAGTAATCAATTTACTCAGGGAATAGAAAAAGAAAATTTGGAAAGAGTATCAAAAGAATATATAAGAATAAATGATTGTGCAAACCAAATACTGGAGAGAGAAATAAAAAATGCTGAACATAAAAGAGCTACTAAAGACAAAAAGTTGGAGGATAGTGATGATGAAAGAATATAGCAAAGCATTAGCAGAGGTAAGTGAAATATTAAAATATACACAAAAAGAAGTAATTGACAAAATACCACAAAAATTTTTGGATTTTATAGAAAAAAATAAAGATAAGGAACATAAATTGGTATTAAAAGAGGATAAGAATCTGCTAGAACAAGATTTGAAACCAGAAACTAAGGAAATTATAGCATTAATATATAGAGATTATGTATGTTCTCAAGAAGAAAGAGAAAATATAATAAAAGAGTCAATATTGCAAAGAGAAAAAATAGAAAAAGAAAAAAATGAAAAATATAAAATTGATTTTGATAAAATAAAAGAACAAAGAGAAACAAAAGTGTATAATTCAAAAGAAGAAAAAATGGAAGAAAAATCATTGGTTATGATTAAAGAAGAAAAATGGTATAAGAAAATTATAAAAAAGATATTAGAATTATTTACAAGAAAAAAATAAAAAATAATTTCTATTTACTAATTAAATGCGATTTATAAGCAAAAATAGTAAATAGAAATTTTTTTATTATATATACAAAAACTATTCACAATATACTTGATATTTTTAACAAATTAATATAAAATGTAAACGTAAAAAATCAAAAAAAGGTGATATATATTGAGAAGGAAAACAAGAGCAAAAGTAAAAAAAGGATTAATAATTACAAGCATAGTAATAGCAGTAATATTAATTATAATAGCAATAACATTTCTTATAATAAAAATAAACCAAAAAAAAGAAATATCTTATGATGATGGGGTAACATGTAAAAACTATTTCACAAAAATAACAATAGACATAAATTCAAAAGAAGTAAAAAGAGATGAAATAGAAACAACTTTAAAAGAAGAATTTAACATAACAGAAGAACAAGAAAATCAACTGTATAGTTCTTCAGATGAAATGAGAAAATACTTGTCCAACTCTGTATTTAACATATCAGAAAATGGACAAACCTTTACAATTGAAAACCCATATCAAACAAAAAGTTTAATAGTAAAAGCCAAAGACATAAAAGAAAAAATCGAAGGAGAAGAAATTAATAAGATAGCAGATAACCTATATATTTTAAGTTTCTATTCTGAAAAACTAACAAAAGCAATGTATAATTATTATAAAGAAAAAGAATATATACAAAAAATCTTTTATGATGAAGTTACAATAAATAAAACAATAAATGACATATCTCAAACAATGTATGGAGAAACAGAAACAGATCTCAAAAATCATCATTCTTTAGGTGCAACAGTAATGGGATTAGATAATTACCAAAAAATAATAAATGACAACGGAAATCCATCAAATATAGTAATAGCAACAATTGGTTATGGAATAAATTACAAAAATAATTTTTTTCAAAATAGAATAGATGGAAATTCATACAATTTCATATTAAATAATAAGGACATATCAGAAACAATTGCACAAGGCAGCAGAATTGCTGAAGTACTTACAGATTCAACAACAAATAATGTAAAAATTATGCCACTTGTAACTGTAACAAAAGAAGGATATACATCAACATCTAGTATAATAAAAGCAATTAGTTATGCAACAAAAAAATCAGATGTTATTTGTTATGAATTAGTAAATACGCAAAATGAGGCAATTGACATGGCACTAGAAAATTCTTTCAAAGAAAATATACCAGTATGTAGTGTGTCAACAAATTCAAAGTATAGTGGTAATCAAGAAAATAGTGATGACTATCCGGCAAACCATAGTATGACAATCGCAGTATCATCATTAGATAGAGAATTAAACATTGCAGACTATTCAGGAAAAGGGGAATATATTGACTTTTCTGCTCCAAGTACAGATGTAGAAGAAATTTTTAGCAATAGTGCAAATATATCAAGATGGTCAGGGGCACAATATTCAAATGCACAAATTGTATCTGCAATAGCATTGATAAAAACATATGATAAAGAGGCTACAATCTTAGATATATACAATTTTCTAAGAAATTACTGTGTCGATTTAGGAACAAAAGGAAAAGATAAGCTGTATGGATATGGATGTCCAAGTTTCCAGAATTTAAAATTATCAGATATTGATAAAAAAGTACCAGAATTCAAAGAAATTACATATGAAAACGAGAGCTGGGAAACTTTAAAACAGGTAAAAATTGTTGCAGATGACAATATAAGAATGAATGCATGGGCTGTAACAAAAAATGAAAATGGTCCAGCAGAAAATGAATGGCAAATAATACAGAATGTTACGCCTAGTATAGATGTAACTGCAACAATAGCAGAAAATGGAAAATATTATATTTGGATAAAAGACATGGCAGGAAATATGGCAAACAAAGAGATTCAAATTGATAAAGTAGATAATACTCCACCAAAGATAGCATATACAATAGATAAGGCAACATTAAGTTCGGGATATGTAACAATAAATGTTACGGCAGAAGATAGTCAATCAGGTCTATATGATAGTCCATTTAGTTGGGATAAACAAACATGGTCACAAGATAACAGTAAAAAAATTGTCAAACAAAATGGAAGATATAAAGTTTACGCAGAAGATAATTTAGGAAATGTCGGAGAATTAGAAATATTAGTTGACTGTTTCCCACAAGTTGGAACATATGAGCTTGCAGAAGGAGATATCATCACACAAATGAGTGTTTCAGCAGATTGGATTGGAAATACAAATAATAATGTAGAAATAAAATTAAATCAAAATATAAATATTATTGGATGGCAAATTACAACAGATGAAAATATTCCATATGAATTTGTTTCAGTTGATAATATAGTTAATAATCAAAATACTGAAAACAATACTATAAATACAAGTTTGCCAAATAATGTTATGATGGAAAACACTGTACAAAATCAAACAAATACAAATACATCAAATGTCATTCAGCAAATTCAACCAAGAACAGAGCCGATTGTAATTAATACATCGTTAGATATAGATAAAACATATTATTTTTGGATAAAAGATAGTTATGGAAATACAAGATATCAGACCTTTATAATACACAAGGCTGTTATATAAAAAAGGAGGAGGAAAAAATGTCATTTATAGAAGAAATAAAAAAAAGAGCTAAAAAAGACATAAAAACAATTATATTACCAGAATCAGAAGATAAAAGAGTATTAGAGGCAGCAAGTAAAGTAACAAAAGAGGGGTTTTCTAAAATAATCCTTTTAGGTGACGAAGAAAAAATAAAGGAAGATTGCCAAAAATATGAGATAAATTTGGATGGGGTGGATATTATAAATCCGCTTACATCTGATAAAAAAGAAGAATATAAAAATAAACTGTATGAACTTAGAAAAAACAAAGGAATGACTTTAGAACAGGCTGAAATTCTACTAAAAGAACCAATATATTTTGGAATGATGATGTTAAAAGATGAAAATTCTAAAGCAGATGGTTTGGTATCAGGTGCAGCACATTCAACTGCAAATACACTAAGACCAGCACTTCAAATACTAAAAACAAAACCAGAGACAAAACTTGTATCAGCATTTTTTGTAATGTGTGTGCCAGATTGTGTATATGGAGAAAATGGAACATTCATATTTGGAGATAGTGGATTGAACCAAAATCCAACAGCAGATGAACTTTCAGAAATTGCCATATCATCATCAAAGAGCTTTGAGCAGTTAGTCCAAAAGCAAGCAAAAGTTGCAATGCTTTCATATTCAACAAAAGGAAGTGCTAAATCAGAATTAACAGAAAAAGTAATTGAGGCAACTAAATTAGTAAAAGAAAAAGAAAATAATTTGATGGTAGATGGAGAATTACAACTAGACGCAGCAATAGTGCCAGAAATAGCAGCATCTAAAGCTCCAGACAGTCCTTTAAAGGGAGAGGCAAATGTACTTATATTCCCAGATTTAGATGCTGGAAATATTGGATATAAGCTAGTTCAAAGATTAGCTAAAGCAGAAGCCTATGGACCACTTTGCCAGGGAATTGCAAGACCTGTTAATGATTTATCTCGTGGATGTTCAGCTGATGACATTGTTGGGGTTGTTGCAATAACAGCTGTTCAGGCACAGGAGTAATTTTTTCTGATTGGGGACGGTTCCTTTTACAAAATGTTCATGAAAGAACCGGTCCCAAAAGAACATTTTTCTGAAAAGGAACCGTCCCCAATCCAAAAAAAGGAGGTGTGATATGAAAATATTAGTTATAAATGCAGGAAGTTCGTCACTAAAATATCAAGTAATAGATATGGAAACAGACGAAATGTTAGTAAAAGGGAATTTCGAAAGAATAGGTCAAGCAGGTTCATTTTTAACACATAAAGTAAATGGAATAAAACGTAGATTTGAACATGAAGTTAAAAATCATGAAGAGGCAATACAGTTTATAATATCAAGAATATTAAATAGACACTATGGAGTTATAAAAAGTCTTGATGAATTGGCAGGAATAGGACATAGAGTAGTACATGGTGGAGAAAAATTTAAGTCGCCTGTTATAATTACAGATGAAGTTATACAAGAAATAGAAAAATGTTCGGATTTAGCACCACTTCATAATCCAAATGCAATAGCAGGAATAAAAGCCTGTCAAAAAGTAGTACCAAATATGAAGATGGTTGCAGTATTTGATACAGCATTTCATCAAACAATTCCAAAGGAAAAATATATTTATCCAATTCCATATGAATATTATGAAAAATATGGAATAAGAAAATATGGGTTTCATGGGATATCACACGAATATGTTGCAAATCGTGTAGCAAAATTAATGAACAAAGACATAAAAGACCTAAAAATAATAAGCTGTCATTTGGGTCAGGGAGCAAGTTTGTGTGCCATAAAAAATGGTAAATCACAAGAAACAACAATGGGATTAACACCACTTGGAGGAATTCCAATGGGTTCAAGAAGTGGAGATTTAGACCCATCTGTTATAACATATTTGATAAAAAAATCAGAAAAACCAACAGTTGGAGTAAGAGAGCTTGCAAAAACTGACCATAAAGAATTGACTGCTGATGAAGTAGAAGAAATGCTTAACAAAAAATCAGGAGTTTATGGAATATCAAGAATATCTTTAGACTTTAGAGATATAGAGTTAGATAGCCTATCAGGAGGACATCATGCAAAACTTGCATTAGATGTGTTTGATTATAGAGTTGCTCAGGAAATTGCAAAATGTGCAGTTGCAATTGGCGGGGTTGATGTAATAACATTTGAGGCAGGTGTTGGTGAAAAAGGTCCACTTGATAGAGAACATATCTTAGAATACCTAGGCATCTTAGGAGTTGAACTAGATAAAGAGGCAAATGAGGAAACAAAAGGCGAAGAAAGAGAAATATCTACGCCTTCATCTAAGGTTAAGGTTTGGGTTGTTCCTACAGATGAAGAATTGATGATTGCAAAAGAAACTTATGAATTAGTAAAATAGCATAGCAAAGTGAAATTATTTAGTGGATTCTTTTTGGTGCGATGTTCCGTTGGGACCGGGTCTTTTTAGTGCATTGTTCCATTGGGACCGGGTCTTTTTGGTACATTGTACTGCAAAGATTTGGTTTCAATGGAATAGCTTGAAAATGTACCAAAAAGACCCGGTCCCAATGGAACAATGCACTAAAAAGACCCGGTCCCAACGGAACATCGCACTAAAAAGACCCGGTCCCAAATGAACAAAAAAAAGAAAGGAAGATTTAAAAATGAAAATATTAGTATTAAACTGTGGTAGTTCATCACTAAAATATCAATTAATTAACATGGAAACTGATGAGGTATTAGCATCTGGAAAATATGAGAGAATAGGAGAAAAAGAGGCTTTTATAACACATAAAGCATGTGGCAAAAAAGTAAAAATTGACCATGTAGCAATGGACCATACAGAGGCGATTGACTTTACATTAAAACAATTAACAAATCCAGAATACAAAGTAATAGATAGCTTAGACGAAGTAAGTGCAATTGGACATAGATTAGTACATGGTGGAGAAAAAATTGCAGAATCAGTTGTAATAGATGAAAATGTTGTAGAAGTGTTAAAAGAATGTACAGATTTAGCACCACTACATAACCCAGCTGGAATAATGGGAATAGAGGCTTGCCAAAAAGTAATGCCAGGAAAACCAATGGTAGGTGTATTTGATACTGCATTCCATCAAACAATGCCAAAGGAACATTATATTTACCCAATTCCATATGAATTTTACAAAAAATATGGAATAAGAAAATATGGATTCCACGGAACATCACATATGTATGTTTCAAACAGATTAGCAGAAATTGAACATAAAGACATAAAAGACTTAAAAATAGTAACTTGCCACTTAGGTCAAGGTTCAAGTATATGTGCGGTTGATGGTGGAAAATCAATAGACACATCAATGGGGTTAACACCACTTGGTGGAATTCCAATGGTTACAAGAAGCGGAGATTTAGACCCATCTATTGTTACTTTTTTAATGAAGAAAGAAAACATGTCAGCTGATGAAGTTGAAAATGTTTTAAATAAACAATCAGGAGTTCAAGGAATTTCAGGTTTAGCACCAGACTTTAGAGAGATTGAGGCTGCATCATATGGTGAAAGTGAAAAAGCTAAAATTGCAATTGATAGCTTTACTTATGCAATTGCTGGTTATATTGCAAAATATGCTGTTGCAATGAGAGGAATTGATTATATAGTATTTACTGGTGGTGTTGGTGAAAATCAAATTAATATACGTAAATGGATTTGCGAACAACTTGAATTTATGGGGGTTTTGATTGATACAGATGCTAATAATGTTAGGTCTGAAGAAAAATTGGTTTCTAAACCAGAGTCTAAGGTTAAAGTTTTCGTTATTCCTACAAACGAGGAATTGATGATTGCTAAGGAAACAGAAAGACTTGTTAAGTAAAAAACGTAATAAAGGGGAGAACTGAAAAGTGGAATTATTAGATAAGGTAGATAAGAAATTACAAGAATATGTTACAAACGAGGTTTTCCCTCTTTATGAAATGAATGGCGGTGCTCATGGAATAGAACATATAGAGGCGGTAATAAAAAGAACTTTTGAAATAATTGAAGAATTTGAAGAAGATAGTGAATCAAAACAAGAAATCAATTATAACATGTCATATGTAATTGCAGCTTATCATGATATAGGAGAACATATAGACAGAAAAAAACATCATATTATATCAGGAGAAATAATGTTTAAAGACAAAAAATTAGATGAATTTTTTAGTACAGAGGAAAAACAAATAATGAAGAAGGCAATTGAAGATCATAGAGCCTCTAATACCCATTTTCCATGTTCAATATATGGACGTATAGTATTAACAGCAGATAGAAATGATAATTTGACTGAATTTTTCAAAAGAAGAGTACAATATTGTTTTGAACATTATCCAGAACTTTCTTTAGAAGAAGTTCAAAAAGAAATATGGGAATCTTCTAAGAAAAAATTCGGAGGCAAAGGATATGCGAAAAATAAACCAGGTTATATGCCAAGTAAAAAATTAAAAAGATATTACGAAAAATTAGATGAGATATTAAAAGATAAAGATACTTTTTTTGAGGAAGTGTCAAAAGTTTATAAACAATTGGAAAGTAAATATAAAAAAGATGATATGGAAAGTAACATATTAGAAGAAATTACAATAGAAGATGATAAAAGAATAAAAAATTAAGGAGAAACGCTTATGAATAATGTATTAGGTAATGCAAAGGTTGCATATACTCAAAGCATTAATATGAAATTTGACAGTTTAAAACTCTTAAAAGGAATAGCTAGTAATTTATCAGGTAATAAAAAGACGATTATAAAAGCAAATGAAAAGGATATTATAGAAAATAAGGGATTTAAGATTAATTTTGATATTATAGATTCTATAATAAAAGAAATTAGAGAAGAAAAAGTATTGTATAAAAATAAAATATTAAGTAAAGAAAAAAGACAAATAATAGAACATGATAGTTTAGGCATAATTGATGTTTTTTTTGATGGAAACACATATATATTTATTGAAATGGCACTAAAAGGAATATTATCACACAATGCAATACTGTTGATTTCGCAATTAGAATATATGAAAAATACAAATATGGCAATTTGTAGTATAATAGCAGGAGTTTTGAAAAAACAAAATATAAATGAAAATATTATCCAATTAAAATATGATTTTGATTTGACAAAATATTGTTCAAATGATTTGATAAAAAAAGCTTTTGTTATAGGAAATACAGATTTGCATAAGACTCTAAAAAGAATATCAAAAATAGATACAAGATATATTGGATACAATGATTGTGATATTTATATAGAAGATGAAAATAATATTACAAATTTAGAAAAGATAGTAAATGACAATAAAAATATTTTATTTAAAATATATGTAAACAAATCTATAGAAATACAAGATTTTGATGATTTTATTTATGTAAATAATGTAGATGAAGCAATTGAAAAAATAAAATATGATAGTTGCAATTATTGTTGCATAATTTTTAGCAGAAATAAAGAAAACTGCATTAAATTTGCAGAAACGAATAAGGCAGAATATGTAATTATAAATAATACTATGGATTTTAATATGACTAACAATGTTGAAACCAAAGAATTTTATTGTAAAAAATACATAAAAAATAAATAAGAGAGAAGGAACTAAAAAATGAATTCATATAAGGAAATAAAAAAAATTTTAAATGATATACCAAATGATAGAGCAATAATAATTGCAGGACACGAAAATGCAGATATGGATTCAATTGGTTCATCACTTGCATTAGCATATTTTTTAAACAACATAGGAAAAAATGATATATCTGTGCTAATAGACAAAAAAGATATGTATAAAATACAATGGTTTAATAATAACAAATTTATTGTGCAAAATATTTCAAGAGAAAATTATGTTTTTATAATGGTTGATTTAAACAGAAAAAAAAGATTAGGGATTTTTGAGAATTATTTTGATAATGCAGGTTTAACAATAAATATAGATCATCATGAAAATAACAAAAAAGAATCGGATTATATTATATCAGATGAGAATATAAGTTCAACATCAGAAATGATTTTTTACTTAATTAATGAATTTGATACAAGATTTGATAAAAATATAGCAACATTATTATATGCTGGAATTCTTACAGATACTGCAGGTTTCTCACATAGATTAACACCAAAGACGTTTGAGGCTATGTCAAAGCTTTTAGAATGTGGAATTGATTATAAATATATTACAAAAAAAGTTTTCCTTGAACGTACTATGAAAGAAGCAAAAGCATTATCAAAAATGTTAAGTGAAATCAACTATGATGTGTTTCATTATATAATTATAAATAAAAATGACGAAATTTTTAATAGTCTAGAATATTCAATGATGTTTAAAAAGATGGTTCCTATTCTAAAAAATATAGAAGATATAAAGGTTTTGGGAATATTTTTAATAGATAATGATAAAGTATTTGGAGAATTCAAGGCAAATATAGATATTGATATGTCAAAATTAGCAGAAAGATTTGGTGGAGGAGGACATAAAGACTCTGCAGGATTTGAGAGTGATATTGATATTGAGGAAATACTTAAAATTTCAAAAGAATATATTGGAAAAAGTAGCAAATGAGCTACT
>UMCY01016121.1_pt1 | contig 30021 bp, 16 predicted proteins | sample 1964351 | NCBI WGS metagenome assembly UMCY01 (sample SAMEA4835980, study PRJEB28245) | human gut metagenome | biome: gut microbiome; material: fecal sample | place: Denmark | collected 2008 | reverse complement strand
GAATTTTATTGGATTTTTTTATAGGAAAAAAAGTAGGAATTACTGCTATAATGTTAGGTACTGTAGGACTAATTGGTGGTATATTTGACAAAAATTTTTCGAAAGAAAGCAGAATAACAATAATAATAATGGTTATAGTAAGTACATTTATTTATGAACTAGGAGCATATTTAATTGGTTGCCCTATATATGAATATTCACTTCAAATTTTAAAATTTGGAAAAATACTAATAATAGAAATAATATATAATATTATAATTACAATATTATTATATCCTTTAATACAAAAATTCGGTTATAAAATAGAAGAAGAATATAAAGGAAATAAGATTTTAACGAGATATTTTTAAACAAAATCTGCAAGAGAAGGTGAAATATTGAAGAAAAGAATAAAAAAAGAACATACCAATTTTAGATTTAATATTTTAACAGTTATAATATATATAATAGGAATTGTTTTAATAAGTAAATTGTTTGAATTGCAAATATTAAAAGGTTCACAATACAGAGAAATATCAAATACCAGACTTTCAAGAGAAAGTACATTAGAGGCATCAAGAGGAGAAATATTAGACAGGTCAGGTAATATTTTAGCAACGACAACTAGTTCTTTTAATATCGAAATATATAAAACTAAAACTGATAATGATACTTTGAATAAATGTATTTTAAATTTAGTTGATTTATTTGAAAAAAATGGAGTAAATTATCCAAATAATTTTCCTGTAAATAATGAATGTACAGGATATACACTAGAAGGTGAAAATTTAAGTAAATGGCTTTCAAAAAATAAATTTGCGGAAAATGCTAAACCAGAAGATGTGGTAGCATCATTTATGAAAAAATATGAAATAAATTCTGATAATATAAAAGAGGTAAGAAAAATATTATCAATAAGATATGAAATGACAACAAAAGGTTATAGTAGCACAAAATCCTTACAATTAGCAGAAAATGTTTCCAGAGAAGTAGTAGCTCAAATAAGTGAAAGAAATTCGAGTTTTCCGGGTGTAACAATAACAACGCAAAGCTCAAGAAAATACAATTACAATAATCTAGCATCACATATATTAGGATATATCGGAAAGATTAGTGAAAAAGAATACAATGAAGAAAAAGAAGTATATAATAACGATGATTATGTAGGAAGAACAGGAATAGAATCATTATTTGAAACCTATTTAAGAGGAAAAAAACGGTAAAGAAGAAATAGAAATGACTGTAGATGGAACAGTAACAGGTGAAACAATCACCAAAAAACCAGAGCAAGGTTCAACAATTGTATTAACTATAGATTCTAAATTGCAAGAAGTAGCAGAAACAGCATTAAAAAATAATATAGAAAAAATAAGAAATGGTGGGTTTTCTAATAGATATGATGCACAAGGAGGAAGTGTAGCAGTAATTGATGTTCACTCAGGTGAAATTCTTGCTATGGCAAGTTATCCTGATTATAATCCAAATTCATGGGTTGGAGGAATAAGTAAGTCTGATTATAATGTAATAAAAGAAAATAATGCATTATTTAATAAAACAATATCAGGCTCTTATGCACCAGGTTCAATTTTTAAGATGGTTACAGCTTTAGCAGGTCTTGAATCAGGAGTAATATCTACAACTGAGAAAATAAATGATACAGGTATTTATACAAAATATAAAGATTATCAACCAAAATGTTGGTATTATACAAGTTACCATAGAGGACATGGATATTTAAATGTATCAGGAGCGATTCAACACTCATGTAACTATTTCTTTTATGAAACAGGAAATAGGATGGGGATAGATACATTGGATAAATATGCAGAATATTTTGGTCTTGGAAAGAAAACAGGAATAGAATTGCCAAGTGAAACATCTGGAACACTTGCATCACCAAGTTCGGCAAAAAAATTAAACGAAACATGGTCTGCTGGACAAATGTTACAAGCATCAATAGGACAGAGTTATAACAGTTTTTCACCATTACAATTAGTAAAATATATAGGAATGGTTGCAAATGGAGGCAATAAGATAAAACCAACATTAATAAAAAGAATACTTAATGCAGATGGAACAGAAAGTTCTAAAACAGAAATTAATCAATATGTAAAAGAAAAATTAGGATTAGAAGATGATAACACAGAAAATCTAACATTTTCTCAAAAAAATATAGATGCGGTTTTAGAAGGAATGCGTTCAGTTACAGAAGAAGGAGGAACAGCAAGTAGTATATTTAGAAACTTTAATATAGAAGTTGGAGGAAAAACAGGTTCTGCCGAAGTTGGTTCGAATGTAAATGCGTGGTTTGCAGGTTTTGCACCATTTAATGACCCTGAAATAGCAGTTGTAGTTATGGTTGAAAATGGTGGTCATGGATTCTATACAGCAGAAGTTGCAAGAGAAATAATCGCAGAATATTTTGGTATGAATATTAATTCAAATGAGATACAAGAGAATAATAGTGCTACGAATTACGTAGAAACAATACAGTAAATATAATTAAAAAGGAGAACAAGATGAGAAGTTGTATTAATGTAAGCCAAAAAAGTAATTTAGTTGTAATCAAAATAAATCCAGAGGCTTCAATAGAAAATATAATTCCACAAATAAAAAGAAAAACGATCCAATTACAAAAAATATATAAAGATGAAAAGACACCTATAATGATAACAGGAAAAGTTTTAAAAAATAAGGAAATGGATGAAATCGAAAGCATAATAAAGGAAAAATTAGATGTAGATATCGATTTCGACATGCCAAAAGAATTAGGACTTCATAACATAAAAAAGACGTTTATACAAGAAGTATCAATATCTGAAACCAAATTTCATAGAGGTTCTTTAAGATCTGGCCAAAAAATAGAAGAAGACGGAAGTATTGTTATTATTGGAGATGTAAATTCAGGAGCAGAAGTTGTTGCAGCAGACAATATAGTGGTCATAGGTACACTCAGAGGCTTAGCACATGCAGGGGCAAAGGGAAATACAAAGGCCATTATTGCAGCTGGAAAACTAGATACGGTTCAACTTAGAATAGCAAATATTGTAAAAGAAATAGATAGAGATGAAGAACCTTTACATAGACAAGCTTATGTGTATATTAGCAATGATAATAAAGTAATAATTGAATAATAATTTGCCAATTAGTCTTCCTAATTGGCTTTTATTAGCTTAATAATAATAAAACTAAGCTTATAAAAAGTTCATCATCTTTTACGCCTTCTTGATATAAGAAAAATATAAGGCATATTAGTAAAATATCATCAAAATATAGTTTTAATCCAAATATTTCAAAGAAATATGTAGAAGAATTAGTATCATTAGATTTTTTTTCTTCTTGATATGTATTATTTTCCTCAGATTGTATAGGTTGAGTTTTATGCAAATCGTTATTTGGAATGTGTGTATCCGTATTTAAATTAGTATTATTTGTGTGTGGAAAATTGTATCTATTATAATAATAATTTGGGTAATTTCTATTATAAAAAAAAGGATAACGAAAAATAGGCATTAATTTCCATCTCCTTTTCCATTTTTAAATAAATTTGAGATTTCTGTTATTTTGAGTAAATTAACATATTGGTCAAGCTTTTTTTGTTTACTTTCTCTTAGATATGGTTTTAGTGAATATAATAAATTACTTCTAGGGTCGTCTTTTTTATTAAGAGTTTCCATTATTGATTTTATTTTCATAATTGTTTCAAAATCTATATTATTAAAGGTTGAATCTTGTTGTTTGTTTGTATTATTTGAGTTTGATTCTGTTTGTTTTTCTGTTTCTGAGTTATTAGATTTTAGCATATTAGTTAAGTTACTTATCATTTCTGGAGTTATATTTAAATTTTCTTGATTTTCACTTTGAGTAGTTGATGAATTAATATTATTAGGAGAATTATTATTATTATTTAGCATTTTTTTGAAGTTGTTAATAATGTTAGAAAAGTTGTCTTCTGCCATAAGATTAATCCTCCTTTTTTATTTTTTAGTTTGTGTTTTTTGAATTTAATGCTTGAATTATTTTTTGCTTTTCTTCTGGTGTAAGCATTTGATTAATTTGATTTAGTCCATTTGCAAGTTGTTTTTTATCCATTTGATTTAACATGTTCATTAGATATGATATATCTGTATTATTCATAGTTTTCACCTCTTTAATATTATATTATATTAAATTTTTGAATATGTGTGAATTGAAGATAAAATTTATTGCTATTTAGGAGATTTCTAGATTGCTATTGACCAAAAATAATTTAATTGGTAAAATAATCCGAGTGATCTAAGACCTATAATTTCAAGTGATATTAATAATCCTAAAAAATATTATATGGATATAAGCGATATTGTGGAAGAAAAGTAATGATAAAATATGAATATAATAGAACTGCCAAAGGTTGATAAATATAAAAAAGGGTTAGCATTAGACCGATGAGTAGAATTTATAAAAAATCCGAGGGTGGTAGATATGTCAGATAAAGAGGTAAAAAAAGCAATTGAACAGTGAATTGCACAAGGTAAAAAAGATAATACACTAGAGCTTGCGAAGAAAATGAAAGATCAAGGTTTAGATATAGAAATGATACAAAAAATAACAAATTTAACAAAAGAAGAAATAAATAACTTATAATAAAAATAATGGATTTGAAAAAAGAAGAATTAATGATAGAAAAAAATTATCATTAATTCTTTTTTATTACAATTAGTATAACAATTCTAATCTTATAAATTGCAACAATATATTACATAAAAACTTGCAAAAACTGTAAAAATCTATTGCAAAAAAACTAAAAAAGCTATATAATAGTTAGTGAGTGCGCGTTTGTGTCCGTAAGGAAATTGTAATATAATTGTAATAAAAAAGTAATATAAAAATAAAATAATCAATAAAAATAGTTTCCGTAAAGGAGAATGACACAAAAAATAAAAAAAGGACAAAGACAAAAAATAAAATATTGACATGAAAATCGCGCTTATATATAATAAATAAAGTATTTATTACAAAAAGGGAGGAGTTAAGATGAACATTACAGAGAGAAAATTAATTAATAAAATATGTGCAATATTAGTAATAATGACACTAACAATTTCAGATTTTTTATTAATTGGAAAATCAGCCGTAAGTTATGCAATAGACAAAGTGGCAACAAATAATTCTAATGTTGATTTTTCGGCATATTTTCAAAAAGAAAATGCAGAAAAGGTGCAAAATGTTGAAGATAATATTGATAAGGAGGATGAATATCTATATGTAGATGTATCAGTAAAAAATGAAGGATACTTTAATGGAAGTATAAAAATAGCTGATAATAATTTCAACATAAAGTCAGAAAAATTAAGTCCAGAGATAGCAGAAATATCAGATAATGTAGTAAAACTAAATCAAATAAATGCAGGAAGTACAGTAACATTAAAGCTTGGAATTGAGGCAAGAAAAGAAGATAAAATTAATGAGAATATATTAAATACAAAGACAAAAGTAGAATTAAATGGACAATATACAAATAGTAAAAATGTTGAGAAAAATAAGCCAATTGAAATAAAAGGAACAGTGGAAGTTGGAGTAAATTGGAAATCAAGTGAAAACGCAAATGCAAGATTAGCAGGAAAATTACTTACAAATTCTATATATGAAGTAAATGGAGAAAATAAAAGACTAGTTCAAATATTGGTTAATAGTAAATTATCAGATAATAATTATCCGGTAAAAACATCAGAAATTAGTTTAAATGTTCCAGATAAAGTAGAAAAAGTAGTAGTATCTGCAAGAAATACAAAAGCTACAAATAGTAGTATAGATTTCAGTGAAAAAAATTATAATGTCGAAAATGGAAAGTTAACAATAAAATTAGCTAATGAAGATAAAGAAAATATTAGTTGGGAAAAGAATGCAAGAGATGAGTTTGTTGTAACATACATATTAAATAAAGATGACAACATAACAAATCAAGATATCCAAATACAAAGTACATTGAAGACATATGACGAAAAAGAAAAGACTGCAAATGCAAATGTTCATATTGAGGAAGTAGTAGAAGGTTTAATTTCATGTTCAATAGAAGGTATAGATGAAGGTATATATAAAGGAAAAATATATACTGGTGAAGAAAAAGAATATACAGTAACAAACAAAGTAAATATAGATTATATAGATGATAGTAACGAAATAACTATAGAACAAAAAGAATCCACATATATGCAAAATGATGTGGAAAAAACAGCTAATATAATATACAAATCAAGTAAAATAAGTAAAGATGAATTTACAAAAATATTTGGTGAAAATGGAGTTATAGTAGTTAAAAATCAAGCTGGACAAACAATAGCAAATATAAATAAAGATACTCAAGCAGATGAAAATGGAAATATAGTTATTAATTATGCAAATGGTGAAAAATATGTACAATTAGTAACAAGTAAACCTGTTAATGTTGGAACTTTAAATATAGAAAATACAAAAGGAATATTAAATGCTGGTTATGCAAGAGGAGATTTAAATAGTTTAACAGGAATAAAAGAAAAAATAACAACAAATAAAAAAGTTTCTGAAAAAGTTATAACTTTAAAAGAAACAGAAACATCTGCAAATATTGCTTTAAATGTATCTAAATTATCAACAATAGCAGATAAACAAAATATAACATTAGAGGCAACATTGCAATCAAATGATGAAAGTAAAGACCTATACAAAAATCCAAATATAACAATTAAATTACCAAAAGAAATTACAGTATTATCAATGCAGTCATCAGTATTATATAAAAATGGTCTTGAATTAGCAAAACAAATAAGTGCAAGTAAAAATGAAAATGGTGAAACAGAAGTAAATATCAAATTAAATGGAGAACAGAAAAATTATGATGTTTCAGGAGGAACAAAAATACGTTTACAACTAGCTGTTAAAGTTGACAAATTAACACCAAGTAAATCAAGCCAAGTTGAAATGAACTATACAAATGAAAACAAAGGAGTTAATAAAAAAACTACAGCAGATATAAACTTTGAATCACAATATGGATTAATGATATATAACCAAATAGCAAATTACAATAATAGTGGAGATGCAGTAGTTACAGTTGATAAGGAGACAGCATATGGGGAATTAAATTCAAATTCAGATAAGAAAGATATAACACTAAATACAGCATTAATAAATAATTATGGTGAAAAAATAACAAATGTAACATTAGTTGGAAAAATACCATCAAAACAAAGTGATGAAAGTTTTTTGGCTAATTTAAGTGAATTGCAAACAAATAATGATAAAATAAAAGTTTATTATTCTGATAAATCTGAAATAAAATCAGAAGATACGAGTTGGGGAGAATATACAGAAAAAGCAGTATCATATAAAGTTGTTGTGGATGAAATGGAAAAAGAAGAAATTGTAAAGCTTAATATACCTATAACAATACCAGAAAATATAAAATATGGACAAAAAGGAACATTATCATCAACAGTTAGTGCAGAATATGAAAATAAAGTAAATACAAATTCTTCAAATATAGTATTAGCAACAAAAACAGATATGTCATCAGAACCGACTGAAAAAGTTACAACACAAGAAACAAAAACAGGATTAAGTACAAAAATAAGTGCTTTTGTAGGAAATGATGGATTATCAAATAATGATAATGTATATGAAGGTCAAACAATAAGATATAAAGTAACTTTAACAAATAATACTGGAAAAGATTATAAAAATGTAACAGTAAAAGCAAAACAAAAAAATGGAACTATGTGGGATTTAGTAGAAAAAGAAGGATACAATCCATATACTAATGAAAAAACGAAAGAGCATTTTTATGAAGTTTCTGATAAAAATGAAATAACATTAGGAACAATCGAAAGCCTTAAAAATGGCGAAGAATATACATATGAATATGAAACATCTGTATATGAATTAAGTAATGAAAAAATAGATGGAACTCAAACATATGGAACAATAACAACTATTTCTGAAGATAAATCATTAAATGAGACAATAGATACAATAAAAAATAATATAAAATCGGCAGAATTAGAAGTTAATGTATTACATGGCTCATCAAATGAAATGCAAATACCTTATGGTGGAGCAATAAAAGCTAAATTGGATATTAAAAATAAAACAAATGAAACTTTAAAAGATGTTGAAGTAAAAGTTGCATTTTCAAGTAATCTAGAATCAGATATACGTGATAATGAAAGGATAACTCTTGAAGATGAGAAGAAAAATGATGATGGAACAACATATGCTACATTAAAAATATCTTACATAGGTGCAAATGAAATATTTGAGATAGAATTATATCCATCTGTTAAAGAAGGAAAAAATGATAAAGATAATGTATGGATTTTAGCTCAAGTTATAACACTAAGTAAGAATAGCTATATATCAAATAAATTTGGTAGAGAAGTATATAATTTTTCAAATGGTTATAAAATTACACAACAAGCAATGCATGAAGATGGAACTCAAGTTAATACAGCATTAAATAACGGAGATAAGGTACAATTTGAGGCAAATATTACAAATAATGACCAAGAAGAACACGAAGTTGAGCTTGAATATATATTAGATGAAATGATAAGTGTAGATAATGCAAAAATTACAACAGCATCAGGAGAAAAAGATGTTTCAAGCCAAATGGAATATAACAATTTTAAAGAAGAAAAACAAACAATTAAACCTGGAGAGACTGTAAAACTAGATGTTGTAGGAACTGTAGATACAACAGGAATCGATGGTCTTACTAATAAAGTTAAGGTTTTTGATAATAGCAATGGTAAAGTGTCAATCGATGAACTTTCAGTTGTTGTAAATAAGCCAAATGTTGATTATGATGATGTTGATGATAATACAAATAATTCAAACAATTCTGGAAATACAGACAATTCTAACAACTCTGGAAATTCAAATAATGCAGGCAATAATAGCAACAATAATTCATCACAAGCTGATGAAGAACAAAAATATACAATTTCAGGAATTGCTTGGTTAGATGATGATAAAAACGGCAGAAGAAGTTCATCAGAAGAAGTAAAAGGTGATATTGATGTTTATGCAATGAATTCTGAAACAGGAGAAATTGTGGCAACAACAAAAACATCTTCAGACGGAACATATCAATTAGAATTGAAAAAAGGAAAATATATAGTTATTTTCAAATTTGATGATACAGTATATACAACAACAATATATCAAGAATCAGGAGCTAATAGTACAGAAAATTCAGATGCTATAGAAAAAGATGTAACAATAAATGGAGCATCTATGAAAGCTGGAGCAACAGATGTTATTGAATTAAATCAAAACTTAAGCAATATAGATATTGGTTTAATTACGAGAAGTTCATTTAATTTAAAAGCACAAAAATATGTAAGTAAAATAACTGTACAAAATAGTGCAAAAACAGTAACATATGACCAAAAAGATAATACAACACTTGCGAAAGCTGAAATAAAAGCTAAAAATTTAAGTGGTTCATTAGTAGTTATTGAATACAAAATAAAAGTAACTAACGCAGGAGATGTAGCAGGATATGCAAGAAATGTAGTAGATTATATGCCAGCAACATTGAGCTTTAATTCAAGTTTAAACTCAGATTGGTATTTATCAGGAAATAACTTGTATAATACAAGCTTATCAAATACAAGAATTGAGCCAGGTGAAACTAAAGAATTAACATTAGTATTAACAAAAACAATGACAGATTCAAATACAGGATTAATAAACAATAAAGCAGAGATAATAGAAAGCTCAAATGAATTAGGTATTAAGAATGAATCAGAAGATAAAGGTTCTGCAAATGTAATTATAAGTGTTAGTACAGGAGCTTTAGTAAATTATGTAACAACAACAGTTATAACATTAATTGTATTAGCAGGATTAGCATATTTAGTAAATAAAAAATTTTTAAGTAAAAAGATATAGGAAAGAGGAGGTGAAAAAGGTGATAAAAAAACAAAAAAGTTTTATTTTAAATATAGTATTTAGTCTAATAATGTTATTAGTAGCTTTTATATTAATTGGTAGAGTTTATGCTGGTAGTTATAATCCATCAAAACGTGATTTCTTATCAGCAAAGGCTAAGAATTTACTTGGAAAAGAAGTAGACCAAAGTGGAACATTTTGGAATGAATTATTAAAAGGTGGACAGCTAACATGTTTCTGGCACAAAGAAAGTAACTTTTCGGGTCAAGGAATGAATAATAAAATACATTCTGTATTTGATATAAGTTTTGATGAAACTAAGGGTGTAATGAAAGTTGATTCAATAATGGATACATCAGGTAAAAAAGAAACTAAAACAAGTTATGCAGATGGTAAAAATACATCAATTGGAAAATTAGCGGCTGAGGCTGCAAGAGATCACAATGCTTTTTATGTGCAAAAGGCATTACGTGAGGCTATCGAAGAGGGTACGGTTGTTAAAGAAACTAATATAGCTGGAGAAATGGATTGGAAAGATCCTGGTTATGATGTTGATAATGAGGCTAAACAGAAAAAAATAACAGCATATAATCAATATAAAAAGATAACTAAAGAAACTACAAAAGCTGAGGCAAAAGAACAAAGTGAAACAGTTACAATAAATGGAAAATCATATACTGTAATTGGACCACTAAAAATGACATACAGATATAAAGGAATAAAGGAAGTCACAGTTGCAAATGCAAAATGGACAAATGGAAATAATTCTGAAGATATATATTGGCGTCAACAAAAGGAGAAAAAAGATGGAAAATGGACTTATACAAAATGGAATAATGATTTCAATGATAAAGATGGAGAAAGATTTAAATTAAACAGTGATAGTAAATCATTTTACATAGCAGTTGAAACTTCAAAATTACCTGAAAATGGACAATATAATATAACAATTAAACAAAGTGGATTTGAATACAACGAGGCAAGGATAGTAGTTTGTGTTGGACAACAACAACAACAATCAGGTTTATATGCATATGACAATAATCCACATTCTGTTAATGGTCAAATTCAATGGACAATTAAGAGAACAGTACAATTAGGAGAATTAAAGATTGTTAAAAAAGATAAAATAACAGGACAAGAAATTAATGGTGGACAATTCAAACTTTATGCAACTTTAAATGATGGAACTAAAGGAATTGTATCTGGAGATGCAGCAGGAACTAAATCATATGGAGCAGTTTCAGTTGAACAAGCTACAAAATATCCATCACAAACAGTTATCAAAAACCTAAAATATGGAACATATGACATTTGGGAATCAGATGCTCCAGAAGGATATGATATTACAAAACAAAAAGGATATAATGAAACTTATAAAATGGCATTCTTAGGACAGATTGTAGTAAGTGGTAACCAACAATATACATTTAGTGCAGATAATGGTCAAGTTGTTGAAGTAGAAGGTGATGTATGGTCTAATGAACCTGATACAAAAGCAAATACAATAGAAAGTAAACGTGTTGAATCAAGTAAATTATTAGAGGAAATTACTGTAAACTTCTATGATGGAAATCAAGCGACACCAATTGCAACAACAAAAACAGACAGTCAAGGTCATTACAAATTTACAACAAAAAATGCATCAACATATACTGGAGAAGATAAAAATATTTACTATACAGATTTAGTAAAAGGATATGTAGAATTTGTATATGATAATAAAGAATATATAACAGTAGAGCCATCAACAGGAAATGAAACAGATACATCAAAAGCACAAGAATATGAAATGACAGCAGAAAAACTAGATGATAATAACCTAACAGGAACAACAGGAAATAATCCAGGAAGAGCAGTTACAAATAGGCAAACAGGACTTGCAGGTTACTATGATAATAAAACATTCAAAGCAAGTAATATAAACTTAGGATTAATCCAAAAACATACACCAGAATATAGTGTAAATCAAACATTAGCATATGTAAAAGTAACTATGAATGGTTATGAATATACTTATAAATATGATGATGCACCTGCAACAGTATCAAAATATGTACCAAAAGTATCACAGCAAATGTCTGCATCTTATTTTACAGCAAAAATGTATCCAACAGATATAGTTTATAATATTGCTGAAAAATCAGATGAATTGAAAGTTTATGCAGTATACAGTATAGCTGTAACAAACACAGAAACAGTATATTATGATAATCTTTATACTGAACAAAAACTATACTTGAAATCATTAAAAGATAGTTATGATACAGATAGATTTGAATTATGTACTGACAAAAATAACTCAGATAAATCAGACTTTGCATTATGGAGCACTGATTCAGAAGGAAATGCAAGTTATGATGTAGATAATGCAAACAGTGTATTTAAAGATGGTATAGAAAAATCAGGAACAAAAACATCATATATTCAATTTAAATTGAAAGATGATGCTGTTAAGCAAATATTAGAGAGAAATCTACAAGATGAACAGTTAGCAAAAGCACCAACAGTTGCGGTTGTAGAGGGATATCATGAATATTTGAGAACAGATAACTTATGGGTTCACTCAAATAATGTAAGAGCATTTAATGGAGCAAAAGGAACTAATAGTTATCCAACAGAAAATGATGCTAAGAAAAAATACTATGTACACAAATCAATTGAAAAAACACAAACCTCAGGAGAATTATATTTAAGATTTGAATTAGGAGAGTCAAGAAAGCTTTCAGGAACAGTATTTGAAGATACTAAGACAAGTGAGAGTGCAAAGAATAATACAAACTTAGGAAATGGTATTATAGATACAAGTGAAAATAATAGAGGTGAAAGTGTAACAGTAGAGTTATTAGCTGAAAATAAAGAGTTAGCAAAATTATATCAAGAAAAAGATGGCAAAGTTGTTTATGACGAAAAGGGTAATTTACCAGATGCTAAGACACAAACTAAGTCAGACGGAACATATGAATTTGATGGTGTGGCTCCAGGATATTATTATATAAGATTTACTTATGGTGATGGTACTCAAAAAATAATGCCAGGAAATAAATACATATTATCAAATGATTATAAATCTACAATAATAAATACTACAGATGCTGGAGATATAATTAAAAATGCTATGGATGTAACAGATGAACAATTAACAGAGGCTAAAAAAGCATTACCAGCAAATCAAACAGAGGCTCAAAAGAAAATTGTAGAATGGTATAAATATTTAAATAACACTAATTACTCAACAGCTATTGATAACCTTTCTCAAAGAGAAGACTATGTATATACAGAAGGAAAGACATACAATGAGGCAGGAGAAGAAGTTGACTTGAAGAAATTAATAAATGCATATACACCAGTAACAAGTATATCAATAGAAAATGATACAAATAATTCTACTAATGTAGAAGGAGAAGGAGAAAATCCAAAACAAGTACAAAAGGCAGAATACAAAGGATTTAACTTCGGAATTATAAAACAGGGAACAACAACTTTAAAACTTGATAAGAAAATAACTAATATTAAGTTTACAACACAAACAGGAACAACATTAGTATCTGCTAATCCAACAGATAGAACAGCACAATATGTAACAGCATTAGATAAGGTCGATGGTGGAAGTAAGAGAGTAAAAATGGAAATAGAGCAAAATCTAATATATGGTTCTGGATTAGAAACAACATATAACATAACTATTTCAAACAATTCTACTATAGATTATAACGGAGAAGAATATTACAAATACGGAAAAGGAAATGACAAAAAGAAGATTAATATTCAAGAAGTTAAAGATACTTTGGATTCAAAATATGATTGTGATGCAGCATCAATAGATGAAATCGTTAATGGAAAAGATAGTGGAAATGATATAAAAATATCAAAGAGTGAAGATAACAACTTAACAATGACAAATTGGACACCTATTGCAAGTGGAGAATCTACATCTGTAACATATACTGCTAAAACACTATTATCTTCTGATAATGATACATCATATGAAAATAATGCTCAAGTTACAAAAATAACACTTGCTAAATTAGGTACCTTAGAAACAGGATTTAATTGGGATGACACAAAAGACCAAACATCATTAGCAATAACACAACCAACAGGTAGTGATAGAAGAAATACGTATTGGATAGCAGGATTTATAGGATTAATTGTTTTAGCAACAGGATTAGTATTTATAAAGAAAAAAGTGTTAAAGAAATAGCACAATAGACGAATAGCGGTATTCCGTAAGGAATATCGTTATTTTTTGCCTTAAAAATATTTTTGAAACAAAAATGTAATATAAATTTAAACAAAAAACATAAAATTCGCTTAAAGTAACTTCCGTAAAGAGTTTGTAGACATTTTTTGTAATAATTCCAAAAACGAAAAAAACACATATTGAAATAACATAAAAAAGATGTAACAATATATAAGACAAATAAGTTTGAAAGGGAGAATTATGAGATGTTAAAAATGAAAAAAACATTTAATAAATTAGTGGCAATTGAAACAATATTAACAATGACATTGTATTATTTTGTGTTTGTTGGAATGACAGCAATAAGCTATGCAATAGATGTAGTAAGAACAAACAATACAAATGTTGAATTTTCTGCATATTTTCAAAATGAGAATGGAGAAAAAGTGCAAAGAGTAGAAAATAATATTGATAAAGAAGAATACCTTTATGTAGATATATCTGTGAAAAATGAGGGAAGATTAAATGCAGAAATAACATTAGGTGATAGCAATTTTAACATTAAACCAGACAAACTAAGTCCAGAGATATCAGAAATTTCAGGGAATACTGTAAAGCTAAATCAAATAAATGCAGGAAATACTGTTACAGTAAAACTTGGAATAAGTGCGAAAAAGGAAAGTGGAATAAAGGAAAATTCATTAGATGCAAAAACAAGTGTACAACTAAAAGGACAGTATATAAATAGCCAAAATATTGAAACAAATAAATACACTGAAATAACTGGAAACGCTGAAGTGGAAGTAAAATGGAAATCTAATGAGGATACAAGTATAGAGCTAGATGGAAATGTATTTACAAACTACATATATGAAATAAATGGGGAAAGTAAAAGACTAGTACAGATGTTGGTAAGCAGTAATATTTTAAACAATAGTTATCCTGTAAAAACAACAGAAATAAATTTAAATGTTCCAAAAAATGTAGAAGATGTAGTTGTAAATGCAAGAAGAACAGATGCTACAAATATTAATAATCAATTTAGTAAGGCAAATTATGAATACAAAAAACAAGAGAACAAAGTAACAATAAAAGTAAATAATGATGGTGAAAATATAAGTTGGAAAAATACAGCTAAAGATGAGTTTGTTGTTACATATATATTAAATAAAGAACAAAATATAAACAATCAAGAAATACAAATAGAGGATAAATTACAATTATACGATGAAAAGGAATTAACACAAACAAAAAGCATTGTTGTTTCTGAAAATATAGATGGAGTAATTTCAAATAGTATTGAAACAATAGAAAATGAAATATACAAAGGAAAGCTATATACAGGTGAAGAAAGAAATTATACACAAATAAACAAGGTAAATGTTGACTATGTGGGTATAAATAACATAATAAATATAACACAAAAACAATCAACATATTTACAGAATAATGAAATAAAAACAGCAAATATATTATATAAAGAAACAAAAATAAGTAAAAATGAATTATTAAAAATATTAGGACAAAATGGATATTTAACAATAGAAAACCAAAGTGGTGTATTAATAGCAAGTATAAATAAAGATACTCAAACAGATGAAAATGGAAAAATAGTAGTAACATACCCAAATGGAGAAAAAGAGATAAAAATAAAAACAAGTACACCAATAGATGTTGGAGAATTAAAAATAGAAAATACAAAAGGAATATTTGCTAATGGATATTTAAGAGAAGATATAAAAAATTTAACAGGTATAAAAGAAAGTACAACAATAAATGAAAAAGAAACAGAAAAAGTAATAAATTTGAAAGAAACAGAAACATCAGCAAATATAGCAATAAATGCATCAAAATTATCTACAATAGCAAATAAGCAAAACTTAAAAGTAGAGGCTACATTGCAAGCTAATGATGAAAGTAAAGACTTATATAAAAATCCAAATATAACAATAAAATTCCCAAAAGAAATTACAATAAAATCAATGCAATCATCAGTATTATATAAAAATGGTTTGGAATTAGAAAAGGACATAAGTGCAAGTAAGAGCGAAGATGGAAGAATACAGGTAAATGTAAAACTAAATGGAGAACAGAAAAATTATGATATTTCAGGTGGAACAAAGATATGTTTACAACTAGAAATAAAAGTAAATAAACTTACTCCAAGCAAAATAAGTCAAATAGAAATGAATTACACAAATGACTACAAAGAAGGAGAAAAAACTTCTACAGTAGATGTAAATTTCGAATCACAATATGGATTAATGATATATAACCAAATAGCAAATTATAACAACAAAGGAGATGCGGTAGTTACAGTTGATAAAAAAACAGCATATGGGGAATTAAATTCAAATTCAGAGAAAAAAGATATAACATTAAACACAGCATTGATAAATAATTATGAGGAAAAAATAACAAATGTAACATTAATAGGAAAAATACCATCAAAGCAAACAACAGAAAGTTTTTCAGCAAAGTTGAATGAGCTAAAGACAAATAATAGTAAATTAAAAATATATTATTCAAACAAAGCAGAACCAAAAGCCGAAGATACAAGTTGGGGAGAATATACAGAAGAAGCAGTATCATATAAAGTTGTTGTGGATGAAATGGAAAAAGAAGAAGTTGTAAAACTTAATGTACCTATAACAATACCGGAAAATATAAAAAATGGACAAAAAGGAACATTATCATCAACAGTTAGTGCACAATATGAAAATAAGGTAAACACAAATTCTTCAAACATTGTATTAACATCAACATCTGATATTTCCTCACAAGAAAACGAAAAAACAACCGCACAGGAAACTAAAAGCGGCTTAAGCACAAAGATTAGTGCATTTAGAGGAAATGATGGTTTATTAAATGGTGATAATATCTATGAAGGTGAAACAGTGAGATATAAGGTTACAATAACAAACAACACGGGAAAGGATTATGAGAATGTAACTATAAAGGCAAACCAGAAAAATGGTTATGTTTGGGATTTAGTGGAAAAAGATGTATATAATCCTTATTATGGTACAAATGGAAAAGAGCATTATTATGAGATTACAGATAAAAATGAGATTGAATTAGGAACAGTTAAGACTTTGAAAAATGGTGATGAATTTACATATGAGTATGAGGCTGCTGTTTATGAATTGAGTAATACGAAGATAGACGGAACGGAAACTTATGGAAGTATATCGGTTGTTTCAGGTGATAAATCGTTGAATGAAACAGTTAATACTATAAAAAATAGTATTAAGAAGGCGGAGTTGGAGGTAAACATTTCGCATGGGTCATCAAATGAGATGCAAATACCGATGGGCGGATGTGTAAAAGCAGGAATAGATATAAAAAATAGGACGAATGAAACTTTGAAAGATATTACATTAACAGTTATATTTTGTGATAATTTAGAATCAAGCGTATTATATGATGATCGTGTAAGTTTTATAGATAAAAAAACTGATAGTAATGGAATAACTTATACAAGATTGAGTATAGCATACATTAATGCAAATGAAACTCTAACTTTTTCAATGTATCCTGCTGTTAAGAGCATAATAGAAAATAAGAAGACGGATGATGTGTGGATTTTGGCACAGATTGAAACTTCTAATAAAGATAGTTATATATCAAATAAATTAACAAGAACTGTATATGATTTTTCTAATAACTTTATACTTGAACAAAAAATTTCGAGTGAAGATGGAAAAGAGATTGATGCAGAAAAATACAAATTAAGTAATGGTGAAACAATTCAATTTACTGTAAAATTTACAAATAACGAAAAAGAGGAGCATGATGTTCTTTTTGAATATATTTTAGATGATAAGATAGAGATTAAAAGTGCGAAAATTATAAAAAGCACAGCTGAAGAAGATATTTTTGATAAAATTTCAAATAATATTTTTGAAGAAAAATCATTTGTAATTAAGCCGGGTGAAACAATTCAACTAATTGTATTGGGAAATATAAACGCCATGGAAACGAAATCAATTACAAATAATGTAACAGTTTTTGATAATAACAATGGTAGAATAATGCAAAACAATTTGACAGTAGGTGTTAATGAAATAGAAGAAGAAGAGAACGATCCTGTTAATAATTCAGATAATACAAACAATTCAAATGGTAACAACAATACAAATAATACCAATAATTCAGGTAATTCAAATAATTTTGATACACAAAGTAAATATACAATTACTGGCATTACATGGCTAGACAATAATAAGGATGGAAAAAGAAATTCATCAGAAGAATTGAAAAAAGATATTGATGTTTATGCAATAAAATCAGAAACAGGAGAGGTTGCATCTACAACAAAAACTACATCAGATGGAAGTTATAAGTTGGAATTAACACAAGGCAAATATATAATCGCATTTAAATATAATAATGAATTATATACATTAACAACATACCAAAAATCGGGAGTTGGAGCTACTGAAAATTCTGATGCTATAGAAAAACAGATGACAATAAATGGAGAAAATATGACAGTTGGAGCTACTGATATAATAGAACTAAATCAAAATATAAGTAATATAGATATTGGTTTAGTAACAAAAGGTAATTTTGATTTAAAAATACAAAAATATATAAGTCAAATAAAGGTAAATGACAATAAAAAAGTAACTACATATGATCAAAAAGAAAATACAACTCTAGCAAAAGCAGAAATAAAAGCTAAAAACTTAAAAGGAGCATTAGTAGTTATAGAATACAAAATTAAAGTAACAAATGCAGGAGATGTAGCAGGATATGCAAGAAATATAGTAGACTACATGCCAACATCAGTAAACTTCAATTCAAGTTTAAATCCAGATTGGTATTTATCAGGAAACAATTTGTATAATACAAGTTTATCAAACACAAGAATTGAACCTGGTGAAACACAAGAATTAACTTTAACATTAACTAAAACAATGACAGAAGGTAATACAGGTTTAGTAAGTAATGAAGTAGAAATAACCGAAAGTTCTAATGAATTGGGTATAAAAAACAAAACACAAGAAAAGGGAACGGCAAATGTTATTATAAGTGTAAGCACAGGAGCATTAATCAATTATGTAGCAACAACTATTATAACATTAATAATATTAGGTTTATTTGCATTTTTAGTAAATAAAAAAATTATTAATAAAAATTGGTAAAGAGGAGGTGATAAAATGACAAGAAAAATAAAAATGTTTGTAATAGATTTGTTATTTAGTATAATATTTTTAGGAATAATATTTATATTAATAGATAAAATATCTGTTTCAGCAACCAATATTGGTGAAAATTATTTTCAGAATAAGCCAGCACACAAACTTCTTGGAAAAACAGTTTCTGAGAGTAGTGATTTTTGGAATAGTTTACTAACCGATGGACAATTAACTTGCTTTTGGCATAAGGAAAGTGTAACTGAACAGGGAATGAATAATAAAATACATTCAGTGTATGATATTACATTTGATAAGAATGTAGGGGTTATTAAAATACATTCAGTAATGGGGACTGAAAGTTCGTATGAAGAAGTTAATTCTGATTGTGATGATGGTAAAGCGCAAAGAAGAAGGATAGGAAGACTAGCGGCAGAAGCATCAAGAAAAAATAATTCATTTAATGTGCAAAAGGCATTATATCAAGCTATTAAATTAGCAACAGGTAAAGAAGCTATTGTTGTAAATGAAGATAACATAGCAAATGAGATGGAATGGAAAGATGAATGGGTTGAAACAGATAATCCTGCTACAGACAGAGCATGTAATAATTATACTTATTATAAAGCATTAGAAAAAATTGAGCCTCAACAAGAACCAAAAGAAGCTAAAGAAACAGGTATAACAGTAACTATAAAAGGAGATCAGTACAAAGTAATTGGACCATTTAAAATGAAATATAGATATAAAGGAATTCAAAGTGTCCAAGTTTCTGATGTCAAATGGACAAAAAATTCAAAATCAAATATTTATTGGGGAATTTTAGAAAATAATAAGTGGGTTTGGAATAATGAATTCCAAGAAGAAAAAAGTGGCGGTGACGGAGTTGAAGATAAATGTGAATTAAACAATAAAAAATTTTATTTGGCTGTTAAGGCATCGAAACTAAATTCAAATGGAAACTATAATGTAACAATTACTCAACAACAATATACCTATAAAGAATCCAGAATAGCTGTATGTGTTGGACAGGAAGTACAACAAACAGGATTTTATGTATTTGATGATGGAAATAATAAATATACGGCTACAGCTGAATGGGAAATACCAATTCCTCTAGAAAAAGGAAGTTTAAGAATTGTAAAAAAAGATGCAACAACAGGACAAGAAATTAATGGTGGACAATTCAAACTTTATGCAACTTTAAATGATGGAACGAAAGGAATTGTATCTGGAGATGCAGAAGGAGCTAAATCATATGGAGGTTCAATTGACCAAGCAACAAAATATCCATCACAAACAGTTATTAAAAACCTAAAATACGGAACATATGATATTTGGGAATCAGATGCTCCAGAGGGATATAAAAAAGAAAAACAATCAGGATATAATGAAACTTATGGAATGGTATTTTTAGGACAGATTGTAGTTAATGGCGACCAAGAATATACATTTGAAGGATATAATAGTAAAGTTGTCGAAATAGAAGGAAATGTATGGTCTAATGAACCTGACACAAAGAACAACACAATAGAAACCAAGCTTGTACCAACAAGTGATTTATTACAAGGAATAAAAGTAAATTTATATGACGGAGTTCAATCTACACCAATTGCAACAACAACTACAGATGGTGATGGACATTATATATTTACAACAAAAAATTTATATACTGGAAAAAACAAAAATATTTATTATACAGATTTAGCAAAAGCATATGTAGAATTTATATATGATAATAAAGAATATGTAACAGTAGAGCCATCAACAGGAAATGAAACAAATACATCAAAAGCACAAGAATATGATACAACAGTTGCAAAACTAGATGATAATAAATTAACAGGAACAACAGGAGAGAATCCAGGAAAAGCAGTCACAAACAGACAAAAAGGTCTTACAGGATATTTTGATAGTACAAAATTCAAAGTAAGCAATGTAAATTTAGGATTAATGAGAAAGCATACACCTGAATTTAGTGTTAATGAAACACTAGCATATATAAAAGTAAATATGAATGGATATACATATACTTATAAATATGGTGATGCACCTGTAACAACCTCAAGTTATGTACCAACAGTAAATGAACAAACTACAGCAAAGACATTTACAGGAAAAATATATCCGACAGATATAGCTTATAATATTGTTACAGAAACATCAGCTCTAAATGTTTATGCGATATATCGTATAGATGTAACAAACTCAGAGAGTGTAAACATAGATAATCTTTACAAAGAACAAATGTTATATTTAAAATCATTAACAACAAGCTATGATCAGAATAGGTATGAATTATGTACAAATGAAAATAATTCTGATAAATCAGATTTTGAATTATGGGAAAAAGATGGAGAAGGTAATGCAAAATATAATATAAATAGCGAAAACAGTTCATTTAAAAAAGGTATATCAAGTGGTCAAACATCTAAAGCATATATACAATTTAAAGTACAACAAGGAGCACTAAAACAAATATTAGAAAATAATATTGATGATAAAGATTTAAAACAAGCCCCATCTATAGCAACTGCTGAAGGATATCATGAATACATAAGAACAGATAATTTATGGGTTCATTCAAACAATATTAGTGCATTTGAAGGTTCAAAGGCAACAATTGACTATTTGCTACCAAGACATGAGAGTAAAAAATATTATGTACATAAATCAATAGAAAATAAATATTCATCAGGAGCGTTGTATTTAAGATTAACATTAGGAGAATCTAGAAAAATTTCTGGAACTGTGTTTGAGGATAATCAAACAAGTAAAAGCCAGGAAGAAGGAACAATATTAGGAAATGGAATTTATAATAATGGAGAAAATCAGGTTAAAGACGTAAAAGTAGAACTGTTAGAAAGTGATAAAAAAACGGTGGCTAAGTTATACAAGAAAAATGATAGAGAAGGAGTAAAAAGCAGATTAGCAGAAACAACATCAATAATAAATGGAGTTTATCAATTTGATGGTGTAGTTCCAGGGCATTATTATGTAAGATTTACATATGGTGATGGTACTCAACAAATAGTTGGCGAATACAATAAAGATAATGGTGTACCAGTATATATTAATGAGTATAAATCTACTATAATAAATACTAACGAAAATGGAAATAAAATAAAGAATGCTATAGATTTTTGGGAAAATAATACATATAGAGATTTTGAAAATTTATCAGAACAACAAAAAAAGGAAATAGGACAATGGTATAATAATTTAAATGATAAATATTCAACAGCAATAGATGATATGGATAAAAGACATAAATCTGATGAATACATTTATACGAGTGATAAGGGCACAAAAAAGGGCGATGAAGAAGTTGAATTATTAAAAGAAATGAATGCATATACTCCAATGGTAAGTATTCCAATAGAAAATGATATAGAAGATTCAACAAATGTACAAAAAAGAGAAAAGGAAAATGAGAAAACAGTCTATACAGAACCAGAAGGAGTACAAAAGTTTGAATATAATGGATTTAATTTTGGAATTATAAAACAAGGAATAACTGAAATTGATGTAAACAAAGAAATAAAAAATATAAGAGTTACAACACAAACAGGAACTAATCTTGTATCGGCAAGTCCAGATGATAAAGAGGCAAAATATATAACGGCGCTAGATAGACTTTGCAAAAAGGCAAAAATGGAGATAGAAAATAACTTGGCATATGGTTCAGAATTGGCAGTAACATATCAAGTAACTTTAACAAATAATTCAACATTAGACTATAGTAATGATGATTACTTTAAATATGGTATAAAAGGAAACGAAAAGAGGGTTACTATAAAAGAAGTAAAGGATCAGATAGATTCAAGATATGATTTTAATAAAGAGGAATTTGATGAAACAGTTGGTGGTTCAACAAAAAACGGACAGATTAAAGTACAAAAAGTAAAAGAAGGAAATAATAAATATTTGTTTATGACAGAATGGACACCAATAAAAAAAGGAGAAAGTACATCTGTAACTTATACAGCTAATACATTATTATCTTCAAATAGTTTGCCTACATACACTAATAATGTAAGTTTAACAAAAATTTCACTCGATAAGTTAACTTGTTTACAAAGATTGTTCAAGTGGAAACAAGACGAAACCTATTTTTCAATCACAGCTCCAACAGGAAAAGACAAAAGCAACAAATACATAATAGCAGCAGGAATAAGCCTAAGTGCACTAGCAATAGGAATACTAACAATAAAAAGAAAAGTGCTAAAAAAATAAAAATCCGTACTAACATCTTGAAATAAAAAAATAAATATTGTATTATAATAGGGAAAACAAAAAGAAAGGAAAACCAAAATGAGAAAAAAAATTATAATACCAATAATAATAGCCATAATAATAGTAATATCCACAATAGCAATAATAACACAAAAAAAATCCAACAAATACAATTACAAAATAGAAGAAATAAAAACATATAACTACTATATAACAAAAAACAACGAAAACTATGGAGTAATAGACAAAGAAGGTAAAACCATAATAGAACCCAAATATGTTAATATAATAATACCAAATCCAGAAAAAGACATATTCATATGTTATACAGATAGTGAAAAAACAGAAACACTAAATGCAAAAGGGGAAAAGCTATTTACACAATATGAAGAAACACAACCAATAAAACTAAAAAACGTAGCAAGTACCCTTTCATATGAAAAAAGTGTATTAAAATACAAAAAAGACGGTCTATATGGAATAATGAATTTTGATGGAAAAATAATCACACAAAACATATACTCAACAATAGAAAACCTACAACCAACAGAAGGAAAGCTACTAGTATCAATAGAAGGAAAATATGGAGTAATAGACATAAAAGGTAACCTATTGGTAAAAACTGAATATGATAAAATATCATCAGACGGATATTATACAAAAAAATACGAATACAAAAAATCAGGATTCATAACAACAAACAAAACAGATGATGGATTTAAAAGTGGATATATAACATATGACGGAAAAACTATTTTAGAAACAAAATATAATGAAATAGAGAGAATATCAAAAGAAGATGATAACAACATATACTTAATAAACTCAGAAAACGGAAAATACGGCTTATACAAAAACACAAAAAAAGTAATAGAAAACGAATACCAATCAATATCATATGAAGATAGTGGAATAGTAATATTACAAAAAAATAAAAAATACGGAGCTGCATCACTAGATGGCAAAATAATAATAAATGTAGAAAATGACAACATAGAATCAAGAGGAATCTATATATATGCAAAATCATCAAACAATAAAGTATATGACACAAGCGGAAATGAAGTAGATATAAACTTCAATAGAACAATATATAAAACAGAAAGTGAAGAATACCAAATATCAACATTATTAAATAACAATATAACATACTATGGAATTATAGATAAAAACGGAAACAAACTAGTAAACGAAAACTATAGATATATAGAATATCTATATAAAAATTACTTCATAGCAACAGATGAAAACGGCAATTTAGGAGTAATAAATAGTAATGGAAAAATAATATTAGATATGAAGTATAGTTCACTTCAAAAAATAAAAGGGAAAAATATAATTCAAGCAGTAGAAAAAGACACCGATGTAAGCAATTTTTATTCAAAAGAAATGCAAGAAATACTAAAGATATCAAAACCTAATATACAAATAGAAGAAGAATATATAGTAATATCAAATGATAAAGAGGAAAATTATTTAGATAATGATGGAAATAAAATACAAGATATAACATCATTACAAAAATCAAATTATCCAAAACAAATAGGAGATTACAAAAAAGAACAATTAACAATTGAAGATGTATATTATGTAAAAAAATAGTAAATAATAAAAAAGAAAGTGATAATATAAGAACAAAAATTATCACTTTCTTTTTTATGATATAAGGAGATGATCTATATGACATTAGGGTTAGCCTTATCAGGAGGAGGAATTAGAGGAGCTGTTCATATAGGAGTATTAAAAGCTCTTGAAGAAAATAATATAAAAGTAGATATAATAGGAGGAACAAGCTCAGGAAGTCTAGTTGCAGCATTATATGCAATGGGATATTCACCTATACATATATATGAATTATTTAAAAGATATGGAAAAATAATTACAAACATGGAAAAAGGAACAATACTAAATGGTGTTGGTGGTTACATTATAAATAAAAAATTTAATATTTCTGGACTTAATGATGGAAAGGCAATAGAAGAGCTATATAATGAATTTGCAGAAAAAAAGAAAATATACAAAATGTCAGACATGAAAATGCCAATTGCTATTCCCACAATTGACGTAAATGATGGAAAAGAATATGTTTTCACAAATATAGACTCCAAAAACAAAAGCTACAAAAAATACATTACAAATATAACAGTCGGGGAGGCAGTAAGAGCAAGTAGTAGTTTCCCTGCAATATTTTGCCCATGTGAGTTCGAAAATCATATATTTTTAGATGGTGGAACAATAAACAATATACCTGTTAGTGAAGTAAAAAAATTAGGAGCTAAAAAAGTTATAGCAGTCAAATTTGATCCAATAAAAATAGATAATCAAAGTAATGTAATGGATATTGTATTAAGAACAATTGATATTATGGGTAATAAAATAATAGAAAAAGACTTAGAAAAATGTGACTTAATACTTAATATTCCAACAGATGATGAAATAGGATTTTTAGATAGTAACCAAATAGAAAATTGTTATAAATTTGGGTATAAAACAACTATAGAAAAAATGGAAGAAATAAAAAAAATACTTTCAAAATAAAATTTCACATATTTTTATCAAAATAATATAATAAAATAAGAAAGAGAGGGGAATATGAATACATATTATTTTGATAATGGAGGTACAACAAAAGTAAAGCAAGAAGTAGTAGATGAAATGATACCATATTTTAGTGAGCATTATGGAAACCCTTCATCAGCATACGGAATTGGAAGAGAGGCAAAAAAAGCTATAGAAGAATCTAGAGAAAAAGTTGCTAAATTAATTGGTGCTAAGAAAAATGAAATATATTTTACAAGTTGTGGTTCAGAGGCTGATAATACAGCATTAAAAGGAATAGCATATGAAAACGAAAGAAAAGGAAGACACATTATAACAACTAAAATTGAGCATCCTGCTATTTTAGAAACATGTAAATTTTTAGAAAAACAAGGCTTTGAAATAACATACTTAAATGTTGATAATCAAGGATTTGTGGACTTAAAAGAATTAAAAAGAAGTATAACAGAAAAAACAATATTAATAAGCATAATGTTTGCAAATAATGAAATAGGAACAATTGAGCCAATAGAAGATATTGCTGAAATTGCAAAATCTAGGAATATAATATTTCACACAGATAGTGTTCAGGCAGTTCGGAAATGTAAAAATAAATGTTCATGAAATGGGAATAGATATGTTATCATTATCAGGACATAAATTTCATGGACCCAAAGGAGTTGGAGCATTATATGTAAAAGAAAATATAAAATTTGAAAAATTTATGAATGGAGGACATCAAGAGAAAAATAAAAGAGCAGGAACGGAAAATACAGCAGGAATAGTAGGATTAGGTAAAGCGGCAGAACTTGCAGATGAAGGATTAGAAGAACATATAAAAAAGATGAAAGAATTGAGAAATTATTATTTAGAAAGAGTTACAAAAGAAATACCAAACATAAGAATAAATGGACCATTAAATGCAAGATTGCCAGGAAATATGAACATGTCATTTGAAAATATAAATGGTAATGATTTATTACTTGAACTAGATAATGCTGGGATATGTGCATCAAGTGGCTCAGCATGTACATCAAAAGACCCTACACCATCACATGTTTTAACAGCGATAGGTTTAGATGAAAAACTAATAAAAGGAGCTTTACGTGTTACATTTGGAGAGTTCAACACATTAGAAGAAGTAGATTATTTGGTAGAAAACTTGAAGAAAAGTATAAAAAAGTTAAGAAAAAAAGTATAACAAGGAATAAAAGGCAAATAATAAAAAAAAAAAGATAAAATAACAGCAATTGCTATAATTATAAAAAGGAGAACCACCATGAAAATAAATGGAATAAAAAAACATATAATTGAAATATTAGAAACGATAATTGGTTCATTTATAATGGCAGTTGCTGTATCACTTTTTTTACTTCCAAATGAATTATCTTCAGGTGGTTTTGCAGGAATCGCAACAATTATATATTATCTATTAAAAATACCAATGGGAACAACTATACTTATTTTAAATATACCTTTATTCATATTGGCAACTTTTAAAATAGGAAGAAGATTTTTAGAAAAATCCATAATAGGAACTGTTAGTTTATCATTATTTATAGATATACTTGATAAATTTAACCCACTTACAAATGATAAGATATTAGCATGTGTATATGGCGGAATCCTTACCGGAATTGGGACAGCAATTTTACTAAGAGCTCATTCATCAACAGGTGGCTCAGATTTACTAAGTCTTGTTATAAAAGAGTACAAGCCTATGTTTCGAACTGGTAATTTGATATCAATAATAGATTTTATAATTGTTTTTTTTAATGTTATATTTTTAAATAAGATAGAGATTGGGCTATATTCTGTGATTGCAATATATCTTATGGGGAAGGTTATTGATATTTTGTTTGAGGGAATTTATTTTACAAAATTGATATTCATAATATCAGATAGGAGTAATGAAATAGCTTATTTTATAGAACGTGATGTTAAGAGAGGTGTGACTGGAATTTATGGAAAAGGAATGTATACAGATTCGAAAAAGTTGGTTTTGATGTGTGCTATAGGAAGAAATGATTTGGCAGAGATAAAGAAAGCTATAAAGAAAATAGACCCAAAGGCTTTTTTGATAATAACAAATTCGAGAGAAGTTTTGGGGGTTGGGTTTAAGGAGAAGATATAGGTAATTTTAATAAATAAAATTGAATGAAAATAAAAAATAAAAAAATTGACAACCCTCCCCTTTTATAGTAGAATAAAAGCGTAAAAATATAAAAAAATGGAGGAGAAAATGAGTAGAGGAAGAAGATATAATAACGAAACTATAAAAAAGATTTATTAAAAAAATTTAAAAACTATTTGAGGTACAGTTCTATTCCTCAAGGAGTACGTACAATTATATAAAATAAATCCATAAAATATAAACCTATTTTTAGATGGAATGTATAATAAATACAATTTTATTTAAAGACGTAATGCAAAGAAATGGAACAACAGATAAATTATAATATGGGTTATATTGAAGAAAAATATATAGTGAGGTGATTAGAATTGGAATATGCAGAATTAATGGATAGTTTATTGGATGATGGAGAAAATTCTGAATATGAATTTAAAAAAGCCCAAAATTTTTTACCAGATGATTTATGGGAAACCTACTCTGCTTTTGCAAATACAAATGGAGGAATCATTTTTTTAGGAATTCAAGAAAAGAACGATAAATTTACTATATTAGGAGTTAATAATCCAAAATCAATTGAAAAACAGTTTTTTGATTGTATAAATAATAAAAATAAAGTAAATACTAATATAATAAGTAATGATAATATAAAAATATTATCAATAAATGACAAAAATATAATAAAAATAATTGTACCAAGAGCAACAAGACGAGAAAAGCCTATATATATAAATAATAATCCAATGACAGGTACATATAAAAGAAATCATTCAGGAGATTATAAATGTACAGAAAGAGAGATTCGTAGAATGTTTTCAGAGCAATCAGATATTGCAAGAGATAACGTATCTTTAGAAGAAGTGACTATAGGTGATATAAATATAGAAACATTAGTATCATATCGAAAAAGATTTTCAATAGTAAGAGGTACAACACATGCATGGGTTGCTTTAAGTGATGAAGATTTTTTATATCAAATTGGTGCAGTTGGTAAAGATAAAAAGCATTTAACTTTAGCTGGATTATTAATGTTTGGAAAAGAGAGAGAAATTGTAAATGTTATACCAACATATTTTTTGGATTATAGAGAAGTAAATCTTGAAAATACAGATGAAAGATGGTTCAATAGAATAGTATCTTCTGATGGGAGTTGGACAGGAAATTTGTACGACTTTTATTTTAAAATTATAAATAGATTAACAAGTGACTTAAATATACCATTTAAAATAGAAAATAATACAAGGAATGATGACACAATAGTACATGTAGCTATAAGAGAGGCATTAACAAATACTTTGGTTCATGCAGATTACAATGAAAGTGGTAGTATATTAATTGAAAAAGATAACAATACTTTTATTTTTAGCAATCCGGGCAATTTGAGAATTCCGAAAGAGAGAGCTTTAAAAGGTGGAGAAAGTGACCCAAGAAACCCTACTTTGCATAAAATGTTTTCTCTTATTGGGATTGGAGAACGTGCTGGTTCTGGATTGGTAACAATACAGGCAGCATGGAGAAAACAACACTGGCAGCATCCTATTTTAGAGGAAGTAGTTCAACCGGATAAAGTTATATTAACATTAAAAACAATTTCATTGATTCCAAATCATATTTTGAATGGGTTGAAAATTCAGATTGGTGAAAAATTTAGTTCTTTATCAAATAATGAAATATTAGCATTGGCATTTGCTAGTCAATATGAAAATGTTACTAACATAAATTTACAAAATTATGCTGAAATTAATGCTTATGAAAGTAATAAGATATTAAGTAATCTAGTTAATAAAAAGTTATTATTACCAACAGGTTCAGGAAGAGGGATGAAATATATTATTAATTATGATGGCAATTATACTGAACAAGTTAGCATGGGTGGTAACGAACTTAGCATGGGTGGTAACGAA
>UMCY01004721.1_pt1 | contig 30227 bp, 31 predicted proteins | sample 1964351 | NCBI WGS metagenome assembly UMCY01 (sample SAMEA4835980, study PRJEB28245) | human gut metagenome | biome: gut microbiome; material: fecal sample | place: Denmark | collected 2008 | reverse complement strand
TCTCTCTAAAGATTTTAAAATTTCATTTGCTCTTTTAGTTACATCTTTAGGAACACCCGCAAGTTTAGCAACGTGAACACCATAGCTTTCATCTGTTCCACCTTCAACTATTTTTCTTAAGAAAATAATATCTTCGCCTTTTTCTTTAACTGCGATAGAATAATTTTTAATACCATTTCCTTCTTTCTCTAAAGTTGTCATCTCATGGTAATGTGTTGCAAATAAAGTTTTGGCTCCACATTTTTCTTTGTCTGCAATATATTCTGCAACTGCCCAAGCAATTGAAAGTCCATCATAAGTAGAGGTTCCTCTTCCTATTTCATCTAATATTACTAAGCTATTTTTTGTTGCTTCTTTTAAAATACTTGCAACTTCCATCATTTCTACCATAAATGTACTTTGCCCCATACTTAAATCATCTGATGCTCCAACTCTTGTAAATATTTTGTCTACTACTCCAATTGTGGCCTCTGTTGCTGGAACAAAGCTTCCAACTTGTGCCATTAAGGTAATTAATGCAACTTGTCTCATATATGTAGATTTTCCTGCCATATTAGGTCCTGTAATTATTGCTAATCTGTTTTGATCTGTATCTAAATATGTGTCATTTGATACAAATTCTCCAGATGATAACATTTTTTCAATTACAGGATGTCTACCTTCTTTAATGTTTAATATTCCATCCTTGTTTATTACTGGTTTACAATAGTTCATTTCTTCTGCAACTTGAGCAAACGATGTAAGTACATCTAAACTTGATATTGCTTCTGCTGTCTTTTGCATTCTTTTTACATTTTGGGCAATTTCTTCTCTTATTTGCCTAAATGCTTCAAGTTCTAGTTTTATAACTTTTTCTTCTGCTCCAAGTATTTGGTTTTCCATATTTTTTAGTTCTTCTGTTATATATCTTTCTCCATTTGTTAGAGTTTGTTTTCTAATATATGTGTCTGGAACCATATCTTTATATAGATTTGTAACTTCTATATAATATCCAAAAACTTTGTTAAATCCTATTTTTAAAGATTTTATTCCTGTTTTTTCTTTTTCATCTGCTTCTAATTTCATAAGCCATGATTTTCCATCTGTTGTTGCGTGTTTTAATATATCTATGTTTTCATCATATCCAAGTTTTATATATCCACCATCTTTAGTAGTCATTGGTGGATCATCTACTATTGATTTTTCTATAAGTTCATATATGTCTTTTAATTCATCTATATTCTGATAAATTTCTTTTAAATATTCTGAATTTACGTTTTGCAAAACTTGTCTTATATCTGGTAATCTTGATAAAGAATTTTTTAAAGTTATCATATCTCTTGGAGTACCATTTCCATACGCCATTTTTCCTGCTAGTCTTTCAATATCATACACTTTTTTTAAGTTTTCTATAACTTCTCCTCTTAGCATAATATCATTTTTTAATTCTTCGACTGCTCCAAGTCTTTTATTTATTTCAGTTTCATCTATAAGTGGGTCATTTAGCCAACGTCTTAAAAGTCTTCCTCCCATTGATGTTGATGTTTTATCAAGCACCCATAAAAGTGTTCCTTTTTTAGACCTATCTCTTAATTTTTCAGTAATCTCTAGGTTTCTTCTTGCATTTATATCTAATGACATATATTTTGAAACTGAATAAATTATAACTTTATTTATATGGCTTAAATCTGTCATTTGTGTACTTGTAATATATTCTTTTAAGGCATTTATACTTGCAATTGAAAGTAGTTTGTCATCTGCTTTTTCTATATCATTTCCCTTGCTATCTACTAGTCTAAAATTTTGTACAGTTTTTGATATATCTTCACTAAAATAGCTTTCATCACATGATGTTATATATACTTCTGGAAATCTTGTTTTTATTTTTAATATTTCCGCTTCTGATTCATTCATCATTTTATTTGCAACTATTTCTGCTGGAGAATATCTTGATATTTCATCCATTAATAAAGAAAAATTATTTGTTTCTTTTATTTCTGTTGAGTAAAATTCACCTGTTGATATGTCGCTTACTGCTATTCCAAAATATAGACCAGCTTTGCATATACTCATTATGTAATTGTTTTTTCTTTCTTCTAGCATATTTGATTCTACAACAGTACCAGGTGTTACAACTTTTATTACTCCTCTTCTTACTATTCCTTTAGTCGTCTTTGGATCTTCTAGCTGCTCACATATTGCAACTTTATAGCCTTTTGATACTAATCTCGCTATATAGTTTTCTGCTGCATGATATGGTATTCCTGCCATTGGTGCACGCTCTTCTAGTCCACAGTCTTTTCCTGTTAGAGTAATTTCTAGTTCTCTTGATACTAGTATTGCATCATCAAAGAACATTTCGTAAAAGTCTCCTAGTCTATAAAATAATATACAATCATTGTATTGTTCTTTTGTTTCTAAATATTTTTGCATCATTGGTGAACATTTTTCTTTATCTACTATCATCTTTTTGTACTACTCCTTTTATTACATTCATTTTAAAGTGATTCTACTAGTTTTTCAAGTTCATGGATATATTCATTTTTTATTGCTACATATATTTGTCTTGAAGTTTCTTCATCATATAAATGTGATAAAGAATTTCTTGCTAACATCATTTTTATCCATGTTTCTCCATCTGAAATCAAATTATGTGCAAAACTTTCTTTAATCACTTCTCTTGGACTTCCTGTATTCATTGGAATTCCTAAATATTCTAGATAATCTTTCAATGTTTTCCATGCAAGTTCAAATGTAAATTCATATCTATGTAAAACTCCATCAATTACTATGTCCGTTTCTTCTTGTTCTAGTGCTTCTTTTAGCCTTTTTGTAGCATTAGTTAGATCTTGCTTTCTTTCTATAAATCTTTTCAATTTATATCTCAACTCCCTCTTTTATTATTTCATTTAAAAACTGTTTTTTAGTTGTATCATTTACAAAAACTACATCAATTTTATATATTGTATTTAGCATATCGAAACTGTTTCTAATTTTATATTCATCATCTCTACTTATATCACCAAAAACAGCTATATCAATATCAGATGTGTCTTTATATGTATTTTTTGCTCTTGAACCAAATAATTTAAACTGGTATTTAGGATTTTCTCTAATAATTTTTTTTATTTCATTTAATACATCCTCTGATAAACCAAAACTAATTTTTTCTCCTTTAAAATACCACATGTGGTCCTCAGTAATTTTTACATTTTGAATAGTATTAATTAAATCTTTCTTTCCATCAAACACAACAATTTTGCTACTTTCTGTTCTTCCTGTAAGCATTTTATCATTATTTTTACTTGGTCCCTCAACTAGAACCTTTTGAACTGTTCCTAAATATTCTTTATTGTTTTCAGCAATTTGACTCTCAACTAATTCTTTTAGTCTATCAAATCTCCTATGTTTCACATCCTCTGGAACTTGATTAGGCATTTTATCCCCAGGTGTTCCAACTCTTCTTGAATATATAAACATAAATACTTGTTCAAATCCTACTTTTCTTACTACATCTAATGTATCCTCAAAATCTTCCTCAGTTTCACCTGCAAAACCAACTATTATGTCTGTTGAAAATTTGATATTTGGTATTCTATTTTTCATTTTTTCTACTAGCTCCAAATATTGTTCTTTGGTATATTTTCTGTTCATTACTTTTAACATTTTAGTACTTCCAGATTGAAGTGGCAAGTGTACAAATTTGCATACTTTATCACATTCTGCAATTGCCTCTATTACGTCATCTGTAAAGTCTTTTGGATGTGGTGAAATAAATCTTATTCTTTCTATTCCATCTATTTTGTTTATTTCCTTAAGCAATTTTGCAAATGAATTTATTTCTCTGTAATCGCCATCTTCATCTACTAATTTTCCTTGTTTTATCGCTTCCATTTCTGAACGTAAATATGAATTTACATTTTGTCCAAGTAGCATTATTTCTTTATAGCCTTGGCTAGCTAATTCTTTTACTTCTTTTATTATATCTTTTGGCTTTCTGCTTCTTTCTCTCCCTCTTACATATGGTACTATACAGTAACTGCAAAAGTTGTTGCATCCATACATTATTGTAACAGAGCCTTGTGTTTTGCTATTTCTCATTATTGGTAAATCTTCATAAACACTACCATCTACATCAATTACATCTTGAACTCTTTTTTGATTTTCTAGTACTGAATATAAATCTTGTGGCAATTTATGTAATGTATGTGTTCCAAATACTATGTCTACATAATGAAATGACTTTTTTATTTTTTCTAGGATGTGTTCTTCTTGCATCATACATCCACCAATTGCTATTATTAGATTATTTTTTTCTTTTAGATTTTTTAGTTCTCCTACTTTTCCAAATAATCTTTCTTCTGCATTTTCTCTTACACAACATGTGTTAAATATTGCAAGATTTGCTTCTTTCATATCTTCTGTTTTTGTATATCCCATTTGTTCTAGCATTCCACAGATTTTCTCAGAGTCGTTTTCGTTTAGTTGACATCCCATTGTTAGTATTGTATATTTTAATTTTTGGTTTTTTATTATATTTTTTACGTTTTCCATGTATTGTTTTTGATTTTCTATTTCTTGGTTTGTGTTCATTTTGATTTTCCTTTCTTTTTGCTCTTTTCATTTAAGAAGTATATCATATTTTGTGGTAAAAATCTACAATTATAATTGTAAATACAAAACTCTTCGTAATAAACGGTTCTTTTTTAAAAAAAGAACCGTCCCCATTTCAAAATTTTCCTGCTACAAATCCAGTTGAATATGCAATCTGTAAATTAAATCCACCTGTATAACTATCGACATCCAAAATCTCACCTGCAAAATACAAACCTGAAATTAATTTAGATTCCATAGTCTTAGGATTTACCTCTTTTATGCTTACTCCACCTGCAGTAATTATTCCATCTTCAATTCTTCTAAAATTCTTTAATGTAACTTCAAATTCTTTTAATAATTTAACTATTTTCATTCTTTCCTGTTTTGTTATAGAATTAACTTGTTTATCTGGATTTATACCAGAACGCTCTATTATTACAGGAATTAACTTTTGTGGTAATAATTTATCTAAGCTATTTTTGAAATTTTTATTTTTAAAATCCTCGAAATCTCTTAGAATTCTATCATTTAATTTTTCTTCTGTTAAAGCTGGTTTTAAATCTATTGATAACTTGATTTTTTTGTTTTTTAGTAATTCATCTATATTTTTATATCTAACCAAATGTGCTGAACCACTTAAAATTACAGGACCAGATACCCCAAAATGTGTAAATAACATTTCTCCAAAGTCTTCATAAATCTGCTTATTTTTACTTGCATCAACCATTTTTATTTTAACATTTTTCAAGCTTAATCCTTGTAAACTTTGATGTAAATCCTGTTCATATGTTTCTAATGGCACAAGTGATGGCTTTATTTTTGTTATAGTATGACCTAATTTTTTGGCAATTTCATATCCATCTCCTGTTGAACCTGTTAATGGATAGCTTTTTCCACCTGTTGCAAGTATTACTTTATCTGCTTTTATTATAGTTTTATTTTTACATTTTACTCCTGTTATTCTTTTTTCTTTATCTACTAATATCTCTAAAACTTGCATTTCATACATTATTTTTACATTTTTAAGTTTTTTTAGTTTATTTTCAAAACAGTTTAATACATCTTGTGATTTATCTGTTACAGGAAAAATTCTATTCCCACGCTCTTCTTTTACTGATAACCCCTGTTCTTGTAAAAAATTAATTATGTCTTGATTAGTAAATTTGTTAAATGCACTATATAAAAACATTCCATTTCCTGGCGTATTTTTTATAAAATCTTCCATCGGCAAAGAAGATGTAATATTACATCTTCCTTTTCCTGTTATTAATAGTTTCTTTCCTAAACTTTTATTTTTCTCTAGTAATATAACCTCATTTCCATTTTCTGCAGAGGTAATTGCAGCCATCATTCCTGCTGGTCCTCCGCCTATTACTATTACTTTCATTTAAAATATACTCCCTACTATAATTCCAATTAGTCCTCCAACAAATACTTGAAGTGGTGTGTGTCCTAAAACTTCTACTAATTTTTCTTGAACCTGCATACCAGTTAGTCCAGGTGTTTCAATTATTTTGTTTAGTAATGTTGCCTGCTTACCTGCGGCTCTCCTTACTCCTGCTGCATCATACATAACAACACAAGAAAATACAAGTGATACTGCAAACTGCCATCCATCAAATCCTACTTCTTTACCTATCATTACCGTTATTGCCATGACTATTGCTGAATGTGAGCTTGGCATTCCTCCTGCTCCCATTATTCTCTTAAAGTTAAATTTTCTTGTTGTTATTAAATCCCATATTACTTTAAAACCTTGGATTGCAAGCCATGTAAAAAAAGGCACCCACATAAATTTGTTATGTAATAATTGTGTTATAACTTCCATATATGTTAACATATACTAAGCGTATATGCATCCTCCCTTCTATTTTGTCACTTTTGCTATTCTTCTGCTGTAAAATTTTCCTCTTTTAACTCTCCATTTTTTTCCATTATTATAGTTATTCTTTTTTCTGCATCTTCTAAAAGTTTGCTACAATCTTTTGATATTTTCATTCCTTCTTCAAATTTATTTAATGAATCTTCCAAACTTAAATTCCCTTTTTCTAATTCTGTTACTATTTTTTCTAGGTCTTCCATTTTTGTTTCAAAATTTTCTTTTTTCTCCATTATGAATTCCTCCCTTTATTTGTTCTTTTGGGACCGGTTCTTTTGCGAACATGTTCTTTTGGGACCGGTTCTTTTAAGAACAATTATATTATTTTTGCATTTTTGCTACCATCTATAAGTTTAATTCTAACCTCATCATTTTTTTCTAAATTCTTACTTGATTTAATAATTTGACCATCTTTTTCAACTATAGAAAAGCCTCTAACCATAGTTTTTAAAGGACTTAGAGCATCTAGTTTTAGTACCATTGCTTGAAATGTTTTTTCGGTTTCTTTTTGTTTTAAAGTCATGGCATTTTCCATCTGCTTTATAAATCCATCTAATCTCAAATAATTATTTTGCATATTTTGAACAGGGTCTGAAAAAGCCTTTGAATTCATTATATTTTGATATTTCATTTTCATAAATTCTAATTTTTTCTTTAAACTTAGCCTTGCTCTTTCTTTTAAAGTATTTATTTTATTTTTCAATTCATAAATATCAGGATTTGCAAGTTCTGCTGCTGCAGATGGTGTCGGTGCTCTTAGGTCTGAAACAAAATCTGCTATTGTAAAATCTGTTTCATGTCCAACTGCTGAAATTATTGGAATTTCTGAGTTATAGATTGCTCTTGCAACAATTTCTTCATTAAATGGCCACAAGTCTTCTAGTGAACCTCCTCCTCTTGCTAAAATTATTACATCTGCTAATTTTTTTTCATTCATTGTTTCAATTCCTTTTACAATTTCTTTAGCAGCTCCTGGTCCTTGAACTGGAACAGGAAGTAATCTTATATAACAATTTGGATTTCTTCTTGTTGATACATTTATAATATCTCTTATTACTGCACCAGTTTGAGATGAGAGTACTCCTATTATTTTTGGTTTCAATGGAATTTTCTTTTTATGAGATTCGTCAAATAAGCCTTCTTTTTCTAAGTCGTTTTTTAATTTTTCATATGCTGCATATAAATCTCCAACTCCTTGTTCCATCATTGCCTTTACATATATTTGATATATTCCATCTCTTTCAAAAACTGATACTCCACCAAATACGATAACCTTCATTCCATCTTTTGGTTTAAAATTTATTCTTTCTGCATAGCTTTTAAACATTATGCACTTGATTAATGATTTATCATCTTTTAATGTAAAATAAAAATGCCCTGTGTAATGTGCTTTAAAGTTTGATATTTCGCCTTTTACAACAACTGCATTTAAAGCCTCATCTCCTGCTATTTTTTCTTTTATATATAAATTTAAATCTGATACACTAACTGCCATTGCCTCATAATTCATACTTTTCATCCCTTTCATATAAAATATGGACAAATCTTAATGTAAATTAAGACTTGCCCATACCTTACATTTCTTTAACAATTTTTGCCAAAGCTCCATTTATAAACTTACTCGACATATCTTCTCCATATGTTTTTGCAAGTTCTACCACTTCGTTTATTTCAACTTTATATGGGATATTTTTGTATTTTATTTCATATATTGCAAGCTTTAATAAACTTAAATTTACTTTAGAAATTCTATCAATTTTCCAATCTGATGTTAAAGAGCTTTTGACTATTTCATTTATTTCTTCCGCATTTTCATTTATTCCATGTATACAATCTTTTATGTATTCTATTGCATCCTTATTTTCTATGTTGTTATTTTCGATATATAAATCAATTTGCTCTTCTATATTTTCGCTTTTTTGAATTTCTAAACTATATATTAGTTTAAATGTTAATTCTCTTATTTCTGACCTTTTCATTTTCTACCTCTTTTACATTCTGTCTATAAATTGTTTTATTTTGTCTTTTACATATTGTTTATTTTGCTGAACATAATTTCCTACAAATGCTCCCATAAATATTAGTATTATTGCAACTATTAAATTATATAATTTTGTTATTAGTATTAATATTGCTATTATTATCCCAATTATTGCGCCTTTATAATTATCCCAAAATTCTTTTAAACTTCCCATAAGAAAATCCTTTCTAAGTCTTGTATTAGTTTTCTATTTCATTAGATATATTTTTTATTTTTACATTTACCTCTTTTACTTCTAGGTCTGAAGTCTTTTTGATTGCCTCTTTTATTTTATTTTGCATGTTTAATGTTATTTCTTTTATTATTACTTCTCTACCTACAACGATATTTACATTTACGATTAGGTTGTTTAAGTTGTCTAGCTCTATATTTACTGATACGTCTTCTACTCCATTAAATCCTTTTACTACAGATGTAACTATGTTTTCTATTGTTGGCTTTGATATAAGAAGTTTTCCATTGTCGTTTTGCATTAAAACTCCTTGTTTTGCTTTATTTTCTTTATCTGATGAATCAAAGAAAATACATTTTATACTACATAATAAACATACTATTTCTACCCCTAAGACGATCTTTGATGTTGGGTCATTTGTTAATGCTATTTTTACAAAGGCTCCGACTGTGTCTATTCTAATGAAACCTGCTATCATACATATTACTAATATTGATTGTAAAAAAATTAAAACTGAAAATAGTGCTAATATTACCTTATCTATTTTTTTCATATTTAATCTCATTCCTTTCGTGTGAGTTCAAGTTTGAAATTTTTATATTATTTCATTAGTTGAACTTTCTTCTTTTGTTTCTTCTTCTTCTTTACCTTCTTCTACTAATGTTTCTGTATTTACTCCTTGTACATGTACATTTACTTCTTCTACTTTTAGTCCTGTCATGTTTTCTACTGCTGTTTTTACTCTGTTTTGAATTTCAAATGCTACATCTGGTATTCTTGCTCCATATTCTACTATTATGTTTACATCTATTTTTGCCTTATTGTCTGATGTATCAACTTTAATTCCTTTTGCTAGATTTTTCTTTCCTTTTAATACTTCTGTAATTCCTCCTGCAAATCCTCCAGCCATTCCAAATACTCCTGGTACTTCTGATACTGCAACTCCTGCTATTACTGCTATTACATCACTTGCTATTTTTATTCCTTCTGCTCCGTTTTCAACTTCCTCTACTTCATTTATTTTGTTTTCTTCCATATTCTTTCCTCCTTAGAAATTTTTTATATATGTAGTATATCAATTTTTTTTATTTTTTACAACTATTTTCTGAAAAAATGTTTTGTTTTTTATATTTTTTTCACATTTTCCTTGAAAAAACAATAGAATAAGTATATAATCGTGAATAGATTTTATTTTACAGGAGTGAGAATTTATGCCTAATATTGAAAGATTAAAAAAATATAATAAAATACATATGGTAGGTATTGGAGGAGTAAGCATGAGCGGTATTGCCGAAATCTTAATCAACTTTGGCTTTACCGTAACTGGTTCAAATAATGTTGAATCTGAAACTACTAAAAAATTAGAAAAAGCAGGAATAAAAGTATCAATTGGACATGATAAAAAAAATATTACTGATCAAGATGTCGTTGTTTATTCTGCTGCCATCAAACAAGATAATCCAGAGCTTGTTGCAGCAAAATCTAAAAATATTCCTATAATAGAAAGAGCTGATTTTTTAGGTGAACTTACAAGATGTTATAAAGATACAATTACAATTTCTGGAACACATGGAAAAAGTACTACTACATCTATGGTTTCACTTTGTTTTTTAGAGGCTTTAAAAGACCCTAGTATTCAAGTTGGTGCCGATATTAAACAATTAGATGGAAATTATAAGGTTGGAAATAGTGAATATTTTATTATTGAGGCTTGCGAATATGTTGAGAGCTTTCTAAAATTTAGCCCCAAATCTGAAATTATTTTAAATATTGACAATGACCATTTGGATTATTTTAAAAATTTTGAGAATATCAAAAATGCTTTTATAAAATATGTAAAACTTCTTCCTGATGATGGCTTACTTGTTGTTAATGGTGATGATAAAAATGCTTTGGATTTAACTAAATATACTAATGCTACTTCTATTACATATGGTATATCAAATAAAAATACTGATTTTTTTGCCGTGAACGTTGTTTTTGATAATAACGGTTTCCCTGAATTTGATGTTTATGCTAAAGGTGAGTTTTATGGAAGAATTAAACTTAGTATTCCTGGTATGCATAATGTTTTGAATGCTCTTGGATGTATTGCTTTATGTGATTATTACGGTATATCTTTAGAGGCTATTCAAAAGGCTTTACTTTCATTTACTGGTGCTGTTAGGAGGTTTGAGTTTAAGGGGCGTGTTAATGGTGCAAATATTTATGATGATTACGGTCATCACCCTACTGAAATTGTTGCTACTGCTAAGGCTTTGATGAATAAAAAGTATAATAAGTCTTGGGTGGTTTTTCAGCCTCATACTTATAGTAGAACTAAAAGTCTTTTGGATGATTTTGCTAAGGCTTTGTTGAATTTTGATAATATTATTGTTTTGGATATTTACGCAGCTCGTGAGAAGAATGTTTATGGTATTTCTTCTAAGGATCTGGTTGATAAGATTTGTGGTCTTGGAAAAGGTGCTTTGTATATTCCTGATTTTGATGATTGTGTGGATTATTTGAGGAGTAATGTTGAGGAAAATGATATTATTATTACTCAGGGGGCTGGAACTGTTACTGAGATTGGGAGCATGCTTTTGGGGTAAGGAAAAGTACAGAAAAGTGAAATTATTTTTCATTTTTCTGTACTTTTATTTTTTTACTTTTTCTGCTCTAATTCCATAGTCCGATGCGAAAGCCGATATTTCTGAAGGAACTGCCTATATAATTAACGCCACGTAGCATAGAATTACCATTAGCATTATATGCATAATTAACGCAACTACCTCCTCTGTCCACACAAGGAAGAATATCAGAGTAAAATTCTAATGTCCATTCCCTTACATTTCCTACTATATCATATATATTTTGTAATTTTGTATCTTCGGATGCTCTTGTTGTTAACAATATTGCATTCTCATCTGAACTTTGTGATAGCTTTTTACTTTCTTTTACCAGATTCGGATTATTAATACTATCAAATTTACACCAACTATATATTTTTCCATATTGTGTATATTTTCCTCTACTTAATGTTAACTCTGCATCATAATAATTTCCTATATATTTATTATTATACTTACTCGTATTTATTAATGCATTTTTTATATTTATTCTTGTTGTTTCTTTATCAATATCTTTTGCATTTTCTACTTCTTTTTCTTCTATAAATTTCAATATTAAATCCCATTGAATTCCAAACATTAAACTACTTGTATAATTTTCTCCTCCAACTCTTTCAGCTAATACTTTTGCCTGTGTTCTTGTTACATAATTATATGGATATGCATTTTGTTTTGTAACTGGTATTAAACTTGGAACTGTTACTGTTCCTTCTTTATTATTTATTCTTACATCACTTTCATTTTCTATTCCTGCCTCATATCTTCCTACCCAAAATCCTCCATTTTCATATACACTTTTTAACATTTTTTGTTTCGCTATATTATATTCTTCCTCTCCTGCAAACCATCCATCTTGAATAGTAGTATCCGATACATAAACATCTTTATATCTTGAACTTGAATAATCTTTTGTATATTTCTTTAAACAATATTCTATATTATTATAATCATTTTCTGTATAAGTTTCTCCTGGATTTGGCTTTCTATCTTCTTTTGTTGTTTCTGTATTGTAACTTTCATTATCATACAATGTTTTCGGAACTTCTACCCATACATATTCGTTGCCTTTACTGTCTTGTATAACTAATCCCGTACTTAAATTTCCTTCTTTTTTAGAAAATTCACTACTTGGGTAATATGGTTTGGTGTAATCTGTTTTTGGTAATTGTAATGCATATTCTTGTATAGTACTTTCATAATCTTGCATTCCATCATTTTCTTGTTTTTCTGCATCTTCCGTTTTTCTTTTTGCATCTGCCGCTCTTGTTAATATTCCATTCTGCCCTGTTAACATACTTACACTCACACCTGCTAATACTAACAAAACAATTATACTTACCACAAGAGCTATCAAAGTTATTCCTTTGTTCTTCACAACGTTTTCCTCCTACTATATAGTAAAATATATCCTACATATATCTTACTACACTAGTTGATTATATTCAACAATAGACATCAAATTGTAATAAAAATGTAATATTTTCGTAATAATATTTGATTCTTTTTTAATGCAAAATAAATACCTTTATCAGCATCGCACTAACAAAGGTATTTTCATTACTTAAAATTAAATTTTATTGTTTTTGTTTTACAACCTTAAGCCTCACAAACTCATCTCTCTCTTCTTCTTCCAGAGCTAAACTAATAGACTTCGCCAATTTCTCATCTCTAGGAATAATAACCTCTTTAAGAGCATTAGACCTTCTTCCTAATTTTTCGATAGCATTTTGAAGTCGAACCATAGTATTATTAATCTCTGCTAACTTAATTATCATTTTTTTTACCTCAATAAATTTTATAATACTTTCATCAACATTAGAAGTTGTGTTATAAAATCCATAATTAGGTACTATTTCCAAATTATTTGAAACCACAGATGGTATTTCCACACCCATCAAAGTTATATTTTTTATATTAATTGTATCATCATCTTTTATAGCATTTGAAATATCAATCAATTCATCAAATCCCACATCCACAATTGCTTTTTTTAATGTATCTTCTGCATCTTTTAAAATTTTATCTAATTTATTTTGTGTATTTTTTGCCTCATCTTTGTAATTCTCTAGTTTATTTTTTAATATTAGCTCTTTTTCTTCGATAAGCATTTGACCATTTTTGTATTCCTTTATTGAATTTTGTAATTTTAGTAAATTGTTTTTGGTTGATAAATATATTTTTCCCATTGTTCACTCTCCATTTTTTCTGATTGGGGACGGTTCCTTTTGCAAAAAGAACCGTCCCCAATACGAAATCACAATATTCTCAACAGTTCTTCCATCAAATTCAAAGTATCATCCATAGAACGATTTTCGCTGCTATCCTGATTAATAAACCTATCCTCAAATTCATTTCCAAACTTCAAATACTTCTTATCTTCCTCTGTCAAATCAGACTCTCCAAGAACAGTTGCCAAAGCTCTTACATCTTGAACTTTTGAGTAAGTCGCGAAAATTTTATCTGCAATTTTAGAATGATCCTCTCTTGTATATCCTTTTCCTATTCCATCCTTCATAAGCCTTGACAGTGATTGTAAAATATCAATTGGCGGGTTTATTCCCTTTTGATACAAATCTCTTCCCAAAACAATTTGCCCTTCTGTAATATATCCTGTTAAATCAGGTATTGGGTGTGATATGTCATCATTCGGCATTGTGAGTATTGGAATTTGAGTTATTGAACCTTCTCTTCCTTCTATCATTCCTGCTCTTTCATAAATTGATGCTAAATCACTATATAAATATCCTGGATATCCTTTTCTGCTTGGAATCTCACCTTTTAGAGTTGACACTTCTCTCAAAGCCTCTGCATATGAGGTCATATCTGTTAATACAACTAATACTTGATATCCTAAATCAAATGCTAAATATTCAGCACATGTAAGTGCAACTTTAGGTGTAAGTATTCTTTCTACAGATGCATCATTAGATAGGTTTTGGAACATTACAACTTTTGAAAGTACTCCATTTTCCTCAAAACTTTTTCTAAAAAATTCAGCTGTTTCAAACTCTGCTCCCATAAGTCCAAATACTATTGCAAATTTTCCCCCATCTGTTATATTTGATTGTCTTATTATTCTTTCAGCAAGCTCATTATGGTTCAAACCACTTCCAGAGAAAATTGGTATTTTTTGTCCTCTTATTAATGTAATTAGTCCATCTATTGTTGATATTCCGGTATGTATATAATTACGAGGATATTTTCTTGCAATTGGATTTATTGGATTTGAATTTATATCTCTTGATATATTTGTTTCAATATCTCCCAATCCATCTATTGGTTTTCCTGCACCATCAAATATTCTTCCTAACATTAATGGTGATAATTTTATTTTTAATGGCTCTCCCATAAATTCGGTTTGTACGTCTTTTATATTAATTTCATTTGTTCCTTTATATACTTGTATTGTTGTTATATCATCATCTAAGCGTAAAACATTTCCTATTCTTTTTTCACCATTTTTTAGTGTTATTTCAACCTGCTCTTCAAATGATACGTCTTTTGGCGTTTTTATAAATACAAGCGGTCCATTTATTTCTTGTAGACCTAAATATTTTATTTTCAATTTTTTCACCTCTTTCGTGACTATCGGGACCATTGGGGTCGGTTCTTTTTGGTCCCATCTCGCCAGAATTAAATATGTTCCTTATATTCGTCTTCCAACTTTTTCAATCTATTTTTAATCCTAACATCAAACTCGTCAATCTTTTCAATTTCATCGTTTCTAACATTATACTTAAGTTCATTATATTCCTCAAAAAGCCCTGTTTTCTTAATCTCAGAAATTGGTATTCCTTTATTGATAAGTTTTAAAGCTCTATCATAAATCAAAATGATAGTTTCCATCATTTTAAATTGTTTCTCTATAGGTACAGAAGTATCAATATCATTAAAAGAATTTTGTTGTAAAAATCCAATTCTTATGCTACTTGCAACTTCTAATAAAAGCTTTTTATCATCAGACAAAACATCTTGACCTACAACTCTTGCTATTTCAAGGAGTTCATTTTCTTTTTCTAATATTTTAACAATTTTTGTCCTATATTCTAAAAATTCGCTATCAACATTATCATCATACCAATCTGATAAGTTATCTACATATTCACTATAACTTATATTCCAATCTATCGCTGGATAATGTCTTGAATATGCAAGCGTTCTATTTAAGCCCCAAAATACATGAACAAATCTTTTTGTATTTTGCGTGACTGGCTCTGAAAAGTCTGAACCTTGTGGCGATACTGCTCCTATAATTGTTACTGAACCTGTATTTTCATTTAAAGTTTCAACCATTCCTGCTCTTCCGTAAAATTCCGATAATCTTGATGGCAAATATGATGGAAATCCTTCTTCTGCTGGCATTTCTTCTAGTCTTCCAGATATTTCGCGAAGTGCCTCTGCCCATCTTGATGTTGAGTCTGCCATTATTGCTACATCATAGCCCATATCTCTATAATATTCTGCTATCGTTATTCCTGTATAAATTGATGTTTCTCTTGCTGCCACTGGCATATTTGATGTATTTGCAATTAAAACTGTTCTATCCATTAATGGTCTGCCTGATTTTGGGTCTTTTAAGTTTGGAAAATCTTCCAAAACCTCTGTCATTTCATTTCCACGTTCTCCACATCCTATATAAACAATTATATCTGCATCTGACCATTTGGCTAATTGGTGTTGAGTTACTGTTTTTCCTGTTCCAAATCCACCAGGTATCATTGCTGTTCCACCTTTTGCTATTGGGAATAATGTATCTATTACTCTTTGTCCTGTAATTAATGGGGTAGATATTGTGAGTCTATTTTTATATGGTCTTGGCTTTCTTACTGGCCATTTTTGAACCATGTTAAGTTCTAAAATTTGACTTTCTTCTTCCAAAGTTTCAATTTTTGCGATAGTTTCGAGTACTGTGTAATCTCCTTCTTCAGCTATTTCTATAATTTTTGCTTTACAATCAAATTTGTTCATTATTTTATTTGTAATAAGTTCTGTTTCTTTTACTTCACCTATTATAGAATTAAGAGTTACCTCACTACCAACTTGAACTTTTGGAACAAAATGCCATTTTCTTTCTGTATCAACACCAATATTTGCTACACCTCTTTTTATAAAATCACCACATTCAGCTTGCAAAGATTTTAGTGGTCTTTCTATTCCATCAAATATATTACTTATTATTCCTGGAGCTAAAATTAAGGTTAGTGGTTCTTCTGCTCCTATTACATCTTGACCAATCTTTAATCCTGTTGTTCCTTCATATACCTGAATTGTAGCAATATCACCTGTAAGTTTTATAACTTCACCTAATATTTTTTCATCTGATATATAAACAATATCATGCATAGCAAAATCGCCATCACCTTTGGCTTTTATAACTGGCCCATTAATTGAAATTATATACTTTTTTTGCATTTGTTTTATCCTTTCAATTTTTCATCAATTTTATTTAATAATGTATTATCTATAACAATTCCTTCATTACTGTTTTCCAAAATACATCCACCAATAAATTTGGAATTAATCTCTTTTATGTCTGTTTTATAAATTTGAGAAATAATTTGTTTATATCTTTCAATATCCTCTTTTACAATACCAATACGTGTTCCTTCATTATTTCCAATTACTTCTAAGCCGTTCTTTAATAGAATTTAATAAAAACTCTTGATACTGCTCAGATTTAGTAAATTCTCTTAAGCTATTAGACGCCTCTAATTTTATCATTTCTTTCATTTTTCTTTCTTCGTCAATTATTTGTTTCTTGCAATTAATCTCATAATTAAACACTTTTTTATTATAATCTTTTTCAATTCTCTGAACATTTTTCTCATAATTGACCTGCTTTTTTTCTTCATATTCTTTTATTTCTTGTTCTATACTTAATTTTATTTCTTCATCAACCTTTTTTTGAATTTGCCTATACTCTTTATATGATGCATCTTCCAAGCTTTGTCCAAAACGTTGCAATTTCTGATTTATATCCATTGCTTTTCCTCCATTGTTATATAATTGTTATAAGTGGCAATTTTTTGTTTACTCTTATTTCATCTACCTTTTCCCTAGCTTGATTATAAATATTTTTGCTTATAACAAGTATACCAATCTCTTTATTTTTTACCACTTCATCTATTTTTTCTTCAATGTTATCTTCTTCTTGTAATGTTATTCCATCACATCCGGCAAGTTTTAACCCCACTTCTAAGTCATTATTTTCTGTTATGCAATATATTTTCATCGAAAAACTCCTTTTATGTTCGTTTGTGACCGGTTCTTTTGCGAACATGTTCGTTTGGGACCGGTTCTTTTAAGTACAAAATTAAACTTTGCTTATAATCATGATAGCTATAATAAGTCCATAGATTGCTATACCCTCGGCAAGACCTGCAAATATAACCGTTTTTCCTAATAAGCTTGGATTTTCACTAACTGCTCCAACTGCACTTGATGCAACTACTGCAACTGCTATACCAGAACCAATTGCAGATAATCCTATTGCTAAAGCTGCTGCAATTAATCCTAGACCTGATGATGAATTTGATGTTTTTTCATCTGTTGTAGCATTTTCCTGTGATGTTGAAACACTTTCAGTTTCTGATGCCATAGCCTCATTTGATGTTGCAAGTGTACTTGTTACTTGAACAGTATTTTCATTCTCTGATGATGACTTTGTGGCTGTAGCCTTTGATGCTGCATAAACTCCAGTGGTAACAGAAATTGTACCCATAATTAATATAACTAATAACATACATATTTTTCTTGACATTTTAAAATTCCTCCTATTTTTTTTTATTGGGACCGCTTCTTTTCTAAAAATGTCCCAGTAACATTATTCTTCTAATTGTGTCTTAATAGATTTATATTCTTTTCCACTACCATCATAAAATCTACTAAATAACTCATAATATTCCAACCTTAAAGTTTGAATTCCAACAATTAATCCCTCTAATACTAATACTACTATATTTCCTATTACTGCAATCAAAATATTTCCTGCACCAGTTGTCATATCAGCTAATAAATACACCGCCATACATAAACCTGCATGATTTATTGCAAATGCTGCTAATCTTAAAAATGATATAGTATTACTTAAAAATGAAAGTAACATCTCTATTATTTCAAATACTTTTTCTACAATCGGCGTTTTTGCATTCTCCTTTTTCTTCTTTAAAAGCCCCTCAATTTGGTCATTAAACATTATAATTAAAATTAGTATAATAGAAATTATAACTATTGTATTTATTGAAATCAACATTTTTCCTTTCAAAAAATAATATGCTACACATCCTAATACTAATGAATATAAGGCAACTCCTGCAACACCGTTTTTATCAAAAAAGATTTTTTTCATGTCCTTATTTTTTATTCCATTTATAATATTCAAAAACATTGCAATCAATATAAATATTGTTCCTACAACTATTCCATATATAAGCATCGTATTTATATTATTCATAGGACTAATCAAAATCGGTTTTATAATATCTTCTTTTCCAAAAACACTTCCATACAAAACCCCAAAAATTGTTGATGAAAGACCTCCTGCAAATAAGATAGCTCCATAGGTTCTTTTTTTCTTTAATAACAAGATTATTCCTAATATTAAAAATACTAATCCGTGTCCAACATCTCCAAACATAAATCCAAACATGATAAATGTTGAAATTGCAACAAACCATGTAGGATCTAGCTCGTCCATTTTCGGCATTCCATACATTTTAACCAATTCTTCAAATGGTTTTATAATTTTTTTGTTCTTTAGTTTTGTAGGTGGGTCAATTCCATCTCTTACAACATAATCGATATCTGGTAAACTTTCTAATTTCTTTTCCATATTTTTTAGGTTTGTTTCTGGTATCCATGCTACAATGTAAAAACTATCATTTTGGTCGTGAACTATATATTTTTTTATTGTATTTATTTTGTCATATGTTTGTAATTCTCTATATATCCCCAAAATTTTGGTTTGAGCCTCTTTTTTTAATTTTTCTATTTTTTGTAATGCATCATTTGATTCTCTTTCTTTTATTTCTATTGAATTTTTTAAATCCATTATATATTTTTTAGGTGTTTTTGTTAAATCCTCTGGTAATAATTCTCTTTCAAATTTTTGTATATTAAATATTCCATCTACTTCACTTACATATTCTACTGTTGTAAAATATAACACCCATGAGGTATCTCCATCATCTTTAGTTTCAAGCAAAATAATATTTAGATTTTCTAATTCTTTTTTTATTTCTTCAAGGTTTCTTTTAGGTATACTTCCATATCTAAATTTTATATATTTTAACTCATATAATTTTTCCATATCTATATCTACATCAGCAATTCTTGAAACCTCTGCTATTTTCTGTAATGCCTCTTGTTTTTGTTTCTCATTATTCTGAATTAATTTAGTGCACTCTTCAAATTCTAAATCTATTTTATTTATTTTTTCTGATATGTCAGCTACTTTATTTTCTAATAATACCATATCAGATTGTTTAGTATATTGAACTTCTAGTTTATTTAATAAATTTTCACATTTTTTTAGTGTTTCTTTTATTTTATAATCATATTCAAAATACTCTAGTTTCCATCCTTTATTATAGATTTTTTTTGCATCTTCTATTTGAACATCACTATTAAATAAAACATTAGCCAAAAACCTATCTAAGTATTTACTGTTTCCTTTAATTCCTAAAAGCTTTACTTTTTCTATTGACATCTTTTGTCTGCCCCCTTATTGAACTATTCTTTTTAGGATTTCTTTTTTATCCATATTGTATCTTATTCCTTCAATTGTATTAATTATATCATTATTTTCATAATCTATAATGTTTATATATGCAAATATATATGCTATTGATGTAATCTCATTTTTAAATATTTTTTTGTTTATATTATATAAATATGTGTTTATATTGTCTTCTAATTCACTTTCCTCTGTGAAGATTTTGCTATATACTGTTTTTTCCATTATTTCTTTTAATTCTTCAAATGTATTTGCTCCGATTATTTTATTTAACATATTTGGGTTTAATTTGTAATATCTTTTTATAAGAATTTTCTTTAATTGCTGAACTTCAAATTTATAATACTTTTTTATTCTAAAAATCCATAAGACATTTAATAAATCTATTTCTGAACCAATTATTTTTTTTGAACTTGCATCATTTTTTACTTTGTCATATAGTGTTTCAAAATATAATTTATCTATCTCGTTTTCAACTTCAAAAACATTTATATTTTCCTGTTCTTGATATTTCTTTAGAATATTATGGTATTTCATTCTTTTTATTGCTGAAAAAAATTCTTCTAGCGTTTTTACTGTTTCTATTCCCTTTATGTCTTCAAATAATGTTTCTGTCCATTTTTTTACATTTTGTACTATGATATCATCTTCATTATTTTGTGAGAAAATTTTCCTAAAAATACTTTTTATGCATTTTATTTCATATTTTAACAAAAATATTTCAAATATTTCTTTGTCATTATCTTTTAATAATCCTTGTATTTTTAGAATATCATTTATTTGGTCTTTTTCCAGCAAACTTTCAATTTCTAGCCTGTCTATATTTTCATCAGAATTTTTAAATATATCACTTTTACTTTTTAACAATAATACTGCATTTTTTAAATTATTTTGTTTTATTAAATCTTCTAAATCATTTTTTGTAATTCTTTTCGCATGCATCCCCTTTAGTTTTGCATTTATATTGGGGTATTTTACTCCTAGAATTCCCATTTAATCACCTTTTTTTATAATTTCATTTAATAGTCTTTCTAATATCTTTTGTTTTTCTTTCTCATATTTTTCGTATAATTCATTTATTTGCTTATTTTTGTTTTCATCTAATTTTATTTTTTGTTTTTCAAACATTTCATTGTATTTTTCCTGAACATTTTTTCTTTTATATAAAAATTTAGCATCAATTTTCTCTTTTTCTTTTTCTATTTCTTCACTTATATATGTTTCGATATTTTCTTCTTTTTCTTTTATTTCTGTTATCTTTTGTTTTGCCTCTTCATCTAATGCTACTATTTTATTTAATATCATTTCCAAAAAAATCATCTCTTTTCTCTTCCATAATTATATACATTTTTCTCAAAAAAACAAGAGTTTTTAATAATCATTTTTACTTATTGTCGGATATTCAAATTTTTTTCCATTTTCCGAAAATTGATATGATAACTCATGATCTTTATTGAATGTATTTGTGCCTTTTAAAAAGTATTTATATTTGAATTGACTTCCTTTATATATCCTTCCAACAACTATTGGGTCATCCCATGTTGGGTCTACTAAATACCATGTACCATCTATTTTTACACAGTTCCAAGCATGGCTTTCTGTTTGCCCTGAACTATTTGTTGCTGTTCCTTGCATTATTTCACATTTTATATTTGCCTCATTTGCTAGATATTTAAATGCTTTCGCATAACCTTCACATACACATGTTTTTCCTATTAATGCACCATAAACACTATAACTTCCTTTTGCTTTATATGTCGAATCATATTCACAGTTATCTACTAAATAGTCATGTATGGTCATTATTTTTTTATAATCATTTCCTTTTAAATTTTTTATTATGTTATTTTTTATGTTTTCTATTTGGTTTATTGAGTTTTCTATATCATTAACATCAGAAAAATCATCTGCTAGGTATGTTGCTCCTTGAGCCGCAGATATAAATACATTATATGTTGTTCTTAAGAATTTTGTTTTTGTTTCTATGTTTAAATACATTTTATTAACATCTAAATAAAATAAATCTGGATTGTCGTGTGTAAATGCCTCCACAGCTGTTTGATAGTCTTGACCTAATTGTTCTCCTCCATTTTCTTGTGATAGTGTAGTTGAAAATGCGTTTCCATAATTTATAACATAGTTTCCTTGTCTTAAATTTTGCTTATTTTCAAGTAATTTATCATAAATAGCTTTTTGATTTCCCACTAATTGGTTATAAAAAAAGTTGTTTATTGAATTGTTGCTATTTGTTTGATTTTCTTCTTTTGATTGGCTATTTGCTTGATTTTCTGTGCCTTGTATTATTTCACTTATATTTGTTTTTTGGGTTTCTGCACTTATGTTTTTCTCTTGAATTGGCTGTTCTACTGCTATATTTCCTATTTGGTAAGTTTTTTCTTCTTCTTTAACTAAATCTAAATACATTGCTCCACCTAGTACTCCTATTCCTATAACTAGTATGGTTGCAATTAATAATAACATAAATGTTGTAAAGTTTTTTTTCATTTATTGTATATTCCTTTCATCTTTGTTTTAGCTATTTTAATAATAACAAAAAAAAATAAAAATAGCAATAAATTTTCTCATTTTATTGCTATTTTTTATTTTTATAATTTTTTGTAATCATTAACTTTTTTGTATGAATATATTGCTGATATTCCACATATAACAACTACTAATATAATTGCATCTCCTGTTTTTGATAATCCTGTATCAGCTAATTTGTTTGTGTTTGATACGTTTCTGTCTGAAGTTGTATTATTTGTAGCTGTATTTGTTGTTAGTGTTGCATTTCTTGTTGAGTTATTTGTTGTGTTAGTTTCGTTTGTAGAAATTAATGAATTTGAATTGGTTGTTAATGTATTATTTGTGTCAGTATCAAGGTCATTACTATCATCACTTGATGTATTATTATCATTTGTTGAGTTGCTTGCATCTATTGAATTGAATAGGTCATCATCATCGGCTGCAAACGCTATGTTTGTACATGCTAAAACCAAACATACACTTAAAACTATTACAAATATTTCTCTTAATCTTTTGATATTTTTCATCTTTAATCTCTCCTTACATAATTAAACATATTAATAATAATACAAATTATCATTTGTAAACTCTTTTTATATTTTACAACATTTTTCTACTTCTGTCAAACCTTTTTTTAATTTTTTTTATTTTTTATCCCCCTTGCTTTTGAAAATACCTCTTCATGTGTCAAATATCTTGCTGTACCATTTTTTATTTCTTCTTCAGTATCATCTAGCATTATTGTACTGCTATTATTATTCATAATTCAACATACAAATTTACTTTTTCAACTCCTCAATAATATCCTCATAATCCTTAGCCATCAAAATAGCAGTTCCAGCAACCAACATACTTGCTCCAGCTTCCTTCACTCTCTCACAAGTTGCCAAATTAATACCACCATCAACCTCAATTACATTATCCAAATTATTTTCATCTATATGCTTTTTCAAAGTCCCAATCTTATCAACCATATCAGAAATCAAAGTTTGTCCACCTTTTCCCGGTTCAACCGTCATAACCAAAACCACATGAATAAAAGGTAAAAATTTATAAATCTCCTCTATTTTAGTATCAGGCTTAACCGCAATTCCAACCCTAGAATGGTTATCCTTAATCATATTTATAAATTTAAAAACTTCTTCCTCATCTTTGCAAGCCTCTAAATGAAAAGTCATTAAATTCGCCTCAACTGGTGCAAATACATTAATTGCAGTTTCTACATCTTTTACCATCAAATGCACATCTAATGGCATATTTGAAATTCTCCTTACATAAGATGATAATTCTAGCATTTTTTGATATGTATTTTTTTCCACAAATTCTCCATCCATTACATCTATGTGTATGTAATCTGTTCTTGCTTTTTCTAAAGCCAATATCACTTCCGCTTCTTTTCCTTTTTCTGCATTTAATATTGATGTTGATACTTCGTACATTAAAATTTCCTCCTTTATTTTAAAAATCCTGATAAAGATTTTTTATCAGGATTTTTTTATTACTCTATTGTAACTTTATCTGTATTATTTAAATTTACATCCTTTGTTGATTTTAACACATCATCTATATATACTTTAACCTGTACAGTTCCTTTTCCAGATATAGATTGATATAGATTTGTTGTAGTTGGGTCTATTTTCTCGTTATACACTGTATCTTCTGACTTATCAGAATTTATTACAACTATTCTTAGTTTTACGTCTTTAACAGTTGGTTTACTTGAACTTGTTTCATTACTTGTGTTTGTTGTATTTGTACTTTCATATTCGACTTTTCCACCTAATAAAGATTTAACATTTACAGTAAGATTTGCAGACTTAGTTTCTGTTAATTTATTTACAGTAATTGTAATAGAACTTCCCTGCTCAACTTCTTTTCCAGCGTCAACACTTTGTTTCAAAACAACTCCGTTTTCCTTAGATGAATCCTCATCATTTGCAACTGTAACTTTTAGTCCTAAATCTGTTAAAGCTTTTTTAGCCTCATCTTCAGATTTTCCTATAACAGATGGAACTGATGATTTTTTAACACCTGTACTTACATGTATAATTACAGTATCACCTGCATTTACCTTTTTATTTGCATCTGTTTCTTGACTTATAACATATCCTGCTTCGATTTTTTTACTTTCTTCTTCAACTATTTGGTATTTTAAATTTGCATCTTCCAATAGTTTTATAGCATCTTCTTGGCTCTTTCCTTTTAAATCTGGTACAGTTGATTCTTCAATTCCTTTACTTACTACTACTTTTATTGTTGTTCCCATTTTTATATTGTAATTATCACTATATAATGGGTCTTGTGAAATTATATATCCTTCTGCATAATCACTATTAAATTCTTCTGAACTTACTTCTAGTTTTAGTCCTAAATCTTCTAATTGTTTTTTTGCATCATCTTCACTTATACCTACTAAATTTGGCAATAGCACTTCTTTTGGATTTGTTATTTTTGAATATGCTATTGTTCCACCTAAACTTATGGCAAATAATAATATTAAACCAATAAATATTGATAATCCTCTATGATTTTTTATAAAATTCACAAATTTGTTTTGTTTCTTTTTATTTCTATTTTCAGTTTTTTTAGCTTCTTCATCAATATCTTTTAATGATATTTTTTGAGTAGGCATTGCGTCTTCATAATCTTTGTTATCAACAAAATCACCATCTGGATCTTTTAATGCTCTTTTTAAGTCTGTAAGCATTAATGTTGCAGTTTGATAACGTAAATTTGTATCTTTTCTCATTGCTTTTAAAATTATGTCATTTACAGATTGTGGTATTTTTTCATTTAAGCTTTTTGGTGGAATTGGCTCTTCTTGCATATGTTTTAATGCAACAGATACCGGTGTATCTGCATCAAATGGTACTCTTCCAGTAAGCATTTCATACATTACAACACCTAATGAATAAAGGTCTGACTTGCTATCCGTATATCCTCCTCTTGCATGTTCTGGTGAAAAATAATGTACTGAACCAATTGTTGTTCCAAATGCAGTTATTGTTGAGTTTGAAACTGCTTTTGCTATTCCAAAATCTGTTACTTTTGCAACTCCATCTTCTGTAATTATTATGTTATGTGGTTTTATATCTCTATGTACTATATTGTTTTTATGTGCAACTTCTAAGGCTGAGGCTATTTGGATTGCTATATTTACAGACCATTTCCATGGAAGTGGTCCTCCCTCTTCTACTATTATTTCTTTTAGGGTTTTTCCTTGTACAAGTTCCATTACAATATAATATAAATCTCCATCTTTTCCAACATCATATACAGATACGATATTTGGATGAATTATACTTGCAGCAGCTTGTGCCTCAACCTCAAATCTTTTTATAAACTCTTGGTCTGTTGTAAATTCATCTCTTAAGATTTTTACTGCCACATATCTATTTAATACATGGCATTTTGCCTTATATACTGTAGCCATTCCGCCATTTCCTATTTTCTTTATAATTTCATATCTATTTCCTAACAATCTTCCTTCTAAATCCATTTTTAACATTCCTTTCTTTTGAATGTAAAATCTATATTTTTATAGATTTTTTACTGTTATAACTGTTATATTATCTATTCCTCCATTTTGATTTGCTAAGTCTACTAATTCTTTTGGAGCTATTTCAAAATTGTTTGTTACTAAATTAAATATTTCTTCTTTGCTTACCATATTTGTTAGACCATCTGAACATATTACTAATGTATCTTCTTTTTGGAACCCTCTTACCATTACATCTGGTTCAACAAAGGCATTACATCCTAATGCTTTTGTAAGCATGTTTTTCTTTGGATGATGTTTGGCTTCTTCTTTTGTAATTGTTCCTTCTTTTACTAGTGTTTGTACATAACTGTGGTCTTGTGTTAGCTGCCTTATTATATCTTTACGAATTCTATAAATTCTGCTGTCACCAACATGTGCAATATAGGCTCTACTATTATATATTAGACATACCTCTAAAGTAGTACCCATTCCCTCAAATTCTTTATTTTCTAATGATTTTTCGTACACAACCATATTGGCATATTCTACACTGCTTCCGAATAAGCTGAATTAAACTTTCTTTGTCTTTTGGTGTATCTTTTAAATTATTTTCTATATAACTTCTGCTACATGTAACTGCGAGTTTACTTGCTATTTCTCCTGCATTACATCCTCCCATTCCATCTGCTAATATATAGAGTTGTATATTGGAAAATTGGTCATCTGTAATGTAGTAACTGTCTTGGTTTGTATCTCTTGCTTTTCCTATATCGGATTTAGCATATCCTTTTACCATTGTGTCACCTCTTTTTCTTTACATCTAAAAGTGTACCATAACTTGTATTTTTTTTCAATAAATTTGTTCTTTAATTTTAAAATATTTCTTATTATTTTGCTTTACATAATTTCAATTAAAAGTTAATTATAGCTTTTATTTTTATACTTTAAAAATCATACTTGCTAAATTAAATATTCCTTTAAATACTACATTTATAATCGGAGATATTATTGTTCCTGCAATTCCTGTTATCCATAATATAACAAATATTATGTAGAAAATTCTTTCATTGTCTTCAAACCATTGTTTTGCATTATAAGGTAAAAATGGTTTTATTACTTTCGAACCATCAAGTGGTGGTAAAGGAATTAAGTTGAATATTCCAAGTCCTATATTTATTGAAATTGTGTACATTATCATTTGCATTGTTATTCCTAATATTCTATTTGTTAATACTAGTGTTCCCCAAAATTTGTAAATTATAAAATATATTACAGTAAATCCTATTGCTAAAATCATATTCATTGCAGGTCCTGCAATAGATACTATTGCATCTGCTTTTTCTACAGTTATATCTCTATTATAATTCCTTGGATTTACATTTACTGGTTTTCCCCATCCAAATCCTGCAAATAATAACATTATAAATCCTATTGGGTCAATATGTGCTAGCGGATTTAGTGATATTCTTCCTTCTCTTCTTGGTGTGTCATCTCCTAGCATATCTGCTACTTTTGCATGTGCAAATTCATGAAATGTGATGGCAATTAATACTCCCGGTATTGTGTATAGTAGTCCAAGTAAAGCATTTACATTTGTTAGGTAACTTGATAGTCCCCACAATACCATTATTGCCATTATTACATATAAAGTTCTTTTATCGAAATACATTTTTCCTCCGTTCTAGATTTTATCTTTATCTTTTTTGGGTATTATATACTAAAAACTTCTAATTGTAAATAAAAAAATTCCAGAAATTATAATTCTGGAATTTTTTTATTTTCTTTATTTTGCATAATCAACAACACGTTTTTCTCTTATGATGTTTACTTTTATTTGTCCTGGATAGTCCATTTCGTCTTCTATACGTTTTGAAACATCACGAGCTAAAACTATCATTTGGTCATCTGAAACTCTATCTGGTTTTACTATAATTCTAACTTCACGTCCAGCTTGAATTGCAAATGATTTTTCAACACCATCAAATGAGTCTGCAATTGATTCTAGATTTTCTAGTCTCTTTATGTATGCTTCTAATGTCTCTCTTCTTGCACCCGGTCTTGATGCTGATATTGCATCTGCTGCTTGTACTAAAACTGCTTCTAATGTTTGTGGTTCTACATCTCCATGATGTGCCTCTACTGCATTTATTATAAGTGGATTTTCTTTGTATTTTTTAAGAATATCTACACCTATTTGGACATGTGTTCCTTCCATATCGTGGTCTAGTGCTTTTCCAATATCGTGTAATAATCCTGCTCTTCTAGCTCTTTTTGCATCTAGTCCTAGTTCTTCTGCCATTATTCTGGCTAGGTTTGATACTTCTATTGAATGGCTTAGTACATTTTGACCATAACTTGTTCTATATTTTAGTTTTCCAAGTAGTCTTATTATATCTGGATGAAGATTGTTTACTCCTGCTTCTAAAGCCGCTCTTTCTCCCTCTTCTTTTATGATAGTATTTAGCTCTTCTTTTGCTTTTTCCACCATTTCTTCGATTTTTGCCGGATGTATTCTTCCATCGTCGATTAGTTTTTCAAGTGCTATTCTTGCAACTTCTCTTCTTAATGGGTCAAATCCAGATAGAATTACAGCCTCCGGAGTATCATCAATTATTAGGTCGATTCCTGTTAGTGTTTCTAGTGCTTTTATGTTTCTTCCTTCTCTTCCTATTATTCTTCCTTTCATTTCATCACTTGGAAGATTAACTATTGATACTGTTGTTTCTGATGTGTGGTCTGCTGCACACTTTTGTACTGCATATGATATGATTTCTTTTGCGTTTTTGCTTGCATCCTCTTTTGCTTTCTGATTTAAGTCCCTAATTATTTTCGCCTTTTCAGTAGTTATTTCTTTTTCCATTTCTGATAATAAATACTGTCTTGCTTCGTCTTTACTTAGTGACGCTATTCTTTGAAGTTCTTCAACTTGTTTTTCATAAACTTTATTTATTTCACCTTTTTTATTTTCGAGATTTTGATATTCTTTTTCTAAATCTCTTTCTTTTCTTTCTAGGTTTTCTGACCTCTTGTCCAAGTTTTCTTCTTTTTGAATCATTCTTGTTTCTTGTTTTTGAACTTCACTTCTTCTTTCTTTAATCTCTTGATCTAATTCTTTCCTGCTATTCATAATCTCTTCTTTGGCTTTAAATATTTCTTCTTTTTTCATATTTTCAGCTTCTACTTTTGCTAAATCTACAACTCTTTTTGCTTCTTGCTCTGCACTTTCAATTTTAGATTCTGCAATCTTTTTTCTTATTATCATTCCAACAATTATTCCGATTGCAATTGAGATTAAGAAAGTAATAATTATGATTAAACTATTCATAATCATACACCTCTTTCTTATTTAATTTTCAATGTGCGAATAAATATATATATTAAAATTATCTTTTTTACTAAATATATTTTTCTACCACATTAGTATAACATTTTAGTCTTAAAACTGTCAAGTGGTATGAAAAATTTTATGCTACATTTAATATGCTGTCATATTCATCATAATTTTCCATATATGTTTCCATCATTTCAAAAAAACCTTTTGAATGTGTTTTATATTTTAAATGGCAAAATTCGTGTAAAACTACATATTTTAAAACTCTTTTATCATATTTTACTATTTCAGGATTTATAATTATTGTTTTCATTTCCAAAGTTTTTGCAAGTTTGTTTGGTATTCTCCTTATTATATAATTTTCCGGTGCTAAACCATTCATCATTATTCTAGTTTCTTCCATTACATTTTCTATTTCAACTCTAGCTATTTCCTCATACATCTTATCTATTGCAAGCTTTAATATTGCTACATTTTCCGTTTTTTTGTATTTATTTGGCAGATATACATTTATGATATTTCCCACTAAATCAAGTTCTGGATTTTTGATTTTACTATATATAATATTTACAGATATTGTTTTTCCAAAAATTTTAACACTCTTTCCTAATTCTTTTTCTATCTTATTTTTTCTATTTAACAATCTTATCATAACATATCCTCCCTAAATCACACTTTTTCCTTTTTACGAATTATTGTTCGCTTTCGACATCATGAATTATATATCTATTCTTCCAACTCGTCAATAGATTTTTAAATTTTTCTCAAATTTTTGTTCGCTATTTTCTTCATCCCGCTCCCCAACATAGATTCAGCCCAATACAAAATACGAAACCAATATATAGTGAACTGCAATTTGTAAGAAAATTCAAAATCATA
>UMCY01014751.1_pt1 | contig 31103 bp, 53 predicted proteins | sample 1964351 | NCBI WGS metagenome assembly UMCY01 (sample SAMEA4835980, study PRJEB28245) | human gut metagenome | biome: gut microbiome; material: fecal sample | place: Denmark | collected 2008 | reverse complement strand
CTAACTTGACAAAGAACCACTTTATTTTACACACACTCTCTTTTTTAATGTTCATATAAATTTCCTTTAACATCTACAAAAAATATATAAAATATTTTATTTATCATTTTCCCAATTATTCTTCCTTTTGTTGGATTGTTGTTAGGATAAATTCTAATTATTGTATACTTTCCATCAAAATATCTATGTCCACCATAAAACTCTGGTTTAATTTGTTTTTTTATATCCAATTTAATATTTTCAAAACCTTTTTTCTTGTTCCAAGAGCTAACAATCAAATATGGTTCCGATGATAATTCTTTTATTCTATTATATATTTGTATTTTATCTCTATCTTCTATATTTTCTTCATAATTAATAAAGGAAAAATTAAATTTTATATATTGTGGTTGAAAACAATTGTTACATACTGTTGTAATTTTATTATTGTTCTTCTTTATTTTTTTACTAGCCATTATCTACAACTTCTCTTTCAAAATATTGTTTTATATCATTTAATTCAATAATCTTTTTACCATTATTAATTGTTTTATCCCATGGTCCATCTTTTACATGAGACATTTCTCTTAATTGCCATGCAGTATAAATTGCAAAATTATCATATACAACATTAAGCACATTTCAATTCCTATCTATTGGTATTTTAACATAGAATACTAACCTTTTCAATACAATTTACCTATAAACATTATTCCTCACATACAAATACTTTCTAGTTTTAACAACATAAACATAATCAACATTTGAATTTACATTCTTAATTATTTTTACTTGGGTATTTGCTAAATAATTATGCTTAGAACCTGTCAAATTTGATTTTGAATATAATGTAGTTTTATATTTTAATCTTTTATATTGTCCAACAGTATTTTTTCCTTTTGAACTATTAGAACTTATATTTGAGCTATTTATATAATTATTTGTATTTATATAAGCAATTCTATTAGTTGCATTTACCTTTACTTTATCAATATACGAATTTACATTCGCTAATATTGTAACTGTTGTATTTGCTTTATATGTATATATTTTTCCAGTCAAACTTGAATTTGAATATAATTTACAAGCTTTTATTTTTCTATTCTGTCCAGTACTATTTGATTTCTGCACTGTTTGTGGTATGTGAGCAGTTGTAGATAAGTAATCTGAATGTACCCATCTATTAGTACCTATTCTACTCCAGTTTCCTTTTGTTTCATAAACTGTTACTATTTCTCCATTTTGCAAGGTTGCGACAATCTTGTCGTTTGTGCTTGCACCACTTCTTACATTTAATCTTGAATTTACTTTTACATATCTTGTATATGTTTCTGTTTTAACTTTGCTGTCTGTTGAATTATTTGTATCAACTTTTGTATAATCATATTTATAACAGAAAAATTGCTTATAGTTAGCGTATTTTTTGAAATTTTCGATGTTGCAATAAACAGTGTTTCCTTTTACTTCGACTTTTCCTCTTCTGGTTGATGTTTCGAATTTTCCTGCATATAGGTATGGGTCATATATTTTCAAATTTTCACCATCTATAGCATAAATCACTATATAATGTCCTCCTGTAGTAAATAATCCATTTCCTACAGAGCATATTATATAGTGATTATTTTTTAGCTTATTTATCATTGTTTCAATATTAGATGTTTCTTGATATTCTATATTAAATTCATCCGCTATTGCTCTATATGCCGACCAATATGTACCATTATTTGCTGACCTGTATCCATATTTTACAAATGTGTCTGCTAATTCTGTTACGTTTACATTTCCAACAATACTATCAATTATCATTGCTGCACTTGCAACTCCACATCCACTTGAGCCTATTGTTTGTGAGGTGTTTCCTGTTGAGGTATATGGGTAATATCTCCACCTGCTATCTATTTGGCTTATATATGTTAGTTGTGGTTGTCCTGTTGCCTCTAGGTTCCAGCTTTCGGCTTTTCCTCCTTCGTATGCTATTTCTCCTTGTAGTTCAAAATTTTCGTCTTCTACTTCTTGCAACTCTAGATTTTTTTCATCTGTTTCTGTCATTTGTGGTATTTCTGTTGATGATTGATTTAGCTCTTTTAGTTCTTCTTGAATTATTGTTATTGCCTCTCCTATTTTGTTTTCGTCTATTTCTCCGGTTTGCTTGTATTTTAGATATGTTTCTAATATTAATATAAAAACACTTAGAATTATTAGTATTATTCCTAGTATTTGTTCTTTTTTCATATTGCATCACCCTTTCTTTATTTGAAAATAATAACACTTATTCCGGTAAGCATTGCCCCTAATATAAATGTTATTATTTGATTTCTGATATTCTTTTTTATTTCTTTGTAGTCTTTGGCAGGTTCATTTTCTATATTTGCTACTCTTGTATTTAATCCGTTTACATCTTCTCTCATTAGTTTAGTTTCATTTGCTAGTTCTTTTACTGCATATGTTAAATCATGTATGTCTTCCAACTTTTCTTCGTGTTCTTTTAGTTTTTCTGTATTTGTTTTTGTGGTCTGTTCAACTTGAACTAGTCTTTCTATTAATTCCTTATCTTCCATATGAAACTATCCCTCCCCTTTTGTTTCTTTTATTTGAGTCGCGCTTATTAGTTGTTGTAGTTGTTCTTGTATTTTGCTATTTTGTATATTTGGGTCTATTGCGTATTCTATGTTAAATATTGGATTTGTTTCATTGTTACTGTAAATATGTGTTACATTTTTATATGTGTGTAATGTTTCTTTTATTTCTTTTGATACTGCTTTTTGCTCGGGTGTTAATTCTAAGTCAAGCGTTTCTGCTAGTTTGTAATAAACGATAATGGGATTACCTTCATCGTATTTTGATTTAACCCATGCTTTGAATGCTTCTAAATTAAGAAATTCATTTTTATTAACACAAAATCTTAAATTTTTTCCGTTATTATAGACTGTAATTGAATTTTGTTTGATTGTTGACGAATAAACAAAATAATTGCTACAACCATAACCATCTTCAGCACCACTTATATCAAAAACAGCAACAAGCAATTCATCTGTGGTTGCACCACTTAAAGCTAACTTTTCTGTCCCATCAAATACAACTTTTCCCCACTCATGATGTTCTACATTACTTATATAATCTCCTTTTAACATATCTTGTTGAACTGGTAGTATAAATGTTTGTTCTTGATGCTCGGTATATGTATCATCATCATTACTTTCATATAACATTACATCTATAGTTATATCGCAAATACAATTATCAGATGGCTTTTCCATTCTAAAATTATTAATTATTTCATCTGTTCCCAAATATAATGTATTATTATATTCTTTGTTATTGAATGTTCCTGAACTCAAACTAAGAGCTGCATAATAGTTGTTTCCTGTTTTTCCCCAATAAAACCTGATATTCCCATCTGTACTACTTATAGTCCCATTTACAATATATTTTAATTTGTAGCTTTTTCCACTAAATGTCTTATCCCCTTGTACGTTTGTTGTAGCATAAAAATAATTTGTTGGATTTTTCACTGTAATTCTATTACCATTATATGTAACTCCTGCTCCGGTTTTATTTTCGAATTTTAATATATTTTTATTTATTACTTTTATTTGTATATTATTTTCATTTTTTTTGATTTCAGATGGATAATCAGGCGATGGTGATTTTCCATACTCTTCAAATGCTTTTAATTCTGTCCCTTCATTCATAACAAATTTCAAATATGAATTATCATCATATTTTGCTCTTGATATACTAAATGCTACATATTTACAATTATTTGGTGTAGTAAACGAAACCCCTGATGTTTTCCCTATTCGATTCTTGTTTTCATCCAACATTACATTTGTTGAGGTTCCTACATCACTTCTTATGTAATTTGTATTTTCTTTTACTTCTATATATCCTGAAAAACAAAAATTTCCATCATCTGTCAAATTTCCTGTGTCACCATCTATTTTCTTATTTTTTTCAACATTCTTATAATTATATAAATTATACCCCTCTCTAGTTTCTTGACTGTGATTTCCACCTATTCCAAACTTCAGAAATCTTGCATCTGAACTATTGTCTAAATCTATTCTTTCTCCATTTGCTTGTCCTACTATTTGACTTGATTGTAAATCTTTTCTTAATCTTTCGTTTTCTTCTTTTAAATTTGATATATCTGTTATGGTTCCTGTTACATTTGTAGATATTGTTTCTATATTTTTTTCATTAGTATTTATTTTTTCTAAATTTTCTCCAATATTCTTGGTTATTTCACCTGTAGAATTGTCTATTATATCCCAATTATCATTTAAATACTTTTCTATATCAAATGCATCTGTATTTGTTTGAACATTATCGTGCTTATTTAATCCTAAATTTTTAGTTATACTCATTTCTATAATTCCCCATTCTTCTTTTATGATTTTTCTAGGTTTTTATTAAATATTTTCCTATAAACCTATTTCCATAATATTTTTTTAATTGCTAAGTCCACATAGCCTTGTGCTCCATTTTGAACAACTCCTGTTTCAAAGTTAATTCTTACAACACATCTTCCATCACCGCCAGCGCTTGTTTTTACATATGTAGATAACCAATTATTTGTTAAAATTCTCGGATATGTCATAGTAATAATATTTTCGCTATCATAAAAACACACTATAGCTTCTTTGGCTTTTTTTAATCCGTCAATTGTGGCTGTTTGGCTATAGCTCAAATTAACATCTGCTTTATCCCAAGAATTTACATTATTTATTGCATTTTCTATATTTGTTTGCATTTGATTTAGGTTTGTAGCATTTATGGCTGGTTGTTGCCCATTAATAAAATTTATTTTATCCATTTTTTCCCTCCATTTCTTTTATTTTACTTTCTAATTCCTCTACCTTTGTAGTTAATTCTTGTATTGCTTTTGTAGCAGTTGCAAGAATTGGCAATTCATTTATATAATATTTCTTTTCTTTTTTGTCTTTATCAAAATCTATTAAAACAAAATTAGAATCTATTTCTTCCATTTCCTGTGCAATATAACCTGTATTATAATGTTTTTCATCATCTTTTCTTTCAAATTGTTTATGTTTAATTTTTTTTATTATTTCTATTGCATTAATATCACATTCTTTTATATTCTTTTTTATTTTTCTGTCCGATGAAAAGTTATTCGCATATATATTCCCTTTAACATTTAGATTACTATATATTGTTGCGGATGTAGAGTACACATCAAAACTAACGCGATTAGAGTCTGTCCCTAAATAAACCATACCCGAGTGTACTGAAAGTTGATTATTTACATAAAGGCTATTGCTACAACTCATATCTCCTTCATCTGTCAAAAGACAATATGAATTATCCCCTATTTTAAAACTATTACTACCTGATTGATTTGCAAAAAATTTTATTTTGTCTAATATATTTATACTGTCCTCAGTTATTATTAATTTATTTAGTATATTTATAATATCTCCAGCTGTATAAGTTGATTTTTCAATACTCATAAGGTATTCATCTTTTACTGTATCATAAAAATAAAAAGCTCCACCTTGAGGGTCACCTATAAGTTTTATTTCTCCACTTTTTATTCCAGTGCCGATTCCATCTAATACTACATCACACGAACTCAATACTAGTTCTCCATGAGATGCATCTGATGTTTCTTCGCTCATTTTAAAATTTTTTATATATAATACCGGATGAAATTTTTTATCACTAATAGTTGTAATTCCCCATGCCATTCCATTTGATATCTCTTTATTATACTCTCCTTGAACTCCAAATGATATATATCTATTTTCATTTTGAGAATTTAATTCTTTTTCATAATGTACACCCATTTCTCCAAAAACTTCACCTAAATCCGTATCATAAAAATACTGTCCATTTTTTTCTAATGTCATTAGAATATTTTGATTTTCATCTAAAATAGCAAGTACCGCATTATTATTCAAAGTCATAAATTGTATAAACTCTGAAATCTGGTTCCATGCTATTTGAACTGAAGTGGAATTTTGCCTAATTTTTGTTCCTAGACTTATATTAGGTACAAAAGCATCCGTTAAATTATTCTTTATTATCCATTTTGCATAAAGTTCTGCTGAATATGCTAAAATACTTATAGTATTTTTTCCTTCACTTAATTGTATTGAAATTTCTCCTAACTCTTCTTCTGTCGCTGTATCTTTTATAGTTCCGTCATCATTTATTCTTCTTATAATTTTTGCCTTTGAATCCGATAATATATATTCATCTCGTACATTTCCTTTTTGTTTTAATACATCTGTTACCCCCAACTCATATACTTTTTTATTTCCGTCTTTATCTGTTACTACTATTTTGCTATCTCCAATAGGATATAAATTATTATTTGGATATAATGTATCTGCTGGAGCTAAATACTCAAATACTGTATTGTTTCCATATATATGTAATTCGTATAATTCACCCTCAGCACAATTCTCTAACGTTATTGTTTTTATTCCCTCAACTTCATTTGTTAAGTTCTCAATGTCTGATACTGTTTGTGATATGGTGTCAAATGTTTGTTCTACTTTTGTTAGCTTTTTACTTTGTTCTGAGGTTTCTTCAACTAAATCTCTAATTAAACCTTCATTTTTTTTGGCTAATCTTTCCACTTTTAAGGACTTTTTTTCTTCTTTTGTTGTAACTTTATATTCTGTGTTTGTTTGTTCTGGCAATTCTGCCTCTATATTGCTTGATATTCCTGTATTAATTGTTATATTTGCCTTTAAGTAATAAGAATTATACAAACTATTTTCTTTATCTCCAAGTTTTATGCTGGCACATGGTTTCAGCCACATTACTCCAACATCAGATGCCTCAAAAGAATAATATTTAAGACCTTTTATTTGTTCAAACATTCCTTTGATAAGTTTTTCTCTTTGAAATTCTATAAATTCATTTTCATCAAATCTTATTTCACATCTACCATTTTCTTCTATACTTTTTTCATCTATTTCTTCAATATTATCTTCTACATTTCCACGTCCTAATACTAATGCATTTATTGGTCCAAACTTTTCTTTTATTGTTAAATCTGTTAGATATGATTTATCTAGTGTTTCTAACTCATTATTATTTACTTTATATAAGTTTAGTTTATTATCTTCTATAAATGCAGTTGTTAGAGTTGCTTGAGTTACCTTTTCTAAAACATCTCTATATGTTAGTTCCTGAACTGAAAAAAAATCTTCCGTAACATCTAAATCAGCATTATAAAAGTCTGTAGAATATAAGTCAACTTTACATACTTCACAAATTTTCTGTACTAATTCTAACATTTTACAAGGATATGTTAATTGTAAATCTGATTGTTTAAAAGTTTTCATAAATCTAATCATTCTGTCATATCCTGTCACTATTATTTCATCTTTTTTCTTACTGTCTTCTATATCTTTTATAAAATAATTCCCTAAATCTACATATTCAAATTTATTGTTGATAAATAGTCCATATTGAAAATTAACATCTTTGTCTTTTATTTCATTTGCATTTTTTACAGTAATTTCAACTTGTTTCATTATTGTCTTAAATAGTTGCCCATCGAAACTATATTTCAATTCTTTTGCAATTACTTCTTTTTGTTTTCTTAATTTCCATATTGGTAATGCATTAAAAATATGTACTGGCATCATGTGTATTTCTTGAACTGTTATTTTTCCATCATATATATTTAGTTTTATATTTTGTTGTTTGATTTTTTTAGTTATGTTTTTAAATTCATTACTTACACTCATGTTAATTGTGGCCTCCTATCTATTGCTGTTAGTATTACTGAAAATTCATTCCAATAACCTCCACATGCAAGTAAACTAGATTTTATTACTTGACCATTGTAAAAATCTTCTGAAAATAAATCTCCTTGCTTATAATTTCCCATGTCTTTTTCTAATTCAAATTGAACACCCTCTATAAAAGGATGTTCAAGTAGTTTTTTTATTAAATTAAATTCTTCATCTGATACTATTCCGAATTTTATTTCTAGTGTTGTAAAGTAACCTATAAAAGTTCCACTATAATGTCCATCTAGTGTATTTCTTCCTGTTCCATCACCCCATAGAGGCTCTGGTCCAGGAATTAACTCAACAATTCCTGGAACTTGAATATTATTTACTATCAATTTTGGTTCATACATATTTTAGCCTCCATTCGTTGCAAATTTATTTTTATTTTTAATTTTTTCTAGCCTTTTATTTAATTCATATCCATCAATATATAAATTAAAATTAAGACTTAAATTAATTATAATTTGTATTATTCTCTCAAGTAATTCTATAACCTTTTCATTATTTCCTAATCCCATTTCTTGATTAGCTTTTTTGTATAATGACATTAATTTGTCTTCTGGTGCAACAACTTCACCTTGATGTCTATTATCACCTATCATTGCTAATTGAGGTGTATTGGCTTTTACATATCCACCCTGGGCAAGACGTGGTAAATTTAGACTTCCTATTTTCCCAACACTCACACCTGGTATTAGATTTATTATTCCAATCGCTCCGTTTATTAAGTTTATGGCTCTATTTATTGTTCTTTCAACTAATGAAATAACTCCATTAATTCCTGTTTTTACAGCATTTGAAATTGCATTTCCTATACTTGTACCTAAATTTGAGAAAGTATTTTTTATTCTTTCCCATATTCCACTAAAGAAGTTTCCAATGTTACTAAATACGTTTGTAATTCCAGTGTAGGCTTGTTGAAACTTATTTGAAAACCATTGTCCAACGTTTGAAAATGTATTTTTTATTCCTTCCCAGCATTTGGCTGCTACTTCTTTGACTTTATCCCAATTTTTAATTAATAAGTATATTCCCGCACATAATGCTGCAATTGCTACAATAACTAAAGTTATAGGAGATGTCAAAACTGTTAAAGCTGCATTGAATAGCCATGTTGCAGCAGTAGCAGCACCTGTTGCAACTGTGTGAGCTATTGTTGCTGCTGTATTTGCTATCTTCAACGCAGTATTTACGACCCATTGTGCAGCTTGTTTTACTAATGCTGCTGTTCCTGATGCAATGCTTATTATAAAATCTTTTGCGTACATTAATGTCAAAGCAACAGTTTCTGCTTTATCTGTAATTTTTGCAATTATATTTCCTAAAATAGCATTTTTTAATAGTTCTAATGCTACAATTACACCACCAACCTGTTGTATGAAAGATATTAATTCTACAACTTTCCATGCACTGAAAAAACCTAATACAGCAATTTCCATCCCTGTAACTACACTTTGATTTTCACTCATCCAATTTCCTATTCGTGTCAATGCGTTTGCTAATAAATTTAAGGTATCTATGATTATTCCGCCTGTCCACTTAGCTATAGGTTCTAAAAAATTATTCCAAAACCATTCGAAAATGGGTTTGAAAGCTGTTATTAATGGATTTAAAACTTTTAGTGCACCTGATAACAAATTTAAAAATGCTGGAAGTAAATTTTCTATTGTCCATTTTGATAATGGAATTAAAACATTATCATATAACCATCTTAGACCATCTTTTATTGTTGTTATCAATGGCTGTGCAGCATCTTTTACTTTATTAAATGAATTAATAAGTGGTTCAAAATTGATATCACTAAATATTTTTCCTATATCACCTGCTTGTTTTTTTAGATTATCTGTCAAGTTTAGTCCGCTTGTATCTATGTTTCCTCCTGCACCACTTCCACCAGAAGAACTACTATCACTATCTTCTTTTTTTAGTACCTGAGCAGTATCAAATGCTGCTAAACTTTTTAAATCTTTAGCTGATTTTTTGGCACTATCACCAATTCCACTTACTGCATCACTTGCTTTTGTTGCACTTGATGCTAAATTATTAACAGTATTTGTATTATCATCCCCACCAGCTTTTCCAAATATCATTTCTGTAAATGATTTAAAAGCATTAGCTAATACTTGCAATTTGGCTAATACCCAGTTTATTCCTTTTACAATTGGTGTAAATATATTTATAAAACCTTGTCCTAGTGTAGCTTTTAACTCATTAAATCTTAGACTTAATACTCTGGTTTGGTTTGCCCAACTATCACTGGTTCTTGCAAAATCTCCGCTGGCTATATTTAATTTATCCAATACAAATTTATACCTTAAAGCCACTTTTTCCTGTTCAGACATTTGGGATGTTGTTTTTTCATATCCATTTGCTAATGCATACTGGTCTAATGCATTTTGTGTCATTACTACGCCTAAATCTTTTAATGATTCTGTTTCACCTGTAAATACTGATTTTAACTTTGTATATGCCTCATCACTTGATAAATTATAAAATGACGCAACATCTCCTGTTAGTCCTGTTAAAGTTTCTGACATAGCTAGTGCTGATTCATTACTAAAATCAAATGCTTTTGCCATGGCTCCAAATGTACCAACATATTTTTTGGTTACTGTTTGCCCTAATCCAAATTGAGTTATCGCGTTTTCTGCAAATTGGTTTACCTCTGTATTTAAGTTGCCAAAAGTAACATCTACTACATTTTGAACTTCTGCTAGGTCAGAGCCTAAATTTATACATTCTTTTCCAAAATTGACTATTGCTTTTACAGAAAAAGCTGCTATAGCTAATTTTCCTATTTTCTTTAATGAGTTTTCTATCCCTGAACTTTTTATTGTATTTGTTGCACTTTTTAGCCCTTTATTAAACGGATTTGAATTTAATAATAATTCAAAATCTACTGCACCTACATTTGTACTCATATAACACCTCCTTCAAGTTAGGACATCTTATTTTTATCAACTGTTATCACCTGCCATTTCTTTAAATGCTTTTTGAAATTCGGTAATAACTTTTTTATAATTTTCTTTACTTATTTTTTTTGCTAATTTGTTTCTATATTTCCATCTTATATTTTTTTGTTCCTGTGTAAAATTTTTTAGCATTTCTTCATCTTCTTCACTACGAATCTGAACAATATTTCCGTAGTGGTGTATCTGGCATTAAACCAGATATGAGATTGCACAATTCTGCATAATCCATTGTATCTATTTCTTTTCGTATTCTTATTCCATATTGTTTTGCTAAACTTGCCTCTATTAGTGGCCAGTCTTCTTCTAGGTCATACCATAATTCTGTTTCATTACTTGTTTTGAAATCGTTTTTCCATTTCCTCATATGAAATTTCATTTACTTGTGCCATAATTGCAATTATTATTACACTTAAATCTTTTACTGTTACTTTCATTTCTTTTATTTCTTTACTTGCCTTTTCTCCTAATAATAATTCTATTGCTTGAAATAATCCTTCGAAGCTATTATCATTTTTGAATATATCTTGCGCTTTTAACATTGTTTCAGCACTACAATCCACTTTATATGTTTTACCTTCTGCTATTGTTATAGTTTGTGGTTCGTGACTTAATTTTGAACTAATATCTAAATTTGCCATTTTAAATTCCTCCTAATAAATAAAAAATTAAAGAGTAGGTCTCCCCTACTCTCCTGCTGTGTATTCTGGTTTTCCATTTGACATTACATCAAATTCTAGTGGAATAACTTCTGTTGATTTTCCAGCTCCCCAGTTCGTTACATTGAATATTGCATTTTCAAATACTAATTTTGCACCGTCTGGGAATGTCCATTGTAAACATCCTTCAACATCTCTTCCATTTTTCAATGCTAATCCTGATACATAATCATTTCCAGAATCTCCAAAGTTTCTTTTTCCAGAAATTGATATTGTAACCGATTTTGATGTCATTAATCTTCTAACCCATCCCTTTTGGTCAAGCGGGCTCCATTCTTCTACTCCATTATCTAATTTTACTGAAAAACTTTCCATATCTGCTATATCTTTTAGCGATTCTTTGGTTGCACCAACTTGAAATTGGTTTTCATATACTGGATATACTCCTGATTTTGTTCCCATTATTTTTCACCCTTTCTATATAATAAATTTATTTCTATTGAAAACTCATAAATATTGTTTTCATCTGCTCCTAAATCTATAGGACCATTATATAAACATTCTATTGAACAATTATAATCATCAATAAAAAAAGAACTACAATCTAGTAACTCGTAAATCTTATTTGCCATGGTTTCGGCTGTATTATAATTTTTTGTCCATCTTAACAACAATGTAATTGGTATTATTCCATATGTTTTTAATTTTTTATATTTCGAATTATCTTCTAATTGCCTACGATTAGCATATAAAGCAATCATTTTTTCTTGATTTTCATCTATTTGCCCTATTGACCATTTACTACATTCTGGTATTATTTTTTTCAAATAATCTTTTATTTTTGATGTACTTATTTTTACTATCATTGTCCATATCTCCTTTTTAGCATTTTTTTAAAGTATTGGATTGGTAAATCCTTTTTATTTCCATCTATATATGTATCAAACCATCTTCCTCCTGCATTCGGATTTTGTTTTTTGTTAAAATTATACTCTGGATGGAAGTACATTTTTCTGGCATAAGGCGTGTCAGTAACAAGATTTACAACTCCTTTTATAATTTTTTTATCATCTACAAAAGTACTATCATTTTGCATTGTCCCAGTATCAAATGGCATCGTTTGGCTTTTGATTAAATCTGTTTTTACTGCCTCTGCTGTATCTATTAATGCTAATCTTGCGTTTTCCAATATTTCGTTTATATTTTTATTATTATATGTTATTTTCACATCACATCAACTCCATTGTGGTCATGTAGACTGTTCCATCTGGATTCCTAGGTCTGCTTGCTTGATAAATTTCATATTCAACTCCATTTATTAGTACTTGCCCTCCACTTATTCTTTTGAGGTCTGGGGCAATACCACCAGATAATATTACTTTACCAATCAGCTCAATCTTTCTTCCATCAGAACTTATTATTACTTTTGTTTTTTCAACAAATCTACATTTTTGATTTTCTAAATTTAAAGAAGTTAGTGGCTCACCATCTTCTGATAAGCCTTCTTGATATATAACTACATCACATTTATTATTTAATAGTCTTTTTAGGTGTTTTGGATTTAACTTTTTTATCATATAATTCTATTTGTCAATCCTGTTCTTTTTAAATAAAAGAAAGCTAATTTTGATATGTTTAGTTTATCTGCTAAATCTTGAGATTCCTTTTCATTTACTGTTAGGTCACCACCTATAGAATAACTAGATATACTATCATCATCATATATACCTTCTTCTTTTATATATTCTGCTTGTAAACATGTTGCTTTTACTATTAAATCTTTTTGTTGTGTTGTTAAATTATCAAATCCTCTTCTTTCAATTCTTGTTAATGTAGCTCTATTAATATCTATTGAGGCTAATTCTAAATATTTTTCTATTTCTTCACTTTCTAATACTTTAGAACCATATTTAGAATAGTCCTCTTTTGTTGCATAAACTCTTATCATTTGCAACACCTCTTATTTTACTTTCTTTTCTAATTCTTCAATTTTTGCAAGTAGTTCTTCATTAACTTTTACTAATTCTGTCTTTTCTTCTTCGACTTTTGTTAGTTTTTCTGTTAATTCTTCTTTTGCTTTTGTTATTTTCTTTAATTCTTTTTCTAAATCTTTAGGAACTACTTTTTTAGTAGCTCCTAATTTAGAATATCCTCTATTTTCATATTGTGATAATTCTTCTTCTTCTATAGATAATATTGCATTATCTTTTTCTATTTTTATTTTAGCCATTTAGAACCTCCTACCCAGCAGTATATGTTTCAGTATCAACATCAACATATATACTGTCAATTTTATTATCTTTTCCGTTTGGGAATATGAATGTATCAGATAAACTTCTATCTTGATATAAATAGCCATCTCCTTCTGTGTGTTGACCAGGATTGAAGTAGTAAATGCTTGAGATTTTTGGTACAGTTTTTACAGTCAATGGAGATGCTATTAACACGTTTATTTTATGAGATGTACTTGCAACTGGTACAAATCCATCAGTAAAATCAAATTTATCATAAAATCTTTCATCATCAATTACTTCTATTAATGTTACACCATCAATGTCTGTAATTCTTGTTTCTATACCAATTCCACCTTCTGCTATTTGTGTCATCTCTATTTTTCTTGAGAAGTCTGTAGATTGTTCTAATAAGTCCATAATTGTAGAATTTACATATGCAATTAAAGCACCTTTTCCTACATATCTTCTTAATTTTCCAGCACTTAACATTGATTTTAATTTTCCATATACATTTTCTTTGGTATATGAAGATAATGCTGTTGAACTATGATAGCCGTCCAATTTTTGTGCCTCTGTAGCAACTTTAGAATAAAAGTATGCATCCATTTCTGGTATTTGTTGTGTTTTGTGAAATACTTCTGAAATATTTTTTATAGATGCTGTTTCATTTGTTTCATCTACATCTATTTTATCTACCAAAAATGATATATCTCTATCATGTCCTAATGTATAAGGTACATCTGTTTGGGCAAATGTTCCTTTGTTCCATCCTCCTGCTCTACTGTGTGATTTATAACCACTTGTACTCATTTGTGTGAAATGAAATGTTTTTGCACTTAACCATTTAACTGCTGTTGTTACAAATGGTGAAGTCAAAGATTCTTGCTCCATAATTTCTAATAGGTCTGGAGTCCATACCTCTGCATAATTTAATGCCATAATTAATTACCTCCTAAAATGAATTGAACCTGTTCCATCTTTTTGTGGCTACAGGCTTTTTACTTTTTTGATTTTCATCTGAGTTACTTTGTGTTGCCCCAAATTTAAATCCTTTTACTTCTTCATTTACTGTTTTTAACTCAGGAAATTCAGAAATTATTAGATTGATTTCATCTTCTAGTTTCTTAGTGTTTAATACACCATTTTCTAAAACTTTTGACATATCAACTAATTTTGCTGCTCTTTCAACTTTTCTAACATCCACTCCTACTTTGGCCATAGCAAGCGCGATTTTGTCAGTGTAGCCTGTTTGAGCTGTTTCTTTTGGTTCTTCTTGTCTCATGTCTTCTTGTTTAGTTTGAGTTTCTTGAACTTGTTTAGAATTTTGCTCCTGTTCTGCTTTTTTTACTCCTTTTGCATACATTCTGTTAATAAATCCATCTAACTCATCCTGATTTTTGAAAATTATTTCGCCATTTTCTCCTTTTTGAGCTACTGACTTTTTAATTTTCTTTTCCTCATTTTTGTTTTCAGTTTTTTGCTCATGATTTTGAGCATTGTCTGGTGTAGCTTGAGTATCTGCACTTTCTTTTTCTTCATTTTCCATATTGGAACCTCCCCGTTTAAAGTCCGTCGACTATAATTTGAATATAAAAAAAGAGCTTTTTAAGCTCTAATTTTAATATTGGATTCGGAAATTAGATTCGAACTAATAATATAGCAGTCAAAATGCTATGTGATACCTTTTCACTATTCCGAAATATAAAACACCCACATAAATATGTAGGTGCTGATTTTATTTTTTATTAAACCATTCATCAATTTTTCCACTTTCAACAGCTTTTGAAAATTCTTCTGCCTCTTTTTTTCATTTCATCTGTTATTTCAACTTTTTCATTTATTGATATTGGATTTGGTATTTCATTTATCCATCTAGGTTCTTTCATTAAAATTCCCTCCATAACAAGATGTATATTTTCAAATATCCGCATATATTATTGATTATTTAGCATAATTATAGTATAATTAAGTTAATAAATATTTATTTGAGATTAGTTGTGACACCCTAGTGTTGCAGTTAATCTCTTTTTATTTTCTTTTCATCGACAAATTACTATTGCTGGTTATCAAATTTTATCTTTTTCATATAACCAAATTATTTTTGTTTTTCTAATTCTTTTATTGCATTTTGTATATGAATATTATCTACCTTTTTTATTTCCTCAATACTATTAAACTGTTCAAAATTTTCCATTATTTCAACTGCCTCAACTACATCTGGAAGCTCTTTTATATCTTTTTTATTATGAAATAATAAATTTATCATATAGTCGGTGTATGATAACATACACAAATACGATTCTATTTCATTTCCCATCATTAATTATCAACACCTTTCTATTAAAAATACAATAGTAATTTTTTCCTTTTATTTTTATTCCATCATATCCCTCTAACATATATATCAAAGAACGTTCATTATCATATATTCTTTGTAGTTTTTTAGGAAGTTTTTGTGTTCTTGTACTTATATCTTTTAAATAGTCAATTGGTGAATTAAATTCCAATATCTTAGCATCTTTACTTAACTTTGCTCTAATTACTTTACCTTGTCCGTTTCCAAATGTATAATTAAGTGTTTCTGCATCCACTAATTCTCCAAAATATATTCCTCTTCCATATTGACTATTCTTTTTATTGCTATATTTAATATCTCCATACAATGTATTTTTATAAGCCTCTTCTGCTGTTCTTCCCTTATAATCTCTTAAGTATCTAACAATTTCTTTACTTTTTATTTTATCATAATTAGTTTGATTTACTATTTGAGGATGATTATCCATTTTTAGTAGCTTTGATGTCAGTTCTTGAATGTTGTTCTCCTTTAATGTATATTTTTCTATATCTATATTTAATTTTTCAAATAATTTATCTTCTCTTATTTTACTACTTTCTATCTGATTTTGCAATTCATTAGTCTTATTCTGGTAATTTAATATGTTTTCAGGTAATAGACTTCCTGTTGCTAATCTTTCATATTGTTTCTGTCTTTGTTGCAAATATTGAGTATATCTATCTTCTTTATCATGATTATGTTTCGCATCTGTCACTTCTTCAGGTTCATCATTTATCCCTTCATAATATGTACTAACCCCATGTTGACACCTAGGATGAAATAGTCCTCCTTCAATTGCTGTGCTTAATAATGGATATCTTCCATCTTTTTCAGTTCCTCCTGACCATACATCATCTATATAAACTCTACCTTCCCACGGTGTACACTTATCACAGGCTCCACCATGTTTGGATACATATACCAATGAATTTCCTAGTTTTTTACGCATTTCTCCTTCACCCATTAGATTGGCTCTTTTGTTTGCTGTTCTAATTGCCATATCACAATAATCAGCAATATTATGTTTTGTTCCGTTTTTGTATTCGATACAATTAAACCCTCTGGATAAAAAATCTTTACTAGCCATGTCAATTGCTTGTTTTACTGTTCCTGCTCCTGTGTTTGCAAATACCTGCGCTTTGTATATTATTTGCCTATATTGGTCATTTGCCATTCTTAAAGTTGCATATTTTACATCTTTTATGTCATTTTTTGTACTTTTTATTAATGCATCTAGTTTTCTATGATTTAATCCAAAAAAAGACCCACCTAGTTGTGAATCTTCTTTTCTTATAATTCCTGATTGTATTGCTTGTTTATTTGTTCTTTCAGCTCCTTCTTTGAATTGTTCTTTTATATGTTTATATAAATATCTATTTAACCCTTTTGTGTTATTATTAAATATTTCTTTATTTGCTTTTTTATAATCTTCAAACTGCTTTATTTTTAGTGCTTGCCATTGTGCCCAACTAAAGTTTTCTATTTTTTCATCTTCTTTATGTTTCCACAATGTTCTTTTCATTGATGCTATTAATTGTAATTCTATTTCTTCCATTACTTTTTTTATATCATATTCTTTCTGCATTTAATCACCTACTCTAATGGGCTCATTATATTAGGTTCTTCTTTTTCAATTATTCCTGATTCTTCTTTTAGTCTTTTTACTTCTTCTTCCTTTTCTTCTTTTGTTAGACTATCTCCATACATTGTATCAATTGTTTTTTCAATGCTCATTACATTTTGACCAGGTCTAGCTTTTGATACTGTTTCTACTGTTGCCTCAAATGAAGGGTTTGCATATTCTTTGAAATCAACTATTACTTCATATTCTCCTGCGGTTTTTCTTTGTGCCAAATCGTATGTTTTTAAACAAATTTCAACTAATTTAGGAATAATTTTTTCTAATACATCTATTACTTTTCCCCTTGTATATTGTGTGGCTTTTTCTTTTTCTCTTTGTGCCTCTGCATTGTCTAGCTTTTTTACATCTATACCTAGGGTTGATGGACTTATTAAGCCTTGCAAACATAAGTCTAATGCTGTTATATATGATTGCAACATTCCTTCATAGTCGAAATCTCCTTTTTCTCTTATTATTTTACTGCTTTCTGTTTCTGATGTTGTACTTCCTGCTTTTGTGTATCTATTATCAAATGTGTTTGGTTTTAATAAATTTCCGTTTTCATCTGTTGGTATTAGGTCTTCTGGAATATATGTTATTGTCCTATTATCTCTTAATGAGTCTATCCATTTACTCCATACTTCATCAAAACTATCAAATGCATCTAATTTCTTTTCTAATATACTTTGTCCTCTACCTTTATATTTTTTTGATTTATTAAACATCATTGGTATTGCCATCATGAAATTGGTATCTTGGGGTTCTTTTAAGTCTGCTGTTTCTGGAATAGCTTTATAATCTTGCATTAATTGGTCATTTTTATACAATTCGTATTTTATACCTTTTTTAGAGTATTTTTCAAATAAAGTATAACAAGCGTCCTTTTTTGGATATTTATTTTTGAAATTTATCCCTGTTATTCTACCTCTTGTATATTCAAAATCAACATTTTGTCCTGAATAAAATTCTATTATAGGGTATTTGCTTATATCTGTATCATAACTTATTTTAAATGCTCCATCACATTGTACAAATACATCGATTATTGCTTGTTTTAATGTTTCTTTAAAGTCATTTTCTTTGGATATTTCTTCCCAATTTTTTTGTGCCTCATTATCTTCTTTAACTTCTATTTTATTGAAACTATCAACAATTATATCTGCTAACATATCAACTATCATTGATGGCAATCCTGTATGTATTTTTCTAAAGTTTATACCTGTTGTACTTTGTGCTGACCAAAATTTTGCATTTCCCATCAAGTCATCTGTTTGTGTATAATATTGGTGTAATTCTGACGCATCACCTCTATACCATAATAAATTTCTAAAACAGTTTCCTTCAAATGTATTTGTTTCTTGTATTGTTATTGTATCACCAACACTTGGTTGTATTTCTAACCAGTTTCGTATTACCTTTTTGATTTTATCATTAACCGTTCCCATTTTATTCCTCACTTTCGTCTTTTATCAATTTTTTTATTACTTCCCAATTTCCAATTTTCTTTTTGTGTGGTAGCCATGCATACTGACAACCATTTATTGAGTGGTCATTTCCATCCTCTGGCTGATTATCTTCATCAAATGAATATTTATTGCACTCTTCTATATAATCCTTACAATTTTCAACAATTAAAAAATCACCAGTATTTAGCCAACTTTCTTGTAGCTGAACTCTAGTGATTATTTTTGTTTTCTTCCATGCATTTTCAAAATTATATACTAAAGCATTTTGCCTTTTTGCTTTATTTGCCTCCATTATTGTTCCTTGGTCTGCATTGTCTATAAAACACGTTCTTGCGAACCCCCATTCGTTTTTAAATCCTTCCATAAATTGTATTATCCATTGAACAACATCTGAGGGCGCAAATGGTATTGTTCTTTCTTTATTATTGAATGTTCTTTCTTTTAATAAAACACATTTATTTTCTGTTGTTATTCCTATCCCTTCTAACGTTACCTTGTCATGGCTTTCTTTTGAGTATGATGTATCACACCCAATAGAGAATAATTTAAATTTCATTTTCTTCGCTGTTTCTACTGTTATTATATTTTTAGGTTGTAAATTGAAACATAGTCCTGTTGCTTTTCCTCTTAGTCCTTGTATTTTATTTTTATACATTTTGGTTCCAATCGGTGTTGCATTTATTTTTTCTTGTATATCTTCTTTAGTTAATGCTGCATTATCATAAAAAGTAAAATACCAATGAACCCAGCCTTGTATATGTGGCTCTTTCAATTCTTTTAATAATTCTGTAGGGTAATCTTTTTCATACTTTGGTATGGGTCTACTTTTATTTATAAATTCTTTGTAAATGTCTAATGATGGGTCATCTGGGTTTGATGTTGTCATCATATATTTACATCTATGTGTAACTTCTCTCATAAACTCCATATCTGCTAAATTTACTTCATCAAGATACACACACCCAACTTGTCCACCCAGAACCTTCTTCCATCTTTTTTTATCACCATATCCACATATATATATTACCTTTTCACCTTTATTGGTGTCATATCTTATATGGGGTAATCTGATTTTATCTTTTCCTTTTGGCCAGTATTCTGCTATATCTTCAAATTGTTCAAGTAAGCCATTTTCAGAATTTATTACATTCTTTTCTACTGTTCCTACATCATCACCTGCAATAATATGATACTTTTTATCAGAATCAGCTACCATACACATAAATTTAAATATTCCTACTGTTGTTTTTCCTGCTGCGGTTGTTCCTTCTAAAAATTCTCTTTTGCATTTTGTTTGTAAAAATTCTTTATATTTTTTACTTAGTTTTAACATTATACATCATCTACTCTTTGCATTTGATTTAGTATATCTGATATAGCATTTTTCTTTTCTTCTTTTTCTTTAACATTTACATCTATCTTGTCATTAAATATTCCTAAATGTCTTCCTAGTAGTTCAAGAGCTTTAACTTTATCACACGAATCTACTTGTATTCCAAATTTACCTTCTTTTATTCCAGATAATGCTTTTTTCTGTTCTTCTGTTAATTCATCTGTAGGAGTAAACTCTATCCCAGTATATTCTTCTTCCTTATAATCAACTATATCTTCTCCGTCAAATACTGGTACATTTCTTTTCATCTTCTTTAATTTTGCATAATCACTTGCCTTTGAAAAAGCTATTGCGGCTAGTTCTTTTATTACCATATCTTGGGTTATTTCTGTTCTTTGTTCTCGCTCTTTTATTTTTTCTGTTACATATATTTGAATGTTAGCTTTTGTTAGCAATCTACTTCCATTTGCTCGTGCTGTTTCATCTTTTTTACAATTAGGATAAGCAACCTTATATGCTCTCGTTGCATTAAGGTCTATTAAATACTCATCACAAAATATTTTTTGCGCATCTGTCATATAAGATTACCTCTCTTTCTTTTACTTTGACTTTACTTTTAAATGCATTTCCATTCTCCTTTTTTGGTATATATCTAAAACAATACTCATAATACTTGCATTGCTCACACTTTCTTTTCATACATTGCATATAATCTATTTTACCATTTTTGCCAGCTTGCTGGTTGTTTCTTTTTTGCTTTTTCTTTTTTCTCATAATTAACACACTTAGTACATACTGTGTTTGCTAATTTAAATACTCTTATTTCGCAATCGAACTTATTTTTGTTTTTGCATTTGTTACAATGCTCTTTTATGTATTTTTGTATTCTTTCTTGGTTTGTCATATGTACCACCTTCTTTTTTTATTTTTATGGTTGCGATTGCAGGAGTTGAACCTGCTGTCTTTAGCTTATGAAACTAATGAGATGACCGTTTCTCTAAATCGCAATATTGGTCTGAATAGCTGGATTTGAACCAACTCTAAATGTTCCCAAAACACTCGTGCTACCATTAAACACTATATTCAGATGTAGCTTGCTAGGAAAGCTTATATATTCTATTTTAAAAGGAAAAATGATGTCATATTTATATTAATTACCTAGCATATTAATATCTATTTTTTATTCCAAAAAAGAATAGACATTTAAAACATCCATTCTTTCTTACTCAAAACGAAATTTACAATAAGAGCCTCACTCAGTTTTTGAGTTAGCATTTAGCTAACTGTGATTTATATTTTTTTACTCTACTATAATACCACATTTTTTACTGACCTGTCCTGACATTTACTGACCATTTTTATTTTTTTTAATATTATCAAATTTACTCAATGCTGTTCCATGCATTTTACATGTTCTATCGTAGGAATATCCAATTTCGACAGCTATTTCTTCCAAAGTTTTCCCTAAGATATATTTATTCTGTAATATATTTCGATAAGGCTGCTCCACTTCTCTTAACTGTAAAATTATTTCATTTTGCCTTTCTTGGTCTTTAATTAAAATTTTTATAATATCATCATATTTATCCATTAGTTCTTCTATTTTATAACTAGTTTTATTTTGAGCTTTTGGCATACCGTCTAAATTTTGAGTCAAACTTTCTGCTAAATTTTTTTGTGTTCTATAGTTTTCAATCTGTTTTTCAATCCATTTTTTGCTGTATATATAATTTTTTAAATCTTCTCTATTCATCTTTCGTTCCTCCTTTTCTAGCTCTAATCAGCTCTTTTCTAAGCTCAAACAATACATCATAAGCTTTATTTACTTTCTTTTGATTATTTATTTTATTATTTTCTTGACAATTTATGTTTTCCAATATTTTTATAACTTCTTCAATCACATCTTGTACATATTTTATCTTCATAAGTAACCTCTCTTTCACGTTTTTAGTATGAATTTGTTATACTTTTCACACATTTTTGATACAAGTTTTATGTTTTTAGTACATTTTGTATTATTTTTTGTATTTTTTCTGTCATATTACATCCTCAATTCTATCTAATAACTTAATCCAACATTTTTTATCACAGTCCATTCCTAAATCTTTTGCATTTCTTATATCATCTGCTATAATTGCTAAACATGTATCTGATAATTTATCAAATTTTATCTGCTCAAGTATATAATTTACTGTTAATTCTACTATGTACGTCATTCTTCCTAGTGCGTATCTTTCAGCTGATATTATTACTTGTTCATAATCTGTCATTATTCTATTCTCCTTCTTCTATTAATTCTTGTAAAATCTCCAAAACATCTTCTGACAAATATCTTTCAATATTATTTTTATTTATATTTTCTTCTAATTCGATTATCTTATCTTTGATTTTTTGAACTGAAATACTATGCTCCATTATAAAATCCAAATGTTTATTATCTTGTATATGTAATTTCTTTAATTTTTCATTTTCTTTTTGTAGTTTTTCTATTAGATTTAATACTACTTTCGAGCTTTCTTTATCCAACACAAAGTTTCCTCCGCAAAATTTAAATTTTTCAATTGCTTTCTTTTCTTCCTCGTTCATTTATTCCTCACCTCTTTAATATATAATTGGAAAATTAATTTTATTAATTTCATCTAGTTTTTCGTTTAAGCTGTTCACTTCTGTGTTTAGCTGTTCATTCTCTTTTAATACTCTTTTATAATCTGATAAAATATGTTCAAGTGCTATTTTATATTCTTCTGAACCTTTGCATTTAAAGAATAATCCTAAAGAACTTGTTTCATCTTGTAACAATTCTATATCTTCTTCATTACTATTTTCTTTCACTTAAAACACCTCCTAGTGATTGTCTTATTTCATTTTCAAATTTTTTTCTTGCTTTTTCGGCTTCTGATATTGTATTATATCTTCCTAAATTGTATGTTTTTCGTTGATATTGATATGTTGCTTTCCATTTATTTCTGTTTTTATCGAAACAGACTCCGTTTAATTCCAGATTTATTATTTTTGTTTAATTTATCACTAAAAATTCTATCTGGTAGCGTCCCATTTTTATATCTTTTTTTAACTTGTTCTCTTTGGTAGCATTTGCAAGAAACTGTATCTCTATTAAGTAGTTCTTTACTTCTTACTTTTACAGTATTGCCACAATCACATTTACACTCATATACAACGTGTCCATCTTTACTTCTTTCCTCTAATTCCTTAACTACACTTAATCTTCCAAACCTATCTCCAATTTTAACTCTTTTCATTCCAGCCGTAATTCCTCTACTTTCTTATTTATTGCTTGCAATTCTTGTATATCTAAAAACTTTATTTTTTCATCATCTCTACTTGTAATTGTTATTGTTATTAACAATGCAACCCAAATTATTGTAACGCATATTAATATCGCTATATTTTCTATTGTTTTATTCATCTTCTTTATCCTTTCTTTTACAATATTTATCAAGTATTTTCTTATTTTTTTCTGCTAACTCCAAAAATTGCCATTTTCATTTTTTCTTCTTCACTTATAGTTACTCCTTTACTACTAAATCTGCTTTGATTAAGTCATATAATTTTTCTAAGCACATATTATCGTTTTCTCTTTCTTTTCTATACACAATCTTTCTATTCCACACATTTATATAAATATAAGTTGCACCATCAATATTTCTTTCAGTGAATTTATATTGCCCAGAATTATCAAAATATTGAAATCTCCATATCGTTTCAAGTTCTTTTAAATCTACATCATCTCTTATTTTTAACATATCTATTCTCCTCCTAATAACTCTGGATTATCGTATATATTTCCAATTGCTTCTATTTCTTCATTGATAACTCCTAATTCCCATTCTTCTGTTTCTTCAAAGTCTGATAATATAAAACTTCCGTTAAGAAACATTATTTTTCCTGTCATGTTTTCATAGTTTACTATATCTCCCTCATATATTTCCTTTCCGTTTTTATCATCTAATCCTGTGTATTGCTCTACTGTTTTTGGGATTACTTCAATCATATATACCTCATAATCATCTCTTTTTATGTTATCGTTAATACTTAAAGCTATATAATATTCATCTTCTTCAGCTACTAATGAACCATAAGTCCATTCTCCGATTATCTATTTCCTTTCCTCTAAACTTTATTTCTCTATTCATCTTCTCCTCCTATCTTTTCCTGTCTTTACCTCTTGATAAGCTATTCTTTCGATATCTTCAATCGTTGTACAATATATGTAGCCAATTTCGTGATATATATCATTCGTTGTAATTATTTTTTTAATTACTTCATAATCATTTTTGAATATATTATATTTTCTAATCCATAATTTGTATGTTTTCATTTTCTCCTCCTTCCTAATTCTTAAATTAATTTAAACTTAATTAAATCTAAAAATGTTTGATTTTTAATTTTTGCATAATATCCATATTTTCTTTGTATATTCTCCATCGCTGGTAACATAGCATATCTCATTAATCTTTCCACTTTATATTTTGTTGAGTTATGTATCTTGGCTACATTTTCATAAATATCTATCATATCCCAAACTAATGGATTTTCTTTTATGAATTTTATAGCTTCTATCCAATAAATAATTCCTACACTATCCACATTGAATTTAAGTTCTAACAATTCTTGTTTTATCTCATCCATCTTTTCCTCCTATTTTTCTGGCATTTGATATGCAAATTTTGGTTCTAAAAATATCGTTATACCGTTATTACTACTGCATTCATATCTTTTTGATATCTCGTAAAATTTCCATATCTCTTGTAATACTTCTTTCGCTCTTTCTTTTGTTTCATAGCATCCTATATCTTCATAAGAATTGTTACAATCTTCATAACTTATATAATATTCTGTGATTTTTTCTTTTTCGTATCGGCTTATGTATAAATTTAAAATATTATTAAAATTAATAATTCTGTTTTTTTCTTGACTTACTATTATCATTTCTTTTCCTCCACACATTTTAAATTTTCAACTCTTCTAGCTTTATATTTTCTTTCAGCATTCTTTTTCTTCAACTCTCTTAATTCTTTCACTGTTTGAATTATATCTCCTGTTATTAACTTCTTGTTATATTTATCTGTTAATTCTTTTAGTATCATAACTTTTTCCAATTCATCTTTGTATTTTCTTCTTTCTATTAAAACCTCTTTTAATGTTTTAGCCACTTTCATGATTTCAATTGCATCTAATTTTGCCAGTTCTAATTCATGCAATAAGTCATTTCTTGCAAATTCGATTTCTTTTATTTGTTCTTCTAAATCCATCCTTAGCTTGTCTATATTTTCAAAGAAATTCTTCATTTCAATTAAAAAGTCTTCTTCACTCATATTTTTATCTTCTCCTGTGTTCCTGAAATTTCTTTCAAATATTTTTGCGGTTTCGTTATGTATTTACATTCCTGCACTCCTTTGAAATCTTGTAGCTCTAGTCTACTGCATCCGGGTGCATTTATTATTTCTTAATGCTTTTCCACACACTCCGCCGCAATTGTTGATAATTATATTTCATAATTTCTCCTAATCAATTCTTGGTATATGCTCATAATTTAAAGCCTCAAATCCATCTTGCGTTATTTCATACATTGCTACTGTTTTTCCTGTGTATTCACATTTGACTTTATCTGTTACTTTTACATATCCCATTTTCTCTAATTCTGTTAGCCTTGGTGCTGTATAATTTCTTTCTGTGCTTGGTATAAAACCTAATTCAAACAGTTCTACTGCTAATTGTTTAGCTGTTTTAGGTCTATTCAATCTATTTAATATTTGTATATATCTTATCTTTGTTTTGTCTTGTATATCATTGAAACTCATTTGTCTGGTTTGATTTGTTATAAAATTCATTTGTAACACTCTCCTTAATATTCATTTAAATTCATTTCACACCATTCTAGGTTTTTATATAAACATCTGTATTGGTAGCTTTCTGGTAAAGCTTTTACTTCAAGATTTTTTCGTATATCTGCTATGGTTGGTGGAAATGAACTTTTTATCATAATATTTTTTACAGCTACTAAAACATCATCATATTTCAAGTCACTTAAACAAGCTGTCCAACTGTTGACCATGAATTGTTTTTGACTTTTATCTTTTCTGGCTATACTGTCATAATTGCTAGCTAATAAGGTAATTACTTGGATAGTTTCTGTTTTGTTCATTTTCTGCTTTTGCCTCCTCCCAAAGTTCTTTAAAATCATTGATTCCTTTTGATTTTGATGTTGTTTTTTGTTCCACTTTATCTACAACCCAACTTAAAATCGCCCTATAATCGCTTTTGTATTTTTTTCCTGATGACCCTTTATAGTTATCTAGTGAAGTTATACATTGGTCTGCAAAATCTTTTCCATAAGTGCTTACTAATTTATCGTATTCAGCATTGGTCATGGATACAAATTCAGCAAAGTGTATTTTTTCTTCTTCCTTTTTTCCTTTAGAATCCTTTTTTCTATTATTTTTATTTAAATTTAAATTTATATTTATATTTTCATTTATATTTTCATTTCCCATATGCTTTTCATATGAATTACATATGTTTTTTATATCTTTTTCACATGTTGTTTTTTCTTCTTTCTTTTTTCTGTTATTTCTTCTACTTTCAGAATATGCTTTTCTTTTATTTGACTCATATTCTAATCTTTCATTGTAGTAATTACCTTCTTCATCTTTTATGAATTTTAGGAAAACATCTTCATTATATGTTTTACATATGTTTAACATATCTTTTTCTTTCAAATGTCCTTTTTGATGTTGTAAACATAGTAGCTTTATGTATTGACCTATTTCTTCATCTGTCATCAACATTGTTCCAGACAGGAAATCACTACTGTAAAATAAAAATGCTGGATCTTTCATTCTTTCTCCTTTCGTGAAATGTAGAGGTAAAACCCTTTTGTCTTACCTCTGTTGCCTAATCATCTAAATTACTTTTTCCATATCTTTCGATAAATTCTTCTTTAGTTTTTCCATAATATTCTCTGTATGCTTTTTCTGCTATTTGTTTTAAGTATCTGTTAAATTTGTCACCATTTTTACCATGTACTCCGTTTGTACCTTCGTGCATTTCTTTGGTTAAAAATACAATTAATCCATCTTCTATGCTTTTTTGTCTGTATGCTTTTCCGAAATACACTTCATGTCTATGTAAATATGGCTTTCTGCATATACTGTAAAATGGATTTATTGGCATAATACAAAATTCTTCTTTCATTTTTTATCCCAACTTTCTAATAAACTTTTTATTTCTTCTTTAGGTCTAGTGGGTATATTTTGCAATTCACATTCATTTACTAGCCCATCAATTAATATTGACATTTCCTTTGTGTTCATTTCTGAACTACCTTTATAAACTTTATAATGTTTGAATGTTTTCCCATTTAAAATTGATTCCCCTGCCTCACTATAATATTTGAGGTATGGTTTAACATTTATATCGGCTATAACACTTACCATTTCACTTTGACCATATTTTTGTAATAATTTGAAATACATTTCTTCTTTGTCCATTCTCATTACATTCGCAAGTTCTGTTGTTAATTCCCAGAAATAGTTATTTGCATTTAGACTTCTTTTCTTTTTGTATTCTTTTATTTCGAATTTCTTTTCTTTGTTTTGTTCTAGTAAGTAAGTTATTATTTTATTACTTGTTCCTATCATTCTTTACTATCCTTTGCTAATTGTTTTGTGTTATTTTCATTTAGTGCTTTTTCTATTGAACTATAATTTTTTACTTCTAAGATTTTTGGTAAATTACCTATTCTTGATTTTTTTACAATTGCTTTTGTTTCTTCTCCACTTTTTTCTAGTTGAATTACTATATCCATTAAATATTCAACAATATCTAAAGCATCATATGTAACTCCCACAGGTTGCATTTTTCCGTCTTTTGTGTCCCATACATTTTTAGCTCTTGCAACTAAAATCAAGTTCATCGGTACATCTTTCAATTGATTTAGTACAGACCTTGACATTTCCCTTCTATATGCATACCACTTTGTTTTTTGCAATGGATTTAACTCTCCAACTTTTTTTCCTACCATTTGTTCATATTTTTTAGCACTAGCATCTTCTATACAATCTAACAAATCTGTGATTGGGTCTATTATTAGAGTTTTTCGATCTGGATATTGTCCTTCTAAAATTTCAGTTAATAGATTGACCGTTAATACTGCTGAATTATTTGCTCTTTTTTCTGTTTTATCCACTTCCGCTTTATAAAAATCAAATTCGTTTGCATATAGTCTTGTACTCCCCTCCAAATCAACTACAATTGGGTTCGGAGCTGATAAAGCAAACCTACTTTTTCCACTTCCACTTTCTCCCCATACCATTATTTTTAAGTTAGCATCTTCCAATGTAGCTTTTTTTGCTAATCCCATAAAATTATCCTCCTACTTAATTCTTAAATTTGTATTATTGCTATAAATATTTACACCTGCAGGAATTTCTCCTGTTTCTTTAAAATTATCTTTAATTTTGTTTTTATCTATTTTTACTGTAACAATTTCTGTTTTGTATTCTCCTGGAATTTCATCTTCATTAACAATTTCTACAGATATCGGACTTTGGGCAATGCTTAAGGTTCCCAATCCTGTTTCAATTTTTTTTATATTATTACCTTCCATGCACTCTTTTACATATTGCTTAAATTTAGATAATCTATTTTCTAAATTCTTTCTTCCTGTTGCTATTCTATTCTCTTCTTCTTTCATTGCGTTTATTGTTAATTCTATATTTCTAAAATAGCCTATAATATTTTGACTCTTTTGTTGTAATAATAATGTTAGCTCTTGTTCTATTATTTTCTTATCTTCTTCATTTATCTCATCGTTTTCCAGTATAGACGGAAAAGCACTTGTTATTTGATATAAACTTAAATTATTCATTTTCCTCCATTACCTCCAATTCTATTTGCTTGTCAATTAGTCTTTCATTTAATTTTTCTGCTAAATCTGATATTAAATTAAACTCTTCTTCTGTTACATTGTCGCAAGCTACTGCATTATTTTTAAAATCTTCTAAGCTATTGCGACTCTTTGTTAATAAATCAACTTCTATTTTTAAATCTTTCATTTTTTCATTCCTCTCTTGCACTCTTTACTAAATTTTGCTATACTTAATAAAGATATTTATATCTATGTTATTTATTTGAGTTAGTTAGATTGCCGTCTGCTAACTCTTTTTTATGTTTATTTAAAATGTTGTGATATTTTTTTGCTATATTAGCTATTGTTACTCTTATTTTATTTTCTTTGACTTGTATTGTTTCTTTATCATTTATTCTTATATAAAGTGTTTCTAATCTTTTTGACATTGTTCTTCCCTCCCTTGAAAAATTTTTTAATATAATGTATAATTCTGTCGAATGTGAGGTATATGTTATGAATTTTATTTTAAATTTATTAAATAATTGGCTTGTACAAGCTATCATAGGAAATATAATTTGGCTAATTCTATGCGAAACTATTAAGTATATTTCAAAAAAAATGAAAAGTAATAATAAAACACAAGTTAATATCTCCAATAAATCTTGTTCTGTTGATTTAATACAAAAACAGTTTTCTTTTGCTTATTATTGTGTTATATTCTCAACTTTTACTCTAGCTTGTTATATAGCTAACAAATCTCAAAATATAAATCTATTAGTAATTCTTTTCTTTGTTCTTTTATTATATTTTGGAGTTTTTGGCTTGCAACACTCTTTTTATAAGCTTTTTAATCAATTTTCTAATAATACTGCAAACAGGCATAAATAAAAAACCAATGATAAATCCTCCATATTGCCATAATAAATCTTTCATACTACCTCCTACTTCAAATATCCAATTGTACTTAACCAGCTTGTCCCACATATTAATACCTTTTGTACAAACATTCCAATTGTGAATGCATTTAGAGCTATTACAGCCACTGTTTCTAAACTAATTTTTTTGTTTTTCCTCATTTTATTATCTTCCTTTCACTTTTTATTTTATTGACTTTTATTTTTTTATTTGTTATAATAAGCAACAAATGTAGCAGCTATATGTTTATTTAATGAGCATATAGTCTTTTTTTATTTTATTAATTCTTCGATATTTACATCTAAAGCTTTAGCGATTTTTATTAAGGTTGATATCCTAGGGTCTTGTGCTTTTCCATATTCTATATGTTCAATACATCTTGTACTTAAGCCTGCTTCTTTCCCTAATCCGGTTTTACTATAGCCTTTAGATTCTCTAATTCTTTTTACGTTTTCTGAATATGACATTGTTCCTCCTTAAAATTTAAATAAAAAAATAAAGCATAGTATTATGCTTTTTGAATATTCTTTGATATTTTAATAAATATTTATTAAATGTATTTATTATAAAAATAATTGATTTTAAATTTGTTTTTAATTGATTCATTTTTTATACATTAATCTATCTAAAACCTTTTCCAGATAGAAATTGATGACTTTCATCATTCAATTTCTTTTCTGGTTTCTTATTTTGAAATATTACATTTCTCACAGGCTTAGTCAAAGTTTTGTGCAATAAGAGATAGGAGCAAAATAATAGAACCCCTTTTAGAGTCCTACCTACAAGTTCTTGTAACTACTAGCCTTAACGGCTTTACTAGCTATTTATTAGCTATCGTTTGACTAACATTATTACTTTATAATTTATTCATTGTAATAATGTTAGTCTAGTCCCAGATATTTATTTCTAAAATCAATTTTAAATCAGTTTTATAATTTATCCTTA
>UMCY01015444.1_pt1 | contig 32262 bp, 33 predicted proteins | sample 1964351 | NCBI WGS metagenome assembly UMCY01 (sample SAMEA4835980, study PRJEB28245) | human gut metagenome | biome: gut microbiome; material: fecal sample | place: Denmark | collected 2008 | reverse complement strand
AATCTTGAATTAATTAGTATTACTGTGTCACAGCCTGACTCCATAGTTTTAGGTTTTACTATAAATCACAGAATTTTTTATTTTCTTATAATTAAATTCTCATTATCAGCGTCAATTTTTATTGTAGTATTTGGTAAAATTTCCTGTTCCAAAATCTTCTTAGCAATTAAAGTTTCCAATTTCTTTTGAACAAATCTCTTCAAAGGTCTTGCACCATAAATTTCATCATAACCATTTTCTATTAAATAGTTTTTGGCACTATCTGTTAATTCCAATTTAATATGTTTATCATCTAGTCTTCTTTCCAAGTCTTTAATTAATAAGTCCAAAATCTTAGAAATTTCATTTTTCTTCAATGGTTTATATAACACAATTTCATCTAAACGGTTCAAAAATTCAGGACGGAAACTTTGTTTTAAAAGTGTATTTACTTTATCTTGTGCTTCTTGTGAAATTTCGCCATTCTCCCCTATTCCATCAAGTATGAACTCTGAGCCTAAATTTGACGTTAAAATTATAATTGTATTTTTAAAATCAACTGTCCTTCCTTGTGAATCTGTTATACGACCATCATCTAAAACTTGAAGAAGTATATTAAATACATCTGGGTGAGCTTTTTCTATTTCATCAAATAATACAACTGAATAAGGTTTTCTTCTAACAGCTTCTGTTAATTGTCCACCTTCTTCATATCCAACATATCCTGGAGGCGCACCAATCAATCTAGAAACAGAATATTTTTCCATATATTCAGACATATCAATTCTTATAATATTATGTTCATCATCAAATAAGCTTTCTGCCAAAGCTTTTGCAAGTTCAGTTTTACCAACACCTGTTGGGCCTAAAAATAGGAATGAACCTATTGGTCTACGAGGGTCACTTATTCCAGCTCTTGAACGTATAATTGCTTCAGATACTTTTTCTACTGCCTCGTCTTGACCAATTACTCTCTTATGCAAAATGTCACTTAAATGTAATAATTTTTCTCTTTCACCTTCCATCAATTTGCTTACTGGAATTCCTGTCCATCTTGAAATAATTTTTGTTATTTCATCTTCTGTAACTTTATTCCTAAGCAAACCATCTTCTTTACTTTTTTCTGATATTTCTTCTTCTTTTTCTAATTCTTTTTGCAATTCTGGAAGTTTACCATATTTTAGTTCTGCAACCTTATTTAAGTCGTATTTTCTTTCCGCTTGTTCAATTTGAGCGTTTGTTTGTTCTATTTCTTCACGTAATTTTTGAACTTTTCCAATTGCAGTTTTTTCATTTTTCCATTTTGCCATCATACTATCAAATTTTGTTTTTAAGTCTGCTTTTTCTTTCTGAATATCATGTAAACGCTGTTTTGAAATTTCGTCTGTTTCCTTATTTAAAGCTGTTTCTTCTATTTCATATTGCATAATTTTTCTAGAAATTTCATCCAATTCTGTTGGCATAGACTCCATTTCTGTTTTTATCATGGCACATGCCTCATCTATTAAGTCTATTGCTTTATCTGGCAAAAATCTATCTGATATATAACGATGTGATAATGTTGCTGCCGCAATAAGGGCATTGTCTGCAATTTTTACTCCATGATATACCTCATATCTTTCTTTCAAACCTCTTAATATAGAAATTGTATCTTCAACAGTTGGCTCATCTACCATCACAGGTTGAAAACGTCTTTCTAAGGCTTGGTCTTTTTCAATATACTCACGATATTCATTTAAAGTTGTTGCTCCTATACAATGTAATTCTCCTCTTGCAAGCATTGGTTTAAGCAAGTTTCCTGCATCCATTGCGCCATCTGTTTTACCAGCACCAACAATCGTATGAATTTCATCTATAAATAGAATAATCTTTCCCTCACTTTTCTTTACTTCTTGCAATACTGCTTTTAATCTTTCCTCGAACTCACCTCTATATTTTGCACCTGCAACAAGTGAACCCATATCTAGTGAGAATATTGTACAATCTTTTAATCCTTCTGGCACATCTCCCCTAACTATTCTTAGTGCTAGTCCTTCTGCAATTGCTGTTTTACCAACACCTGGTTCACCTATTAAGCATGGATTGTTTTTAGTTTTTCTTGATAATATTCTTATAACATTTCTTATTTCTGTATCTCTTCCTATTACAGGATCTAACTTTTGCTCTCTTGCAAGTTTTACTAAATCTTGACCATATTTTTTTAATGCATCATATGTTTCTTCAGGGTTATCTGTTGTAACTCTAGTGTTGCCTCTAACACTTGATAATGCTTTTAAAAATGTGTTTTTTGTTATATTAAATGTTTTAAATAATTCTTTTAAATTTTTGTTTGCATCATCAAATATAGCTAGCATTATATGTTCAACAGATACATAATCATCTTTCATTTTTGTAGCAGTTTTCTCGGCATCATTTAATACTTGGTCTACATCTTGCGAAACATATATACTGTCATTTGGTCTTGAACCTCCTGTCATTTGAGGCTTTTTGCTTATCTCTGTTTTTACTGCATCCTCAAAATTTTCCGATGTTCCTATCTTTTTTAATAATTCTTTTATTAAGCTATTATCTTGCTCAAGTAGTGCAAGTAGTAGGTGTTCTTGTTCTATTTGCGAATTATGATTTTCTATTGCTATGCTTTGAGCTTTTTGTATAGCTTCTACTGATTTTTGTGTAAATTTTTGTATATTCATTTTTTGATACCTCCTTTGCACCATTAGGACCGGGTCTTTTTGGTACATTTTTTTAACAACTTTTATTATATCACTTTATTTTAGCACTTGCAATAGTAGAGTGCTAATTTTTATAAAAAATTAAAGATTAGATTTTTAGTCTAATCTTTTTGTCTTAAAAGCTTATAATTTTATTATACATTTCAATTGCAAAATTATCCGTCATTCCTGCAATGTAATAGATAACAGCTTGCAAAAATTCGTTATCACTTATTATAATATCCCTATGATTTATGTCTAAACTAAAGAATTCTTTCATCCATTTACTGAAATCATCAGCTAAGACTGGGCATATTTTTTTCATATCATCATCTCTAAAATTCATTCTACTTAAAAACCAAAATAATTTATTTAAAACTAATTCAAAATAATCTACACTTCCAAGCGTTTTTTCTGATAAATAAATATTTTTGTAATTAAATTTTTTTAAGTTGTTTAACATCTCAAATTTTTCATCTGAAAAACATAAACCATTTTCTAAGGATGAATTTTCACATAAATCTTTAATAAACATATTTAAAATAACAGTGTTATTTATTTTTACATCTTTATCTAATTTTAATACTTCGTGCAATTCTTTAAGCTTTTTATCTAAAATTCCAAGTGTTATAGCATCTTCAATATCACGTCCTAAATAAGAAAGTTTATCTGCAATTTTTACTACACAACCTTCCCATGTGTATGGTGCATATTGATTAGGATGCTCGTATTCATATAAGTCTATGTATTCTGTTCTTGGTTTTAAACCATTCTCGTTAATTTCACCACAATGTGAAATTATTCCATCACGTACACCATAAGTTAAATCAAGTGGCTGAATTTTTCCTTCTGGTGTTTCCAAAAGTTCGACTTTATCTACAAATTCTAGCCCATTCTTTTCGTGCCAAAATGTCTTTTCTATAAAATCTTTTGAAAGTTTTGATAGAATTTTTTCTCCTTGATGTCCAAACGGACTATGACCTATATCGTGTGCAGTTGAAATTGCTTTTGTGAGTTCGGTATTTAATCCAAAATATTTTGCAATTGTGTAACTGATGGATTCTACTAGTGTTACATGTTCTATTCTTGTACAAATATGGTCATTTTCTGGTGAGAAAAATACTTGTGTTTTGTGCTTTAATCTCCTGTATGCTTTGCTATTTATTACTCTTGTGTAGTCTCTTTCAAATTCTGAACGTATTTCATTATCTCTTTTATATAGTGAATTCTGTCTTTTTATTATATTTTCCCAATTGGGATTTTCTGGGTTTGCTGATACTTTTTGTAGTAATTTTTCCATGTTTTTCACTCCTTTGTTATTTTGTAAAATTCTTCTATAAACCATCTAAGCCATTCAAAGGCTTCTCCACTGTCTATCATTTGGTTTAGTTCTTCGATAGTTACATATTTAGCACCTACAACTTCCCCATCGTTAAATTTTATTGTTTCTATAAGAATTTCTTTATTTATTATATAGATATCTCGAAATGTGTGACTTTCTTTTACTGTTTTTAGTAGTTTTAAATCATTATCGTCGATTGTAACTCCTATTTCTTCTTTTAATTCTCTTTTTATTCCTTGAATACTGTTTTCGCCTGATTGAACAAGCCCTGATGTTGGTTCCCACATCCCTCCGCAAACTTTTGTCTTTTCTGCGCTTTGTTAGTAATATTTTATTTTGTGAATTGATTATCCAACATTGAACTGCTAATATGAACTCGTTTTCATTTATTTCTGTGTCTTCTTTTCTTTCTATTATCTTTCCTGTTTTTATCCTGTTTTCATTATATATGTCTAGTTTTTCGTATGTTTTCTCTTTTTTATATTCTTTACATTTATTTTCTTTCATTTTTTGCTCCATCTAAAAAATTTAGATGGTACAGTTTCCTATACCATCTACTTTTACTCCCATTTTTAATTGGAATGGTAAAACCGCTTTTATTTATAACTATAACTTTAGTTACTTTGTTATTATAATCATTATACTCTGATTTTATGATAATTGTCAATGTTTTTTTTGATTTTAATCTTATTTTTCGATTTTTATATATTCTTATTTTTGATATAATCACCGTTAAATTCATTTTCTAGTATATCCATATATAATTTGTCATAATATTTTCCATCTATAAAATACTGTTCCCTACTAAGACCTGTGTCTTTAAATCCACATTTTAAATAACATTTATGTGCTATTTCATTTGCTGATAGTAGACATAATTTTATGCTATGTAGATTTAAATATTTAAAACCATATTCTATTAATAAATTAATTGCCTCTGTTCCAAATCCATTGTTTCTAAAATTTTCATCACCAATAAATATTCCTAGAACTGCACTTCTATTAATCCAATTAAAACGTTCTAAGCCAATTGTTCCAATTAATTTATCGTTTTTAATTTCAATAATGTTAAAATTTTTATTTTCTGTATTTTGTGCTGCATTTTCAAGCCAGGCTTTTTCTCCATTTAATGTCATTATTTGCCCACTTCTTCCGGTATAATCTGTTATTTGAAAGTCATTCATCCATTCAGTGAATTTTTGAATTTCTTCTTCTGATGTTCCTTTAGGAGATAAATATATTCTTTCTCCTAGTAATTTTTTAAAATATTTCATATATTCAAAATCCTCCTTTTTTAGTTCGTATAAATATGATATCATTTCATATTGCTTTTCTCCAATTAACTTCCATCTAATACTAGAGGCAATGCCTCCCATTGCCTCATAGAATTCTCTTGCAAGGTAATTTCTCTTAAGGCACCATAAAATTAACTTTCTCCTTCCTGCATTTTTACATTCATCAATAACATATTTAATTAATTCTCTTCCAATGCCATTTCTTTTTAATTCAGGTTTTACATATATTCCTATTAACTCACAATCTGCTTCATTATTATTTTCGTAATTATAACTATACCCACAAAATCCAACTACTAATTGGTTCATTTCTGCAACAATAAAGTTCTGCTTACTAAAATTTTCTCTGTTTTTTCTTATTACACGTTCTATGTTCATATTGTCTAAATACTCATTGTCTATAATATCTTTGTAAGCATTTTGCCAACCTTTCACTTTTATAGTTGAAATCGCTTCTACGTCGTCTAGTTTAGCTTGTCTGATTTTTATTTCATTAATCATTTTTCATCCATACTTTATTGAATATTTTTCAAAGGCATTTCATACACTATTCTTTGTCTTTCAAAACCAATATGTTCATACATTGCTATAGCTTCCTCATTAAATATCCAACAATTTAATTCAATTCGATCGCAATTATTTTTCAATGCTATATTTTTAACTTCATTCATTAATATTTTTCCTAATCCTTTTCTTCTGTACTGCTCAGTGATTATTAATTGATCAACATCTAATTTTTTAACATGTTTTTCTTTTATTTTATATGCAAGATAACCAATTATAATATCATTATCTATAATTACTAGTATAGATAAATTTTCAAATTGTTTTATTAAATCTTTCTTTAAATCTTCGTCAGAAAGGTCGGCAAAAACATCGGGTCTTCCATTTTGGTGGTATCTATATCCTTCAATAAAAACCTTCAATAATCCATTATTTAAATCATTAATTGTTGCTTCTCTAATTTTCATAATTTTATTATCCTTTCGTCATGCACTTTTTTTATTCGTCTATTAACCATTCTAATACATTTCTAACAATTATTCCATTTTCATTAGATATAGGCATTTTATCCAGCGTTAATATTATTTTTTCATAATTATCACTTATTTTCTCCAATGAATTTAATTCTCTAGTAAGAATTTTATTTTCTGAATCTTTAAGAGTTTCACAAACTTGTACATAAATCCTTCCATTACTATTTAATGCTACAAAATCAACTTCGTATTCATCAATTTTTCCAACATATACATCATATCCTCGTCTTAGAAGTTCTAAATATACAACATTTTCCAGTATGTGTCCTCTATCCCCTAATTTTCGTCCAAGCATAAAATATCTTAATCCCAAGTCAGAAACATAATATTTTTCACCTGTTTTTAAATATTGTTTTCCTTTAATATCATATCTTTTGGCCTTATATAAGAAAAACGATTCACAAAATCCATCTAAATATCTTTCTACGGTTCTAACATTTATTGCTCTTCCACAACTTGTCATTGTATTTGAAATGTTATTTGTAGAAAGTAAATTTCCTACATTGTCAAGAGCAAAAGTTGCTACACTTTTTAGCATTGATTCATCAGAAATTGATTTTCTTATCATTATATCTTTAATAATTACATCGTTATAAAGACTTCCCAAATATTTACCTACTTCATCTAATTCAAGTTGAGTTGTATATGGAAATGAACCTTTAGATATATATTCCTGATACAATTCTTCTAAATCATTATTTTCATTTGCAGACTTAAATTCCTTAAAAGATAAAGGTAACATTTTTATTTCTATATATCTACCGGTTAGCAATGTAGATAGTTCTGAAGACAATAAATTTGCATTTGAGCCTGTTATATATAAATCTATATTTTTGTTTAGGTATAAACTATCTGCAACTTTTTGAAATTCTGGTATTATTTGAATTTCATCTATAAAAATATAATTTTTTTCAGATGGAATTATTTGTTCGCATATATAGTTATATAATTCCATATAATTTTTTATAAAATTGTATTTTAAATCCTCTAAGTTGATACTAATTATTTGTTGTTCCTTTATCCCATTTTGGAGTAAGTAATTTTTATATAAGTCCATTAATGTGCTCTTTCCACATCTCCTAATTCCAGTAATTACTTTTATTAAATCCTTATCTTTAAATTTTATTAATTCTTTTATATAATTCGGTCTACTAATCATTATAATATCTCCCTCCATATTTTATATAATACAATTTGTATTATATTTTGTCAAGTTTTTGTATTTATAATACAAAAACTTTTTAAAAATATATATTTATTGTATTATAACAATATTTTGATTCGTATTCTATTATGCACAAATAAAAAAATCCATATTCAGTGCTTTTAGCAAACTCTTCAGAAATTTGTGTCCTAAATTCAACTCCAGTAGACTTAAGTTAAGTACACTTTATAAAAATTAGTATTTATAGACAGCTTTAGCAGATATAAAATTATAGTTCTAAAAGTAGTGAAATTAAATTTTAGGAGGTTTTAGTTATGGTAGAGATAACTTATCACAAAGAGGGAGATTTTTTCATTCCTGACTTATATTTAGAGAAAGAAGATTATGAGAAAAATTATATTATTGGAAAATATGGGCATTTAAGATTAAAATATTTAAAGAATCACAAGAAAGCAGAATATATAATAATGTTTATGAACAAAACTTTAAGAAAACATATTGTTGAAACTGACAAACAAGCTAAAGAAAGATTTGAAATGCTTATGGCACAAATGCTAGAAAAAAATCCTATTGATGAAAATTTGAAAAATACCGACCCTTTAAAATGGACTGGTCTTATGAATAATTATAAGCATATAGTTGACGAAATCATATTTAAAGAATTAATCTATTGCTAAAAAATATACGAGAGCTCACTATATAAAATGAGCTCTCATATAATAAATTAACTATTATCTTTCTAAATCATCTGATGTATCTTTTTCTTTTTCTCTTTCTCTTACTCTTTCTTTATCTTTACTTATTGCTAAAGGATATATACTGTAATTAGTACCTAGTAATGTTGATTTTCCATTAGAGTCAATACTTTCGATAGTTGCTTCCATATCATCTAATGAAAGACTTGATAATGATGATATTTCTTCATCATCCACTAGTTCTTGTATAGCATCTTCTTCTAATATAACTCTCAATTGCATTAAGCTACCAACAGGAATCCTTAATTTTAAATCACCTTTTTCATTAGCAAATACTGCTTCTAACGTTTTTTTCTTATCTTCATCTGATAAATCATCATATTGTTGAATATCTAACGATCCATTATTTAATTCTAATTGCTTATAAGTGACAATATCTCCAACTGGTAAAATTTTACCATCCACACCATAAGAAATAAGAAAACCATAATCTTCAAACCATTTATCTTTTCTATCTGTTTTTACAGTTCTATTAGGAATTCTAAGTTCGTCTATTATTCTAATTATTTCTCTAGATATTTTTTCTTTTTCTTTATAGGTTAAATTTGGATTTTCTAATTCTTTACTCTTTTTTTGAGCGAGTTCCTTTAATTCTTCATTTGTCATATAAGAAAGAGTATTACAGAATTTTTCAAATCCTTTTTTTCTTTTTTTTGTTTTAATTATATTTTCTTTTTTACTTTCTTTCGCAGCTTTTACAAACATTTTATAGTTTTCTTGAATTATCTTATCATTTATATCCATATTAACCTCCTCCAAACTATATAAATTATAACATTTTTTGGCATTAAAATCAATAAAATATGCGAAATCAATTGACGTTTACATAAAAAATGATATATAATAGATGTATTTAATAGTACACTGAAAAATTAATAGACACGAAACATCGGTTAATAAAGTAGTACAATAAATTATTCTACCACTTCCGAGACATAGAGAATTAAGATTTGTAATAAGCTTATTAACCCAATGCGGTGAAATATATTTGGCTGGTTTAGAATGAATAGTATGTAAAATGTCCAGCAGTGGTTAAGACCGATTAGCATGTTTCAAGTAAAACTCACTACTTTGCAAAAAAATTGCAATATTAGTAGTTTTATTTGTTGTGCCTAATGGGTCTTTTTGCTATGCTAAAAAAGACTATATAGGTATTGCTCTATATTCTTACAAAGCATAACAGAGAGATACTGAAAAAATTTTATGCTAGGTAGCAGAAAAATTTTTCAGTAGTCAAAATGATATTTGAATGATATGAAAATATTATTTTGATTTGGCGAAGCCAAACATAAATTATCCATCGTAAGATTGATAATTTATGAGTTCTCCGCTAGGAGCCCACTGGCATCTTTGCAAAACGAAGTTTTGAAAGTGTCATAGTGGGTTACATACTTTCGTTAGAAAGTTATGTAACAGCTCCGCCTCTTGCTACCTGCAAGAAAGGATATTTTATATGAGCAAGAAAACAAATTATTCAGTAGCTAGAGTAGAAACTTATACTAAAACAAGTATAACTAAAGCTGAAAGACACAACGAAAGAAAAAATAAATCATATTCTAATATGAATGTTGATTTAGAGCAAACACAAAATAATATACACTACAAAAGATGTGAAACTACCTATAATGAAAAATTAAAAGAGTTGCTTGATAAAGGACAAGTATCATTAAGAGGTTTAAGAGAAAATGCTAAACTTTTTGATGAACTTATATTTGATATTAACTCTGACTATTTTGAAAAACATGGTGGTTACGAATTTGCAAAAGAATTTTACGAGAGAGCTTTCCACTTTGCTGAACAAAAAATGGGAACTAATAATATTATATCAGCAGTTATGCATGCAGATGAGCTAAATACTGCTTTAACAGAAGAATATGGAAAACCTATATATCATTATCATCTGCATGTTGTAGCAATACCAGTAGTTATGAAAGAAGTAAAATGGACTAAAAGATGTAAAGATAAATCTTTAGTAGGTACTACAAAAGAAATAATCAATCAAGTAAGTCATAGTAAAAAATGGAAATCTGAACAATTACTAGATAATCAAGGAAATCCTGTATATGATGAAAACGAAAAAGCAAAACTAATAAAATCATATAGCTTATTACAAGACAGATTTTTTCAATATATGTCTGATAGTGGCTATAAAGACTTTATTCGTGGTGTAAAAGGTAGTAATCAAGAACATTTAGATGATTTGCAGTTTAAAATTAAAAAAGATACTGAAAGACTAGAAAAAATTACAAATAAAGTTGAAGAAAAGGAAAATTCCTATAATGATTATATGAAATATGATAAGCAAATTGAAGATATTTCAAATTTAGGAAAGCAAAAAAAGTTTTCTAAAAAGATTGAATTAGAACAAGAAGATTACGAAAATTTAACTGAATATGCTAAAAAAGGAATTGTAGCAGATAAAGAAATATATGAGCTTAATAATAGAATTGATAATTTAAGAAATGCAGTAGAAAAATGGAAATCTCTATATGATGATATAGTAGAACAAACAAAAGACTTCTTCCATGCTATAAAACTTGCACCACAAAAAGTTACAAATTTCTTTAAAGGGCTATTTGATAAAGAAAAACAAGATGAATTAGAAAGGCAACGAATTGAACAAGAAAAAATACAAGCTGAAAGAAAAGCTCGTGAAGAAGCAAGAGAAAAAGCTAGATTAGAAAAGCAAAAACTAAAGAACTCTCCTGAATACAAGAAAAGGAGGAGTGACCGAGATGCAAGATAATGAAAAAATATATAGAATTGAACTAACTAATGAAGAATATGAATATTTAGAAAATTTAAAGAATGAGTTTTTTAACAAACTCTCTAAAATGAGCAATGAAGAAATTACAGAATATTTAAAAAGCTTTTGCTTAGAACAAAATTTGAACTTTGAAAAAGAAATAAAAGGTACTGTTTATAAGGTAAATACCTATTTTAATAAAGATTCGGAACACACTATATTAACTAGATTTTTTGAAATCTTCCAAAAGTAATAGTTTTTGTATTGAATTTTAAGTTTGAAATATGGTATATTATAAACACTACTTGAATTGTAGTAACTATAATTTTATATCGTGTTTCAAGCTGTCAGAGAAAGGAGATAATAATGAAACAGCTAGAAAGCGATAAAATAACTGCTTTATACTGTCGTTTATCAAGAGATGATGAACTTTCAGGAGAAAGCAATAGTATAAAAAATCAAAAATCAATTTTAAGTAAATATGCAGAAGATAACAATTTTCAAAATATTAGGTTCTTTGTAGATGATGGGTATTCTGGAACAACTTTTACAAGACCTGCTTTTATGGAAATGATGGAACTTGCTGAAAGTGGAAAGATTGGAACAATAATAGTAAAAGACCATTCAAGACTTGGTAGAAATAGACTTGTTGTTGGACAACTTCTTGAAGAAGATTTCGTAAGACTTCGGTATTAGATATATTGCTATAATGGACAATATTGATAGTAGTAAAGGGTTAAATGACTTCTTGCCTATTCAAGATTGGTTTAATGAAATGCATGCAAAAAATACGAGCCAAAAAGTTAGAGCTGTTCTTAAAAATAAAGGAGAATCTGGTATCTCACTTGCTAATAATGTACCTTATGGTTATAAAAAAGATGAAAATTATAAAACAAAATGGGTTATAGATGAGCCATCAGCAGAAGTTGTAAAAGAAATATTTAATCTATTTGTTCAAGGACATGGAACTTGTGAAATAGCTAGAATTTTAAGAGAAAGAAAAATATTAACTCCATCAGAATATAATGCAAGTATTGGTACAAACTCAAATACTAATACTCAAGAATATCAATATAAATGGTGTGGAACAACGGTAGCAGGTATCTTAGATAGACAAGAATATATTGGAGATACAGTAAATTTTAAATGTACTACTCGTTCTTATAAAGACAAAACTAGAGTATATCTTCCAAAAGAAGATAGAAAAATATTTAAAAATACTCATGAGCCAATTATTGATGAATATACTTGGAATATTGCAAAACAATTAAGAAATAACAGAAAAAAGCCTACAAGGTCAGGTAAGAAAAGTATTTTTTCAGGATTACTATTCTGTAATGATTGTGGTAAAAAAATGTATTTCCAATCTCCTGTAAAGGACTTGAAAAATAAAGACCATTATAGATGTTCAAGTTATAAGCATGATACTTCTTTATGCACATCTCATTACATCTCAGATAAGATATTACAGGTTATTGTTTTAGAGAATATTCAAAGAGTAATTTCGTATATAAAAAGCTATGAAGATTTATTTATTCAAGAACAACTTGCAAAATCTACACAAGATGAACTAAAGCATATTTCTAAAAACAAGAAAGAACTTGAAAAAGCCAAAAACAGAGTAATTGAAATAGATAACTTATTTATGCATATTTATGAAGATAATGTATCTGGAAAGATTACAGATGATAGATTTAGAAACTTATCTTTTAATTATGACAAGGAACAACAAGAATTAAAAATTAAGATTGAACAATTGTCAAAAGAAATTGAAAATACCGAAAAGAAAGATAATGATATAACACAATTTATATCTAATGTTAAAAAATATACTGAAATAACTGAACTAACACCAGAAATTTTAAATGAATTGATAGAAAAAATATTAGTTCATCAGACAGAAAAGATAAATGGCAAAAAAGTTCAAGAAATAGATATATATTATAGAGGTGTTGGTATAATTTTTTTTCCAGTTAGTCTTGAAGATATGACAATGGTAATTGAAAAAATATTAAATGAAAGAATAACAGCTTAAATATTAAAATAAGCTATTTTATGGGGAGAACATTTTAGTGTACTTAACTAAAGCGTTCTCCCTACCTCTTATGTATATATTCTTTTCTATCTATAACACTTCCATCAATATCCTTTAAAATAATTTCCGAATTATCTATTATCACATAACTATGTGCCGTATTATTTTTAGGCAATGATATAGAGCCCGGATTTACAAATACTAATCCATATTCTTCTTTTATAAAGCCTGTATGGAAATGTCCATATACTATCACATCTCCTGTTGGTGGTACATTATCTGAATTATAGACATGACCATGGCTAAAGAAAAATTCTACACCATTAATATTTATTTGAATATTATTTTCAAATTTAAAATCCGATATCATTTCATCTACTTCAGCATCACAATTTCCTCTAGTACACATAATTTTGTCTGCATATTTATTTAAAATTTTAGCTACCTCACTTGGATTGTATTCCTCTGTTAGAGCATTTCTTGGTCCATGATAATATAGGTCTCCTAATAAGATTATTTTATCTGCATTCTCCTTGTTTATTATTTCCTCTAATTTTTTTGCATAATATAATGAGCCATGTATATCTGATACTACTAAATATTTCATTTTTACTATCATTCCTTTCCTTAAAAATTTATATATTATTTTCTAAAAAAGCCTTTAATTTTATCTATAAGTTTTATACACCATTTATGTTTATCACTATATTCAATTAATGAAACATTTTTAATTGCCTCATTTTTATTATTTTTATTTTGGAATAAATCTATATTATATTTTTTTTGCTTTGTAATTTCTATCTTTTTATCATTTAATTCTAATATATTTTCTATTTTATTTTTCTCACTTGGATTTGCTATATATTCTTTGTATAAATTCAGCAGTACTGCAGATGCTTTTCTTGAAAGATTTGGCATTTGTTCATTATATATGTATATATAGTCTCTGTTTTTATGTTCTTCATAATATATTATTTTTTCCCTAGGAATCATATTATACTGATCCTGTGGAATATGTTTTAATACCTCCAATACTTCCACATAACTACATTCATAAGTATTAATGTTCATCTTTTTGTTCCTCCTTATCTTTTGCATTTTGTTCACTTGCATTTGCTTTTTGACATTCTTCTTTTGATACACCATCTCTTAATGGTTGTTCTAGTATTCGTTTTAAAGTATTATCTGTTACTTTTCCATGTGCTATTTTCTCCATTAAATTTGTAAAATCTTTTTTGTCAAAATTGTCATGAGTAATTGGATTAGGTAATGTTATATTATTTATTTTTGTAATTGTTCTTGTTTCTTGCATTTCAAATATCTTTTTCATATCAGCATATAGCCAATCCTGGCTTGTTTGTTCAGCTGGAATTCCTAAAAAACCATCCCTTATGAAAACCGCTCTTGTTAAGTCGACAGATTTATATCCATCTTCAGAATTAACAATAACCCAAGCATGTCCTAGTTCACTTGTTCCATCGACATTATATGTTTCAATCCCAGCTTTTTTAAGAATTGGGACTAAATAATCTGTATAATCCTCGCAAACACCACTAGTAATTATTCCATTATTAAATTCTGGCGGAAAATACTTTTTGGGCGCTAAAAGAAAGTCAATTAATACTTTCGAAATATCATAATTCACATTACATTCATTTCCTTCAATAATAACTTTCTTTTTTTCTCTTAATCCATCTTCAATTTTTTGAATAACACTTTCAACATTTAGAGACACTATATTTTTATTTCCCAAATGAGAATTTAATTCTCTTGTTATATAATTTCTTAATTCTTCTATAAATTTACTATAATTTCCACTATTTCGGTCTCTAATCTGCAGTATTTCATTATGTATTTTCGATTCTCCTTTAATAACTGAACGAGTTAGCGAAAATTCTTCATCTTCATTAGTTTTTGTTTTATTTATTGCTAATTTAAAATTATTTGAAACCATAGAAATCGTTCCTTGTGCATATCCCTTTGCAAATAAGTATGCATAATTATATCTAACATTTTCGAAAAAATAATTCATAATAAAACGTGTTCTTTCATCTGTTGACTTTATCTCATTGGCTCTTGAAATTAGTCTCTCTATATTTTCCATCTTCCTATTTCCTTCCCATCATTCTAAAATTTCAATTCATTTCATATAAATAAGATATCATTTCATATTGATTTTCTCCATCGTATATGCATTTATAAGTCATTGTAATTTCATGAATTTTGTTTTCTCTTTTAGTTACAAATTCTTCACTAACACCTATAAATTCAAATTTTAAATTTTCATATCCAAGTTCTTCACATATTTCCCTCTTTATTGCATTTTCGCTTTTCTCAAATTCTCTAACTTTACCACCTGGTAACATATAAAAATTCATATCATTTCCACGAAATATCAATATTTTTGTTTTTTCCTTATTATATATCAATGCTGACACTCTATATGCAAAATTATAATGATCATTTTGATATTTAATATCACTCATTTTGAATTCCTCCATTTAATTATTTTCTAACAACCAATCTATTACATTAATTTTAGTTATTCCATCATAATCAGCAGATAAGTCCATATCCATTGTTATTAAATATTTAGGGTAATGGTCTCCTGTTTTTTGTAATGATTTTAGTTCTCTTTCTAAAACTTTTTCATCTCTAACAGTAAGTGCAACTTGGAAATATTTTAATCCATCTCGACTTTCCGCAACAAAATCTATTTCCATATCATCAACTTTCCCAACATAAACCCTATATCCTCTTCTTAATAGTTCAAGATAAACTATATTTTCAAGTATATGTCCCATATCACTATCAGATTTTTTACCTAATAGATAACTTCTTAATCCAGTATCCACTGAATAGTACTTGTAATCCCTTACCAATAAATTCTTACCTTTAACATCAAATCTTTCTGCTTTGTATATTAAATAGCTTTCTACAAATGAAGTTATATAGTTCTCAACAGTATGATTACTTGTTGATATTCCTTTACTTGTTAATGTATCACTTATTTTTTTGGTTGATATTGGACTTCCTATACTATTAAATATAAATTTTAGTATATTTTCTAAAAGTGTTTTATCAGTTATTTTATTTCTAGCCATTATGTCCTTAAAAACTACTGTTGAAAATATACTATCTAGGTATTTATTTATATCATTAATTCCTGAATCTAATACACTTATCGTTCCTGGCATTCCTCCGTTTTTCATGTATTCTAAAAATAGCATTTGATAATTATTATTATCTGGAAATGCTGATATATATTCTTTAAATGATAGTGGTAACATTTTTATTTCTACATATCTACCAGTTAATAATGTGGCTAATTCTCCAGATAGTAAAAATGCATTTGAGCCAGTTATATAAATGTCAATATTCTTTTTTATATATAATCCATCAACGGCTTTTTGGAACTCTTCAATATTTTGTACTTCATCTAAAAAAACATAATATTTTTTATCATCTTTAACCATTTTCATAACATAATCATATAATTCTTTGTAGCCTGAAAAATCGTATTCTAATGATTCTAAATTGATTGATATTATATGTTTATCATCAATTTTTTCTTCTTTTAAATATTCTATAAATAACTCTAATAAAGTGGATTTTCCACATCTTCTTATTCCTGTAACTACTTTAATTAAATCTTTATCTTTCCATCTTTTTAATTCTTCTAAATATTCTATTCTTTTTATCATATTCATAGAAATCACCTCTATAAATAGTATATACTTTTTTTAAAAATTTATCAATGGTTTTGGAAATATTTTTCCAAAGCTATTGCTTTCTGCCAAGTTTTAGAAAAAGACTATCAATTCTATAAAATGATAGTCTTTACAATTAGTGGTATTTATTCATTTTCTTCAATATCTACCTTTTCTTTTTTCTCTTTAAAAAACTTCTTAGGATTTTGTATTGTTATATTAATATTAAATATCATTTTTACAATCCATAATAAAAATATTAATACTGCTATAGGTATTATACAGGATGTAATCAATAATATTGCAATGCCATCTATTAAATTACTTAAAGCCTGTTTTCCCTTTTCTACTAAATTTGAAGCTCCTTCTCCTACTTTTTCAATTCCATCCTTTACCTTAGAAAGCCATCCTTCATCTTGAGTTTCATTTCCCTCCACTTTGCTTTCTTTAGTTTCTACAGAAATTTGATCACTTTTCAAACTATCTAGGTTTTCTTTATAGGAATCTTCTATTATATTGCTTATTTGAACACTTAATGGTATAGTTACAAATAATATCACTCCAAATACGGCAAGCTTTATTGCAAACTTCTTTACAATCTCATTTTTTATTAAAGCATAAATTCCCAATAGTATACAAGAAGCAGGTATCAATACTGTAAAGGTTATAGCCCCTGTTAAATTTAGCATTATTTTTTCTAGGAAAATCACAACTACAATTATTAATAAATAAGAACTTAAATCCATTATTTTATTTGCAATTGGGGTTGTGCTATCTCCTGGTATAGCAGACAGTGCTATAGATGTTGCTGCACAGCCTGCTGTTATTTCTGCTACCGTCATCTTTTTATCATCTAAAGTTCGAATTGTATTTCTATGAAATTCGTTTGATTTTGCAATTGGTGATACAACAAATATTGAAGTTATTGCTACAATTGCCAATATTGCAATATAAATAATATTTTTTATTACGATTTTTTTCATTTCCATTCCACCTTTCATTTATAATATTTTCATAATAGGCTTTGTACTTTTCGCGAATTATTAAAAATATAAAAAATAGTTCTTGTCAAATAATTAAGACCTAGTTTTCTCCTATTACATCTCCTGTTGGTGGCACATTATCTGCGTTATAGACATGACTAAATATTTCATTTTTACCTCCCTAAGTATTTTTTTCTGAAATATACCTACATATATCTCCCCAATTATTTACTTCTTTAACAAATTTATTTTCCTCTAATTTTTTCAAATTAGTATCTCTAAAATATAATGTTTTTATATTGTTAGTAGATAATTTTTCTATTATTCTCCAATCGTCATCTATCATTACATCAATATTTTCTTTTTGGCAAACATTTAATTTATCTCCTTGTCCCCAATAGTATTTATCAAATAAAATATTTCCTTCATCTAATATCCTTTTGGCATCCTCTTCCATTTCCTTCATAAAATTTCCATCTGGAGTTAATCCTCTTGCTGTTATAACAATAAACTCATGACCATGCTTTTTTAAATACTTATAAGCTGCAGCAAACCCAGACATTAAATTACTTTCTTTCGAAATTTGTAAAAAGAATTTATCGGCAAAATCTTTTTGTTGTTCTTTTGTCCAATTATACCTTGCTTGAAATTTAGGTTCTTCCCTATTAACTAATTTATTTTGTTTTAAAATTGATATTTCATATAATTCCTCATATGTTCTAAAAGTTGTTTCACTATCTATTACCACTCCGTCTAAATCAATTCCTATTTTCATAACTTTTTCTCCTTTAAATTTTATTAATATATGGAGATTATAACATATATTTTTCATATTTTAAATATATTGACAAAATATATTTCTTATTATATTCTTTATACTAGGAGGCGATATTTTGAATAATATAAGAGTAGGTTGCTCTGTTCTGATAAAATCAAATAACAAATTATTATTAGGAATTAGAAATAAAGAGCCCAATAAAGGAATGATAATCACACCTGGAGGTGGTGTTGAATTATTTGAAAGAATGAAAGATACTGTAAAAAGAGAAATGATAGAAGAAACAGGTTTAGAAATCACAAATATTAAACAATTGAAAACTTATGAAATTATTAATAAACCAGATGAACATAGAATTATTATTTACTGGTCAGCAGATTATGATAAAAATTCAGTACAATCAGCAACTGATTTAGCAGATGCTAAATTTTATAGTAAAGAAGAAATCAAAGAACTAGATAAATTAGGAAAATTAAGTGATATAACAAAACAAGTTTTATCTGACAACAATTGGTTATAAAACACAGAACTAGGTATTTTTATTTATCTATTATTATTATTGTTATATATTGAAACTTCGTTAAAAAACTAAAAACTATTATCCAGTAAAATAAAAATGCCAGTACCGATCGAAATACTGACATTTTTTATATAATATTCATAATTTGTTCGCACGGAGCTTTCTACTGATATAAAAGGGAGTTCGGGATTTATGCGAACATTTTTATATGATTGCGAACAAATTGCGAACATTTTGCTGATTTTTAGTGATTTTTCCAATTTAGTACAATCGCTGAAAGCATTGGTATTACTGGTTTTTACCACAACAGTTCTTATACTTCTTGCCCGATCCGGCATGGGCACAATTCATTCCTGCCCACCTTAGGAACTTCCCTAACAACAGTCCTATTAACCTCAGGATTTTCTATAGAAGATTGTCCTCCATCAACGCTATTTATAGATTCCAAAGCAGCTTTAGTAATTTTAGCTGTTTCACTTCTTCTTAAATCCTTTTGTTGTCTTAAATTCATAAGAAGTTTAACAACATCTAGCTTAATTGCCTCAATCATTTCATCAAACATCTCTGTACCAACAATTCTATATTGAACAACTGGGTCTTTTTGTCCCCAACCTTGAAGACCAATACCCTTTCTAAGTTCATCCATGTTATCAATATGGTCCATCCATTTTTGGTCAACAACCTTAAGCATAACAATTCTTTCAATTTCACGTAATTGGTCAGATTCAATTTCTTTTTCTTTCTCAGCATATTTTTCATGAGCTTTTTCTTGTAAACTTGAAATAATTGACTCTACATCTCCTGATTTATCTTTCAATTCATCTAACATATTTATTCCAAAAGTACCTACAATCTCATTTGATAATGCCTCTATATTTAGTGAAAGTTTTCCTTTTTCATCTGATTCATGATATGTTTCAACTGTTGCTCTTGCAACCCAATCAATATAATTTGATATAACTGAGCTTAAATCCATTCCATCAAGAACTTGTTTTCTTTGAGAATAAATTTCTTCTCTTTGAACATTCATAACATCATCATATTTTAGGACATTCTTACGAATACTGAAGTTTCTTCCTTCAACTTTCTTTTGAGCATTTTCAACAGCTTTAGAAATCATTCTAACTTCAATTGGCATATTTTCGTCAACATTTAATGCTGAATAAACTTTTGTTACTCTATCTCCACCAAATATTTTCATCAAATTGTCATCTAGTCCTATATAGAATTTAGAATCTCCTGGGTCACCTTGACGTCCACTACGTCCACGTAATTGGTTATCGATACGTCTTGATTCATGACGTTCTGTTCCTATTATTTTTAGACCTCCAGCTGCTATTACTTTTTCTTTTTCTTCTTTTATTTGTTCTTGATATTTTTCATCTAATTTCTTGAATGTTTCTCTTGCTCTTAATATATCTTGGTCATCTGTTTCATAATATGTATTTGATTCTTCAATTAAGTTTTCAGGAACCTTGTTTGCTTTCATTTCTTGTTTTGCTAAGAATTCGCTATTTCCTCCAAGCATAATATCAGTTCCACGACCTGCCATATTTGTTGCAATTGTAACTGCTCCAAACTTTCCAGCTTGAGCTATAATTTCAGCCTCTTGTTCATGATATTTAGCATTCAATACAGTATGCTTTATTCCTGCTTCTTTTAGTTTTTTGCTTAATAATTCTGATTTTTCAACAGATACAGTACCAATTAATATTGGTTGTCCTTTAGCGTGAGCTTCTTTAACACTTTCTACAATTGCATTAAATTTTGCTCTTTCATTTTTGTATATAACATCATTTAAATCTTTTCTCATTACAGGTTTGTTTGTTGGAATTGCAACAACGTCCAAGTTGTAAATTTCCTCAAATTCGCTTTCCTCTGTCATTGCAGTACCTGTCATTCCTGAAAGCTTTCCATACATTCTGAAGAAGTTTTGGAATGTAATTGTAGCTAACGTTTTTGATTCATCTGCTATTTTTACTTTTTCCTTTGCCTCTAGTGCTTGATGTAATCCGTCATTATATCTTCTTCCATACATAATACGTCCAGTAAATTCATCAACTATTAATACTTGTCCATCTTTTACTATATAATCTGTATCTTTTTTCATTACACCATGTGCATGTAAAGCTTTATTTATGTGGTGTACGATACTAGAATTTTCAATATCATTTAAGTTTTCTAGTCCAAATTCTCTTTCGGCTTTTTCTATACCTTTTTGTGTTAATGTTGCAGATTTTGCTTTTAAGTCTACAATATAATCATATTTCTCATTATCTTCTTGTTGGTCAAAATCTTTAACATCTTCTTCCACTATAACCTTTGCTTGCAATTTTCTTACAAAAGTATCTGCTTTTTTATACAAATCTGATGACGAATTTGCTCTACCTGAAATTATAAGCGGAGTTCTTGCCTCATCTATTAAAATACTATCTATCTCATCTACTATTGCAAAATGCAAACCTCTTTGTACTAATTGGTCTTTATATATAACCATGTTATCTCTTAAATAATCAAATCCAAACTCATTATTTGTACCATAAGTAATATCACTATTATACGCCTCTTGCTTTTGTTTTGGACTTTGACCAGAAACTACAAGTCCTACTGATAATCCTAAAAATTTATATAATTTACCCATCCATTCACTATCACGCTTAGCTAGGTAATCATTTACTGTTATTACATGTACACCTTTTCCCTCTAGTGCATTTAAATATACTGGAAGTGTTGCAACTAATGTTTTTCCTTCACCTGTTTTCATTTCAGCAATTCTTCCTTGATGAAGTATAATTCCACCTATTAATTGAACATCAAAATGCCTCATTCCTAGAACCCTTTTTGATGCCTCTCTAACTACCGCAAATGCCTCTGGAAGTATATCATCTAATGTTTTTCCATTCTTCAATTCTTCTTTAAAATAAGCAGTTTTTTTAGTTAATTCTTGGTCTGATAATTTACTAATTTCATCTTCTAAACTATTAATTTTATCAACTATAGGTCTTACTTTTTTAACCTCTTTTTCGCTATATGATTTAAATAATTTCATATTCTCTTTCATCCTCTCAAATTGTTTTAAGTATTTTTCCTGTTTACTATATCACTAAAATTACATTTTAGCAAGTTTTTTTGTAATATTATTTATATTTTAGAATAAATTTTATTATAAAATGTAAAGTAGGTTTAAATGAAAGAAGGTATCTTATGTTTTTATACAATTTAAAACTAAATGGCAACAGACTAATTAAATTTCTATTTATAATTATGCTTTTAATTATTCTCGTCATATTTTCCATTGGAATTTATACTATATTTTTCAAAAATGAATCTAAAGCCGATTCTGAAATAAAACTTACAGACACAATAAAATCAGATAAAATTTTCGAAATCACTCCCGAAAATTATACGAATATTTTAAAAGCCGTTACAGAAGATATTGATTCATATATAGGCTGCAAAATTCACTTTACAGGCTATGTTTATAGACTTATTGACTTTGACAAAGATGAATTTGTATTAGCTCGTGACATGCTAGTAAATGAAAATAGTTCTCAAAGTCTTGTAGTTGGATTTTTATGTACATATGATACAGCCTATGAATTCAAAGACAATACCTGGGTTGATATTACAGGCACTATTATAAAAGGTGAATACTATGGTGATATTGCCCAAATCAAAGTTGATAATATGTTCCAATGCAATGAGCCTGAAGAAAAATTTGTTTCAGTCCCTGATAACAGTTATATCCCTACATCTAGTATGTTATAAAAAATAGCTACTTATAAATTAAGTAGCCATTTTATTTTTTACTTACTATATCTATATAAATCCAATTCCATTTTTTTCAAAAACTCTTCATTATTTCTAGTATTTTTAATAGCATTTAAAACCTGTTCTGTACTATCAGCAGCTGACATATTACTCATCGCTTTTCTAATTAATTCAGCTACTTTTAATTCTTTTGCATTTAGTAACAAATCTTCACGTCTTGTATTAGACCTATTAATATCAATAGCTGGAAATATTCTTCTTTCTGCCAAGCTCCTATCAAGTAAAACTTCCATATTACCTGTACCTTTAAATTCCTCAAAAATAACATCATCCATTCTGCTGCCTGTTTCTGTTAATGCAGTAGCAAGAATTGTTAAACTTCCACCATTTTCTATATTACGAGCTGCTCCAAAGAATTTTTTAGGTTTATGTAATGATGCTGGGTCAATACCTCCTGATAATGTTCTTCCAGATGCTGGTACAACTAAGTTGTAAGCTCTAGCAAGCCTTGTTATACTATCTAATAATATTACAACATCTCTTCCTTGTTCTACAAGTCTTTTAGCTCTTTCTATAACCATTTCTGCAACTTTTGCGTGATGTTCTGGCAATTCATCAAATGTTGAATATACAACTTGACCTTTTATAGAACGTTTCATGTCTGTAACTTCTTCTGGTCTTTCATCTATAAGTAGCATTATAAGCTCACATTCTGGGTTATTTCTTGTTATACTATTTGCTATTTCTTTTAATAGTGTTGTTTTTCCTGCTTTTGGTTGTGCAACTATTAATCCTCTTTGTCCTTTACCAATAGGTGAAATTATGTCTATCATTCTTGTTGCGTAATTTGTAGGTATTGTTTCTAATTTTAATCTTTCATTTGGATAAATTGGTGTTAATTCTTCAAATCTTGTTCTTCTTGCTGCTTTTTCTGGATGTTCTCCATTTACTTCTCCAACAAATATTAAAGATGGGAATTTTTCTCCTTCTTTACATCTTGAAATTCCTTTTACTAAGTCCCCTGTTGTTAATTTAAATCTTCTTATTTGAATAGGAGATATGTATACATCTTTTGGACTTGATAGGTAATTATCTCCCCTTAAAAATCCGTATCCATCTGGTAATACTTCTAATATTCCCTCTATTATTTCGTCTTCTTCATTATTTACTTGATATGCAACTGTACTTTCTTCTCCTAATTCTACTTCATCATCTGGTGTATCATAATGATGACTTGTTTCTTCTTCAATTTCTTCATCTTCTTCGTCTATCATTTCTGCATCTTCTTCGCTTTCGAAACTGTTGTTTTTGATGCTTTTTAATACTTCTATTAATTCTTCTTTTTTTAATTTTGATATATTTCTGATGTTATTTTCTTTTGCTAATTTTTTTAATTCTAATAATGTTAAACTTTCTAAATCTGGCATATTTTATTTTCTCCTTTTTATTTATTTTTTACTTTTTTGGGATTATTTATAGAAAAAACTAAATTTATTTTTTTATTATAACACAAAATTTGTAATTTGTGAAGAAAAAATTTAAAAACCTTGAATAAAATTCAAGATTTTTAATTTTCATTATCTACATATACTCTTTCATTAGGTAAATACATTCCTAATTTTTCTCTTGCAATAGATTCAATATATTCTGGTGAATTTACATTTACTTTTTCTGCATTTAATTTTTCTTGATATTCACTAGCCTCTGAAATTTGAGTCTTTAGGTTGCTTTCCTGCTCATTATATGCATTTAAAATCTTTTGCTGTTTCACAAAAGTTATTATAGCATAAATTAGAATTATAATTAAAACTATTTTTTTTATCTTTTTTGTATTTTTTATACTCATATGTACCATCTTTCTATTTTTTTCTTCTTTTTACTTTTATTATTCTCCATTAATGTATAAAATCCTTCTTATTTTTATTTTTTTAATGAAAAATATTTGTTTTTGTCATATTTTTTGCTTAATTTTATAAAAAATAGCTCTTTTAATGTAATTAGATTTTTTACTAATGTTTCATATATAAATCTAATCGGCTTAAATACTATATTTAATATATTTTTTACTATGTTTTTTATTATTAAAATTACTTTTGTCATAAATTTTACAATAAATGTACTTATTGTCAATATGTACAAAAGTATTCCAAACACTAATCCTAAAAACATATATAGCCTAATACTTCCATTTGAAAAATTGTACATAAAAAATATTATGCTTATACCTGTTAACACCCAAAACATTATATCTTCAAAATATGTCATTAAATTGCTTGTATTAAAAGTTTTTCTTAAGATTCTAAAGAAATCAAATATTAAACCAATTATTACGCCATTTAACGCAAATATTATAAATAAATACCCTTGATTAATTAACAAAATATATCTCCTTTTATTTGAAAATCTTACTAAACAATCCACCATCTTGTTCTTTTTTTGAATGGTCACTATATCCCATATTATTAATTTCGCCTTCGACAATCACTTCCTGGGTATCAATACTAAGTTTATTTATTTTTAAATCATCACCTTTAATAGTTAAGAGTCCAAGTTCAGTTTCCATTATAACAACTTGATCATCAAAACTAAGTACATCTTTAACACCTGAAATACTAAGTTTATTCCTATTCTCTAGAATTAAATTTTGGATAATATTGTTTAATCCACTAATATTCTTTCTTTCTTCAACAACCATTTTTCATGCCTCCTAACTATAAATAATTATATTCAGAATTTAAGCTTTTAGAACAAAAAAGAACCTTTTTGAACTATCCCCCAATTAGTGGTGTTCAAAAAAGTTCTTTTACATTATATTAAAGTCTTGTGTAATTCTTCTAAAATCTCGTTTGATATAATTTTCTTAAACATAATAGCAATTTTAGTTTCATTTATCTCCATACTTATAATATCAAGTTTATTTCTTTTTACTACATCCATAGTTTTATTTAAAACACTATTATTACTCATAATACCATTTCCAATAATAGAAATCCTAGTAATATCTAAATAACTACTTTCAAGCTCTGGAAATTTATCTTCTAACAAATTTGCGAACTTATTAAATTTGGCTTTAGGAATAGTAAATGAAATATCCAAAGTATCTTCACTACTATTAACTAAATTTTTAACGTTTAATTCTTCCTCAATAAAGGAATTATAAATTATATTAAACTTATCTAAAGAATAATCTTCAGATGTAATATGAACATATAAAATATTATCGTTTTTAACAATATTTTTAACATATTCACCCTCAATTTTATCATTAATAACAGTTCCTTCATTATCATTAAATGTTGATTTTGCAATTATTGGTATATTAAATTTTTCTCCAACTTCAACACATCTGTTATGAAGAACTTTTGCTCCTTCATCTGCAATATCAAGCATTTCTGTATAAGATAATGTATTGATTTTTCTTGCAACCTTAGTTTGTCTAGGGTCTGTCGTATATACTCCGTCAACATCTGAAAAAATATAACATTTTGATGCTTTAAGTTTAGCCGCTATTGCTACTGCTGTTGTATCAGAGCCACCTCTGCCTAAAGTTGTGATATCCATATTAGGGTTGATTCCTTGGAAACCTGCAACAATGACTATTTTTCCTTTATCTAATTCCTTTTCGATTCTTGATGTATCTATGTCTTCTATAATTGCATCTTGGTTTGTATTATTAGTATAAATTCCTGCTTGCCATCCTGTAAGTGAAATTGCTGGCATTCCCAGTCTATTTAACAAAATAGCAACCTTTGCCATGGAAATTTGCTCTCCTGTACTTAATAATACATCTAATTCTCTTTCATTAGGGACGCTTGATAGACTCATAGCCTCCTTAATTAAACCATCTGTTGTCTTTCCTTGTGCAGAAACAACAACTACTACTTTTTTGTTTTCCTCATAAAAACTTTTGATTTTTTCTGCAACAATACTTAATTTAATATTGTCAGCAACTGAACTTCCTCCAAATTTTAATACTACTGTGTCCATATCGGCACCTTCTTTATCTTTTTATTACACACCTATTTAATTAAATATGGCTTACTATTAATATATTATGTTTTAAAAATAATTATGTTACATCTTGTTTTAAATAGCTTTCTATAAAACCATCTATCTCCCCATCCATAACACTTTGCACATTTCCCATTTCATAGTTTGTTCTATGGTCTTTTACTAAAGTATATGGACAAAATACATATGAACGTATTTGACTTCCCCATGCAATTTCACGCTGAATACCTTTTAATTCTTCAATTGTTTCTTTGTGCTCTCTTTCTTTTAAGTCTAATAACTTTGATTTTAACATTTTCATTGCATATTCTCTATTTTGAAGTTGCGACCTTTGAGTTTGACATGATGTTATTATTCCTGTTGGAATATGTGTTAGTCTTACTGCTGATGATGTTTTATTTATATGTTGTCCTCCTGCACCTGAGGCTCTAAATACGTCCATTTTTATATCATCTGGGTTAATATATAAATCTACATCATCTGTTATTTCTGGTAAAACTTCAAGTGATGCAAATGATGTATGACGTCTTCCTCCACTATCAAATGGTGATATTCTAACTAGTCTATGTACTCCCATTTCTCCTTTTAGGTATCCATAGGCATTTTCTCCTATTACTTCAAATGTGACACTTTTTAGTCCTGCCTCATCTCCTTCTAAGTAGTCTAATTCTTCTATTTTATAACCTGATTTTGTCGCCCATCTTGTATACATTCTGTATAACATTTCTGCCCAATCTTGTGCCTCTGTTCCTCCAGCTCCTGGATGTAATGTTAATATTGCATTGTTTTTGTCATATTTTCCTGATAAAAGTGTTTCTATTTCAAACTTTTCTAAGTCTTTGTCTATTTTTTTTATGTCTTTTGTCATTTCTATAGATAGTTCTTCATCATATTCTATCTTTAATAAGTCTATTAATTCTATTGTATTATCTATTTCTTTTTCTATTTCTCTATATTTTTGACATTTTCCTTTTATGCTTTTTATTTTTGATAGTACTTTATTGGATTTTTGGCTATCTTCCCAAAATGTTGGATTTGTTGTTTCGTTTTCTAATTTTTTTAAATTTTCTTCTAGTTTTGGTATGTCAAAGTGAATCACCTAAATCTTTTAGTTTGCTTTTTTGTGAAGATAATATTCTTAGGTTTTCTTCTAAATCTTGCATTTAATCACTCTCCTTTCGATAGGTAAATTATATATTGTTAATTTGCAAAAGTCAAGATTTTCGTGTTGCACATTATGTAAATTTGTGGTAAAATAGTTACGTAGCATATTATTTTGCAGAATAAGAAAGGAGAACCTTTAAAATGAAACTTAATAATTATGAGTTCACACGGGAGGAACAAGAAATCCTAAAGATCTTAGAAAAATGGGAAACTATTAAAAATGAGGAAGGCCACCTTGAAATGTATATGTACGATTTTGGAGAAAGTGATCCATATTGGTCTTCAACTAATGAAATTGAAGACTTGAAACCTATTTTTAATTGTATAAAAAGGCGTTCCGTGCCTTTATATGACAAAATTAAAAATCTTTATGAACACTCTGATTCAATGTCATCTTTCAAAGAAAAAATGATTTTGATTGCTCAGATGTCTATCAAAAACCGGTTTCGTCGTTACGGAAACGTCAGCTACAAATTCATTGAAACGACTGCATTTGCAGCTAACAAAGAATGGCTAAAAAATGAAAAGGAGAAAAAATCTCCGAAAAAGAAAATACTTGTAATGTATTTTTTTAATCAAATTGAAGACATGATGACGCTTGACACTTCAATTTCCAGATATTATTTTTGGGAAGAATATTGTCAATGTACCCAGAAAAAATCTTTATTTTTAAAAGAATTTTTGGAAACACATCGATATTCAATGAATAGTCATGATGCTGAAAGAATTGTAGAGGAACTTAGAAAGAGTTTCTGATGTTCCCCTAACACCCCCCTACCCAAAACACCTGCTTTTCAGGATATTTGGGTATGGGGATTTACTTATTTTCTCCTTATTTTTTCTCAATTAGTGCTAATTCTTCTTTTCTCTTAATCTTATGAGTAGTAGTTTTAATCAAAGGCTTATCAGTTATAATCATATTTTTTATATATTTATATGGTGGTAAAGTCTTATTAATTTCCTTTATCTTATTCCACAAAATCTCATACAATTCATCTTCACTTCTATTTTTTATTGCATCTTTATTATAAACAATCTTAACAGAAACCATAGGGTCATTCTTATCGCCTCTTTGAGCCATTCCGTAAATAAAACTTTCTTCTACTTCTGGTAATTTATCTACCAAAATCTCAAGTTCTTCTGGAAAAACTTTTTTACCATTTTTCATAACAATAACATCTTTTTCTCTACCTGTTAAGAATAAGAAACCATCATTATCAATATATCCTAAATCTCCTGTATAGAACCATCCATCCTTTAAAACCTTATTTGTAGCTTCTTCATTTTCATAATATCCCATCATTATATTAGGACCTTTTACGCGTACTTCACCTATTCCGTCTTTGTCTTTATTTACGATTTCAACTGTAACGTGTTTCATTGGAAATCCAACTGAACCATTTCTTATATATTTGTCATTCTCAGCTGCAATAACAGGACATGTTTCTGTAAGTCCATATCCTTGAATTAAATGTACACCAAGTTCATTAAATTTAACAGATACTTTTTTATCTAAAGGTGCTCCTCCTGATATTATAAATCTCATTTTTCCGCCTAAGCCATCTAAAACTTGCTTAAATAATTTTCTTCTTATATCAATATGAAATTTTAGTAAAAAATTACTTATTTTGGTAGCCATATTTATTAATTTAGTTTTTCCTTGTTTTTCAATTTCTTTTTCAATATTTTCATACATCTTATTTACAAGTAATGGTACTCCTACAAAAACAGATACTTCATATTCTTTCAAATTTTGTTTTATATATCTTAATCCATCTGGAAATACTGTTTTCACTCCTGCTGCTAGCATAACAAGCATTCCTGTTGAACCAAATATGTGATGGAATGGTAAAAATGCAATATTGGTATCTGTTGGATACAAACTTTCTACCATGAGCATATCTGCTATATTTGCTGCAATTGCTTTTTGGTTTAGCATTACTGCTTTTGATTTTGACGTAGTTCCTGATGTAAATAAAAGTATGCTCATTGTTTCTGCATTTACTTCATTATTTACAAATTCACCATTTCCATTTTCTATTTGTTTTTTTCCTTCTTGTAGTAAATCATCAAATTTTATGTATTTGTCTACATTTCCCATGCATATGAAATTATGTATATTTGTCTTTCCATTCTGTTTTATTGTTGCTATATTTTCCTCATATTTTTCGTCAAATACAATGGCATCAACTTTTGCTCTTATTAAAGAATCTTCTAATTCATTTAATTGTAGTTCTTTATCTATTGGAACAGAAACTATCCCTCCAAATAGATTGCTAATATGGGCTACTGCCCACTCATACCTATTTCTACCGCAAATTGCAATTCTTTTGCCTTTTAAACCTAACTTGTAAAGAGAAGTACCAAATGAGTTTACATCATCTAAAAGGTTTTGATATGTATGATTTATATACTCCACTTTCTTATCTTCTTTTTTTACTTTTGTAACAAATGCGACATTATTTTTATATAATTTTACCGAATTGTATATTACTTCTTTTATATTACTAAATATTGGCACATCTCTAAATTTATTTTTTTCCTTTAATTTCATAATTTTCTCCTTTTATTTAGTTTGCGAAACTAGATTATCATACTTAACTTACTTTGTCAATTTACTTGACTCCCCCTTCTAAAAATGTTATTATGTTGGCTGAAGGAAAGTGATAGTAATATGTGTAATAATAAAAAAGATTTAATTTCATTAGATCAAGTTCACATTCCTAGATGGAATGAACTTCCTAATGTTGATTTATATTTAGACCAAGTAGTAACTTTTATAAATTCTTCATTGGAATCATTTTTACCTTGTAATAATGGAAATGAAGATAAAAAAGAAAATCAAATTTTGACTAAAACTATGATTAATAACTATGTAAAAAATCATTTGATTGATGCACCTGTTAAGAAAAAATATTCTAAAATTCAGTGTGCTAAGATTTTTGCTATTTGTATTTTGAAACAGGTTTATAGCATGAATGAAATATATATTTTGATTGATACAGCCTTAAAACATACCGATGTTGAACATGCTTATGATAGATTTTGTTGTTTGTTTGAAGAGGCTTTGAAATGTGCTTTTAATAAAGAGGATTTTGTTGATAATGATTCTGGAGATGGTAATAAGTATTTACTTAAATCTGTTTTGCTTTCTTGTAGTTATAAGATTTATGTGCAAAATATTATATGAATTTTGTAATTTTAACTTTCAAAAAATAGCAGGTATATCCTTAAGGATATACCTGCTATTTTTATTATGACAATAAACAACTAAGATAACTTATACTTAGTATTATCATGCACAATTTCCAAGTCCAATGCGCATTTGCTATATTTTTTTTGATTAGCAAGAATATCATACATGATATTTTCAAAAATGTAGTTTACGGTATTGCTCAATTCTCTCGCTCCTGTATCTAATGTAATAGATTCTTCTGCAATTCGATCAAAAAGTCTTCCATCATATGATAATGTTATTCCTTTTTTTCTTAGTGCTGCCTGATATCTTTTAAAAATAGATAAATTTGATTTTCGTAATATTAATGACAAATCATTTTTATTATCCGTTTCTTATACTTCAATTTTGCCATAATTGCCTCCTTATGTGTTTTACAAAACACATAAAACATATTATTTGAATTTGGTTGTTAAAGTTTTTACTAATCCATAAGGATCCACTCTAAAGAAATATTCTCTTCCAAGCAATCCCACTCTCTTAGTATCAACTTCATTTACAATTCTTTCTGCAAAAATTTCCTTTGTTTGGCTTTCTCCGTGATTTACTAAGACCAATTTAAGATTTTTGAACTGTTTCAAAAAAGCAATCATTTCATCTGCTTTTGCATGTGCAGAATATTCTGTAGTATATTCTACATCAGCTCTCTTCTTTGCAATCAATCCTCCAACTTCTACCATTTCTCCAAGTTCAGTACTTTTCAGCCTATTCCCCATAGTTCCTTCAGCTGTATAACCTGTAAACTGTATCAGTGCTTTATTTCTTGAAATGTATTCTGGAATATAAACCTGTGCTGGACCATATGAACCCATTCCAGAAGTTGTAAGAATTATCTTTTTATTCTCATCTTCTAATACTGATCCCCTGCTTTCCTTATCAACCCATGTCAAATTATCTGGCAAAAAATCTCTCATTTCTGGTTTAATACATAAACCATCATTAATATATAAATGAGTATATTTAATTCCCAATTTTCCATCAAAGTAGATTAGAATTTGAGTATCCAGTTTTCCTTCCTTCTGCAT
>UMCY01018509.1_pt1 | contig 32299 bp, 29 predicted proteins | sample 1964351 | NCBI WGS metagenome assembly UMCY01 (sample SAMEA4835980, study PRJEB28245) | human gut metagenome | biome: gut microbiome; material: fecal sample | place: Denmark | collected 2008 | reverse complement strand
TAAAAAAATAATAAAAACATTAATAATTACAATAACATTAATAATGTTTTTAGGAATAAAAAACATATATGCAGCAGAAGGAACAGTAAGAATGCAAATAAATAACGGAACAGCATGGACAAACATAAATATTTCAGAATCATATGAAGCATGTGAAAATCTAAATAAGCCAACATCAACATTAGGAACAACATTACTAGAAGCACATTTGACAACAGATGAAGATTGGAGTGCGATGGCAGTATTTTCAGTAAGCCAATATGGAGCATCAACTTCAAATGCACCTAGTACAACAACAGGAAATTTATCTGGAATATATAATACAGGTAGAATTAGAACCCAGAGTACAGGATTATCAGCAGCTGCCAAATCTACAACAAATGCTTATGTAAAAGGATTATTTAATGAAGATGGAACAACAAAAAAATATATAAAAACATGGGATTTAAATAATAGAGAAGGAAATGATTATATAGGATTTAAGACTACTAATGGAACATATGGATGGATGGGAGGATGGACATTATGGGATAAGAACCAAGGATATCCGGTATCAATACATCAAGGTCTGTTCGGCGTGGTGTTTGGTAATACCACACAGCACCTACGGCGCTACGGGCGGTCCGTTATCTGATGTTACATTTAGACCTGTAATCTGGAACTAAAAATAAAAAAATGTATAAATTCGAAATTAACTTTTGAATTTATACATTTTTTTGTCATAAACCCAAATAACCAAGCATATAATAATAATATAAAAAAGAGAGGCAAATATGCAAGTAGTAACAATATTTATCCAAAATAATAAAAATGAAAACCTAATTCAAAAAAGAAGTCAATCAAAAGGTGGAAAATATGGATTTACAAGTGGGCACACAGAAAATAATGAAACAAACACACAAGGAGCAATAAGAGAAGTAAAAGAGGAATTAGGTATAGACATAAAAGAAAAGCAGCTAAATCTATTTTATAGGACAAAAATCAATAAAACTATATACAATTTGTATTATATAAAATTAAACATAGACATAAAAAACATAGAACTTCAAAAGGAAGAAGTAGAAGAAGTAAAATGGTGTAGTAAAAAAGACATTGAAAAAATGATAAACAAAAATGAGTTCTATGACGTTCAAATAGAGGCATGGGAAAAATTTAAAAAATATATTAAGGAGTGAGTATATGGCAACAATAGCACAGTGGGATATAAACAATGAATGTAATTTAAATTGTAAACATTGTAGAGTATCTGAAAAAAACGATAATGAAAAATTATCTTTAAAAGAGGCAAAAAGCCTACTTTCTGAATTATGGTATAATGGTACAACAATGCTTAATTTATCTGGAGGTGAGCCATTTTTAAGAAGTGATATCTTTGAAATATTGGATTTTGCACAAAAATTTGAGGATATAGTAATAACAACAAATGGCACATTATTGAATGAAGAAAAATGTAAAAAACTTTCTACATATAAAAACATAAAATTATCAATAAGTTTAGATGGGTTAGAAGAAACTCATGATAAGTTTAGAAGGAAAAAAGGAGCATTTAGAAAAGTAATAGATACATTACCGATTTTAAATAAATACAAAATAAGATATGCTATAAAATATACATTATCAAAAGAAACGGCAAAAGATGCAGTGGAATTATTAAATTTAGTAGCAAAAAATGGAGCTACCGAATTTAATGTAAGAAGAGTTATTGTTGCAGGAAATGCAAAAGAAGACATGGTTTTATCAAATGAAGAATATACAAATATAATAAGAAATTTAATTCAAAATTGTAGAAAATTAGGTGTAAAATTCAGAACAGGAGATCCATTATTGATTCCAATTTTTTCAGAAGTTTGGGGTATAGATATAGAAAAAGATGATTTAAGTAAAATATATGCAGGATGTCAAGCTGGCGATGAGATTATTTACATAGATTATAAAGGTAATGTTGGTGCATGTTCATATATTCCAAAATTTGCAGATAATATAAAAGATAAGCCTTTAGATGAGATATTATCCAAAAATAAATTGTTTATTGATTTAAGAGCATATAAAAATAAACTTGAAGGAAAATGCAAAGCATGTAAATATAAAATGATATGTGGAGGATGTAGAGCATCAGCTTTGGCACTTAAAAAGTCATTATTTGAAGAAGACCCATTATGTTTGGCAAATTAAAGATATTAATTTTGCAATATAATTGCAATTAACATAAATAAAAAAGGAGGCACATATTATGAACAAAGACGAAAAAAATGTTCAAAACAATGCTGAAACAAAAAAAATAATTACATGTAGAATGTGTGGTTAATTAAATGAGGCTGTAATAGCCTCTTTGTGTTTTTTTATTAATAAAATTTTTGAAAGGATATTTATAGATTATGAAAAAATTAGATGGTTTACGTTTTTTACAAGAAAATTTTCCAAAATTAACAGTTGATTGTATATTTGTGGACAAAGTTGAGAATTTAGATGAAAAAGCTCTAATAAAAAAAGAAGAAACTGAGCAGATTTGGAGAGTAAGAGGAGGACACAAGGTTGGGTCTGAACTTAATATGCCACAGGGTTCTTTTAGAGATATATTCTCTTTAAAAAAATACATGAAAGAACAGCAAAGAAAAGATGAAAATATGGAGTTTGTAATACATAGTGTTTCACCAAAATATTTTGCGGCACCGTTTGTCGGAACTTTAGCTGTTTATAATAATCACCAAAATCCAGGAATAAGAATAGAACTACAAAAGGTTACAAAAGAACTAGTTGATAATATTGATAAAAAAGGAGGAAAGAGACCAAGGGATTGGGAGGCTTGTCTTATTTTAGATTACGAATTTAGAAATAAATTTCCAAAGATACGTAGGAATAATGATGTAAACTTAGAAGAAGTTAAAAATGCAATTGCTGTTATTCATGAAGTGGGAGAAGAGATTTTTGATATTTATGATAAAAAAGGAAATGATATTGACACATTTACTAGATTTAATATTTATGATTTAGGACAAGTCTTATTTGATGACCATAGGAGTGTAGAATCTTTTGTTCCAAAATGTAAATGTCCAGTTGTACCAAGCAATTTTGGAAAAAGCAAAGTAACTCAAAACAAAGTAATTGAAAGATAAAGAAGAAATTTTTATAGGAAATTAAGTAAAATAGCCCTTGACAACCCCCAATCTAATAGAGTATAATATATAGGTATATCGGGTAAAAAGGTAGAGAAAAAAAGCCTATTAGAAAGAATCCCACATACATTCATGTATGACCGGAAGGGGGGAATGAATAATGTCAGAGATAAAAGTTAATAATGGTAATATAGAAGATGCGCTTAAAAGATTTAAAAGACAATGCGCTAGAAATGGTGTACTTCAAGAAGTTCGTAAAAGAGAACATTATGAAAAACCTAGCGTAAAGAGAAAGAAAAAATCAGAAGCAGCAAGAAAAAGAAAATTTTAATTAATAAAAAATACCAAAATGATACTAAGAAAGTATCATTTTGGTATTTTTTTAATTCTATTACAAATTGCAAGAGTGATGAAAAAAACTTGAATAATAAACCCAATTTGTAGTATACTAAAACATATCAAAAATCAAAAGAGAGGAATGATAAAATTGGAATACAAAAAACAAGAAATCAAACAAGGAATAAAGTTACACAACATAAACACAGAAAAATTTAAAACTAATTTAATAGCAATATTTTTGACAACACCACTAGCAAAAGAAAATGTAACATATGATGCAGTGCTAGCGGCAGTATTAAGAAGAGGCACGAAAAACATGCCAACACAGGAAGAAATAAGTAAAACTTTAGAAGGAATGTATGGGGCAGATTTTGATTGTGGATTAAATAAAAATGGAGATAATCATGTAATAAAATTTTATTTAGAAAGTTTAAATGATGAATTTATTCCACTTTCTGGTGAAAATATGTTGAAAACTAGTATGGAAAAGTTATCTGAAATAGTATTAAATCCATATTTAGAAGATGGAAAATTCAAAGAAGAGTATGTTGAACAAGAAAAAGAAAATATAAGACAAAGAATAGAGGCTAGAAAAGATAATAAAGCAGCATATGCAAGGTCAAGATGTGTGGAAGAAATGTACAAAGGTGAGCCTGCTGGATTTTTTAATTATGGATATATAGAGGATTTAGATGAGATTAATGGAAAATCATTATATGAATATTATCAAAGACTTTTAAAAGAATGTAAAATAGATATCTTTGTTTCAGGAAAGGTTGATATTGAAGAAACTCTAAAAATTATTAATGAAAATGATGATATAAAAAATCTTCAGCCGAGAAATGCAAATTATATAATAAACAAAATAACAGCTAAAAATGAAGTACAAGAAAGAAAAATAGAGGAAAAGTTAGATGTTACACAAGGTAAAGTAGTAATTGGATGTGATATTTTATTTGATGAAAATGATTTGAAAGATGAAAATTTAAAATGTGAAACAATGCTATACAATAGTTTATTAGGTGGAAGTGCGAATTCTAAATTATTTCAAAATGTTAGAGAAAAAGAAAGTTTAGCATATACAGCAAATTCAAATTATGTAAGATATAAAAGTAATATTTTTATAACAGCAGGAATTGAAATTGAAAATTTTGATAAAGCATTAGATATAATTAGAAAACAGATAGAAGATTTGAAAAATGGTGATTTTACAGAAGAACAAATTCAGAATGATAAAAAAGGTATAATTTCTCAAATTAATACAATAGATGATGAACAAGATACTGAGATTATATATTTTTTAGGTCAGGAACTTACTGATTCAAATGAAATGATTGAACAATATATAGAAAATATAAATAAAGTAACAAAGGAACAAATACAAAATGTAGCATCAAAAGTGGAAATAAATACAATATATTTTTTAAGAAATTAGGAGGGATAAAATGCAGACAATTTTTAATTCAAAGGTAAAAGAAACTTTATATGTAGAAAAATTAAAGAATGGTTTAACAGTAATGATAATACCTAAAAAAGGGATACAAAAAAAATATATAATATGGGGAACACACTATGGCTCTAATGACAATAAGTTTATTGTACCCGGGGAAAAGGAGCCTATAGAGGTACCAAAAGGTGTTGCACATTTTTTGGAACATAAAATGTTTGAACAAGAAAATGGAAAAAATAGTTTAGATGTTTTAACCTCATTAGGAGTAAGTGCAAATGCATATACAACAAATAATCATACAGCATATTTATATGAATGTACAGATAATTTTTATGAGGCGCTAGATGAATTTATGGATTATGTACAGCATCCATATTTTACAGACGAAAATGTTGAAAAGGAAAAAGGTATAATTGGTCAAGAAATCAAGATGTATGATGATTATCCAGAATGGAGAGTTTACCTAAATGTATTAGATGCAATGTATTATAAAAATCCTATAAAACTTGATGTTACAGGAACTGTCGAAACTATAAGCCATATTGATAAAGAGGTTTTATATAAATGTTATAATACATTTTATAATCCTTCAAATATGTGTCTTGTTGTAAGTGGAGATTTTGAGCCAGAAAGTTTATTAGAGGAAATTAAGAAAAGATTGATTGATACAAAACAAAATGGTGAAATAAAAAGAATTTTTGAAGAAGAACCACAAGGAATTGCAAAACCAAAAGTTGAACAGAAAATGAATGTTAGTAAGCCACTTTTTACCATAGGAATAAAATGTAAAGTACCAAACCAAAATGAAAAAGTAAGAGTTCACATAGGTACAGAAATAATTTTAAATATGCTTATAGGAGAAAGTTCTAATTTATATAAAGAAATGTATCAAATAGGAAATATATTTAATGTACCAGGATTATCTTATGAATTTGGTGAAAATTATGCTTATATTTTGATTGCAGAAAAGGCTAATGACCCAGAAATTTTATTTGAAAGATTAAGAGAAGAAATAGAAAGTTTTAAGAAAAATGGTTTGAATGAAGAGGATTTTGAAAGAACTAAAAAAATGATGTATGGAGAATATGTAAAGGAATATAATGATGTTACATCTATTGCAGGAATGTTTTTATCTGATTTTATGAAAGGAATAAATTCTTTTGATTATTTAGAAGAAGTTGATATAATGGACTTAAATTTTGTAAATCAAGTTTTAAAAGATAATTTTGATTTAGAAAAAATGGTTCTTTCTGTAGTAAAATAATAGATGATGTCGAAGGTTATCAGATATGCTAAAACTTAGATGAATAAAGGCTTACGAAACTTGGAAAATATATATGAAAATACTTGACGGTATAAAAATTATGTGATAATTTAGTAATATATGTAAGAGAAAAAAGAAAAAATAAATTTTATGACTTAAAGGAGAAATGGCGTATGTTAAATGATGAAATTTGTAAATTAAGAGATGAATTAAATAAAAGCATTATTGAAGGTAAAGATTATGATTATATATATGAACTTAGTGTTAAGCTAGATGATTTGATTGCCGAATTTTATAGATTAAAATCAGAATAAGTTATTAAAAAATTTATGGAACTATTTTATAAATAGATACATAAATTTTTTATTGCATTTTTTAGGGCTATTTGATAAAATGTAAATCAAATAGAAGTAAAAAGGAGAAATAATGGATAAGGAAGAACAATACAAATTACAAAGGGAGTTAAATATTAGAAAAATAGTTATAACATGTATTATTAGTTCTATAGTTGTAGCAATTATAATAATATTTTCATTATACATAGGAAAAGAAAGTTTTAGAAAATGGGTAGATATAAATGTTTTTAGGAAAGATATCACATCAAAAGATGTAGCAACTATAGACTTAAATGTAGATAAAAATAACCAAATATTTTGCTATAATAAATATATTGGAATTTTAAATGAAAAAAATTTAAAACTGTATAATTCTTCAGGAGAAAACATTACAGATATTTCGGTTAATATAAATACAGCACTTTCTGCGTCAAATGATAAATACTTAGCAATAGCAGAAAAAAATGGGCAAGAATTTTGTTTAATATCAGATAAATCATATTTATGGAAACAGACTGTTGAAGGCGAAATTCTAAAAATTTATGTAAATAAAAATGGATATGTAGCATTAGTTACAACAGATACAACATATAAATCAATTATTACTGTATATGATTATAATGGAAAACAGATACTAAAAAATTATTTATCATCAACAAGAGTAATTGATGTATCAATTTCAAATGATAACAAATATGTGGCTTTTGCTGAGATGGATACATCAGGGACTATAATAAAATCAAGTGTTAAAATAATTTCAGTAGAAAAAGCTAGTACTAATTCGGAAGAATCAATTATATATTCAAATGAAACAACTACATCAAAAATGCTAATAAAAGTACAATATCAAGAAAAAAATGAGTTAGTATGTGTATATGATGATTGTGTAAATATTGTAAAAGATAATAAAGAAAATGAATTAATAAAAATAGATGATATGACATCTTTCGTTTCTGGAAACTTAAATGGTAGTGTAGCATACATAAAAGAAGTACAAAAAGGTATATTTGATTCAAAATCTACATTAAATATAATAAATACATCAAATAATCAAAAAAATGAATATAATTTTGATGAGATAGCAAAAGAAATGTACTCATATGGAAATATAATAGCAATTAATATTGGAACAGAAATGTACATTTTGAATAACAATGCAATGTTAATAAAAAGATATACATCAAATCAGGAAATAACAAATGTAATGTTGTCAAATAATATTGCAGTAGTTATATATAAAGATAGAATAGAAATAATAAACTTGTAGTAGGTGGTTGTTATGGGAATAGTAATTGATATAGTTGTAATTGCAATTTTAGTTTTAAATATAATAATAGGATATAAAAAAGGATTGATAAATGTTGTTTTTAATATATTAGCATTTTTCATAGCTATAATAATAACTTTTATTTTATATAAGCCTGTATCAAATTTTATAATTAATAATACAGAGATAGATGATAAAATAAAGCAAACAATTATAGAAAACAGTAAAAAAGAAGATAATTCAGATAATGAAAAAACAGAAAGTAGTAATATTATTCAAAAATATGTAGAAGACTCAATAAAAAATGCAGAAGAAGATGCAAAGGAAAAAACAATAGAATTAGTTGCAAATACAATTTCTATTAGAGGAGTAGAAATATTAACAGGAATTTTATTATTTATTGTAACAAGGTTAATATTAATAGTATTAGGCTTTATAACAAAATTTGTTGCAAATTTGCCACTAATAAAACAATTTAATGAAATAGGTGGAGTTTTATATGGTTTGCTTAAAGGATTACTTATTATATACATAATACTAACAATAATGTTTTTTGTTGTATCTATAAATCAAAAAGGAATAATATCAGAAACAATAGAAAATTCATATATTACTAAAATTTTATATGATAATAATATTATAGTAAACTATTGCCTTTTAGGTAAAAATTTGTTATAATTTTTGGTATAGTTTTTAATTTAGATAGAAAAGAGTGAAAAAATAATAGCAAATGAGTAAAAAAAGTAAAAATATAAAAAAGAAAAAAAATCAAAAAAATCAAAAAAAACATAATGGATTAAAAGTTTTATTAGTAATATTAGGAATGATAATCCTATTTATATTAGGATTTGTAGGATATAGCGGATATAAAAACGGTTGGGGACTAAAAGGAATGATACAAACAGCAATGGGGCAAGATGAAAGAAAGTTAGCAGATTTAAATCCTCTAACAGTATTAATAATGGGGGTAAGTGAAGATATATCATCAAAACTTACAGACACAATAATGGTTGCATCATATAATCCGAAAACGCAAAAAGCAACATTATTATCAATTCCAAGAGATACATTTGTTGGAAAAAATAAAAATACAGCTACATCATATGATAAAATAAATGCATTATATCAATCAAGTCCGGAAAAAACTTTAGATGCAGTAAATAAAATAACAGGGTTAGATATAAAATACTATGTTGTAATAAGTAACAATGCATTAGTCCAGTTAGTTGACGAAATAGGCGGAGTAGAGTTTGATGTACCAATAGATATGAATTATGATGATAGTTCTCAAGACTTAGCAATTCATTTGAAAAAAGGAGTTCAAAAGTTAAATGGAGAACAAGCAGAGGGATTAGTAAGATTTAGAAAAAACAATAATGGAACATCATACCCATCTGAATATGGAGATAACGACCTAGGAAGAATGAGAACACAAAGAGAATTTATAACAGAAGTTGCAAAACAAACATTACAACTAAAAAATATAACCAAAATAGGAAGTTTTATAGATATAGTAAAAGAAAATGTAACAACAAACATAAAAAATTGGTCAACAATAAAAGACTATGTTGCATATGCAGTAGATTTTAGTACGGAAAATATAAGAGCAGAAAACATACCAGGAGAGGCTGGATATTATAACAAATTATCATTTTTCATATATGATAAAAAAGAAACAGAAGCATTAATAAAAGAATTACTTGAAGAGCAAAATGGAAAGGAAGAAGTTGCATCTGGCAACAATGTTGATGCAATAAATTCTTCTGTAAGCAGTAATGAAGAATTAGATTCAAGTAATGAAAATTCAAAAATTAAAATTGAATTATTAAATGGAAGTGGAGATAAAACACTTTTAAATGAAGTAACAAAAGAATTAAAAGCACAAGGATATAATGTATATAAAACAGGAACAACCACAGCTACAAGTAAAACAACCATAATAAATAAATCTGCAATACAAAGTGATGTATTAGACGAAATAAAAAAAGTTTTAGGAGTTGGAAATATATCAAGTAGTGCTTCAAGTTCAAGTACAGTAGATGTAACGGTAATAATAGGAAAAGATTATAAATAAAAGGAGGGATTAAATCCCTCCAATATAAATATTTTAAGTTCTTTTTTTCTTAAATCTTAAAATTATAATAGTAATTAATATCACAAATAAAATAATCCCTAAAAGTAATTCTAAAATTAATAATGTAAAGTTATCTTTATTAACATCATGAGATGCTATTAAATTTTTAGTGTATTGCATATTATCAATATTATAAGAAATAGTTCCTAATACAGTTCCTTTAGCAATTGGAGCAGAAATATTATCATTTAATGTAATAGAGGCATCAGGAATATTTTCACCATTTTTCAGTAACCCCGAGATGGAATCTTCTAATATTAAATCCAAATTTCTGGTTTCTTTGGTGCCATTTTTTACTTCAATATTTTTAATAATATCATCTTTATTTGCAAATGTTTTTACAGAATAATTAGAATAACCATATTTAAATAGATTTATAGAATCCTCATATCTTGAGCTTTCGCCATTAGACATTTGGTTAGAGCCTAGAACAACGCAAATTAAAGCAAGATTATTTTTAGAACAGGCTGAGATTAAACAATTTTTGGCTTGAGATGTATAGCCTGTTTTTATACCAACACATTCTTCTAAGTAATATTTAGAAGATGGATTTATTAAATCATTAGTGTTTTTATATGTTCTTACATCAGATTTATTTGTACGATTTATTGTACAACTTTTTTGAGAAACTATATTTCTAAAGTTCTTATTTAGCATACAATATCTTGCAATTAAGCTTAAGTCATAGCTTGTTGTATAATGATTTTCATCGTGAATTCCACTGGGATTAGTAAAATGAGTATCTTTACAACCAATTTCAGTTGCTTTTTTATTCATTAAATTAGCAAATTCGTCAATCGAACCTGATATGTGTTCAGCAAGAACATAACCTGCATCATTAGCAGAATGGACAAGGAAAACGGTTACTAAATCTTTTACGCTTATTTGTTCACTTTCTAAAAGGTTGGCTGAAGAATAACCAGGTGGAATTACTGATATTGCGGATTTGGATACTGTTACCATATCATCCAAATTACACTCTTCTAAAGCTATAATTGCCGTTAGGATTTTTGTTGTACTAGCAGGATACATCTTTTCATTTGAATTTTTAGAATAGAGTATAGTTCCTGTTTTGAAATCCATTAATATAGCTGAGTCTGAATATATATTTAATTCATTTTTATAACCATAACTAAATTTAATTTGTATAACAAAAACAAATACAAGTAATAATATTGGTATTTTTAATAATTTATTTTTCATGAGTTCACCACTTCTTTTATTTAATATTTAGAATATACAATATATAATCAAATTTTGCAATAATTTTGAGAAAAAAGGAGGAAAAATGTTAGAAAATTTAAGTCAAAAACAAAAAATTATAGTTACAGTTATTGCTATAGCTGTTTTAATTGGAATTATAAGTTTTATTTATAATAAGAATCAAACGAAAGATGATACGATTTTGGAAAATGATATATTAATAACAAATACATCTACAAATAATAATTTAGTAGAAAACGAATCTTCTAAAGATTTAGTTGTAGTTCATATAACGGGAAGTGTAAAGAATCCGGGGATTGTAAAATTAAGCGAAGGTAGCAGAATAGAAGATGCAATACAGGCAGCAGGAGGACTGACAGAAAATGCTGATATATCTAAGGTTAATCTTGCTTATGTTTTAGATGATGGTATAAAAATAAAAATTCCAAGTATTACTGATGATGATATAGGTGATGAAGATATAATTAACGAGGAAAGTGGCGAAAATATAATAGAAAATGACACAACATCTTCGAAAAATAATAAAAGCATAAATATAAATAAGGCAACAGAAACAGAACTTGAAACATTGCCTGGAATTGGAGCTTCACTTGCAAGTAGAATTGTTGAGCATAGGAAACAAAATGGAAATTTTAGTAGTATTGAAGATATTAAAAATGTAAGTGGAATAGGAGATAGCAAATATTTAAATATTAAAGATTTTATAACTGTAAAGTAGCTTGTTAAATTTAATGAAATGGGATATAATCTAGTCTATAAAAGGAGGAATTTTGATGCCAAGTATATTGTTTCACGAATTTATAGGATACAAAATAGCAAAAAAATATCCAATATATGATACAAATAATTTTTATTTAGGATTGATGGTTCCAGATAGTGTAAATGCATATGGTTTTGCTAGTAAAGAAGATAGATGGAGAACTCATGTCAGAGATGAAAATTTGGATATTTGGGAAGAAAATATAATCAACTTTTATAAAGATAATAAAGGAAAATATGAACAAACTTATTTGATGGGGTATGTAGTACATGTACTCACAGATATTATTTGTGATAGGATTTACCAGACAGAATTATATCCTAAATTATTGGAAAAAGGGTTTGATTACCACTCAGCATATTCGTTTTATGAAAAGGGAATAGAGCAGTTTGAAAATAGTAATATTAATGAAAAATGGTGGGAAGATGCTAAAATTAAATTTCAGAATGCGGAAATTTTTTCTATAAGTGATATGAGTGAGAAGATGATTTTTGATGAGATACAGTATACTATTAATAAGTATAGTAGTAGATTTTATGAGAAACCAGGATTTATAACAGATGAGTTTGCTAAAAAAGTTGTTAGTGGGATAGAGAAAACGGAAATTTTTTGAGGTGATATGTATTTGAAGAATAAGGTTTGGATAAAGTTTGAACTGTTGCAATTTTGCAACAGTTCAAACTTTATCTTAAAAAACAAGTAAACATAGTAAAATTTTACAAGTAATTTTATTTTTAGCATAGAACATATAAAAAATCGATAAAATGGTGATAGATATCTTCTGATAAAATTATAATTAATATTAGTTCATTAAAAAATCAATTATATTTATAACTTCAATACCATCAATTTGTTTATTTTTAACATTATCCATAGTTAATATAACTTTTCTATAATTATCTTTAACTGCTAATAGTGAATTTTTTTCTCTTTTTTCAACATTCTCATCTAACATACTTCTTGTTACCTGATAATAAACTCTTTCGTTTGGTTTTATAGCTATGAAATCTATTTCAATATTATTATATTTTCCAACATAAACTTCGTAGCCTCTACGTAACAATTCTATATATATAAGATTTTTGAAACTACTTCCTGTGTCATAAGATGAAAAACCACTTATTATATTTTTTAAACCATTATCTACAAAATAATATTTTCCCTGCGTTTTTAATAATTGCTTTCCTTTTAGTTCATATCTTGGAACTCTATAAATAAAGTATGTATTTTCAATCATTTTTAAATATGAATCTACGGTTTCATTAGTTATATTACATCCATTTTTTTTCATAAAATCAGATATTGCGTTTGGAGTGGTTAAATTTCCAATACAAGAAGACATATATTTTATTAAATTATCTAAAAAAACAACATCTTTTATATTGTTTCTATTTATTATATCTTTTTTTAATACAACTTCTTTTATATCATTTAAATAATTGGTCATAAGTAATTCGTTATCATTCATATTAACAAGCATTGGCATACCGCCATATTTTAAGTACTTATCAAATTTTTCGTATTTATCTTCATCATTTTTGAAAGGATATTCTGCTAAAAACTCTTTAAAAGAAAATGGATAAATTTTTATAGTCAAAACTCTACCTGCAAGCAAAGTTGTTAGTTCTGAAGATAATAAATATGCATTTGAACCAGTTATATAAATATCACAATCAATATCTACTAATAATGAATTAACAGCTTTTTCCCACTTTTCTATATTTTGAACTTCATCTAGTAAAATATAATTTTTATTTTTATTAATATTATTTTTTATATAGTTATATAAATCTTCATAATTTTTAATAGAATACCAGTCTGCACTTTCAAAGTTCATATATATGATATTCTTTTCAGAAATACCTTGTGAAATAAGATATTCTTTATATTGTAATAATAATGTGCTTTTTCCACTTCTTCTAACACCTGTTATGACTTTTATTAAATTTAAATCTTTACTTTCTATTAATTGGTTTAAATATTGTTCTCTTTTAAGCATTTCTATCACCTCTAAAATCATTATATGGTATAAATTTAAAAAAGTCAAGTTTTACGCTTTTATCCGTAAAACTTTGGATTTTTGTTTTTTTTACGTTTGAATTTTAAATAGATTGTCAATAAAAATAATATTGATAAAATCTATTATTTATATTATGTCCATTATTTTGGATGAAATTTTTCTGTTTTTGAATGAAATCAGATATTGCAAAATATTATTAAAATAAAAATTTCCTATTTACAGTAGTTTGAGATATTGTTGGATATTCTCAAATACTATCAAATAGGGATGGTTTGGAGGCGACTATCGGAGTCGAACCGATCATCAGAGTTTTGCAGACTCGTGCCTTACCGCTTGGCTAAGTCGCCTTATATTAGATTATATGCACATAATAAAAAAATAGTACATAAAAATGGAGCAGGTAACGAGAATCGGACTCGTGACTAAACCTTGGCAAGGTCTCATTTTACCACTAAACTATACCTGCAAAAGTATTTTACTAAAAAATACTTTACTATAATAACAAAAAAATATATAAAAGTCAATACTAGTAGTCAAAAGTGTGAAATTTTTTTTGTAAGTCAATTATACTTACATCTCAAAATAATTAAAATAGTCCTCTAAAAAAGAAAAAATATAATTAAACACACTCTTTTTTTCAATATAATTTCTATTCAAAATATCCACTGAAAAATAATCCAAACCATTAACATTAACAGTTAAAACTCCAACAACAGAATTTTCAACCAAAGGAGCATTTAAATTCCTATTAAAATCAATAAAAGTGTTAACATTTTTAGAAGAATCATTTTTAACAGCAATACTTTTGAACTTAATTTGTTTATCATCTAAACAAAGATTTAAATCAGAAAATTTACCTTTATTTACCAAAATTGACCTAGACTTTTGTTTAACCCAAATATCAAAATTAGTATTAATCACATCACCAACATCAATTACAGAAAAATTATCAAAAATATAGTTAATAAGTTTAACACTATCAAGAGTTCTATCTTTTTTTGTATCACAACCTAAAACAACGCAAATAATATCAAGTTTTCCTCTTTTACAAGCCGAAACAAGGCAACGATTAGCACCATTTGTAAAACCAGTTTTCACGCCATAAACACCGTCTAAGACTCCTAATAGTTCATTAGTATTATGTAAATTTTTGGGATTATTATTAATATTTATAGTATAATTAGATGTTCTAACAATTTTGGAAAAAGTATCATTATTAAGAGCATAGTCAGCTATTTTAGCCAACTCAAAAGCTGTAGTATAATGTTCATCTTGATCTAATCCATGAGGAGTAACAAAATGGCTTGAATCAAGACCTATGTCAAGAGCCTTTTGATTCATCATGCAGGAAAAATTTTGTATATCATTTCCTACTGATTCAGCAAGTGCTACGGCAGCATCATTTCCAGAAACCATAAGCAAACCATAAAGCAAATCTCTGATGGTTATTTTGTCATCAAAAGAAAGACCTAATCTTGAACCACCTGTACCGAGCAGCTTTTTTAGAAACAGAAACTACTTTATTTAAATCAGGGGAATTTTCAAGAACAATTATTGCTGTAAGTATTTTGGTGGTTGAAGCCATTTTACACTTTTCATTTTCATTTTTACTATATAAAATAGTCTTAGAACATCTATCAAAAACAACCGCATGTCTTGCATTTACAGTGGGTTCCGGAGATGATGAGGAAGAGGTTTCTATTGAGATATCATTAGATTCTTCTATATAATCATCAGCTATGGATGTTATAGGCATAGAAATAATAACCAAAATTGTAAATAACAAAAATATTTTTTTTAAATGCATTTTTTCCTCCAAATAGATTTTATATAAATATATATTAGAAAATAAAAAATATAACTAAAAGTAAAAATTATTAGTCCAAAACATTGATTTTGTAACAAAAATGTAATATAATTGTAAAGGAACTGTAAAAAACTACAAATAACGCGGTCCGTAAGCTATACTAAACATAAAAAAAATAATAAATTTCTACTATATTGAAAAATAAAAATAAAGATAGTAAAATAGGTATAGCTAAAATATGAATAAGGAAGGTATTTTATGAAAATGAAAAGGAATATCAAAAAATTAATAATTGCAATAATAGTAATTATCCTAAGTATAGGTTCAACATTAAGTTTTGCCATGCAAGACTATCAAGGAAATGATGCTGTGCCATTAAGATTATCTTATTTTAGATATGTAAATGGAAAATATACAGATGGATATGCATTAAACACAGTAGGAGCTGAAAAAGAATCTCATCATCCAATTTACCAAATAATGGATTCAAATAATAAAACAACTTATTACTGTTTAAATGCAACAGTAGGAGATTCATGGGTAACTGGAAAGATTGGAACAACATCAACTTATAATAGAACATACAATTTGAATTCTCAAAGTGATATAGACTTATTAAAAAATAATACAGTTGATGTATATAAAAATATAGCAAATAGTAAATATTTAAAACAAATATTATGGATATTAGATAATATATATATACCAGATAATACAGATGCTACTGCAAATTTAGCTCAAAAAAGAGAAATACTTGCAAAGGCAGGTATAGTATATACATCATTAGATGCAACAGATAAAAATGGCTATGATGTAGATTTAAATGGATATAGATATATCAAACAAGACGGATATGATTATAGTAGTTGGGTTTCAGATAAAGGAAAAAAAGGATATTATTATGAGGATAAAAAAGGAAAATTCCAAGAAGTCGTATTACCAGATGAAATGGTAGAAGTTGCTCAACAAGCAGCATTATGGTACTATACAAATTATTTAGATAATAATAGTAAAAATAGTGAAACATACAATGTAAAAAAACAAAAATTACTTCTAGTAAAATCAAATGGAATGGAAGATACAAATTCACTTAATTGGATTCCAATGAATAATTTTGAAGAAGAAACATCAGTAAGTGGAGAGAAGGCAACAGTTGGTTTATGGCAACAAGAGCAAGCATCAATATTATGTGAATATTTAATAGATGCAGCTAATAACTATGCAAATAGTACAACAACAGAAGTAACAGGAAGTCCATTAAAAATAACACCATCAACAGCAAATATACAAGAGAAAAAGGTAAGTGACAAAAATTATTATGTTGTAGGACCAATAAAAATAGATTCAACAAGAGCGTCAGTATATAGTTTATCAAATACAATAACAGTAAATGGAAGTACAAATACAGAAAGCTATATATCAAATGCAAATGGAGTAAAAAATTCAGACCAAACAGTAGCTAACTATGTTGGAAAAGAATTTTATGTATCAGTACCAAAAACAAGTGTTACAGGTAACAACATTAAAATTGATTTTGATGGAACATATAAAGCAAATCAAAAAACATTATGGGTATCAACAACAAAAACAGAACAACCAATTGTAGAAGTAACACCAAAAAATGAAATAATAAATTTAACAGTAAATGCAAGAATAAATAAAGAACTAGACTTTGCATTAAGAAAAGCAATAGTAAAATTAAAAGATTCAAAAGGAAATGTAAAACTAATAGCAAATGAAGAAGGTCAACTTGCAACAAGAAATATAACATATGTAGCTAGTGACATTGAAAAAAATGGAACAGCAACATATAAACATAGAAAAGATCCAGTAGTAGTAGAAAAAGGTGATATCGTAACATATGGACTTTCTATATATAATGAAGGTGACATAAACGGATATGCAAAAACAATAGTTGATAAACTACCAGAAGGATTAAAGCTTAGTGGTGCGAAAACAGGTTCATATAAATCTGGAAACACAGAATATTCATATATATATGATGAAACAACAAATATAATAACATTTACAAATGCAAGCAAAAATGTATTAGCAGCATATGATGGAGGAAATACATTATCATCAGAAAAAATTGAATTTGAATGTGAAGTAACTGAAGAACCATCAACAACAACAAATACATATTTAACAAATTTAGCTTATATAACAAAAGAATATGATTCAGAATCTAATCAAGAAGTAACAAAGGATAGAGATTCTGATACAACAAAAAATCCATCAACAACACAAAAAACAACAGGGGATAAATATACAGGATATCATGGTGGAGATAACAAAAACGGAGATAATAGTAAAGATGTATATAAAGATGGAACAAACAATGATGATTATTTCCCAGGAAGAGAAGATGACGATGATTTTGAGGTTATTGTAATAAAACCAGCAGAATTTGATTTAGCGTTACAAAAATATATATCAAATATATATTCAAATGGAGTAGTTAAAGATGGAAGAAAAGGACCTACAATAGACACAACAAAATTAGCAAATAAAACTACTACAACAGCAACATATACTCAAGATAAGACACCAATACAAGTAAAACATGGAGATTATGTTACATACACATTTACAGTATATAATGAAGGTTCAGTGGATGGATATGTAGATAAAATAACAGACAATATACCAACAGGTTTACAATTTGTATACCAAAAACAACCAAATGATGGAAAAACACTAATAACATGTGATTCACAAGGAAAATCAGAAGAAATCGAAGTTGATGAAACAACATATAACTTGATTTCTAAAAATAATTCTTGTTGGTCAATAGATTCTGTAAATGATAAATTAAAAACAGATTCATATAATGGAGAAACAACAACAAGTATTACTTGTGATGTAAAAAGCTATTTAGGTGGAACAAATAAATTACTAAAAGCTTATGATAGCAGCAAAGACAATAACTACAATGGTGATGGTTTAGAAAGAACGAGTGTAACAGCAGTATTAAGAGTATCAGCAGCTGATGGAGCAGGTGTAACAATAAGAAATGAGGCAGCAATAACAGAGGCAGAAGATACAAATGGAAATAAACAAGATACTGGAAAATTAACAGATAGAGATTCACAAACAGATAAATGGTCAGGAAAAGATGGAGATAAAAACTATCAAGATGATGAAGATTATGACAATATAATACTTGGAAATGTAGACTTAGCATTAACAAAATTCATAACAGCTATAAGCAATGACGTTTCTATAGATGATGGAGAATATTTGACAGCAAACAGAAAAATAGGAAGTAAAACAAATCCATATACAAGAGCTACAAGAGTTGATACTAAAGAATTAAGAGATAATAAAGATTGTCATGATGCAACATATATAATGGTAAAAGACCCATTAACAGTAGCAGCTAAATCATATGTATTATACAATATAAGAGTATACAATGAAGGAGAAACAGATGTATATGCAGGAGAAATAACAGACCATTTACCAGATTATTTAGATTATGTAGATTGTGATTTTAATACAAATTATGGGTGGACAGTTGGAAAAGATGGAAAAACAATAAAAACAACATATTTAGGATATAACAAAGATGATAAAGATGCAAAAAATCTATTAAAAGCATTTGATAAACAAACAGATGATGGTGCAGGTTCTGGACTAGATTATAGAGATGTACAAGTACTTTGTAAAGTAAATGATAATGCTCCATCAAACACAAATATAGTAAATGTAGCAGAAATCACAAAATACGAAGATAAAGACGGAGATGATGTACCAAAAGATATAGATTCAACTCCAGACAATGTTGATAAGAAAAACGAAGATGATGATGATTATGAAGTAATTTTAATAAAAACATTTGATCTAAGTTTATTAAAATATGTATCAACAGTATATGTAACAGAGGATGGAAATACTACAACAACTCAAACAGGTAACACTGGTGATGATAAGACTGATATAATACCAAAAGTAGAAGTTAACAAGAAAAAACTAGATTCAACAATAGTAAGATTTGGATATACAATAAAAATTACAAACGAAGGTGATATAGAAGGTTATGCAAAAGAAATAACTGACTATGTACCACAAGGCTTAAAATTCTACGCAGAAGACAATCAAGGCTGGACAGATGAAGGTGGAAATGTAATATCTACAAGATTATTAGAAAATACATTATTGAAACCAGGTGAAAGTGCAGAAGTAACTGTTATATTAAGATGGATAAACGGAAGTGATAATTTAGGTTTAAAAACTAATACTGCAGAAATATCTGAAGACTATAATGATGAACATATACCAGATAGAGATTCAACTCCAGACAACCAAAAACCAGGAGAAGATGATATTGATGATGCATCAGTATTACTATCAATAAAAACAGGTATAACAAGTAACATGGTTATGTATATAACAGCTGCAACAGTGATTTTAGTAGTATTTGCAACAGGAATAATATTGATAAAAAAATACGTATTATAAATAATAAAAAATGTTGAGATATAATAAAATATATCTCGACATTTTTTGTAGTTTTTCAAAAAAATGTTTACAATAAATAAGGCATATGTTATAATTTAGAGGTATATAAGGAGAGAAAAATATGAATCAAATATTATCAGTTGAAAATACAACTAAAAAAAGAAGAAAAACAAATATACATTCAATAGTTATGGTTTATGTAGTTATTTTAATGATTTTTGGAATAGGTTTAACATCAACTGGAGCATATGCACTTTATAAAAACAAAGCAAATAGTTCGGATAGTAAAACAGGAGATGTATTAGGTACGAAACCAGTAATAACAATAGAAAGAGAAAATGCATCAACAATAAATATAGTAGTAACACATGACAAAGAAATATCAAATATGACATATGCAATTAATGATGAAGAGCCTGTGGAAATAGATGGAGAAGGAGAAAATGAAATAAGCGAAGAAGTAGAATTACCTGTTGGAGAAACAAAAATAACAATAACAGCAAAAGACATAAATGGAGCATCATCATCATATGAAAACACATTTGAAATAGAAGAAAAACCAATAATAACACTAGAGCAAGCAAGTGGAAAGATTAAAGCAACAGTAACAAGCAATAAAAATATAGATTATATAGTATATTATTGGGATGATGCAAAAGACCAGGCAAAAAAATTCACAATAAATGACGTAAAAACAGAAACATTTATAGATGTCCTAGGAGGAACACATACACTAAACATTGGGGCAATTGATGTTGAAGGAAATAAAGTGACAAAAAAACAAAAAGTAATAGGAGATAACAAACCAGACGTAAAAATAACAACAGATGGGCAACAATTCTATATAACAGGGTCAGATGATGAAGAATTAGCTAAAATAGAAATAAAATTAAATTCAAACGAAACACAAACAGAAGAAATAAATGGAAAAGAATATTCAACAACAGTAAAACTTGAAAATGGAGAGAATAAATTAACGGTAACTATTTATAATAAGAATGGATTATCAAAAACTTCAAGAGTAAAATATACTAAGGAGTAGAAAAATGGTAAATGAAGTATATATAATAGATGATGACGAATCTTCAATAATAATATTTAGAGAACTATTCAGAGAAGATAAAGAGTACAAATTTATTAGTGTAAAAACAGAGCAAATAGATATAGCATTAAAAAATATACCAGCACTTATTGTAATAAATGAAGATGCAATAAATGTGGACGTGTTGGATGTATGTAGAAAAATAAGAAAAGATGAGGACAACACAATAACCCCGGTTATAGTTGTATCATCAAATGGTTCAAGAGAGCATAGGTTAAAAATACTAAATGAATCAGTGGAATATTTTATAAAAAAGCCAGTAGATGAAGGATACCTATATTACACAGTAAAAAATCTAACCAGACTACTTACAACAAATAGAAGAATGAGTGCTTTAACAGGTTTACCTGGAAATGTACAGATAAACTCAGAATTAAAAAAACATCTTATAAAAAATGAGGAATTTTCAGTACTGTATTTAGATTTAGACAATTTCAAGGCATATAATGATGTATATGGTTTTCTAAAAGGTGACCAAATAATTGAATATACAGCACATACAATACTAAATGCAGTTCATAGCTATGGAAATGGTTTCGTAGGACATATAGGAGGCGACGATTTCATATCAATAGTACCATTTAAAGATGTAGAAAAACTTTGCCAGGAAATAATATATAATTTTGATAGTGGAGTAAAAAAATTCTACAATGAAAAAGACAAAAAAGATGGATATATAGAAGTAGCTAACAGAAAAGGAATAATTGAAAAATTCCCCTTAACATCTATTTCAATAGCTGTTGTTGTTGTTGATAAAGGTAGATTTGCAAATATACTAGAGATAGGAGATACTGCAGCTCAAGTAAAACATGCTGTAAAAGCAGTTATGGGAAGTAGTTATGCAATAGACAGAAGAAGACATAAAATATAATTTACGACAATAGTAGGATTTTGGAGGGAATTTTGTATGTATGAAAGAAATGCTATAGTATTAGAAAGATATTTTAATCAAATGTTTGGATACAATATGAAAAATAATGTGAAAACAAACTTTAAAGATTATTGTGAATTAATAGAATGTTTAGAAAAATATAAAAATATTTCAGAAGATGAAGAAAATATAATGCAAGAATATGATTCTATTGCAAATAGAATTAGAGAAGTACAAAAGAAACAAGAAATGCTAAATAAAAGAAATGCAAAATATCAAAAAGACAGAGAAGATGTTTTTCAAAATATTGATGATAATTCTGATGCTATACAAAAAAAATTTGATACAATAAATGAAAACATCCAAAATATAAATGAACAAATAAAAGAAAATCAAAAAGAATTTATAGATGTTGTAGCAGCTTTTAATGAAAAAACATCGATAAGAACATCATGTGGAAGGTCAAGAAGAGATATTGAAGGAGATTACAACAAACAGCTTAATAAAACATTAGATGATTACCAAGATATAGATTTAAATATAGAAAAACGTGCAAAACAATTTATAGACATGCAAACAGATGGTATTGAACAAGAATTAAATGAAAAAATTCAAAAAAACGGTGAAAAAGAAAAAATCCCATTTAATACTGATGTAATTTCAAAAGCAATAATGTTGAGTGTAGATATTCAAAAGCGCGAAACAGAAATATATGCAGGGATTTATGATAAAACCAATAAATTATTTACTGAAATAAAAAATAATTCAATAAAAACTGAAAAACATAAAAAAAATATAAAAGATGCTAAAAGTAAACTAGAATTTGTTGGAGCATTAAAAGAATATTTAGTACAATTTTTAGATAATGAAAGATTAACCGCTGTTAATGGTATAGAAGAACACAACAAATTAATGAAAGAGGCATGTAAAAACCTAGAAGAAGATTTAACTCAAATCAATAATTTATATACATTATTATTAAAAGAAATAGCAAAAAAAGCTACGAAAAAAATGTATGGAGAACTATATAATATAGAATATTTAAAATCATTAGAAGAAAAGACAGAGGAATTTGATAATGAAATAAAAAAATTAAATTTACCTGTAACAATAATAAATCCTAATTATTGGCGAATTGAAGGAATGAAGAAAATCTATGAAGTTTTTTATAAAACAGTAACAGAACAGTATGGTAAAGATTTATCTGAATATATTCCAATAACAGAAATAGAAGAAGAAAATGAAGATTTTGATGATGATTGGGATGATGAGGAAATAAAAGAAAGTCAACCAGAAGAAAAGAAAAATAATAATGAAAAATTAGATATTGATAGAAAAATAGACATGATATTAGGTTTTGAGAAGAAAGAAAATTTTAAAGATGATGAAGAAGACGACTGGGATGATGAAGAGGATATGGAAGAAGATGAAGACGATATACATTATGATATTTGGGGAAATAATTTGAAAGAAAAGAAGAGCGATAAAGAATTAGAAGAAGAGGATTTTGATGACGATTGGGAAGACGACGAAGACTGGGACGATGAAGAAGATGATGATAATTGGGACGATGAAGAAGAAGACGACGATTGGGATGACGAAGAAGATGATGATTGGGAAGATGAGAAAGAAGAAAAAATAAATAAAGAAGAAGAAGAAATTACCCAAAAGAAAAAGACAGAAGAAGACTGGGAAAATGAATATGTAAAAATAGAAAAACCAAAGAAGAAAAAAGGATTTTTTGACAAATTCAAAAGATAAAAAAAGCTCTAAAGTATTCTTTACTTTGGAGCTTTTTTAAAAGGGGGAAAAATGAAACTAAAAACAAAATTAATAATAATTTTATTTCTATCTACAATATTTCTTTTGTTAAGTAAAACAGAAGTAAAAGCTAAAAGTTACTATATAGATGATATGAATATACAAGCAACAATTCAGTCAAATGGTGACTTACAGATTGAACAAACACTAAAATATGTATTTAACGGAGATTACAATGGTATTTATATAACAATACCTACAAAATATAAAGATAAAGAAGACACCATTTCTGAAATTTCAGATGAAATATATAATGCACAGGGAGTAGAGGTTCAAAATGTATCATTAGTAAAAGAGGATAATACTGAAGATGATTATTCAAAGGTTAGTAGTGCCTCAAATGGTAGTAAAGGGGTATATACAGAGGAAAAAACAAATGATTCATTCAAATTAAAAATATACTCTCCATCTCAAAACACACAAAAAACATTTAGAGTTAAATATCTATTAAAAAATGTATGTGTTGAGCATAATGACGTAGGGGAATTATATTATAACTTTATAGGTGGAGATTGGCAGTGTTCAATAAAAAAACTAAATATTGATGTATTTTTGCCAAATAACCAAAGTGATATAAAGATTTGGGGACATGGTCCAGATAATGGTACTTCCAAAATAGTTAATAACGAATATGCAAGATTTAGTGTAACAAATGTTGCTACAGGAAAATATGTGGCAGCAAGAGTGATATTTGATAAATCATATATGACAAATGCACAAAAAAAGACCAATATAAATGCATATAATATAATTTATAAAAATGAACAAAGAATAGCAAAAGTGAGTGACCAAAAGAAATCATATACAAGAAATGTTTATTTATTTGCATTAGCACTAATAGTATATTGGGTAATATTACTACTAAAATATGAAAAAGATACAAAAATAACCATGGTTCCATTTGATGAAGATGAATTATTTAAAAAGTACAATCCAATGTTAGCTGGATGTTTACAAGGTAGCAGAGATATTTTAGCAAGGGATATTATAGCTGTTATATTAAACTTAATCGAAAAAGGTAATATCAAATTAGAGATTGTAAAAGACTTTTCACAAAAGAATGATGGAAGTTATTCTGCATATCCTATCTCGAAAAATAAAGCGAAAGAATCAGAGATGGACAGTATTGAAACAATGGTATATAACTGGCTATTTATGGGAAATGATGTTGTAGAATTGTCACAAAGATTAAAAGATATGCCAAAAGACCAGGATGCTGAACTAAGATTTAAAAAGCTAAATGATGTTGTACAGGAAAAATTAAACAATATGGGTGCAAATAAAAAGGGTGTTCCAAAACTTATCAGAATAATTAATACATTTTTATTTTTCTTTACAGTGTATTTAGCTGGAAAACATATATTAAATCAAGGTTTCCAAATTTATGATGATGAATATGCTGGAATGGTTGGTCTAATGAGTTTTATTATATTTTTCCCTGTTGTTATGCTTATAATTTATGGAATATTATCACTTATAATTACAGTAAGAAAAAAGGTTAACAATTTAATAAATAAAATAACTGGACAAAGGGTAGTAACAACAACAGTTACAATAATTTCTATATTTTTAGTAATAATTATAATATCTTTAGTAAAATGTGATATAGGAAATCGATATATAATTGCCGATGAAATTCTTCTTTGTATATCTATGATAATTATGCTTACAGATAATTTGATGATGAAAAATAGTGTAAAAATGATAGAAGATTATAGTAAAATAAATAGTTTTAAGGATAAATTAGAAGATTATACAATGATGGAAGATAGAGATATAGAACAAGTTAAGTTATGGGGAAAATATCTAGCTTATTCAGTAAGTTTTGGAATAGCAGTCAAAATAAGCAAAAGAATAAAAGGTTTATCATTAGATGATGATTTATTAAATCTTTTAAATGACAAAGAAATTTTTGATTATATTTTGAATGATTATAGTTTCTTTTACTATAATTCTGGATTAGATACTAGATTTATAAGGTCATATGAAAAATTTATGAGTTCAGTAGGTTCTGATATATCATCAGGAAGCGGCGGTTTCGGAAGTGGAGGCCGGATTCTCTGGTGGTGGAGGATTTTCACGGAGGTGGAGGTTCACGGAGGTGGACGGAGGCGCCTTTTAGAAACAAAGATAGTAAATTTACAAAATAACAATAAAAACCTCAGAAGTAAGAAACTTCTGAGGTTTAAAAAATATATTATCTCTTTGAGAATTGTGGTGCTTTTCTAGCTTTTTTAAGACCGTATTTTTTTCTTTCTTTCATACGTGGATCTCTTGTTAAGAATCCATTTGATTTTAATATAGGTCTGTATTCAATATCTGCTTCATTTAAAGCTCTAGCTATACCATGACGTACAGCACCTGCTTGACCTGTGTATCCTCCACCTTTTACAGTAGAAATTACATCATATTTAGCTGTTGTGTTAGTAACTGTTAAAGGTTGTTTAACTATAACTTTTAAAGTTTCTAATCCAAAATATTCATCTAAATCTTTTCCGTTAACTGTGATTTTTCCAGTTCCTTCTATAAGTCTTACTCTAGCTACTGCGTCTTTTCTTCTACCAGTACCGTAATAATATTTTTTTTCAGCGTTAGACATTTATTATTTCCTCCCTTTAAATTAATAATTCCATATTTCTGGTTTTTGTGCTTGGTTTTCGTGTTCTGCTCCACCATATACTCTTAATTTTTTAAGCATTTGAGCTCCTAAAGAGTTATGTGGTAACATTCCTTTTACAGCTAACATCATAGCTTTTTCTGGATTTTTTTCTAACATATCTTTTGCTGGAACTTCTTTCATTCCACCAATATATCCAGAGTGATGTCTGTATATTTTTTGGTTTATTTTATTTCCTGTCAATATTACATCTTTGCAATTTAAGATTATAACGTGATCACCTGTATCTATATTTTTTGTATAGATTGGTTTATGTTTTCCAGCAAGTAATCTTGCAGCTTCTGTTGCAACTCTACCTAATGGTTTGTTTGCTGCATCAATTATATACCATTTTCTTTGTATTTCACTTTTTTTAACACTATATGTTACATTATTCATGGTAAAATGTACCCTCCTATTTTTAATTAATATATATATTTATATGATAATTAAATTTAAAACCACCGGGGAGAAGTCTTATATTTAATTCATATTTTCTCATAATACTGAATAATTTTATTACAAAAAAGTAAATTTGTCAAGGGGTTTCACGATTTTTATGGAAAATAGAAAAGAAAGTTTTTTGAAAGGAATAATGTCTTTACTGTTATCACAGATATTAATAAAATTTATAGGTTTAGTTTACAAATTGTATTTGACAAATAAGGAAGGTTTTGGAGATAGTGGAAATGCTATTTATAGTAGTGGTTTTCAAATATATGCGTTATTACTTACATTTTCTTCTACTGGTGTGCCTAATGCAATTTCTAAACTTGTAGCTGAAAGGTTGGCTGTAGGGGATAGTAAAGGTGCTCATAAGATATTTAAGATTGCTTTTATTACTTTTGCTTTGATAGGATTAACAGGTTCAATATTGTTATTTTTAGGTAGTAAAACAATTGCTAATAATTGGATTGAAATACCTGAGGCAGAGTATTCTTTGATTGCGCTTTCTCCATCAATATTTTTTGTTTCAATAATTTCTGTCATAAGGGGATATTTTAATGGTAGGCAAAATTTTCAAGTAACGGCAAAATCTCAATCTGTAGAACAAATATTTAAAACTGTGTTTACAATTGTATTAGTTGAATTTGTTGTACTAATTGGAAAAAATAATACCACAATAATGGCAGGAGCTGCCAACCTTGCAACAACAGTGGCAACTGTTTTGAGTTTTATATATATTTATTTATATTATAAATCCAAAAAAAGAGAAATTGGGCAAGAAATTTTACAAACTGTAAATTATACTCCAACAAGGATTAGGAAAACAATAAAAACGATTGTGACAGTTGCTATGCCTATATCTATAAGTAGTTTGATAGCATCATTTAATAAAAATATTGACTCTTTTACAATTGTAAGATTTTTAAAAAGAATAACAACAGAGGAGCAGGCAAAGATTCAATATGGAATTTTAAGTGGGAAAATAGATAGTTTGTGTAGTTTACCATTTTCACTTAATGTAGCATTTGTAACAGCGATGGTTCCAAGTATTTCAAAATCAATGGCAAGAAAAAATATAAAAGATGTTAGGAAAAAGGCGGAAGTTTTTATTTTAATAAGTATAATAATTGCGTTGCCAATATCTGCAATAATGTTTATATATCCAGAACAAATTTTAGGTTTATTGTTTCCAAATGCACAAAATGGGGCAATGTATTTGAAAGTTAGTGCGATTACTATTGTTTTTATGATATTAGCACAGACAATAAATGGGATATTACAAGGAATAGGAAAAGTAAATATTCCACCAATTGCATTTGGAATAGGAATGATTTGTAAATTTATTTGTAATATAGTATTAATACCTATAAATAATATTGGAATATATGGAGCTATAATTGGAAATATCGTATGTAATATAGTTGCATTTATTATTGGTTTAGCAGTATTAAATAAAAGTATAAAACTTGATATGAAATTAAAAAGAGTTTTTTTAAAACCATTTTTAGCCACATTATTTATGTGTATAATATCAAAAATATTATATTATAATTTAATATGTATAAAAATGCACAAATTGGTAATAATAGTAACGTTATTAGTAAGTATAATAATTTATTTTATTTTTATAATAATTTTTAGAATTTTTTCTTATGACGAAATAAAATTATTAAACAAAAATCAAAAAAAATTCTAAAAGAAGAGGGATTTTATCGAAGATTGGCGAATAAATTAATAAAGTAGGTTATAAAAGTGCAACAAAATAGCATTAAAAGTAACTACATAAACACATATTTTTAGGAGGTAATTATAATGAACAAAGCTGAATTAGTAGCAGCAGTAGCTGCAAAAACAGGAGAAACAAAAAAAGCAGCAGAAGCATCAGTTAATGCATTTGTTGATGTAGTAACAGAAGCATTAAAAAAAGGAGATAAAATTCAATTAGTAGGATTCGGATCATTCGAAGTAAGAAAGAGAGCTGCTAGAAAAGGAAGAAACCCACAAACTAAGGAAGAAATCAAAATACCTGCATCAAAAGCTCCAGTATTCAAAGCTGGTAAAGCTTTAAAAGATATTGTAAATAATTAATTTATTATATATTAAAACACTTTCAAATAGGCTTACGGGCTTAATTTGAGGGTGTTTTTTGTTTGGAAAAAATTGTTGAAATAGTTTGTGGAGTGTGGTATAATTAAGAGTAGAGTAACCAGTTGGTCGTATCAGGAAAGGAGGGAAATGATATGAAGAAAATCATTTTCCGAATAATGCTTCTGGCAGTGGTCGTTATATCATTGTCAGTTGTTTCAAGAATGTCCATTGGAATGGCAGAATATTGCATCCAAATGGACAACAAAAGGTTCGCGGAGGAAACCGCGAACAAAACAGGATGGACTAAGGAATGCATTTCTCAGTATAATGAGGCTGAGAAATGGATAAAGTGGTCCAGCAACCGTACAGTTCAAGCATGCAGGAAATATTCATTTCTGCCGGTTTTGATCTTGGCGGTTGTGATTCTGCTAATAGGAGTGTGTAGTGCACTTCTGATGGCAGAAATTGCCTTTACGGATATATATTATATTCGGAAAAGGTACAGAAAAAAGAAACGCCGCATGTAATGTGTGGTGTTTCTGGCAAAAAATAGCAGGGAAACATAATTGTTACTCTGCTGTTTTGATTTCATTGATTGTTTACGGTAATAAAAATAAACATTGCGCATATAATTTAGTAAAATTGAATGTGTGAGGTTTATTATGATTGTATTAAATAAAAAAAGAATAACATTAATTCTATCAGGAATATTCTTATCAATTTTTGTATTTATTCTATCAACAGGAAATAGTGAAGAACAAAACAAATATATTTCAACAGTAAGTTTACCAGCATCTGGAAAAACCATAGTAATAGATGCAGGTCATGGAGTACCAGATGAAGGGTGCTAGAAATTAACCCTAACCGAATAATGATAATCTTTTGCAGTAAAATAAAGTGTTTGAGGCACTTTATTTTTTTTAGACTATCAAGAAAGGACTGTAAAATGGAAAGACAAAAAGTAAAAAAGATAAAGTTTTATTTATATAATTATTATGAAATTGATAATTTAATAAATAAAAGACGAAAGGAAATTATAGATGCAATTAAAATTAGTAATAATGCTTGGTTGAAAAGTAAAACTTCAGAAGGACTTACTTTAGAGGATCAGGTAATAAAATTAGACGATGATTTTAAAATAATTGAATATAAGAGATGGCAAGTATTTTTAAAAGAGATACTTGTTTTTTTGTGCAAGAAATATCCTAGACATTATCAATATTTAGTTTTGAAATATTTAGAAAATGATGATGTTGAAGAAATTTCAAAACTTCTTAAAATTGATTTTAAAGAAATGATTACTTTAAATAATAAGTTAATTGAAATAATCTATAAAAAGGCTAAAAATAGAAATATGGTTTAAATGGAGGTATTAAATATGTTTTGGTTCGGATTAATTATAGGAGCTAATTTAAGCTTGATTTTATATGCTTGTATAATTGTTGGAAAGGAAAGTGATACAAGGAATGGGGATAGAGAATGAAGTAAACAGAATAGGATATTTTGCTGTTATTCCTGCAACTGTTTTATTTAATAATAGTTTGAAACCTAATGAAAAATTACTTTATGCTCTTATTACAGCTCTTTCAAATAAAGAGGGGTATTGCTTTGCCAGTAATAAATATTTAGGAGAAAAGCTTGGAGTAGATCCTAAAACAATAACGAGTTGGTTAGCAGATTTAAGAAAGTATAATTATATAATGGTAGATATTATTAGAAATGAAAATAAGGAGATCATACAAAGAAAAATATATCCTCACGATGTACCCTACCCATTAAATAATGTGTACCCCTCTCCATCAAAAAGTGTAGAGCCTACCCATCAAAAATCGGAAGAGAATAATATAAATAATAAAAATATAAATACACACACAGTCAGCAAAGAAAAATTTTTAAATAATGTATATTTATATGATTTTGAATATAAAGAATTAATTGACAATTATGGAGAAAATAAAACAAAGAAATGTATAAATGAACTTTCTTTATATAAAGAATCAAAAGGTGTAGATTATAAAAGCGATTTTGCTACTATAAAAAGATGGGTTATTGCTAGAGTAGAAGAGATGGAACAGAGGAAGGAAAAACAAAGTAATAAGAAAAATAAAATTACAAATTATGAGCAAAGAGAATATCCTAAAGAGTTTTTTGAAAGTTTATATGAAAATAATAATTTTTCTTCAGCAAATACTGAAGAAGATGAAATGGATTTAGATATGTAATACAACTGGAATGGTTGTAATTTTTTTATTTTGGGAGGAAAAGATGATTAATAAAAAAGTTAAGAAAATAATTAGAAAAAAATTATATGAATATCCAATTTATGATAGATTGATAAATGAACTGAATCTTGAAAAAGATACGACAGAAGGATCTGATATAAATTCATCAATTAGAAGTAAGTATAAAATAAGTAGAAAAGTAGAATCACAGGCAATAAAAAACATAAATATAGATGTTAGAATAAATGAATATGAGCAATGGAAAGAATTAATAGACAATGTACTTCAAGAGTTTAGAAAAAATGATAAGATAAGATTAAAAATTATTGAGTATAAATTTTTTGGTAATGTACCTGAAGATATTATTGCAGATGAATTATATGTTTCTAAAACAACTGTAAGAACTTATATTAATGATATTTATTTTGAAATAGGGATACTTGCAACATTTAATAATTTAATAAATAAAAGCATGTTTGCTAGTTAATTTTGGAAAAATATGATATACTAATTAAAGCATAAAATAGTAATTTGTAGGGAGGTAATTTATGATAGGAATTTTTGGATTATTGTTAATAGCTATGGTTTTGGTTGTAAAGTTTTGTAATAAAACATTAAAAATAGTATTATCTATTATAATTATTTTAGCAACAATATATAGTGTTATGATTTCTATTGATATAAACAGAGTAGAAAGTTTTAGAGAGCCTATTTTTGCAGTAGTTAAGCAAGAAAATGATTTAACTACAAAAACAATAATGTATCAAGGCTTAGGCTATGAAGTTGAACTTGTTAAAGATGTAACAAATAACAAGATAATACAAGTAGAGATGTATATGTTTAATAAATGTATAGCTGGAGCAATAGAATAATCAGTAATACAAATTACAATTTTATAGTAATAAAAATCTCCGA
>UMCY01039920.1_pt1 | contig 34622 bp, 27 predicted proteins | sample 1964351 | NCBI WGS metagenome assembly UMCY01 (sample SAMEA4835980, study PRJEB28245) | human gut metagenome | biome: gut microbiome; material: fecal sample | place: Denmark | collected 2008 | reverse complement strand
ATATGGCTAAGACTATAAAGGAAGCAGTTAATCAGTAATTAATCAGCCATTATATCATATATGAGATTCTAATATATGATATAAGGGCTGATACGAGAGAGGAAAGATAGATGAAAGTAAGATTAGCGGATTATGTAGCAGATTTTCTTGTAAAGCATGGTGTTACAGATGTGTTTTCAGTAGTAGGTGGTGGTGCTATGCATCTTAATGATGCATTAGGACACAATGAGAATCTTAAGGTAACTTATAACCACCACGAACAGGCATGTGCTATAGCAGCAGAAGCCTATGCAAGAATAGATAATAGAATAGCAGCTGTATGTGTGACAACAGGACCAGGTGGAACTAATGCACTTACAGGAGTAGTAGGTGGATGGCTTGATTCAATACCTATGTTTATAATAAGCGGCCAGGTCCGTTATGATACAACTTCAAGATATGCACTTAAGTATACAGAAACTCCGTTAAGGGCTATGGGAGACCAGGAATATGACATAGTAAAGTCAGTATCAAACATGACTAAGTATGCAGTCATGATAGAGGATCCTATGGATATAAGATATGCACTTGAAAAGGCGTGGCATCTTGCGACAACAGGAAGACCTGGACCTGTATGGATAGATATTCCAGTTAACTTCCAGGGTGGATACATAGAAACAGAAGAACTTAGGGGATATGATCCAGCGGAAGATGATAAGCTTCTTCCACCAGAAGTTGATATGAATACTATAAAGACAGTTCTTGAAAAGATAAAGAATGCCAAAAGACCAGTGTTCCATGCAGGTTATGGCATAAGGCTTTCAGGAGCTTATGAGGTGTTCAGAAAGGTTGCAGAAGAGCTTAATATCCCAATAGTAACTTACTGGAATGCCGTAGATCTTATAGAAGATGACAGTCCTCTTTACTGTGGAAGAGCTGGAAATATGGGTGACAGACCAGGTAACTGGGCTATCCAGAATGCAGATCTTATATTAGCTGTCGGAACAAGAATATCAATAAGACAGACAGGGTATAACTGGAAGACATGGGCAAGGGCAGCCGAGGTAATAATGGTAGATATAGATAAGGCAGAGTTAAAGAAGCCTACTATACACGTAGAGATGCCAGTATGGGCAGATGCTAAAGATTTTCTTACAAAGCTTGAAAAAGAGGCAGTAAAGATGGCACCAGTGTCACATAGTGAAGAGTGGCTTGCAACTACACAGAAGTGGAAGAAGGAATATCCTGTAGTACAGCCAAGACAGTGGGAGGAGAACGGAAGCACCGCAAATGTATATGCATTTGTAAGATATATGAGTAGCAGACTGCCAGAAAACAGCCTTACGGCAGTATCCAACGGAGCATGCTGTGTTGTCGGCAATCAGGCTTATGTTATCCAGAAGGGAAGCAGAATGGCTAATAACAGCGCCGTAGCAAGTATGGGATATGGACTTCCAGCGGCTATCGGCACATGTATAGGTGGAAAGAGAAGAACAACTATATGTCTTGAGGGTGACGGCAGTATCATGATGAACCTTCAGGAACTCCAGACAATCATTACTAATAAGCTTCCAATAAAGATATTCCTTATTAACAACAATGGATATCACTCAATAAGACTTACGCAGAATAACCTTTTTAAAGAACATTGCAAGGTTGGTATAGGTCCGGAATCACAAGACCTTTCATTCCCAGAGTTTAAAAGGATAGCAGAAGCCTTTGGATATAAGTATTACAGTGCATCATCTAACGAAGAGATGAAAAAGACTGTTGATGAAGTGCAGAAAGAGGATGGACCATTATTCTGTGAGATATTTACTGATACTAAGCAGGTATGGGAGCCAAAGAGCAGTACAAAGCGTCTTGAAGATGGAACTTTAGTAAGCCCACCACTTGAAGACCTTGCACCATTCCTTCCAAGAGAAGAACTTAAGAAGATCATGTTTATTCCTTTGATGGATGAAAAATAAATAAAAATATTAGGTGGAAAAATGAATATATTTTATTTTAGTAGTGATTTATTTATAGAAGTACTGGCTGTATCTTTGGTTTCATTGTTAGAGAATAATAAGAACTGTAAAGAAATTAATGTATATATTGTAGATGATGGTATTACAAAAGAAAAGAAGAATAAATTGCAAGGCATGGTAGACAAATATAGTTCATCAGAAAATATAAGGAAAATAATATATTTAGATGCACCATCTCCTAACGATTTATTAAAATTTAATTTTAAGACGAGATATCAAATTGGACATTCATACTTTAGAATGTGCATAGGTACGTTGTTACCAGATAATGTTGAGAGAGTTATATGTTTAGATAGCGATACATTGATATGTTCAGATTTAGAGGAATTATGGAATACAGATATGGCTGGGAATATACTGGCAGGTGTAGCTGATTGCATGAATATAAAGAAGTATAAAAGACAGTTTGATATGGATGATGATGATATTTATTGTAATGCAGGCTTTTATTTAGTTGATTTAAAAAAATGGAGACAGGAAAATATTGAAGAAAAAATAACAAATCGCATATTTAAGCAGAATGGTAATGTCTTCTTTTTTGAACAAACTTTAATGAATTGGTCTTGCAGAGGTAAGATATTAAAATTATCTCCAAATTATAATGCATATACATTATTCTGGGCATTTGAATATGACAATTTGCTAAGATGGCGAAAACCTAAAAATTTTTATACACATGAACAGGTACAACAGGCAAAAAATAATCCTGTGATAATTCATTATACAAGAAATTTTTATATGCTTAGCCGACCATGGGTTGAGGGATGTGATCATCCTATGACAGCTAAATATTTAGAGTATAAGGAATTAACACCATGGAAAGAAATGCACAAAGATACACGTAGTAATATTATGAAATTAAAATATAAAGTATATCATATGTTACCACAATCTGTTTTATCCTATATTGTCTGTTTTTTGTATAATGAAGTGAGACCTAGAATGCTATGGAAGAATGAGTAAATATAAAAGGAGACATAAATGGATAACGAAAAGTTATTGACTATTGCAATACCTACATATAACGGGGCAAAAACAATAGCAAATATGTTAGAAATTTTATTACCACAATGTGATGAACGTGTTGAGGTTTTGATATCTGATAATGCATCAACAGATAATACAAAATTAATTATTGATAAGTATATTGAAAAATATGAAAATATTAGATATGTCCGTAATGTTAAAAATATTGGTCCAGATTCCAATTATTTACAATGTATGAAAATATCCAAGGGAAAATATACATTATTATTGTCAGATGATGATATTTTAATTGAAGAAAAATTATGTATTATATTAGATTTTTTACAAAATAATAAGGATATGTCATTAGTATATCTGAATGCAAAAGGATTTTATGAAAAATATGAAAATGAACAGAAATGTATTTTTTATGATAAAGCAATTTATGATGGACAAAAAATAGTTACTTATGATAAGCAGCTTTTCATGAGTTATGCAGGAAGAATGTGGGGCTTTTTATCCTGTTTTATATGTTTAACAGAGGCATTACACAATATATCAGATGTAAATAAATATAAAGGTTCGAATTGGTTACAAAGTTATGTACATATATTATGTGCAGATTATAAAGAACAAAGATTAGGGATAATAAGTATTCCATGTATCGGTGCGGGTATATATAGCAGCATTTCTAATTTCGATTCAGGAAGAGTTGATGGAATTACTTATAGAAATATGTTGGATTTTGCTATTAAACATGGATTTTGTAAAAAACAATTAGATGAATTATTTATATGGAGAATTGGTTTCATAAGTAAAAGAGCGTTAATAAAAGAAAGGGCTGCGGGAATTAAAAAGACAAGAGTATTAAATATAATTAAATGTACAATAAAATATCCAATATTATGGATTAAATTATATCCGTTCTTTTTAATTCCGCCATTTATGTGTAAATATATTGTCAAAATAAATAACAAAAGAAAAGGTTATAAATCAGAAAGTACAACAGTTAATAGACAAGGGGATGTTATAGGATAGATTTGAAACAGATGGATATTTGTTGGGAGAAATGAAATGATTTTTATAGGATTATATTTAACAGTAGGGTTAATGTGTTTTATTACAAATAATGGAAAAAAGAGAATACCAAGAAAAATAGCTTGCATAGTAATTTTTATATATATGCAGGTATTAATAGGATTACGAAATATCAATTATGGAGGCGTTGATACACAGGTATATGCTAGAGATTTTATGCGTATCATAAATCAAAATTATTCTTTCATTGATATTTTTTCGGGATTTTTTAAAGATTTTGGATTCTATTTATTTGCTAAGTTATTTTCATTATTTTCATCAAATATGAATGCTTGGATATTTGTTAGTGCTTTACCATATACAATTGGAGTAACATGGTTAATATATACATATTCAGAAAACATATTTATTAGCTTTATTATGTTTTTATCATATGGTTTTTATTTATATAATTTTCAGCTTATGCGACATGTTTTTGCATTAGGAATTATAGTTTTAGCATTTAAATTCTTACAGGAAGAACAATATAAAAAATATTTTATTGCTGTAATAATTGCAACTTTTTGTCATACAATCGCCATTTTATTTTTAGGAGCATATTTTGTTCAAAAAGGGAAAATTGGTGCTAAACAATTGGGGTGGGTAGTATTTGGAGGAATATTAGTTTTATGTATTTCACAACCAGCTATTTTATCAATTTTGTTTAAGGTGTTGCCATTTTTGGGAGGCGAAAGGTTTTCAAAGTTTCAGACAAGAGGAGGAAATCTTACAGGTGATTTTATAATACAATTATTTTTTATATGTATTTGCTGGTATTATTTAAATGTAAAGGGATATCAGAATAATATTGAAAAAAGTAATACAGGTATGAAATATATTAATTACAGCAAAGGTAAAATAATTTTTAATATAAAAAATAATAACTATATACCTCACTACGTTAATATGACTGGGTTGGTGAATATGGCAATCGTGGGATATGTGTTTTATTTAATGACAATTGTTATAAGTGAAAGTTATAGAATGGCACAGTATTTTTCATTATTTACAATTATATTGGTTCCTAATACTTTGGTGTACATTAAAAATAAAAAAATGAGATATATAATATATTTGATAATAGTTTTATTTGGAATTAAACATTTCTTCGGCGGTCTTTTTGTAGAAGGTGGAGTATATAATCCATATGTTTTTTATTGGCAGGCAACGCAAAGATTATATTAATAATATAATTACAGTTTAAAAGGAGATTTTTGATTTGAGAGTGTTGTATATTACAGATCCAGGAGTAGTCGGTGGAGCTACAAGAGCTCTTATTGAAATGACTTACAAATTAAAAAAATTGGGAGTAGAGCCTGTTGTATGTACAAGTTCTTATAGTGAATTAAATGATATTCTTAATGGAATGAAGATAGAAAATTGTGCTATTGGTCATATGTCTGCTATGAATACAAAATCACCATACAAGTGGAAAAGACCCTTGAAATATCCATACGAATGTTTGAAGTATTATTTGTCAATTCCTAAGGCAATAAAAAATATTAAAAAAAATATAGATATTAAATCAATAGATATTATACATACTAATTCAGCGAGAAATGATATTGGATGCATTTTAAATAGAATGTATAATGTGCCTCATATTATGCATATTCGTGAATTTGGTTATGAGGATTTTGATTGTTGCACATATAGATATAATTATAATAAGTATATAAGTAAATATACAAATAGATTTCTAGCAATATCAAAAGCTGTAGCAAAATCATGGATATCAAGAGGTGTAACAAAAGAAAAGGTACAGATATTATATGATGGAGTAGATATCTATTCTATTAAGATTAAAAATAATTATAATAATGATAAAAAGTTAAAAATAATTATAGCTGGTGGGATATGTGAAGCAAAAGGTCAATATTATGCAATAGAAGCATTAAGTTATTTGCCAGAGCAAATAAAGAAAAATGTTTATTTAGATATAGCTGGTTGGGATGATCCGAAATATTTAAAGAAGTTAGAAAAATTAATAAAAGAATGTGGGTTAGAATCACAAGTAAAATTTTTGGGTACAAGAAATGATTTATATGAAATATATAAAGAATATGATGTTGGATTGACTTGTTCTAGAGCAGAAGGATTTGGTAGAGTTACAGCAGAATATATGTATGCAGGATTATGTGTAATAGGGAGTAACATGGGTGCTACTCCTGAACTAATTGAAAATAATAAAGATGGACTTATATATGATTATCAAAATATTCATGAATTATCCAGATGTATAGAACGAATTTATAATGATAGAGAATTATTAAGATATTTATCAAAAAATGGTAAAAAATCAGCAATTAAATTTTCTTCAACAAGAAATGCAAAAGAAATATATGAGGTTTATTTGGAAATATTAAATGAGGAAAATAAATGAAAATAGGAATTATAACTTTTTATAATGGCAATATAAATCATGGTGGAATGTTACAGGCATATGCATTACAAAAAACTATTGAAAACTTAGGGTATGATTGTGAACAGATATGTTTAGACAACAGAGTAACTGAAAAATTATCTTTTAAGGATAAAGTTAAATTAGTATTTAAATTAAAGTTTGGAGTATTTAATCTGATAAAGAAAAAGCTTTATGATAGAAAAATTAATGAAAAATTATTTTATATAAAACAAAGACAATCAAAAGCTTTTTTGGAATTTCAAAACCTAATACCACATACAAAAAAAATATATAAAGCAGAAGAAATTAATGAGTTAAATGATATATTTGATGAATTTGTATGTGGAAGTGATCAAGTATGGACACCATATTCAGGAGGAATTAGACCTGTACCACATAAATGGAATTACTATTTAGAATTTACTAATAAAAGAAAAATTTCATATGCTGCAAGTTTTGGTGCAGATGTATTACCAAAACAATTTGAAGAGGAAGCTGTTAAGAGAATTAATAATTTAGATGCAATTTCAGTTAGAGAAGCTAATGCAAAAAAACTGATAAGTAATAAGATACATAAAAATATACAGATTGTTCTTGATCCAGTTTTATTAATAGAACCAGATGAGTGGATGAAAATAGTAAAAAAACCAGTAGAAGAAAAATATATGCTTGCATATATTTTGGGCAATAGCAATCAAAGTAGAATTATAAGTCAAGATGCCTCCAATTTAATGAAAGAAAAGTTAATAACAATTCCATTTATAGGAGATTACAATGAGTTGGATTTTAAATTTGGAGATATACAGAAAATAGATATTTCTCCAAAAGAATTTTTAGGTTATATAAAATATTCAGATTTTGTTATAACGGATTCTTTTCATTGTGTAGTATTTTCAATTTTGTTTGAAAAAAGATTTGTAGTATTAAAGAGAAACTTGAATAAAGAAAAAAAAGCAATGAATTCAAGATTAACAGATTTACTTTCTTTAGTAGGTTTAGACGATAGAATTGTTGACAATATATCAAGTAGGAATATTCAAGAGATTTTAAATAAACCTATAGATTATTCGAGCGTATTAAAGAAAATAGAAGAAGAGAAAATTAAATCATTAGAATGGCTACGAAATAATTTATAATAAAATACGTTAGGAGTTATATATGAAAATATTAATGATTGGTGGAACGGGTACAATAAGCTACGATGCAACTAAATATTTTTTAGCACAAAATCATGATGTTTATTTATTGAATAGAGGTAATAGAAATAACCTTAGTGATAAGAGATTAAATTACATAATAGGAAATGCAAATGACGCTAAATCATTAGAGAGTGCATTGGATGGTAAAGAGTTTGATGTTATTCTTGATTTTATATTATACAACGTTAATCAAATGAAAGAAAGATTAGCAATTTATAATAATAAATGTAAACAATTCATATTTATATCATCAGCAACAGCATATAAACCAACAGATGAGATTATTACAGAAAAAACAGAATTAGGAAATGATAATTGGGAATATTCTAGAACAAAAAAAGAATGTGAAATATATTTAAGAGAGAATTCATCTAAATATAGTTTTTATTATACCATTGTAAGACCATATATTACATATGATAATAGAAGAATACCATTCCCAGTTATAACAAAAATTAGATATTATTCACTTATAAATCGAATTGAATCAGATAAACCAATAATAATGTGTGGTGATGGTAATAATAAATTAACACTTACACATACAAGAGATTTTGCAGTAGCATTAGAAGGGTTATTGTTAAATGAAAAAGCGTTTAATGAGGATTTTCATATAACAGGGGATTGTGTTGTAACTTGGAATGATATATTAGCAATTATAGAAAAAATTTTAAATAAAAAAGCAATAGTAATAAATATTCCAGTTGAAAAGCTTGCAGTATATTTTCCTTCAGAACGAGATGAATTATTGTATGATAAATCATTAAATCACGTATTTGATAATAAAAAAATATGTTCTGCTGTTCCACAATTTAAGACAACCTATACTGTTGAAAGCGGATTAAGAGATACAATAAATAATTTGAAAAATTCAGAAGACTTATCAAAGATAGATTCAGTGTGGGATTATTCAGTGAATACTATAATCGAAAAATATGAGAAAGAAACAAAAAGTAGTTATATACATAAAGCTGATATATGGAGTAAATGTATGTATTTATTATATCAGAAGTCTAAATGTACATTTTTGAAAAAAGTATTTAACAGATTGAGATATTATAGAGGTAAAATCTGATGGATATAAATAAAATTATACAATTAGATATATTTAAATATATAAGATTAAATTATCTAATTGAAAATAATAAAGTGGATTTTAGACCATTAAAAGGAACAAACATAAGTATTTCCAATAACTTTGTGGCTGAAGGTAATGGAAGATTAGAATTAAATTCTATGAGATTTAAGCATGGAAAAATGAATATGTATTTTAAAGCAGCACAAAATTCAAAATTAATAGTAAATGGTGTATGTAATTTTGGATATGGTTGTGATATATGTATATTTGAAGGTGGCTGTTTATCTTTAAATAATACTTCATTAAATGCATACGGTCAAATAAGATGCAAGAATTCTGTTACAATTGGTGACAATACGATAATTTCTAGAAATGTGCAGATATGGGATGACGATTTTCATAAAATAGTATCAGATGAAGTAAAAGAGAATACAGGAATAGTCATAGGGAAAAATGTATGGATAGGTGCAGGAGTTATAATTCTTAAAAATGTGCATATAGGAGATGGTGCTGTTATTGCTGCGGGTTCTGTTGTTACAAATGATATTCCGTCTTGTTGTTTAGCAGTTGGAGTACCAGCCAAAGTTATAAAAAATAGTGTTAAATGGGAGTTTTAAGGGTGAAACATAATTTGTTTGTTTTATTAAAAGAAAAATATAATAAGATTCCTATACCAGCTAAAGCATCAATTTGGTTTGTAGTGTGCAGTATTTTGCAAAAAGGAATTTCTTTAATAACAATTCCTATATTTACAAGAATAATGACCACAGAACAATATGGACAATATAGTACATTTATATCTTGGTATAGTATAATGATAATTTTTACATCATTAAATTTGTATTATGGTGTTTATAATAATGCGATGATAAAGTATAAAGATCATAGGGATGAATATACATCTTCAATGCAAGGACTCACAATGTTACTCACAATAATTGTTTATATTGTTTATTTGTTATTTCATAGAAATATAAACGAATTTATAGATATGACAACATTATTAGTTAGTTTAATGTTTTTGAAATTACTTGTGTCACCATCAATGGAATTTTGGCTAGTAAGAAATAGATTTGAGTATAAATATAAAATGGTTGTTACAATTACATTAGCCCAAACAATATTAGGTTCAGTAATTGGTGTCATTTTTGTTATTATATCAACTGATAAATCCTTAGCTAGAATTGCATCTTTAGTGTTGGTAGATAGTTTTTTCTGCATAGTAATAGCATTATTACAATATAAGAGGGGAAAAACTTTATATAATAAAGAATATTGGAAGTATGCAATATCATTTAATCTGCCATTATTACCTCATTATTTATCAGGCATTATATTAAATCAAGGTGATCGTGTAATGATTGGTTATTTTGAAAATGCCTCAGCAGTAGCCTTTTATAGCGTAGCGTATAATATTGCAATATTAATTAATATAATAATACAAGCTATAAATGCATCTATGACACCATGGATGTATGGTAAATTAGAAGAAAGAAAAACAAAAGATATAAGAAAAGTAACTAATATATTATGTTTAGTTATGTTATTTGTTATCTTGATGTTAATTATTTTTGCACCAGAATTATTAAAAATAATAGCATCGAAAGAGTATGGAGAGGCGGTATATGTTATTCCTCCAGTTGCAATGAGTACTTTTTTTACATTCATGTATAATATCTTTGCTAATGTAGAATTTTTTTATGAGGAAAAAAAGTTTGTATCAATAGGTTCTATATTAGCTGCAATATCTAATGTTATTTTGAATGCTATATTTATACCTATATATGGTTATTATGCTGCTGCGTATACAACTTTAATCTGCTATATTATATATAGTTTATCACATCTGTTTTTTAGTCATATTACAATCAAGAAAAATATTGGTAACACAGATATATTCGATGTTAAAGGTATACTTATATTTTCTGTTATAGGAGTTTGTATGACTATATGCTCAAGTTTATTATATAAGTATAATATATTAAGATTAATATGTACGTTTATAATTTTTATTATAATATTTATATTTAGAAATAATATTTTAAGTTACATAAATAAAATAAAAAAAATAAAGAGGTCTTAAAATGATAAGTGAAATTATTTCAAAAGATAAATGTACTGGTTGTGAATTATGTGCGAATGTATGTAATCATAATGCCATTAAAATGGTAAGTGATGATATGGGATTTTATTATCCTGATATAAATGAAGCATGTATAGAATGTAATTTATGCAAAATTAAATGTGATGAAAGATTGATAAAGACTAATAATTATTTGGAGCCAGAAACATATGCAGCTTGGTCAAAAGATAAAGATATTAGATATAATAGTACTTCAGGTGGATTATTCTCAGAACTTGCAAATGAAATAATAAGGATGGGTGGCTGTGTAGTTGGAGCACAATATAATGAGGATAACCTTGTTGAACATGTTTTGGTGGAGAATCTTATTGGAATTGAAAAAATAAGACAGTCAAAATATATTCAAAGTAGAAGTGGCAATATATATCAGATAGTTAAAAAAATGTTGAATGAAAACAGGTATGTTGCATTTTGTGGAACACCATGTCAAGTAGCTGCATTAAATAGTTATTTAGGACACAAATCTTTTGAAAAGCTGATTACAATTGATTTTATTTGTAGAGGCGTTAATTCTCCGAAAGCTTTTAAAGCTTGGCTTAATGAAATAGAAAATTCAAATAATAGTAAAGTAGTTAAAGTATGGTTTAAATATAAGGAAGGTGGATGGAAAACATCTCCAAAAAGAACACGATTGGATTTTAAAAATGGTAATTTTAAAATAAAAGATGGAAAAGAAAATTTATTTATGTATGGATATCTTACATCCAATTTATATATAAGACCAAGTTGTGGTGATTGTGATTTTAAGGGTATTCCACGTCAATCAGATATTACATTAGCTGATTTTTGGGGAATTGAAAGCAAGTTAGATGATGATAAGGGTACATCTTTGGTACTAATAAATAATGAAAAGGGAAAAGCATTATTTAATAGGATAGAAAATAACGTAATATCATATAAAAGGAATTTTTCTGAAATATTTGAAAAAAATGTATGTTTTAATTCATCAGTTGAAATACCATCGGAAAGCGAAAAATTTTTACGAGAGCTTTCTTATAAACCATTTAGTAAAGTGTTAAGTAAATATGATAGAATTTTTAAATTAAAAAAATGGAAAAGAAGGTTTAAAAAGGTAATAAATCTTTTTAGAAAATAATTTTATTTAAAATTTTTATTTAAATTATTGTATTTTGTTTTGGCTTAAAATAATAATATATAATGTTATTAAGGAATTAATAAAAGATAAAATATAGAGATAAGGGATACTATACTGATGATTGGGGTAATAATTACTATAATAGTCGTTATATGCATAATAATAATTTTTTCGATGATTAAAGTGGCAAGTTATGGAGAATTTTTAAAAGATAAAAAAAGAAATGGGGACGAAGAGTAGGATAATATTCTTTAATATTGAATGAATAATATATAGTATAGTGTTGTGTTAGAAATTGTACTGCAAGGTGATGGGATTATCTTGTGGTACAATTTTTTATTTACATCAGGCAAGGAATACTAGTTGACCTTATAAAGGATTTTACGTAAACGCCCCATCCCATGTACCTTGACTTTTAAAAGACCGTTAACCACAGTCTTTTTGTTTTCTGATGTATTCTGGCAGCTTTGGTGACCATGGAAGAAGATCTTCCAGAAATGAGCGGTCTGTATCGTCCATATGTGCCGGTATCTGGGTCAGCAGATATTCAAAGTACTCATAAGGCTTTAAGTTATTAGCTTTGGCTGTCTCTGCTATACTGTATATTATTGCTGAGGATGTAGCTCCATTGATTGTATCTATCATTTCCCAGTTCTTCTTGCCTATACAAAAGCCTCTTATTGCACGTTCCGATGCATTGTTATCCATTGGGACTTCACCATCTTCAAGAAATACTCTCAGATATTTTTCCTGATTGAGTGCATAAGTGACAGCCTGTTTCAGTTTAGCCGTGCTGGCTTTTCTTTCGTTTGATTTAAGGTACGCAAATAAAGCATCAACCAGTGGCTTTATTACCACCTGACGCTGTCTGAGTCTGTCTTTTGGCTTAAGCTCTTTCAGCTTATCCTCTTCACGGTAGACTGCCTGTATCTGTTTTATTACCAGATATGAAAGGCTTTCTTTCTGGGCAGCCTTTGGAACTGCCTTTAATGCCTCATCAAATTTTCGCCTGCAGTGTACCCAGCATCCGGCTATCTTAAGATCTTCCAGTTCCTTTTCTACTGTATGGTATACCTGATAACCATCGGTTACACATACCCCGGAATAATCTTTAAGAAACTGCCTTGGATGTGAAGCATTTCTTGTCCGCTGGTATTCATACAGGACTATCTGCTCATCTGAATACATATAGCCTGAACGGTATACCCACATAAAACTCTTGGAACCTGCTGGTCTGCCGTCTTTGTTTACAAGCACAGGAGTCTTATCTGCCTGGATTACATGAAATCCATCACTTTCCCATAGAAGTGCTTTTATTCTGTCATTCTTTCTTCCGCAGAATAAAAAGATTGTATCTTTATCGTGTGGATCAAGTTCAAACTGATACTGTACGATTCCTACAAGTCCGTCTATTCCTCTCCGTAAATCCGTGTAGCCGGCTGCTATAAATATGCGTTTAAAACCGGCTGCATCATTAAGCATGGTTAAATGCCTCTATAAGATTTTTTATAAAATCAGGTGTAGCAGTATTAGTGATTTCAAATGTAACTCCATTGGTTTTTATTACAGCAGCTATTGTATTATCTTTAAAAGAACAGCCATCATTTTTGTTTTCACATATAGTATGTGTAACAGTTAATTCTGTTGATGCCGGGACTTCTTTAGTTACAGGAAGTTCCACAAATGTAGCTGCCTACTTTTTAAGACTGTGCTGTGTTTCCAGCTCCCTAGCATTCAATAATTATAACCTCCTGAAAAATTTGTGATAATTGTACGAATTGTACAATTTGTTAAAATCGTACAACTTGTGAAACTGAATTATTATGGTTATATCAAATTTTTAGGGGGATTTGTAGGTACATGGGTTGGAGCATTTACGAAGAATGCAACAGCAGTGCTAATAATGATGGCTATATAGATGAACTAATTGAAAAAATATCAAAATCACGTGTTTCACATTTTATATACCCTCAATTTGTTAAATGGTTGTGGAACTCTCTGCTTGATAATTTTGATTCTATTATGTATCAGCAATTTAAGAAATTGAGAGGGGAAGATATAAGAAAAAATTTTAGCTTGTGTAGTTATATGATTTTCCGAAGTTTATTCTTGATAAAGAAAGAGTATACAATAGTATTTTATTTACAGAAAGTGAAAATAAGGAAATACAAAAGGAATTGTTACAAATTGAAGTAAAATCTTATTATAATAAATTTTTGAAAAATTATCATAGACTAGACTATATTATGTTAATAGAAATATATAAAATGGTTTTGATATTTACGATGAGGTGATATTATATTATTATAATATGCTTCATTAGGTAATAAAGATAATGAATATAATGATTAGAGTATAGGAGACAAAAGATGCTGTATAAAATTTACGAAATTTTACAAAAATGGGAATCAAAAAAAGGTGAATTACAAATAAATGAAATTCTAAATGATATGGAAAATATGATTTCCGATGAGAATGAGAGTGATATAAAAAATGCACAGACTTTAAAATATAATAACGATTATTTCGGAAAAATAAAAGAATGTTATAGGTTCATTGAAGATTATATTACTGAAAAAGATGTTGAGTTTTTAAATAGATTGGCAAAAGTAATTTTAAAAAATAGATATTGGACATACGTTTTATATGATAACGAATTTAGATATAAAAAGGTAATACTAGAACGAAATGGTAAGAATTTATATTTAAAACTTGTTGAATTTTGGTCTGAATTTAATGATAGTTTTTATGATTATGGAAAAGCAGTAGAAATGCTGAGCAAATATTATAAGAAATCATATTGGAATACTAAAAAACTTAATCAGGAAAAAATAACAAATGCTTTCTTTAGAAATATAAAATGTTGTGGAGATGTGAATGATTATGGATTTTTTTATGAGGGAATTAAAGCAATTTCAGAACATATGCCATCGTTAAATGATGAACTTATTGTCAGCATAATAGAGCAATATTCATTAAATGAAATTATAATAAAAGACGTATATCGCCATCAAATTTTAACATTAATCAATTGTATTACAGAAGATAGAAATTTGAAACAATATTTTACGAATACTATATTATATGGTGCATTAGCTGCTAATATATTAGCTAGGTTATTTATATCCAAGGATAATAATTATTATAATATTTGGTATGATGATAAATATACAATTAAAAATCTGAAAACAAACAGAGACAATTCTGTTTTTATAGACGAAAATAGATGGTATATTAGTAACGCAAAAGAAAAATATATTGTCGAAATTAAAGATTGTGGTAATAATAAAGAAAAAATAATACTTTTGAAAAAACTGGAAGAAGTAAAGCCTGATAAGGAAATACCATTTAAAGTAAAACCATATGAATGGCGTTTGAATAGTTTAATTAATAATAAAGAACTTTTGAATGAAATAAAAGGATGGTTATATGATGAAGAAGGACAAATGTTTAGTTTTTCTTATTTATATATTAAAAATTTTCGGGAATTTAGCGAACAACAAATTTCATTTACGCACGAGTATGTATTTGATTATTTAAATAAAAGAATTGAAAAAGATAACAATGATTATATTGATGTAACTGGGTTATATGCCGAGAATATAAGAAGCATATCTTGTATTGTTGGTAAAAATGGTTCAGGGAAAACTAGTATAATTGAGTTCTTGGGTAAATATTTTTCGCAAATAATTGGCAGGTATGATTTAGGGAAAAAAGAAATATCAGATATTTTAAAAGATTTAAAATTACCGGCAGATATGGAGTTTTTAGCGATTTTTGAATATGGTAAACAGTATTATTATATATCTAATATTATCGGTGTTAGTCATAGTGATTTTGTAAAAGATTATGGCAATGTGCGTGGGTTGCTTTCAGGAAATGGAGAAAAAAATAAGGTGTATTTTTTCTCAAATAAAGTTGATTTATGGAGTGATAATAATATACATAAAAATCCTAAATATGCTTTTTCACAAATTGAATATACTCGTTCAGATGATATTAAGGAAAAAGTTTTATTACAGAAAAATAATAAAAGAGTAAATCTTATGTGTTGTTATGTGTTTACATATATCAAATATTATTTAATGAAGGGTCAAGGAAATTTTTCTGAATTTGAATGGGAAGGAATAAAACTATTTAATCATCTACCAATGAATGTTAGAGAAAAGTGGGAATATATAATACAATTTTCTAATTACTCAAGAATGCGTAATGATGAAAAAGTGAGAGATTTTTTTTTAAAAGAAGATAATGAGTATTTTCAGTTATCATCTGGACAAGAAGCAAAGCTAATATTTTTATCAAAATTATATTGGTGTGTTGAAGGTTATAAAAAATTCTTACAAGAATATGGAGATTATTTAAAAGAAGCTAAAGAACAAATAGATGAAAGCAGATGTATTCAAAAAGAGGAAGCTGCAATTATATATATTGATGAGGGTGATGTATATTATCATCCAGAATGGCAGCGTCAATTTGTAAAGTCTGTCTGTGAAATATTAAAGAAAAGAGAAGATGAATGTCAGTTACAGGTTATAATAGCTACAAATTCACCATATATTTTATCTGATTTTTTAAATCAGGATGTTATATATGTTTTGAATAATGAGGAAGCTTCACCTAAAGTAGAAACTTTTGGACAGAATATACACACATTATTAAGCAGTCCATTTTTTATGTGTTCAACATTGGGGCAAATTGCATATGAAACGATTATTAATCTGATTAAAATCTTGAATGAAAAAAGTGAAAAAGAAATGCCTAATAAAATCTTTGAAGATAAGATAAAAGAAATATTTCATATAAAAAACAATTCTGTGGATATATATGATTTTTTGGTGAGGTTTTCAGATTCGATAGGTGAGGAAATATATAGAATTCAAATCAAGCAATTAATTTCAGAAGCATATGCTGATAAAGTAATTGATGAAGAAGATCCAGATGTTATCAAAAAGAAAATAGAAAGTTTACAAAAAAAATTAGAAATAATAGAAAGAAAAAAATAGAAGAAAGCTAAGATAATGATTAAATTAGATAAATATTCATCGGAGTTTGAATTAAAATATGTTAATATTGCATATGGAAAAGTGAAGAGTGGAAAAGTTGACTGCAATACATTTGTTGACCAGTGTAAAAATTTTATTCCTGCTGAAATTATCGAGCATAATAAGTCAGAAGAGGAATATATAAAAAAGTTAATATTATTGCCATATTATTCAATTAAAGAAATTATTAATAACATAGAAAAAAACGATAAAAATAAAAAAATGTACGAAAAAAATGTTTTTGTATGGAAGAATGACAAAAAAATTAGAAAAAGTCCATTTGAAGAATTTTATAACTGTTTTGAAAAAGTTAGAGATGCTAATGTAGATAAGGATGATAAAAAATTAAGTATACATATGACAGAAAATTTAGGAATTACTGTATGTCCTTATTGTAATAGAGATTATATAAATTCAAGATCTAATAAACATTCAGGAAATCAATTGGATCATTTTTATAATAGGAGCAGTTATCCATTTTTAGCAGTATCCTTATATAATCTTATACCATCTTGCAGTGTATGCAATCATATAAAAAATGCTCAAAAGGAGAATTTGGTTTCTCCTTTTGATGAAAATTATAATTTTGAAAATAGTGAATTTTTATTTAATATAAAAGATGATGATATAAAGATTGATTGGAAGAAATTCGATAATGAGCCGATAAAAGAAAATGTAAAGGTATTTGAATTAAAGGAAGCATATAAAATACATGAAACAATGGAAGTTAAAGACATTTTGGAAAAGAGAATGACGTATGTAAGTTCACAAAGAAATGAAATTATTCATTTAATGAAAGAGGCTAATTTAACAATTACAGAGCAGCATTTGAAAGAACTAATATATGGAAAAGAAATAACTCAAGAGGATTATAAAACAATGCCATTAGGGAAAATGAAACATGATATATTTAAAAAGTTAAGAGTGTATTAATTTTAAATCTGGAGTATATTATAATGCTATAAGAAGTTTATATTTTCTTAAAGCTGCGATTGTTGCTCTTTCAAGAAAATATGAATTAAGGAATGTTTGAGGGGTTGCCAATGCATGAAGAGATATAATGTGCTGAAGGTTATGAAGAAAAAACAGATATACATATAAAAATTGTTAATTTTTTCATACTGTTATTTGCGTATTTTATGAAGTCGGCAGAAATTTTTTCTAGAGGATATAAACTTGATAATAGCTAAGCTGGAATCTAGCGTATGGATAGTTAAAACGAAAGAAGTGATAATCCACCGAAAGGAGGATGCTCATGTTAGACATGAGAAGTAAACTGTCTTATATGAAGAGAGTAAAATGTAAAAATATTGACAATTAAATTATAAAGTAGCATTATCTAAATAAGAATAAAACTATATATAGAAAATATTTATATTGCTTTGTGGACGATTGGAGAGAAAAATATGGAAGTATTGTTTGATAATAATATGATAGTTGTATTTATATTTTTCTTAATTAACATATTGGGTTATTCCGAAATAAAGTTCATTGAACAAAGGATATGTATTGCATATACTATAATATTTATAATGAGAGCTTTAAATATAATAGGAATAGCTTTAGCGATTATGTTGAATTTACTTACAATAATGGTGTACGTTGAGATATTAACTGAGGATAAGATGAAGCTTAAGCTTTTAACACAAATAAAATATATACTCTTAGATTATTTATATCAAGCCGTATTTACTTTTCATATATTTGAAGTTACATTCAGTTTGTTTTTTTATGAATTGTCATATAGTACCAATTTGTTAGAAATAAAAGTTGTAAGTATGGTTCTTGCAATATTTTTAAGTGTTTGGTCGATACATATTGTACTAAGTGAAGATATGGAATATGCTTCATTTACAGAAATTTACGATAAAATTATGTTATATCCTTTAAACGAATTTAAATATAATAAAAAATTTTGCCAAGTAAGTAAAATATTAACATATATTGAAGACAGACAATTTTATACTAGGAAAGGATATACAGTATTTTCTATAAGTTCAGCTAGAAATATTTTGGAGAAAAAAAGAGAAGAAACAAATTATAAGATGAGTAGAATTCTAATACTTTATTCTATGTTTAAATCTTTTATTTATAATATGAAAACACATAATAGAGGATATTCAACAATAGGTTCACAATTATTAAGAACATTAGCTATTAAACATGGATATGAAAATGCATGGAAAAGAAAAATATATGAAGTGATATATACCTATATATTTTTAAATTGTCTATATAAATATGAAGTGAAATATAGAGTTGCAAATAGGGAACATTTTAGGGATTGGATAATATATTTGTATTTTCATAATGTGAATACATTTCTTGGAAAAGAAGATATAAGATTTTCGAAAATATTAAATGCATTTGATATGCAATATAATGATTTGAATGAAAAAGACATATATGATATATCAAATGAAGGAGTATTAATTGCATGTTGGGGATTGAGTAAAAAGACAAAGTATATTACAAAAGAAAATATAAAGGATTGGATTCCTAATATTGAAGGCGTTGAATTTGATGTTGATAAATTAATAGATATGATTAAACACTTAGATGAACCATATTATAATGGACAGTATTTGAAATAAAAGTAGTTTAGTTTGTAAATGAATTTTAGTTGCTTAGAGAGTAATGATTTTAAAATAATGGAGGTGTTATGAAAATGAAATTATATAAATATAAATCATTACCATATATAAAGGATGATTTAAATGAACAAGAAATAAAACAAGTAGAATATTGTAAAGATATTATATTAAATAACAGATTATTTATGGCTCCAAGAATATCATTAAATGATCCATTTGAAGGTATGGCAGTTCCAATCGAATTAGGAATAAGTGGTTCTGGTTTATTTTCTGCACTTGGATTACCACATCCTTATGTTGAAAAAATAATGAATCAATATAATATTTTATCATTATCAGCTAATCCTAGAAGTCCATTAATGTGGGCACATTATGCAAGTAATTATACCGGTATATGTTTAGAATTTGACTTAGATATCAATTTTAATAATATACATAAGGTAGCATATATAGAAAAACAGTTTGAGCCATTGTATGAGCCAGATGAAGAAGAACTTTACAAAGCAATTGAAAAAAGTCTTATATGTAAAAGTGAAAATTGGAGCTATGAAGAAGAGTATAGGATGATTACAAGAGAAAATAAATGTTTCTTTAATTTTGATAAAAAAGAATTAACAGGTATTATTATAGGACATAAATCAGCTTGGATAAAAGATATAGTAAGTATGGCTGATGAAAATAATATTCCTGTATATTATACACTTACTTCAACAAAAAATTATGAAATAAATATAGTAAAAAAATTACCTAATAATCTTGATATAGGTGTTGATACAATTAGTAGTATAGGGTATTTGGAATAAAAATATTCACTTTCTAAATTTAAATGAAAAATTCAATAGAAATGATTGCTTATAGAGAATTAATAAAGAAAATAAAAAACGAGGGAAATATGGTATAAATAATTTTTAACAATTTGGAGGAGATAATATGCTTAATTATGGGAATTTAAGTGATTATGAATTTGAGAATTTATGTTGTGATGTTCTTTCTAGGAAATTAGGAATTCAACTTCGTGTATTTGCAAAGGGGAGAGATGGTGGGATTGATGCTACAGATAATAAGATTACACATAATATAGTTGTTCAGGCAAAGTATTATATGAATAGTTCATATTCTAGTTTGAAAAGAGCATTATTAAATGAAGTGGAAAATATAAATAGGCTTAATCCAAATCAATATTATGTATGTTGTGCAAAACAGTTAACAGACAATAATATAGGTGAAATATATAATATGTTTTCAGAGTATATGCAGGATAGAAATAATGTTATTGATTTGACCATTATAGATGATTTTTTACATAAACCTGAAAATATAGATGTGCTTAAAAGAAATTATAAGCTGTGGTTAGACTCAACAGAAGTATTAAATTCAATATTTAATAGAAATGTATTATTAGATAGCGAAATCTTTTTAGGCGATATTAGAGAAAGAAGTAAATATTTTGTTAAGACACATTATTATGAAGAGGGAATTAGAGTTTTAGATAAAAAAAGAATATTGATGATTTTGGGACTTCCTGGTGTTGGTAAAACAATTACAACTAAGATGCTTGCACTTCATTATTCATTGCAAAATTATGATATAATATATACTACAAATGGTAATATTGCTGATTTGAAACGTACTATATCTGAATCAGAGGATAAGAAAGAACTCATTGTATTAGATGACTGTTTGGGACAGGCTTATTTTGAAATAAAAGAAACTAACGAAAATGAAATGATTTCGTTGATTAAATATGTATCACATCATAGAAATAAAAAGATAATTATGAATTCGAGAATTACGATATACAATGAAGCAAAAGAATATTCGGAAGATTTTTCAGATTTTTTTGATAATGAAGAAAATTCTGATGATAATGAAAAAGTAATATTTTATATGAATATGAACCGAATTTCTAGTTATGAAAAGGGGTTAATATTTTATAATCATTTATTTTATAATAAAGTTCCATCGGAGTATTATTGTAATATTGTAAAAGACAAGGCTTACAATGGAATTATATTACATAATAATTACTGTCCACGTATAGTAGAGTATGTAACTAAAAAACATATATATAAGAATATACAACCAGATAAATATGCTGATTATATTATTCAATGTTTAGATAATCCACAAGAAATATGGAAAAAAGAATATAAAGATCGTATACAACAGGAAGATAGAATATTGTTAACAACACTTTTTTCACTTACAGATACTGTTGTAGATTCAGATGTGTTAAAACGTGCATATAATGAAAGAATGAGAAATAAGAATAATGTGGATGTAACAAATAATTATTATGAAAATTCATTAAAAAGATTGAATGGTTCCATGATTAAGCTTTTAACTAGTAATGGACGGCTACTAGTGAGCGCATATAATCCTTCTGTAAATGATTTTTTAAGAAAAACAATTAAAGATAATCAGCTCGAATATGAGGATATTAGAGAATATTGTACGGAATATATGCAAATTGCAAAACTTTTCCCAGAATATATAAGGAACATTATCGTTGACGGAAAAACGGATAAAATACATTTTAGTTCGGATGATGAAAAATATGCTGTTTTATTAACATATATATGTAGAAAAGATTTGTTTGATGAGAATTGTAAAAATATTATATATCAATATTTAAAAGATTTAAGACAATTTAAAGTAAAAGGTCAAGCTACTTACATTGAAGTATTATGTACACTATTATCTAAAAGAATGGACAAGTATTATTCAATAAGAAAATATTTAAATTATAATGGATTAGTAAATTTGTTTGAAAGAATGAATATGTATGAATTTGCTGAAATGCTCAGGTGGTTTAAACAATACGAAATAGATATTAACGATAATAAAATTAAATCTATTATGATTGAAAAAATTAACAAATCAATTTTAGATTATTGTAAAAATGTTATTGGTGAGAATTATTATGAAGAATATGATATAAAAGAAATAATTGATAATAGCATGGAGTTTAATACTGTCCCTCATTATGATGCATATGGAGATATTTATATGGAAGAAGAATGTGAACTTAATTTCGACTGTGCGTATCAAATTGTTTATTCGTATATTATTGAAGATATAAAAAAAGAAATATTGAAAGAATTCGAACAAATACCAGCAGAATTCAAAGATAAACTTATGTTGAATCCTGACGAAAAAGATTTTGATATTAATTTATGTTCATTAGAAAATTACTTGAATGCACAATTTGAGATGGAACCAGATTATGATGATTATTACGACGATTATAGAGATAATAATTATGTTAATGATGAACTCGAATACATATTTAGAGATGGAGCTATGTAAAGAGCATCCAGTTAATTTGAACCATCTTCATGAAACGATACACGGTATCTTTTCAAAATTAGATGTATTTTTTCCTGTAAGCAGATTCATATACATATTTCTGTTGGAGAAAATCAGCAGAAATATGTATTGAAAACTCTCCGTTACCAGAGTGCCTTTACTTTTGTAGGCATTGGCAGCTTTCGAGGCTGAGAAAATATGAAACCCTGTGAAAAATCGTTTGATAGAAAAAGAGAAAGCTAAAGCATCAAGAATTCTTACAAGTGCTGTTGATGGAGGATATATTAAAGCAATGGATCCTGATACAGCTCCAAGATATAAAAAGTATATTCCGTATTGGGCGTGATTTAAGTTTCACTAAGTTTCACCTAATTCTTTATGTGTATGTTAACTAATACAGATTGTGAATATTAAGTTACTTAGAAAGGAGTTTATCATATATGACTGAACTATATAGATTACCAGTTGGAATTGAAAGTTTTGAAGAGATAAGAAAAAATGAATTCTACTATATAGATAAAACAAAATTAATAGAATAGCTTCTTGAAAACTAGGGTAAAGTTAATCTTTTCACACGTCCAAGGCGTTTTGGTAAAACTCTTAATATGAGTATGCTTAGAAGTTTCTTTGAAATAGGAACAGATAAAAGCCTGTTTAATGGGCTTTATATTACCGGAAATCAGAAATTATGTGAAGAGCATATGGGGAAGTATCCTGTCATATTTATTTCTTTAAAAAGTGTAGAAGGACTTACTTGTGAAGAGGCAGAGTGTGAGATGGCTTAACTGTTAGGAAATGTGGCAGAGCATTTTGAATTTTTATCAGATAGTGGCAGATTATAAGATAATGATAAAATAAGATTTAATGGTCTAATTGGATTAAATAGTGGGCAATGTTCGTAGAATAAAAATAGGCTGACATCTTCACTTAAGTTGTTATCGCAGTTATTGTATAAACATTATGGACAGAAGGCAATTATACTAATTGATGAGTATGATGTTCCTTTAGATAAAGCGTTTCAGAATGGTTATTACAGAGAGATGGTTTCTTTAATCAGAGGTATGTTAGGTAATGCTTTAAAGACAAATGATGCACTGCAATTTGCTGTATTAACAGGTTGTCTTAGGATATCTAAGAAAAGTATATTTACAGGATTGAAAAATTTTAAAATTCTATCAATTACAGATTGCAGATTTGATGAGCAGTTTGGATTTACAGAAGAGGAAGTAAAGAAACTGTTAAGTTACTATAATCAGGATAAACATTTGAAAGAAACAAAGGAATGGTATGATGGTTATCACTTTGGAGATGCAGATGTGTATTGTCCATGGGACGTAATCAATTATGTGGATAGTCTTAATGCATCTTCGGATGCAGAACCACAAGCTTTCTGGATAAATACAAGTTCCAATGAACTTGTTAAAAGGCTGATATATAAGGCTGATAGAAAGACAAAAAGTGAAATCGAAAGACTTGTTGCTGGTGAGGTGATTGAGAAAGAAATTCACCAGGAGTTAACCTATGATGAGATAGATAACAGTATTGAGAATATATGGAGTGTATTACTTACGACAAGATATCTGACACAGGATAAGAAAGCAAAAAATGGTGTGTTCAGTCTGAAGATACCAAACGAAGAGGTAAGAACAGTATATAAAAGACAAATCAGGGAGTGGTTAAATACATCATTACGGAAAGATACTAACAAGCTTCAGGCGTTCTGGAAGGATTTTCAGGAATGTAATTCAGAAGCTATAGAAGACTATCTTAATCGTATGCTTGATAGTACAATAAGTATTTTCGATACAAAGAGCCGTAAAGGCGAAAAAGAAAATTCTTACCATATGTTATTAACAGGTCTACTGTCAACAAATGTTAATTGGAATGTTAAATCTAATGTAGAATCGGGAGATGGCTTTGCAGATATTATTGTTGAACCGGAAGATTATAAAGCTGGAATTATTGTTGAATTAAAACATTCTGCAACGTATGAAGGAATGGATAAGGCCTGTGAAGAAGCTATCATACAGATTAGGGATAAGCGGTATGACATATATTTAAGGAATGAACAGAGAAATGATATATTGGTTTATGGCATGGCATTTTGCAAAAAAAAGATGCAGGGTAGTTGCAAGAAAGCTGGCTAATGAGTTAGAAATATAATGTAATCTAAAAAAGTTGAAAAGTTGGCATCCATATGAAAATCTTGAGGGAACAGGGGCTGTTATTGTTACTAAGGTATAATTTTAATAATTCATCTTTTGACAATATTTACAATTGTCAGGAGATGAATTTTTTGATTAGGGGATAATTTATAATATGTAGGATTAATATTTTGATTATAGATAACAATTATCTCAATTGCTTCATATCTAACGAAATTCGAAAAAATCGATTCAAAAAGGATCATAAAGATAAAAAAAGAATAAAATGAACAAAATATTCGAAAAATACGAATATATTATTGATTTATTAAACGCAATTAGTGTATAGTATTAATTAGAATAATAAAAATGGAGATATGTTTATGTTAATAATGTTTAGAGTTAAAAATTTTTCATCTTTTAAAGATGAAGTTATTTTAGATATGAGAGCAATTTCATATAAAGATATGAAAAATCACGTGTTGGAAATAGGAAAGAATAAGGTTGTTAAGACTTTAGCGTTATATGGTAAAAATGCAAGTGGAAAATCAAATTTGATAAGTGCTCTTTATTATTTTGAAAGTTTTGTATATAATCAATTTTTTGATGCTGGCAATAGAGATGACGAAGTTGACTGGGGGGATAGAATGCCTAATGTTAAGAGAAGTACATTTAAATTAGGAGAAGTTGCGAATGATGATTCGGAATTTGAAATTTTATTTAGCCAGAATAATAAGACTTATCAATATGGTTTTGTCATTCATGATATACAAGAAGAAAAAAAATATAGTATTAAGGAAGAGTGGTTGTTAGTTGATGATAAGAGGGTGTTTGACAGACAGCAAGATGTTATTTCATTTGGTAAAAAGTATGAAAATGAATTAAAAGATATTGATAGGCAAAGACAAGATAGATTATATATAGGGGTTCTGGATTATTTTGCAGAAGGGGAAGTAAAGAAAATTGTAGACGAATTTAAGGATTATTTAAAACATAAATTTAATGTGCATTTTGAGTTAATTCTAGAAGGCAGTGTAAAAGGATTGGTATCTGGAATAAGTTTTTCAAAAAGAATTGTAGAGGATGAGGCATATAGAAAAACTATAGAAAAATTTATAAGAGTAGCGGATGTTGGAATAGTTGGTTTAAGTATAGAAGAAAATAAAGATGAAAAAACAAAAGAAAGGCACCCTTATGAAGTTAAGACAATTCATAATGTATATAATGATGCTGGAGAAGTTGTTCGTGAAGAAAAATTTGAGTTGAATATGGAATCTTCAGGAACAAATAGGTATTTCTCTTTAATTCAATATATTTTAAATGTTATTGAAGATGGTGGTGTATTTATAGTGGATGAAATGTCAGCAAGATTGCATCCAATATTGACGAAATTTATTGTAGATTTATTCCAGGGAAAGATGAATAAAGAGGCACAATTGATTTTTACAACGCATGATATTTCATTAATGAATAGAAAGCAATTTAGAAGAGATGAGATAGCTTTTGTTGAAAAAAACAAAAAAGGAGAATCAACACTTTATACATTGGCTGATATTAAAGCAAGATCTGATGCAAGTTTTGCAAAAGATTATATGGCAGGTAAGTATGGTGCTATTCCTGTATTATCTGATAATGATATATATGCAGAAATGGTAGGTGAGTGGTTATGCCAAGATTAGTAAATGGTGAAAGAAAAATCACAAATCCCAAGCCGGAAAATGCGGGGAAACTTTTGATATTTTGTGAAGGGTATACAGAATATAATTATTTAGATTATTTTAAAAGATATATTGATAATAACTTGTACGCAAAATATTCAGACATAGTTATTGAGCCAATGAATGCGAAGGGGAATGCTATGCAAGTGTATAATTATGCAGAAGACTTTTTGAAAAAAGAGGATAATGCAAGTAAATATTTATACTATGAGAAACATTTAGTATTTGATTGCGATGCTCCAGAAAATATACAACAAGTAATTACTTTGATGAAAGATTCCGGGAATGATTATATACTGGATTATTCAAATTTATTATTTGAAACCTGGCTGGTTATGCATTTTCAGAATTTAGAACCAGAAAAGGATAACAGCAAACGAACTATCATAAAGTTGATGAGGGACTATTTGAAGGTAACAAAATACACAAATAAAATAAAAGCATCAAAAGGGACTATTGGAAAAATATTAGGTAGTAATGGCAATGAAAAAATAAGAGCTGCAATAGAAAATGCTAAATTATTGGAAAAATATTGGAAAGATAAAGGAAAAGATATGGATAGAGATATTACACAAATGAATCCAGCAGTAGACATTTATAAACTTATTGAACGATTATTGGATGAAATTGTGTATTTGTGCGGATAGATGAAAGGAAGGTGTTAAAATTGGAAAATATCATATCTGAAATATTGCCGTTAACAGCGGATACATCACAATTTAATAGAGTATTTATTCCTATAGATCATGACTTTTCATTGGAATTGGCAAATGAAAATAATTTAAATATATATCATCTTCGTACTGAAAATAGAATGTTTAAATATGAGGATTTAACCAACTTTTGTGTTGGAAATTTGTCTCAATACATATTTAATAGAAAAACAGTAAAACAGGCTAAATCTCAAGCAGATATTCAAATTTTGTATAATAGGGGAAGAAAGCAGCTTAGAGAAGTTCGAAATGAAAATGATAGTGGAGCGGGTGGGGAATTGGGAGAATTGTTATTATATCTTTTCTTGGAAAATTGCCTTCATGCACCTAAATTATTAAGTAAAATGGAAATAAAAACAACTAGAAATCAGTATATATATGGAGCAGATGGGTTACATCTTTATATGACTAAGGATAAATATGGTAATATGCTATATCAGTTTGTCATCGGAGAAGCAAAGATTAAAAATGATATTCTTGATGCAACAAGGGTAGCTTTTGATTCTATAAGAAAATCAATTGATGAAATTGATATTGAAACAGCATTGGTTTCAGAAGAAATATTAAAAGAAGTGTGTACAAAGGAAGATGCAGAAAAATTAATAGAGGTTATTTTGCCAAGCGAAGATATCGCGGATAAATTTACAACCAGTGAGAAAGCAATTGGATTATTTATTGGGTATACAGGAGATTATGATGAGGATATTGATAACGCTTCTTGGAATAAAAAGATTAATGACAAAATAAAGAAAGATATAGAAAGAGCTGTTGATACAATAAAAAAGAAAATTGATGGGTTGTCATTAAAAGGTTATTCTTTTTATTGTTATTATTTACCATTCAATGATGCAGAAAAAGATAGAAAGACGATTATGGATAATATTATTTAGGGGGTTGCAATGGAAGAATTAAAAAGAGATTTAGGATATTGGTTGTATTTGGATATTGATAATAATGATTACTTGAATAAGTTGTATTGTAAATTAGTATTTCAATATACAAATAGCTTGCTTAAGCAAGAGTATTATTTAGAGGATAAAGAAATTTGCCATTTACAGAGATTTGCAGATATCTTATCTAAATCAAATAATGTAAAAAAATCTTCTTTTCATAAAAATATTGCACAAAATATTGTCTGCATATTAAATAAACTATATCCAGATAATGAATTAAATAATATATATATGGGTACTGTTTTATCTAGCGTAAATAATTATGTTGGGTTGAATAGTATATGTAAAAAATATAGAAATCCTGATTTTATAGAGAATATATACGAAAACATAGTTAAGGAGTCTTATAGGCTGCCAGAAATATGTGGAGAGGATATTTTTTTTGATGCGTCACAAGGGATAGCGTTTGAGAATATAAAGAATAAACAATTTTACAGCTTTTCTGGACCAACATCTATGGGAAAAACCTTTTTAGTAAAAATGTTTATAAAAGAACAAATTGTTAGAGGTATAAGGAACAATTATGTAATAGTTGTTCCGAGTAAAGCATTAATTAATGAAGTTAAAAGTGAAATAATATCCGTTATGGGTGGGAATTTATATGAAAAAGGTTATAAAGTAATTACGACTCCGGGGGCAATTTCATCGGATAAAAATATAAAGTATATTATGGTATATACTCAGGAAAGATTATCATATCAAATAAAAGTTCATCCAGAAGTGATTATTGATTATTTATTTGTGGATGAAGCACAAAAAATATCTGAAGTAGGAACCAGAAGTGCATATTTTTATAATATAATAGATTATATGGTAAAATGCAATCAAGAAATGAGAATTTGCTTTTTGTGTCCATATATACCAAATCCAGATGTATATTTAAACCTAATACCAATAGTTATAGATAATAAATTTAAGTCAGATATTTTTGAGTTTTCACCAGTTAATCAACATAAAATTATTTTGAATTTAGATCATAGTAGGTTAAATATATTTAATGACTTAAGTAGAAAATTTCAGGAAATGGATTTGCCTAATGGATATAAATCGACATCTGATGTGGTGTATAAAATTGGGAATGGCAAAAGTAATATTGTATTTTGTGACAGTAAAGATATGGTTGAACAACAGGCAATAGAGTATTGGAGAAAATGTGGAGAAGATAATTCACCTGAATTGAAAAAATTGATTGAAGATATTAAGGCAGAAATCCATCCGAAATCTTATTTGGTATATTTTTTGAAAAAGGGGATCTGTTGTCATGTAGGGTATTTACCATCGACAATAAAGGCAAAGATTGAGGATTTATTCAGAAAACGTATTATCAAGACAATATTTTGTACAAGTACATTGTTGGAAGGTGTAAATTTGCCAGCAGATAATTTATTTATAGTAATAAAAAATTCTTCATATATTCTAAAAAATTCTGCGGATTTTAAGAATTTAATGGGGAGGGTAGGACGTAAAACATATAATTTAATAGGAAATGTATATATTGTTCCAGAAAAGGGAAGTTCTTTTGAAACATTTGAAAGATGCATAGAATTAATACAAAAACCGGTGGAGAATCAGAAGCTGTCTATTGATGAAATATTGGATGATAAGTTGCGTATACAAATTTTAAAATGTTTATATGATGGAACTGGAATTATCGAAAAAGGAAATATGACATATGAAAAGTTTGGAATGGCAAGATTTATAGTTAACATTTTGATTAAATCAATATGTAAGGGAGATACCAGTAATTATATTTTTAAAAAATTTGAAAATGATTTGAGTGAAGAGTTGATTAATAGCGTAAAAAATAACTTTGACATTAATGATATATCAGGTGATTCAAATATTACGGTAGATCAGATAAGAAACCTTGATGAGGAAATTGTTAATAATAGAATTTTTTATCCAACTATAATTGATTATTCGAATACTAAACAGTTTTTGGAAAATTTATACGAATTATATAATTGGAAAAAATATGAACCCAAAACTGGATTGGGAAAAAAAGAACGTCTTTCATATTATGCAGTTTTATTAAATCAATGGATGCAAGGACACAGTATAAAACGTATTATTGACAAAAGTATAGAATATCATAAAGGAACAGGAAGAATATATGATAAAAAACAAAAAAGACAAGCCAATTATATAGGAAACAACTCTCAAGATAATCAGATAGTTGTAGAATGTTTGACAAGCGTGGAAGATGTGTTGCTCTTTAGTATTTCAAATTATTTTACAAAATTCTCAGAACGCTATAAAACATTGAAGAATATTGATACAATTGATAATGATTGGTCTGAATATATTGACTTTGGAACGAATAACAAATTAATTATTGAGTTGCAAAAAATAGGATTTTCAAGAGAGATTGCTAAATTAATAGAGAGTAAGGGAAAGGCAATGCTTGTGGATGGAAAAATAATTATTAAAAAAAACATATATGAGTTGAATAATGAACAGTTGTTAAGTGAGTTAAATGATGTAAAATTAAATTATACAGAGTTATTTTTGTAACATTAATAATGTTTTATAAATTTTGGTTTAGGCTTTTTTACGAGTTAGCACATGTTGTGTTAGGCATATTAGACAGATAGGTGGAACTACTGATCAAGTTTTGCGATAAATGATATTTAAAAATATTATGCAATATTATTGAAGTGAAATTCACATATGAAGATTAAAATTAGGCAGGTATTTGCTAGCTGAGTCTAACCAATATAGATTATATTTCATAGATATATAAAGTTGTAATAGAAATTCTTAATACAATAAGATATAATATGCATAAGACCGACAATCCAATAAAGTAAAGACGAGGGGTGAGGGCAATTATGAAGAACTTAAATATTCCTGTTGGAGTATCGGATTTTACAGAAATTCGGAAGAATGGATATTATTATATAGATAAATCGGGATTGATAAAGGACATTCTAAAAACAGCTTCTACTAAGGTTACTTTGATTACAAGACCACGGAGATTTGGTAAAACATTAGCGATGAGTATGCTTGATGCATACTTTGATATTCGCAAAGACAGTAAACAATTATTTGATGGATTAGAAATATCACAGAATCAGGTTTTATGTAGTGAATGGATGAATAAATATCCAACAATCTTTGTGTCGTTCAGACAAGTTGAAGGCCTTGATTTTAAAGGTGCTTACGATATGCTTACAGTAGTTATTGCTAATCTTTTTAATGAACATATTTATCTCCTTGACAGTAAGAAAGCAACTGAATTTCAGAAGACTTCATTTAAGAATTTACTTAGTGGTAATGCATCTGTAAAAGAAGTTAAGAGTAGTATATACCTTCTTATGAATATGATGAATGATTATTATAATGAACCGGTCATTCTGCTTATAGATGAATATGATGTTCCAGTAGCAAAGGCCAATAATAATGGTTACTATAATGAAATGTTAGATGTTATGAAGAGTCTTATGCAGACAGTAAAGGATAATAAAACACTTAAGTTTGCTATTATTACGGGATGTCTTAGAATTGCGAAGGAAAGCATATTTACAGGTATGAACAATTTTGTTTCAGATACGATTGTGTCTTCGCGTTTGAATGAATATTTCGGTTTTACGCAGAAAGAGGTTAATAAAATTCTAAGTGATGCGGATGCAATAACGTATGCTGATATTATAAAAGAATGGTATGATGGATATCATTTTGGTAATTATGATATATATTGTCCGTGGGATGTTATGAATTATATTTTGGATTTACAATATAATCCTAAAGCAGAACCACAAAGTTATTGGAAAAATACAAGTGATAATGCAATTATTCGTTCATTTATAGATTATTCAGGAAGTAATATAACCAGAAAATTGGAAGTGCTTATGTCAGGGGGACATATTTTTCAGCATATAGATGAATATTTGACGTATGATTATTTACATTCTGATGAGGATAATATATGGAGTATTCTATATTTGACAGGATACCTTACACAAGTGAAAGAAGATGTTGGACGCAAGTTAGATGATAGTAAAATGACAGCATTGACCATTCCCAACAAAGAGATAAGGGATATATTTGAAACCACAGTTATTAAATGGTTTGATGATAGCGCACGAATGTGGAATAGAAAGGCTTTATTTGATGCAGTATGGAGTGGTAATAGTGAGAGCATTACTTATGAAATGAATAAGCTTTTAAGGAAAACTATAAGTTATCACGATTACAGGGAAGATTTTTATCACGCATTTTTAGCAGGAATATTTGCAGGTGCAGGCTATATGGTTGATTCCAACAAGGAACACGGTGAGGGAAGAAGTGATGTTGTTGTGTATGACACTATTAATGCACGTGTGGCTGTTTTTGAAGCTAAGTATACAAGAGCTTTAGATAAGTTGGAAAGTGAATGTGATATTGCATTGGAACAGATAGATGAGCGTATGTATGCAAAAGAATATGAAGATGACTATGATGACATAATGTGTTATGGAATATCATTTTTTAAGAAAAGATGTCTGATAAAAAAGAAGTAATATTCAACAGCACACTATTGACAGCACGCTATCAATAGCGTATTATAATAAAGTTCTTTAGCTGCAGAATGACTGCAGCTTTTTTGATATTCTCATTTGATATGCTAATTTAAGAAAGGATGTTGCAAGTGGTAAGAGATAAACTTCATTGTGGAGAGCTTATAAAACGCCTTAATGACATATTGGGAACATGTGCAAACAAGGAACTTAAGAGCGATGATATGACAGCATCACAGATAAAAATGCTTATAATCATCAGTGAAACTAAGAACGAAAGCATAACTCTTAAAGAACTTGAGAAGCATTTTGGTGTGGCACAGGCGACAGTAGCCGGAATAGTTGCAAGACTTGAAAAGAAGGCTATGATTGAAAGCTTTTACGAACCAGATGATAAAAGAGTAAAGCATGTAAAGCTTACAGACAAGGGACGTGGTGTATGTAAGCATGCATGGGCGAACATGGTAAAGAAGGAAGAATGGTTTTTATCCAGTCTTGATGATGATGAAAAAGAAGAATTATGGCGCTTATTACAAAAGATATATGATAATATGCGCAGAAATGAGGTTTGATGTATGATAAAAACATTATCGGCATATATAGGCCAGTATAAGAAGGATTCAGTTAAAGCTCCTTTCTATATTATATTTGAAGTACTTATGGAGATTCTTATACCATTTGTTACAGCAAGCATTATAGATAAGGGTATTCAGGCAGGCAATATGAAAAACGTATATATATACGGAGGAGTTATGATAGTACTTGCCTTTGTCAGTCTGTTTTGTGGTGTTCAGGCAGGAAAGTATGCAGCCAGCGCATCAACTGGCTTTGCCTGCAACTTAAGAGAAGGAATATATACCAATATACAGAATTTCGCATTTTCTAATATTGATAAGTATAGTACAGCAGGTCTTATCACACGTATGACTACAGATGTTACTAATGTGCAGAATGCATACCAGATGCTTCTTAGAATAGCTGTAAGGGCACCGCTTATGATGATATGCAGCATGGTTATGTGTTTTATCATTAACCCGACTATGAGTACTATATTTTTAGTGGCACTTATACTTCTTGGATTCGTGCTTTTCTTTATTATATATAAGGTAACACCTATATTCACAGAAGGTTTTGCAAAGTATGATAATCTTAATGCGAGCGTACAGGAAAATATTTCTGGTATACGTGTAGTTAAAGCATTTGTCAGGGAAGATTATGAGAATGATAAGTTCAAAAGGGCAGCAACTAGTCTTTATAATACATTTGTAAAGGCAGAATCATGGCTTGCATTTAACAGCCCGGTTATGATGTTTGTCATATATGCAAGTATTATTGCTCTTTCATGGTTTGCGGCACATTTTATAGCAGATGGAACTATGACAACAGGTAATCTTACATCAATGTTTTCGTATGTTATGAGCATGATGATGTCACTTATGATGCTTTCCATGGTATTTGTTATGGTGTCTATGAGTGCTGCAAGTGCAAGACGTATAGCTGAGGTTCTTAACGAAAAGGCAGATATAACTAATCCAAAAGCTCCAGTTATGGAAGTTCCTGATGGAAGAATAGATTTTAATCATGTAGATTTCGTATATAAAAAAGACAGTGAAACAGATACACTCCATGATATAGATATACATATTAAGTCGGGTGAAACTATAGGTATCATCGG